>Ga0315281_10000370_pt1 | contig 62147 bp, 51 predicted proteins | sample YL17G07_0_MG_FD_204540 | JGI IMG/M metagenome (GOLD analysis project Ga0315281, IMG submission 204540) | Sediment microbial communities from Yellowstone Lake, YNP, Wyoming, USA - YL17G07_0 | ecosystem: Environmental > Aquatic > Freshwater > Lake > Sediment | place: USA: Wyoming | collected...
TGCCAGCATTGTCGCGCGACGGCCGTTCACAGGCTGGTGGGAATATGCGCTCGACGATGCGATATTCACAGCACCCGCGCGCGACAATCACAGCGGCACGGCGCTGATCAACGCCGACGGGCAGCTGATTGGCATAGGCTCGCTGTGGGTCGGCGACACCATCGAAGCCGGCGCCGCATTCCCCGGCAATATGTTCGTGCCGATCGATCTGCTGAAGCCGATACTGGCCGACCTGAAAAGCTACGGTCGGCGGCGTGGCGCCGCACGCCCCTGGCTAGGCCTTTATTCCGAAGATGTGCGCGGGCATGTGTTGATAACGCAGGTGCTGCGCGATTCTCCAGCCGAAAAAGGCGGTGCGCACCGCGGCGACGTCATCCTTGCCGTTGGTGGACACGCCGTCGGCAGCCAGGCCGAGTTCTATCACACGCTGTGGGCAAGCGGTGGCGCCGGCGTCGACGTCGTGCTGCAGATCTGGCGCAAAAAATCGGTCAGGGAAATCGTCGTGCGCTCGATCGACCGCACGGAATTCCTGCGATCTTCGCCCGCATCTGCGCATTGAAATCGGTGTCCCGGAGCAGCAAACGCAGCTGCCTTAGAGCCGGTCAACGCCTGGGTGTGCCACGGCGTTAAATGCCTGCCGCCTAGCGTTGACCTCCGCGAGCTGATTTCCGTGCTTGCCGCGGCCACGGTCGCATTGGATGAGTGAGGTTGAATTTGCTATTATGCGGGCGGTTTTTATCCGCACAATCAAAGGAGAAATAATGAAATCGTTTTGCGTTGGATTACTCGGCGTCGCCAGCCTGATCGCCGCTGGCAGCACCCTGGCCGCGTCGGCCGAAGATACATACAAGACCGCCTGCAGCGCCTGCCATGACGCTGGTGTGGCGGGTGCGCCGAAAATGGGTGACAAGGCCGGTTGGGCGCCGCGCCTCAAGCAGGGCAAGGACGCGCTCTACAAGGCGGCGCTGCAGGGCAAACCGGGCACGGCGATGGTGGCCAAAGGCGGTTTCGCGAATCTGCCGGACGCCGACGTCAAGGCGGTTGTCGACCTGATGATGGCCAAGGTCAAATAACCGCTAACGGCGGCAGCGAAAGAAGGTTTTCCGCTGCCGCACCGCGCGCGAATGGGCGCGCAAAATTGACAATCCCTCTGTGCCTACGGATAATGAATTATTGTGTCGCAACAATAATTTATGACCGTGGAAAGCCTATGACCCGCACCCACCGCCTGATTGTCGGATTCGCATTGACGACTTTGCTTTTGCTGCAGGGTTGCAGCAAGCAGGAACCGCCGCCGCCCAAAGCGGTTACCCCGCCGCCGGCGCCGGAAATGGTGGTGAAAATTGGTCATGCGGCACCGCTCACAGGCGGCATCGCGCATCTGGGCAAAGACAATGAAAACGGCGCACGGCTTGCCATCGAAGAAGCCAACGCCAAGGGCCTCATGATCGATGGCAGGAAGATCAAATTCGAGCTGTTGGCCGAGGACGACGAGGAAAAACCCGATCGGGGCCCGATCATCGCCCAGAAATTCGTCGATGCGAAAGTGGCCGGCGCGGTCGGGCATCTGAACTCCGGCGTTACCATTCCCGCCTCCGCGGTCTACAACCAGGCCGCCATTCCACTGATCACCGGCTCGGCGACCAATCCCAAGCTCACCGAGCAAGGTTTCAAGATCGTGTTCCGCACCGTCGGCCGCGACGACCAGCAGGGCCCGGCAATAGCGAGCTATCTGGCCATGGAGTTCAAGCCGAAAACGGTCGCCGTCATCGACGACGCCACCGCCTATGGCGAAGGCCTCGCCAACGAAGTCGAGAAAACGCTCGCCGCAGCGGGCGTCAAGGTACTGCCGCGCGAAAAAGGCACCAAGGACTCGCGTGACTGGAAAGCGGTGCTCACCAAAATAAAAGGCAAGAAACCCGATGCCGTATTCTATGGCGGCATGGACGCAACCGGCGGGCCGCTGCTCAAACAGGGCCGCGAGCTCGGCATCAAAGCCGTGTTTGCGTTCGGCGACGGCGCGTGCACCAACATGATGAAAGATCTGGCCGGTGACGCTGCGGAAGGAATGGTCTGCTCGCAGGCGGGTCTGCCGGTGCAGGCCGCGAGCCAGAAATTTCTGGCTGCTTACAAGGCCAGGTTCAATGCCGAGCCGGTACAGTACTCGCCGTTCACTTATGACAGCACGAATCTGCTGATTGAGGCGATGAAGCAGGCGAACTCGGTTGATCCTGCCAAATATCTGGCCACGCTCGCCAAGATCAGTTACCAGGGCGCGACGGGCAAGATTGAGTTCGACGACAAAGGCGACCGCAAGGACGCTGAAATGACAATATTCATCATGAAGGCGGGCAAGATCGAGCCGCTCGCAATAATCAAGGGCGGCAAGACCATCCAGTACGAAGAGTTTGTTAAAACCGCGGTTGCGGCGCCCGCCGCCGCTCCCGCACCGGCAGCGCCCGAGAAGAAATGATGGCCGAGCGATAGCCCTCGATTCAGCAAAACGGCACCTTCGGGTGCCGTTTTGCTGTGGGGCAGCCGGACGCTGACATCGTGGACATATTCCTGCAGCAGATCATAAACGGCCTGACGCTGGGCAGCATTTATGCCGTAGTCGCGCTCGGCTACACCATGGTCTACGGCATTATCCAGTTGATCAACTTCGCGCACGGCGAGGTGGTGATGCTGGGTGCGATGGTGGGACTCACCGTGATCAATCTGCTTGCCGCCGGCACTGCGCTGCCACCACTTGTGGTCGTATTGCTCGGTACGGGCTGTGCAATCCCGGTATGCATGCTGACTGGCTATGCGCTCGAACGTTTCGCGTACCGGCCGTTGCGCCACGCGCCGCGGCTCGCGCCGCTGATCACCGCGATCGGCGCGTCAATTGTGCTGCAGCAAATCGCGATGATGGTGTGGAGCCGCAACCCGCTGGCGTTTCCGCAAATAATGCCAAATCCGGTGTTTCATATCGCCGGTGCGACCATCACCCTGGTCCAGATCGCGATCATTGCAACGTCGATCATTATGATGGCGGGACTCACCCTGATCGTCTACCGCACCAGGCTCGGTGTCGCGATGCGTGCCACCTCGCAAAACCCGCATATCGCGGGCCTGATGGGAGTCGACATCAATCAGGTGATTGCGGCGACTTTCATCCTGGGCGCAGCACTGGCAGCGGTGGCCGGTATCATGGTCGGAACCTACTACGGCATCGCGCATTACACCATGGGCTCGCTGCTCGGACTCAAGGCGTTTGCAGCGGCGGTGCTGGGCGGCATCGGCAATCTGGCCGGCGCCATGCTGGGCGGCATGCTGCTCGGCATCGTCGAGGCGCTCGGCGCAGGTTATATCGGCGACCTGACCGGCAATGTGTTCGGCAGCAATTACCAGGACGTGTTTGCCTTCCTGGTGCTGATCGCAGTGCTGGTGTTCCGGCCCTCGGGGCTGCTCGGTGAGCGCGTCGGGGACAGGGCGTAACCATGAACCGCCAAGCGTTAACCCGGCTCAAACAGCATCCCGCGACGCTGGGGGTCGGATTTCTGCTGGTGGCAGCCGCGTTGGTAGCGCTGCCGTTTGCGCTCGCCACGGTCGGGACCACCTGGGTGCGGATCACGAACCTGGCAATCCTGTTCATGCTGCTGGCGCTGGGGCTGAATATCGTGGTCGGTTTCGCGGGCCTGCTCGATCTCGGTTATATCGCATTCTATGGCGTCGGCGCTTATGTCTACGCGCTGCTTGCATCGCCGCAATTCAACCTCCATTTGCCGTTCTGGGCGATCCTGCCGATGGGCGCGCTGGTGGCGTGTCTGTTCGGCGTGCTGCTCGGCGCGCCGACACTCAAGCTGCGCGGCGATTATCTGGCAATCGTGACGCTGGGTTTTGGCGAAATCGTGCGCATTTTCTTCAACAATCTGTCGCAGCCGGTCAATATTACCAATGGTCCACAGGGCATATCGCGCATCGATCCGTTCCGCCTTGGCGACTTCGACTTCAGCCGGGGCGAAACCTTGCTCGGCCTGAATTTCAGCGGGCCGGTAAAATATTACTATTTGCTGCTGCTGATCCTCATCGTCGTGATAGCGATCAACCTGCGGCTGGAGAATTCGCGCATCGGGCGCGCGTGGCAGGCAATCCGGGAAGACGAGGTTGCGGCGGGCGCGATGGGGATCAACACCACGCGGCTTAAACTGCTCGCCTTCGCCATGGGCGCTTCATTCGGCGGCGTCGCGGGCGGCATATTCGCGGCAATCCAGGGGTTCATCAGCCCCGAAAGTTTCGTGCTGGTCGAATCGATCATGGTGCTGTCGATGGTGGTGCTGGGCGGCATGGGCAACATCTGGGGCGTGCTGCTTGGCGCGCTGTTGCTCTCGTTCGTGCCGGAAATCCTGCGCCACACGGTCGACCCGCTGCAGCGCTCGCTATTCGGGAAGCTCATTATCGAGCCGGAAGTGATCCGCATGCTGCTGTTCGGACTAGCGCTGATGCTGATGATGCTGTTCCGCCCGGCCGGACTATGGCCGTCGAAGGTGCGCAAGCGCGAGCTGGCAGAAGAATGAGCGCGCTTCTCGAAGCCCGTGGCATCAGCAAGCGCTTCGGCGGTCTTGAGGCGCTGACCGCCGTTACGCTTGACATCAATCGGGGCGAAATTTACGGTCTGATCGGACCTAACGGCGCCGGCAAGACGACATTTTTCAACGTGCTGACCGGTTTTTACCGGACCGATCGCGGCGAGTTCATGCTCGGCGGCGTACGGCTCGAGGTCAAAGCGCCACATCAGATCGCAGCGGCCGGTATTGCACGAACTTTCCAGAATATCCGGCTGTTCGGCAACATGACCGCCCTTGAGAACGTCATGGTCGGCCGCCACGTCCGCACGCGCGCCGGCATTATCGGAGCAGTGTTGCGTACCTCGCGCGCCAGCGCCGAGGAGCGCTCTATACACGAGCGCTCCTACGCTCTGCTTAGCTTTGTCGGTCTCGCCGACCGCCAACACGAACTCGCGCATAACCTGCCGTACGGCGACCAGCGCCGCCTTGAAATAGCGCGCGCGCTCGCGACCGAGCCCAAGTTGCTCGCGCTCGATGAGCCGGCCGCCGGCATGAATGCGACCGAAACGGCCGCGCTGCGCAATCTGCTCGAGCGTATCCGCGCCGACGGCACGACGATACTGTTGATAGAGCACGACGTGAAACTCGTAATGGGGCTGTGCGATCGCGTCGCGGTACTTGACTACGGCAAAAAAATAGCCGAAGGCGCTCCCGCGCAAGTAAAGCGCGATCCTGCGGTGATCGAAGCCTACCTGGGAGGCGTGCTTGCTTGAGGTAAGCGCCGGCCCGGATTACGAAACCCGCGAACCCATGCTCTCGGTTCGCGGGTTAAGGGTCGCCTATGGCGGCATCAATGCCGTCAAAGGCATTGATTTCGGCGTCGCCGCCGGAGAAATGGTGACTTTGATCGGCGCCAACGGCGCCGGCAAGACCACCACGCTGAAAGCGCTGACGGGAATGCTGCGACCGGCCGCGGGCCGTATCCGCTACAATGGGGCCGACGTAACCAAGCTCGCGTCACATCAACTGACCGCGCTCGGTATCGCGCTGGTACCCGAAGGCCGCGGCATATTTCTGCGCCTGACCGTTGCCGAAAATCTCGCCATGGGCGCCTACATCCGCCGCGACGAACTGGCCGTTGCAGCCGACTGCGAGCACTTTTTTGCGCAGTTTCCTAAGCTCGCAGACCGGCGCAAACAGGTCGCGGGCACCCTTTCGGGCGGCGAACAGCAGATGCTCGCAATCGGCCGCGCCATGATGAGCCGGCCCAAGTTGTTGCTGCTCGATGAGCCCAGCATGGGGCTGGCGCCGCTGATGGTGCAAAAAATTTTTGAAACGATCCGCGCGATCGCCGCTGCGGGCGTAACGATACTGCTGGTCGAGCAAAATGCGAAGCTTGCGCTCGAAATCTGCAGCCGCGGCTATGTGATGGAAAGTGGGCGCATAACCTTGTACGATAGCGCCCGGGCGTTGCTCGCCAATCCGCAGGTGCGCCAGGCCTATTTAGGCGAATAAAAAAGGCAGTATGGACAAACGTGATGCACTGTACAACCTGTTGCTTGGCCTCGCCGCAATGGTGCTGGTCGCGGCACTTGCGTTTTTTTATGACAAGACCCAGGCGGTCGACCTGCGCGAGCAGAACGAGGTCCTGAGTTTGCTGCGCATACTGAACGATATCGACGGCCGCTGGGATGTCGACGTGCTGCGCGACCGCCTGGAACTCAATGCCGCCCAGTTGCCCGCGCCCAGCCGCACCGCCACCGTCAACAAGGCGCTGCAGGACCTGCGCGCGGCGCTGCAGAACTCCCCCAGCGCAGCATTAAGCGCAGGGCTGCCCGAGCTGAGCAAAGCCATACTGCAGAAGGCGGAACTGGTTGAAAAATTCAAGGCCGAGAACCACGAAACCAAGAATGCGCTGCAGGCGCTATTCGCGATTGCCGGCGAGCTGGCCATCCAGGCGGCCGAATTAAAGTCGCGTCAGCCCGCGATCGAGCAAGCGCTAAGCCGGCTAGGCGCGGCCGCGCCGCAATATTACTGGTTGGCGCAGGACTTGCAGCGCGCAAGCGTCGAAACTGCCATGGCGCAATTGCGCTCAGCCCCCGATGGACTGAGCGACAAAGCAGCACAACTTGACGCCGCGGTGCAGGCCCTGCTCAAGCACAAGCCCGCCGAGCACGAACTCTTCGCCAAACTTGCATTTATGACATCGGGTCCGCGGCTCGACGCCCTTACGTTTTCATTCAACCGCGAACTCGAAACTGCGCTGCAGGAAAAGGAGCGGTTTCGCGTTTACCTGATCGCCTATGCCGGCGCGCTGCTTATCCTGCTTGCGTATCTGGGCGCCAAACTCAGGGTCGCGAACGTAACCCTGGAGCACCGCGTGGAAGAACGCACCCGCAAGCTGTCAGAAGCATTGAAGAACCTTAAGGACTCCGAAGGACAACTGATCCAGTCGGAAAAAATGTCGTCGCTCGGGCAGATGGTCGCCGGCGTCGTGCATGAAATCAATACGCCGCTTGCCTATGTCAAGAACAGCCTTGGCACGGTCGCCGATAAATTGCCCCATCTGGGCGCTGCAATCGCCGACAGCGAGAAACTGCTCGCGATTCTGCAGACCAGCGAAAAAGTCAACCCTGATCAACTATCCAGCCAGTTCGCGCGGGTATCGACGCAAATCGCGCAGCTCAAGCAGCAGGGCGTAGTGGAGGAGTTGACAGGCCTTGTCAAAGACGGGCTCTACGGCATCGTCCAGATGGCGGAGATCGTTGCCAACCTGAAAGACTTCAGCCGGCTCGACCGCAGCAAGGTGACGAGCTTCAACGTGGGCGAAGGTCTCAACAGCACGCTGCTGCTCGCCAGGCATTTGACGAAAACAATCACTTTGGATAAACACTTCGGCGATGTTCCCGCGATCGTGTGCTCGCCGTCGCAGGTCAACCAGGTTTTCCTCAATCTGATCACCAACGCGGTGCAGGCGATGGAAGGCACTGAGGGCACGTTAACGATCAGCACGCGCCGCGACGGCGACGGCATCGCAGTCGAGTTCGCCGACACCGGAAAAGGCATCCCGCCTGAGGTGCTGCCGAAAATTTTCGACCCGTTCTTCACGACCAAGGAGGTCGGCAAAGGCACCGGGCTCGGGCTATCGATATCCTTCAAGATCGTGGAGCAACACGGCGGCCGCCTCACCGTTGAGTCGCAAGTCGGCAAAGGCACCAAATTCGTTGTGTGGCTGCCGTTGAAACCACCGCCCGATGTGGAGCTTTCCGCCTGGCTCATCGCATGACGTTGCCAGACAAAATCGGTAAATACGAAATCCTGGGCGAGCTCGGCAAGGGCGGCATGGGCGTTGTCTACAGGGGGTTTGACCCCGCCATCGGGCGCGCCGTCGCCATCAAGGCGATTACCAAAGCGTCGCTCGACGCCGACGAACTCAAGCACGTGCTGGCGCGCTTCCGCAACGAGGCGCAGGCAGTCGGCCGCCTGGTGCATCCGGGTGTTGTGCAGATCTACGACTACGGCGAGGACGACCAGGTCGCCTACATCGTGATGGAACTCGTCAACGGCAAGACGCTCGCACAGCACCTGGCGCAGGAAACTCACTACGAACCCCACGAAGTCGGCGAGATCATCCGGCAGTTGCTCGATGCCCTCGCCCACGCGCATGCCGAAAACGTCGTACACCGTGACATCAAGCCGTCGAATATCCTGATCAATAGCGACGGCCGCCTCAAGCTCAGCGATTTTGGAATCGCGCACCTTGAGTCGTCGAATTTGACCCAGGTCGGTGACATGCTCGGCACGCCGCACTACATGGCGCCAGAGCAGTTTCTGGGCACTGAAATCGATGCCATGGCCGATTTGTTTTCGGCAGGCGTCATCGCCTACGAGCTATTGACCGGGAAAAAACCTTTCACCGGCAACACCGCAGCGGTAATGCACCAGGCCCTCAACGTAACGCCGGCCAACCCATCGCAAATAAATCCCAAATTGTCGACGTTGATGGATCAGGTGCTGCAAAAAGCCCTGTCCAAGAAACGCGAAGACCGCTTCCGCAGCGCCCGCGAGTTTGCATTGGCGTTTCGCATGGCGATCGAGGATATGCCCGCCGACGACAAGACGATACCCGGCACACCGGCGCCCACAAGTACGAAAACTGCCGCTGAGAGCGCGGTGTTGCTGCAAAATGCCGCGCAACTGCTCAGCGCAGCGCGCCAGATGACCGCCGGGTCTGCGGCCAGTTCGGTGCAAGCGGCCGACGACGCGCTGGCGGAGTTGCCGGCCGACAGCTCGATCAGCCTTGATACCGGCATCAGAAAAGTACGGCTGCTCGTGGTCGACGACGAGGAGCGCATCCTGAACGCGCTTAAATCGCTGTTCCGCCAGCGCTACCACGTATTCACGACAACCGATGGCAACAAAGCGCTGGAGTTCATCCGTAAATTTCAGATGCACGTGATCGTCAGCGATCAGCGCATGCCGATAATGACGGGAACCGAACTGCTGCGCCGGTCGCGTGAAATTTCGCCGCGCAGCGTGCGCATACTGTTGACCGGTTACTCCGACCTTGCATCGATCGTCGGATCGATCAATGACGGTGAAATTTACCGCTTCATCAGCAAGCCCTGGGACAACACCCAGCTGCAGACCATAGTCGCCGAAGCCGCGACCATCGCTCTGGAACTTGCCGACACCAAAGCCACACCGGCCGAGCTGCCGCAAAAAATGAGCGCCGGCGTTCTGGTCATCGACAAAGACGAGGAAATCTTCCGCGTTACGCGCGAGCTGATCGGCGGTTTGTGTCCGGTCACCTACGCTGCAAATCTCGACGCCGCGCTCGCGATCATGCAGGCGCAGGAAATCGCTGTGGTTATCGCGGACGTCGAGACCGGGCAGGACCAATTGACCTCGATGCTTAAGCTGCTCAAGCAGGAAAGCCCGCAGATCCTGACCATGATCTTGGCAAGCGCGGCAGATTCGACGGTCGTAATCGATCTCATCAATCAGGCGCAGATATTCCGTTTTCTGAACAAGCCGGTAAACGTGAAGCTATTGAAAGAGCATGTGCATGCCGCGCTGCAGCGCTACCTCACTTTCAAGCAGGCGCCCCAGCTGCTCGAAGCGCACCGCGTACAACCCGCCGATCAGGCGCACTCGGCTTCTCTTAGCAAGCGCATTCTCGGCAGCATCAAGCTGCTACGCGGAAAGTGGTTTGGATCCGGCGGCGATTAGTTTTCGTCCAACCAATTTTTGGCGGTCAGAAATTCGCTGTAAAGCGCCGCCTCCGCGCTGCCCGCCTCGGGCCTCCAGTCGTAACGCCAGCGCACTATAGGCGGCAGCGACATCAGGATCGATTCGGTGCGCCCGCCTGACTGCAGCCCGAATAACGTGCCGCGGTCATAGACCAGGTTGAATTCCACGTAGCGCCCGCGGCGGTAAGCCTGCCAGTCGCGCTCGCGCTCGCCATATCGAATATCCTTGCGGCGGTCGAGTATCGGCTCGTAGGCGTCGAGGAAAAGATCGCCAACGCTTTGCTGCAGCCTGAAGCAGGTCAGAAAATCCGGATCGCTAAGGTCGTCGAAAAAAATGCCGCCGATGCCGCGCGGCTCCTGACGGTGCTTCAGGTAAAAATACTCGTCGCACCACCGCTTGTAACGCGCATAGCGGTCGGCGCCAAACGGATACAGCGCATCGCGACAAACGCGATGAAAGTGAACGGCGTCCTCCCTGTAGCCGTAGTACGGCGTCAGGTCCATGCCCCCGCCGAACCACCACGTCGACCGCGTCTGATCGGTTGGTGCATGCGCAACGAAAAATCGCACGTTCATGTGCACGGTCGGTACAAACGGATTGCGGGGATGCAACACCAGCGATACGCCCATCGCTTCCCAGCTGCGCCCGGCAAGTTCGGGACGCGACCCAGTTGCCGACGGCGGCAGGGTATTGCCCGTTACGTGCGAGAAATTGACGCCTCCGCGCTCGAAAACGTTACCGTCCTCGATTACACAGCTGATGCCGCCGCCGCCCTCCGGACGCTGCCATCGATCCGCGTGGAAAGATTTGCCGTCCATGGTGGTAAGCCGCGTGACGATGCGGCTCTGCAGTGCGGCGAGATACTTATTGACCGCACCGACGTCCAACGCCAGATTCTGGGGCCTCACGGAGTGCGCCGCCGGCCGCAGCGCGCCTGGTTAGTAAGTGCTGCGAAACGCATCTTGGCCGGGTATGTAATCGTTGTTGGTTTGGGCCGGGTTCCGGTTGACGAGCGGGCGCGCGTATAGCGGATTGCGCAGGCTGCGCACCTCGTGTTCGATCGTGAACAGCAACCTGCCGCTGTCCAGATCGGTGAGATCGCGGAATCGATACTGGTGTTCGTTGCTTTCTTCGGTGACCAGCCCGCGCTCGATCAAGAAGCGATGCGGGCCGGAAAAATCAGCGATGTAGATCTGAATGTGGTGCCCGTCATACGGCGGCATCGGCGCGTCGGTTTCGCGGAACAGCAGTTCTTGCGTGGCGCCGGCGTCCACGCGGGCGACCGCATCGCCGTCACGTCGTTCGGATGCGGCGACGGCGCCTAAAGCCTCCCGGTAGAATCGCGCGATGCCATCGGCGGTTCCGCGCGGCACGTCGAATTCGACATAGGGCAACCCCAACTCGGTCGCGCCAAATTCGGGGCTCGGCGCGTGACAGCGGAACCGGTTGCCCCACGGGCAGGTCGCCTCGACCCGGTCGGCATGCGCCTGGAAACTGAATTGAGTACCGGTGAGCAGCGGCGCAACTTTTTTCAGGCGCTGCGCGAGCTGGCCGAGGTCGGGCACCACGATGCCGATCGTGCCGCGCAATCTCTGTGGTTCGCCAGTCGGCAGGTGGCATTGGCTGCGGCCGATATTGACCCACATGTTGGCCAGGCCCACCATCAAATACGGGTCACGCGTGAATCCCATCCCCGCCAGGTAAAACGCGGTTGCGGGCCGCTGGTCCGGGATAGTCACGTTGACGTGCTCAAGCGCCACGATGTTGCCGATGTCCTGTGTCGCACGGTTAAAAGTCGCAGCCATAGGTGCAGTCTCCTCAATATCCGGCGCTCAGCCGCGACGGCGTTGGCTTTGCACGGCGCGGTGTCCGATATCGCGCCGCATCTGCATGCCATCAAAATGGATTTTTTCGGCTATTGCGTAGGCGCGGTGTTGCGCTATTTTGACATTGTGGCCGAGCGCGGTCACGCACAACACACGGCCGCCGCTCGCGACCACCTGGTTACCGTTCAGCGCAGTGCCGGAATGAAATACGTGGTAATCGTCGCCCGTTTGTGCGCGCACCGATTGGAGTCCGGTGATTCCATCTCCTTTGCGTGGCGCGTCGGGATAGCCGTGAGCCGCCAACACCACGCCAAGCGCGGCGCGGGGGTCCCACTCCGCCTCGCATTTGTCGAGGGTGCCGGCAAGCGCGTACTCAAGCAACACCAGCAGATCACTCTTGAGGCGCAGGATGATGGGCTGCGTCTCCGGGTCGCCCAGGCGACAATTGAACTCGAGCACCTTGATCCGGCCGTCTCCATTTATCATGAGCCCGGCGTAGAGAAAACCGGTGAACGGCGCGCCATCCTGCTCCATGCCGGCGACTGCCGGCTGGATCACTTCGCGCATTACCTTGGCGTGTATCCCCGGCGTCACCACCGGCGCCGGCGAATAGGCGCCCATGCCGCCCGTGTTGGGCCCTTGGTCGCCGTCCTGCAGCCGCTTATGATCCTGGCTCGTCGCGAGCGCGAGCGCGTGCTTGCCGTCCACCATTACGATGAAGCTCGCCTCCTCGCCGTCGAGGAAATCCTCGATCACGATGCGGCTGCCCGCGACACCCATTTTGTTGTCGACCAGCATCATATCGACCGCGCTGTGCGCCTCAGCGAGACTGGTCGCGACGACCACGCCCTTGCCGGCGGCAAGCCCGTCGGCCTTGATCACTATCGGCGCGCCGCGACTTTCAATATAGCGATGTGCAGGCTGCGCATCGGTGAAAGTTTGATATTCAGCGGTCGGAATGTGGTGGCGGCGCATGAAGCTTTTCGAGAAATCCTTGGAACTCTCGAGCTGCGCCGCGCGCCGCGTGGGCCCGAAAATCCTGAGGCCGGCGGCCTGAAACGCATCGACTAAGCCTGCTGCAAGCGGCGCCTCCGGGCCGACCACTGTCAGCGCGATCTGCTCGCGCCGTGCCAATTCGATGAGTTGGGCCTGATCGGTAATGTCGACATTCTCAAGACCTTCTTCCTGTGCAGTGCCGGCGTTGCCCGGCGCAACCAGCACCTTCGAAATGCGAGGTGACTGCGCGAGCTTCCACGCCAGCGCATGCTCACGGCCGCCGCCGCCGATCACCAGTAATTTCATAGGTGAATGCGTTCGCCCTTCACAAGGATCAGTGCCTAAAATGCCGGTGACCGGTAACCACCATCGCGATACTGCGCTCGTCGGCCGCGGCAATCACTTCCTCATCGCGGAGGCTGCCCCCGGGCTGGATTACGGCCGTGGCGCCGGCTTCAGCGATAACATCGAGACCATCGCGAAAGGGGAAAAATGCATCCGACGCGACGGCCGACCCGGCAAGAGACAGTTGGGCGCTCCCGGCCTTGATCGCGGCGATACGAGCGGAGTCGACGCGGCTCATCTGCCCGGCGCCAATGCCGAGGGTCTGGCCATGGCCTGCGAATACGATGGCATTGGACTTTACGTATTTGGCAACGCGCCACGCAAAGAGCAAATCTTCCTGCTGCTGCTGTGTCGGCCTTGTTCTGGTCACCACCTTGAGGCCCGCCGCCGTCACATTGAAATCATCCGGTGTCTGCACCAAGAACCCGCCACCAACGCGTTTGAAATCCATCCGATTCCACGCCGTGGGCGTCATCCCGCTCCCCTCTCCCGGGGGGAGATGGGTTGGGGGTGAGGGCAGCTGAACTTCCAAAACCCTTAAGTTTTCCTTCTTGGCGAGCACCGCACGCGCCGCCTCGGATATTTCGGGCGCAATCAGGACTTCCACGAACTGGCCGGTCACGGCCTGCGCAGCAGCCGCGTCGAGCGCCCGATTGAATGCAATGATGCCGCCGAACGCCGAAGTCGGGTCTGTCGCAAATGCCAACCGGTAGGCATCGAGTGCGTTGGCTGCGATAGCGACGCCGCAGGGATTTGCATGCTTGACGATCACGCATGCCGTTTTGTTGCTAAACGAGCCCAGCGACTTGACGCACTCCCACGCCGCATCGGCGTCGGCGATGTTGTTGTAGGAAAGCTCCTTGCCCTGCAGCTGCACATAGCGCGCGAGACTGCCCGGCGCCGGTTCGGGGTCGCAGTAAAACGCCGCGTTCTGATGCGGATTCTCACCGTAGCGCAGCGTCTGCGCCAGTTCGAAATTGAGATTCAACCTCTGCGGAAACGCGCTGCGGGCGCCGTCAGCGGCCAGCGCGGTTAAATAATTGCTGATGGCGCCATCATAGGCCGCCGTGTGGGAGAACGCTTTTTGCGCGAGCTTGAAACGCGTAGTCGCCCCGACTGCGCCGCTTGCTGACTTCATTTCCTGAAGAAACGCGTTGTAATCGGCGGGGTCGGTAACGACAGCGACGTGGGCGTGATTTTTAGCGGCACTACGCACCATCGCGGGGCCGCCGATATCGATGTTCTCGATCGCCGCCTCCAGCGTGCAAACGGGATTCGCTACGGTTTGGCCAAACGGGTAGAGATTGACCACGACGAGATCAATGGGCGCAATGCCAGCGGCGTCGAGTGCGCCCATATGCGCCGGCAGGTCGCGCCGCGCCAGTATGCCGCCGTGGATTTTAGGGTGCAGGGTCTTGACGCGGCCGTCGAGCATCTCGGGAAAACCGGTGTGCTCGGACACTTCGGTCGCCCGGATGCCGCGGTCTTTGAGCAGTTTGGCCGTGCCGCCGGTAGACAGGATGGTGACGCCGAAATCGCTCAGTCCGCGTGCGAAATCAACGAGTCCGGCCTTGTCGGAAACGCTGATCAGCGCAGTCTTGATGACGGTCATAAAAGCAGGATTGAGGATCGGGTAATCAGGATAGAGAAAGCTCGATCCTCAATCCTCGTTCCCCGATCCTAGCCTTTAATGCCGTGAGCTTTCATTTTCTTGCGCAATGTGTTGCGGTTGATGCCCAGCACCTGGGCGGCGTGCGACTGGTTGCCCTGGAGTCGGTGCAATATCGTTTCAAGCAACGGCTTCTCTACACAATTGATCACCATATCGTAGACGCCGCGTGCTTTTTCTCCGTCAAGATCCTTGAAGTAACCGTCGATTGCTTTGCGGACAAAGCGGGCCATTTCATTTTCGTTCATCATCATCATCATGCTGCCAGTTCCTCAACATAGGTAAGCCGCTGGCCATGGCTGGCCATCTCGCCGAAAAACCCGTTAACCGCCGTCAACTGCTCGACACAGGTCTGCAATTGGTTCATCGCGTGGCGGAACGCCGCAGAACCGGCAAGTCCCCTGGTGTACCACGAGATGTGTTTGCGCGCGACGCGAACCCCGGTGTGCTCGCCGTAGAACGCGTAGAGATCGTGCAGATGGGCAATCAGCACGCGATGGATTTCCTCGACTTCGGGTGCCGCCAAATGCGTGCCCGTATGCAGATAATATTCGATCTCGCGGAAAATCCATGGCCGCCCCTGCGCCGCGCGACCGATCATCACGGCATCCGCGCCGGTGTAGCTAAGCACGTGTTCGGCCTTCTCGGGCGTGGCGATGTCGCCGTTTGCGATCACCGGAATTTTGACCGCGGCCTTGACCGCGGCGATAGTATCGTATTCGGCATCACCGCTATAGCCACATGCCCGCGTACGGCCGTGCACCGCCAGCGCCTGTATACCAGCGTCTTCCGCGAGCCTGGCGACACCCACCGCATTCCTGTTGCCGCGGTCCCAGCCGGTGCGGATTTTGAGGGTAACCGGCACCTGCACGGCACGTACCACCGCCTCTACGATGCGCCTGACCAGCGGTTCGTTCTGCAGCAGAGCAGAACCCGCCATCACATTACACACCTTCTTGGCGGGGCAGCCCATATTGATATCGATGATTTGCGCGCCCTCATCTACGTTGTATCGAGCGGCCTGCGCCATCATCGCCGGGTCGGCGCCGGCGATCTGCACCGAGATCGGGTCGACTTCGCCCGCATGGTTGGCGCGGCGGCGCGTTTTCTCGGAGCCCCACAACAGCGAATTGCTCGCCACCATTTCGGACACTGCCATGCCGGCACCCATACGCTTGCACAGCTGGCGGAACGGCCTGTCAGTGACGCCCGCCATCGGCGCAACCACCAGGTTGTTCTTCAATTGATAGGGGCCGATACGCATCGCGCGAAGTGGGTCGTTGAAGTGAAAAAATTCGGGAAGGCGCTAATTGTAATCTCAGCGTCGCGGCAAGAAAAGCAATACGAGCGAAATTTTTTCAATCAGCCGCGCGCGCCGAACATCATGCGGCGCGTCAGAAAATTTAGGGCCGGTGGAATGGCGCCCATCGCGGCGAGTCCGATGCCGCGCACGGGGCCCAACAGCGGGTTGTCGTTGGAAAACAACCGGATCAGTGAATCAGTGAACAAAATGGTCGCGATTCGGTCGTAATGGCGTTGCGCGCAATATACATTCAGCAGCGGGCGGGCGCCGGGATCGCCTGCTCCGCGCTCGATAACCAGGCGCGCCAATTCCCAGGCGTCGCGCAAGCCGAGATTAAATCCCTGTCCGGCCACCGGATGCAATGTCTGCGCTGCGTTGCCAACCAGGATCGTGCGTGGCGCAACTGGCTGCGTCGCATACTTTAGAGCCAGCGAATAAATCTGGCGCTGGCTCGACAAGCGAAAATTGCCAAGCACGGCGCCAAAAGACACGCCCAGCGCGGAGGCCAGGCGCGAACAAAATTCGGCGTCTGGCAACGCGGCCAGTTCCTGCGCCTGATCGGGAGCCGCGGTCCATACCAGCGACCAGCCGTGAATGGTTGGCAGCAACGCCACGGGGCCGTAGGGAGTGAATCGTTCGAATGCACGACTTTGGTGCGGCCGTTCGCTCGCCATATTGCATACCACCGCTGCCTGCATATAGTCGCGCGTTTTGGTGTGTGCCAGGTTCAGGTTCGCGCCGCCATCGGCAATTACGATCAAGCGCGCAAACAATTCCCGCTGCGAACCGTCATGGGTCATGGTTATGGCAGCGCTATCCCCGTCGCCTTTGACCGCTAACGCCCGGCAGCCGGCGATTACCCGGACATTGCTGCGTTCGAGCGCCGCAGTAAACACCCGCTGTAGGTCGTCATAGCCCGTGACATAGCCAAGCGCGGGCACCCGGGCTTCGGTTGCGCTCAATTCAACGCGGCCAAACCCGCGTTGCTGCGACACTGATATATGCTTGATGGGAGTTGCCGCCGCGAAGAGCGTTTGCCACACGCCCAGCCGCTCCAGGATCAGCCGGCTGCCGTAAGACAGCGCGAGGAAACGCCCGTCGTCGCGCCCGGCCGCAACCTGCTGCGCCTCAAGCAATGTTACGCCCAGACCACTGCCGCCCAAACCCAGCGCCAAGGCGGCCCCCACCGGACCACCACCGACAATCAAAATATCGCAGGGATCAGTCACGCATCAACGTTTCGATATCGCTGACCGTCTTTGGCGCAGCGTGCGTGAGCACTTCGTTGCCAGCCGCCGTTACCAGCACGTCATCCTCGATACGAATGCCGATATTCGCAAAGCGCTCGGGCACGCCCTCGCCGGGGCGGATGTAGCATCCCGGCTCCACTGTCAATACCATGCCGGGCTTAAGCTCGCGCCATTGACCATCGCGCTTGTAATCACCGGCGTCGTGCACGTCGAGCCCGAGCCAATGCCCGGTGCGGTGCATGTAGAATTTTTTGTAATCGCCGGTCTCGATAACCTGGTCGACACCGCCTTGGCACAAACCGAAATCGATCAGTCCCTGCGCCAGCACGCGCACCGCGGCCTCGTGCGGCACGTTCCATGACACGCCGGAACGCACCGCGGCGATCGCTGCAGCCTGGGCGGCGAGTACCATTTGATAGACGTCGCGTTGTTCCGCGCTGAATTTGCCATTGACCGGGAAGGTGCGGGTAATGTCGGACGCGTAGCCATCGAGCTCGCAGCCGGCGTCGACCAACAACAGATCGCCAGCCTTCAGCACCGCATCGTTCTGAACATAGTGCAATACGCAGGCGTTGGCACCGCCGGCAACAATCGGTGTATAGGCCGGCGCCTGCGCGCCGCAACGACGGAATTCGTGCACCAGTTCGGCTTCAATCTCGTGCTCGGCGCGACCAGGCTTGGTCATGCGCATGGCGCGTTTATGCGCGGCGGTCGAAATCTGCGCCGCGCGCCGCATGGTCGCCAGCTCGTGGGCATCCTTTAGGAGCCGCATTTCGTCAAGCAGCGCATATACATCATGTATAGCAGCCGGCGCAGCGATGCCGCTGCGGGCCTGCGCCCGCACCGCGTTCAACCAGCCCATAAGCCGCTCGTCCCAACTCTTGTCATCACCGAGGCGACAAAAGAGCTGAGGCTGATTCGCGATCAACTGCGGCATCAGCGCGTCGAGTTCGGCAACGGAATGACACTCATCGAAACCAAATTGCGCGCACGCCTGCGCCGGGCCATAGCGAAAGCCATCCCAAATTTCGCGCTCGATGTCCTTGTCGCGGCAAAACAAAATGCTCTTGGGGTCGGCACCTGCAACCAAAACAAGCACTGCCGCAGGTTCGGGAAAGCCGGTCAAATAATAAAAATAACTGTCGTAGCGATAGGGAAAATGCGAGTCGCGGTTACGCCTGCGTTCCGGCGCGGTCGGCACTATGGTCACGCCGCAGGACATCGACTGCGCAAGCCGTGCGCGGCGCTCCGCGTACACCGTGGGCATGCCAATTGCGATCTGGGGTCCGGACATGGGCGAATTATAAACCCTCATGCACCAGCCGCCCGGCTCAGCGCGCCGCCAGGTCTCGATTCAGATCGGCTAACCGTTGCGGAGTGCCGACATCATGCCAACGTCCGCGAAATTGCTCGCCGCTCACCCGGCCCGCACCGATGTGCTCGCTTAGCAACGGCGCGAGTTTCGCTTTGGCCCCGCGCGCGATGCCGGCAAACATCTCGCCGCGATACGCAGCGATGCCGCTGAATGTTAGTCGCACTCCCTCCGGAATGACCCGACCGTCCCGCAACGCAAAATCCCCGGCCGGGTGATGCTCAGGATTATCGACCAGCACCAGGTGCGCGATCGGCCCCCGCTGCGAAAGCCGCGCAACCGCCAACGGCAGCTGTGCATAGTCGTAATCGCTGAACACGTCGGCATTGACCGCGGCGAAAGGACCGGGCCCGAGCAGCGGCAACGCATAGGCGATGCCCCCGGCAGTCTCCAGCGCCTCGGGCTCATGCGAATAGGCGATGGCGATGCCAAAGCGCCCGCCGTCGCCGAGTGCGGTTTCAATCAGCGTACCGAGGTGCGCGTGGTTGATAACGATTTCAGCGAAGCCGGCCGCGGCGAGTTTTTCGATGTGCCAGACGATCAGCGGCTTGCCGCCGGCCGCAAGCAGCGGTTTGGGTGTCGTGTCGGTCAGCGGACGCATGCGTTCGCCGCGGCCGGCCGCAAGTATGATTGCCTTCAAAACGTATAGCCGGCGCGGGATTCGGCCTTGCCTTCGAGTTCATCAAACAGCGCCAGCAAGGGGCCTAACGCATTATAGCGGGCGGCAACCGCGCGGACGTAGCCGACAAAGCGCGGTGTGTCATCAAGGTAGCCGCGCTTGCCGTCGCGATAGTGCAGGCGCGCGAAGATGCCGAGCACTTTGAGATGGCGCTGCAGGCCCATCCACTCGAGAGCACGATAAAAATCTCCGAAATCTGCACCGACCGGCAAACCGGCGCGTTTGGCCTTTTCCCAATAGCGCACGGTCCAATCGAGCACGCGTTCCTCGTCCCAGCTCAGGAATGCGTCCCTGAACAACGATGCGACATCGTAAGTGATCGGCCCATAGACCGCGTCCTGGAAGTCGATCACGCCGGGATTCGGTTCGCATACCATCAGATTGCGGGGCATATAGTCGCGATGCACATAGACTGCGGCCTGGGCAAGGTTGCTGTCGATGATGAGCGAAAACAGTGCGGTCAGCCGCTGTTGCTGCGCCGCGCTCAACGCGAGCCCAAGGTGCCGCTGCACATACCATTCCGGGAACAAATTGAGTTCGCGCGTGAGCAATGCCTCATCGTACGGCGGGAGCACGCCGGGCTTGCTTGCAAGCTGCCAGCGCAGCAAAGCGTCGATCGCATCGCCGAATAACGCGTCGGCACTGGCAGCGTTAAGCGCCTGCAGATAGCTGGTGGTGCCGAGATCGGATAACAGCAGAAAACCACGCTCGGGGTCCTGCGCGATCACCTCGGGCACGTGCACGCCCGCGGACGCCATCAGCGACGCGACACGGACAAATGCACGGCTGTCCTCCTGCGCGGGCGGCGCATCCATCACTATCAGCGACCGCCCCTGCGCACGCACTCGGAAATAACTCCGGAAACTGGCGTCAGTGGACGCCGGTTCGAGCGCGAGCGGCGACGTGTTCAACTGGGCCTCAATCCAGCGCTGAAGTTGGCTTCGTCGATCCACGCCGCGCATTGCCTAATTCGGAGAATTGTGCGATTTTATCACCCCCTCCCGACCATGCCGATAATGAGAGTCCGCCGCGTCATACCTGTTGTATTGCTGCTGCTTTGCGTCGACGGCACCGCCGGCGCCGCGGATGGCGCCGCAATCGGCCTCAAACCCGGCGCGGGCGGGCTGCAACTCAAACTTCAGCCGTCATTCATCCGCATGCCGCCGGACAACAAGGATCCGCTGCCGCTGTTTGTCAACGCCGACAACATACAGGGCCATCAGGACCAGGAAATCGAAGCCGAAGGCGCGGTACGGCTGCGCCGCCGCGGCCAGGCTATCTACACCGACTGGCTGCGCTATGACAAATCCGACAATGAAGTTACGGCGCGCGGCAATGTTCGCCTCGAGCAGCGCGGAGATGCTCTTGAAGGAACCGAGATGCGCCTGAATCTCGACAGTGAACGCGGCGCCATTGAAAAACCCAAGTACCAAGTCCAGGTCAACGCCACCAGCGGCCGCGGCCAGGGTGACCGGATCGTGCTCGAAGGCCAGGGCAAATATCGCGTGCTGGGCGCGAGTTATACCTCCTGCGATGTCGGCAACGACGACTGGTTCGTGCGCGCGAAGGAACTCGAGATTGACAAGGAGCGCCAGATTGGCACCGCGCGCGACGCCAGCGTCGTATTCCTCGGCGCCCCGATACTGTATTCGCCCTACCTGAATTTCTCACTCGACCGCCAGCGCAAATCGGGGTTCTTGTCGCCGACGTTCGGCAATACCGGCAATTCGGGCTACGAGGTCTCGTTACCTTACTACTGGAATATCGCGCCCAATCGTGACGCCACGATTACGCCCCGCGTGATGTCGAAACGCGGCGAGATGCTCAATACCGAGTTTCGCTATCTCGATTCCCGATACGTCGGCGAGGCACGTTACGAAATACTCCCGACGGATCACGTCAAAAATGATACCAGCCGCTTCGCCCTGACCTTGCGGCACGACCAGCGCTGGGACAACGGCTGGAATGGGAATCTGAGCATACAGAAAGTGTCGGACGACAGGTATTTCACCGACCTGTCTACGCAAATCGCAACGACTTCGCAAACGATATTGCCACGCCAGGGGTCGCTCGCCAAAAGCGGAACGTGGTGGAACGGCGGTACCTGGAACGCCTCGGCGCTGGTGCAACGCTGGCAAACGCTGCAATCCGATTTGGTTAATCCGCTGACGCCTCCTTACAACCGCTCGCAACTGGCGCTGACCGCAGTCAAGCAAAATGCCGGGCCTGCCGATTTTGAACTCTACAGCAGTGCCGCCGAATTCACCCACCCGCAACTGGCCAATGGCCGGCGCGTGGTTGCTTATCCCAGCTTAAGCCTGCCGCTGCAAACGCCATTCGCGTATCTGACTCCCAAAGTTGGCGTGCATTTCACCCGCTACGATTTCAACCAAACGACCACCACCGCGCCGGACCAAAATCGATCGGTGCCGATATTCTCCACCGAAAGCGGACTGGTATTCGAACGTGGCGCGGCGCTCTTCGGCCACAGCCTGCTGCAAACGCTCGAGCCCAAGATTTACTACGTCTTCATACCGACGCGCTCTCAGAACCAGATTCCCAACTTCGACAGCGCGCAGCAGGACATTAATTTCGCCACCCTGTATGCCGAAAACCAGTTCAGCGGCAATGACCGCATCAACGACGCCAACCAGGTGACCATGGGCGTAACCTCCCGGCTGCTGCATCAGGACACGGGAATCGAACGGCTGCGGATCAGCCTCGCGCAGCGTTATTATCTCAAAACGCAGGACGTCACCCTGCCAGGCATCGGGGCTCGCGGCAGCAACAGCTCAGATATGCTTGCCGCGCTGAGCGGAACGGTGGCGCCGAGCTGGATTGCCGACGTGGGCTGGCAATACGCGACCGACCTGTCGCACACGCAGCGGTTTAACGCGGGCACCCGTTTTCAGCCGGAACCCGGCAAAGTTTTCAATCTCAGCTATCGTTTCGCGAATACCGCGCTCAGCACGCCTACGCCCCAGCAGAATCCACTGGCGGCTCCGGTCAGTCAAGCGCAAAACACGCTGCGTCAGGTCGACCTCTCGGGTCAGTGGCCTTTGACCGGACGTATGAGCGCAATCGCGCGCTGGAATTACTCGGTCCGGGACAGCAAGCTGCTCGAAGGGCTGGCGGGCCTCGAATATAATGGCGGCTGCTGGGCATTCCGCATCGTCGGTCACACGTTTACGACCGCCGCTACAAATCAGGCAAGCTCAATTTTCCTGCAGCTGGAATTGAACGGATTGTCAAAAATCGGTTCCAATCCTCTGGATTTGTTGCGACGGAATATCGCCGGTTACTCCCGTATTGAAACGCCATCTTCGCGTCCTGGCGAGCCATTGCCGGGGCGCTGATAAACTTACCCCCCACGACCCGCATGAATGCTTACTTGATCCGCGCCCTAGTCGCGATGTGTTTAGCTGTGCTGGCAGTGGCCGCAGCCGCGCAAAAACCCGCCCCCGGCCGCTTGGTACAGCTTGACCGGATCATCGCGGTCGTCAATGACGATGTGATAACCCGGCGCGACCTTGATGACAGGCTAAAGGTAACGCTGAGCCAGTTGCGCCAGCAAGGCACGCCGCCGCCGCCCGCCGCCGAGCTCGAAAAACAGGTGCTCGAGCGCATGATCTACAATCAGGTGCAGCTCCAATACGCCAAAGAAACCGGGCTGCGCATAGACGACGCGACGCTGGACAACGCCATCAACCGCATCTCTGAGAACAACAAAATCAGTATTGCGGCGATGCGCGAAACGCTCGAAAAAGACGGCGTCAGTTTCAACCGGTTCCGCGAGGACATCCGCGGCGAAATTCTCATGGCGCGGCTGCGGGAACGCGAGGTCGACAACAAAATTCAGATTACCGAGAGCGAAATCGACAATTTTCTGAGCATTATGCGGGAACAGGAAGGAGCGACCGAGGAGTTCAACCTGTCTCATGTCCTGGTCCGCGTGCCGGAGCGGGCGAGCCCGGAGCAATTGCAGGAGCGCCGCGCAAGAAGCGAGCGGGCGCTGGCTCAAATCAGGGACGGCGTTGATTTCCGGCAGATAGCCGCGACTTTTTCCGACGCGCCCGATGCGGAGAAAGGCGGGTCGATGGGATGGCGCGAACTCGCGCAGCTGCCCACGATTTTCGCCAATGCGGTAAAGGAACTTAAACCTGGGCAAGTCAGCGGCGTATTGCGCAGCGCCAATGGGTTTCACATCCTGCGCGTCAACGAACGGCGCGGCCAGAGCGCGCCGCTGATCGTATCGCAAACCCACGCACGGCATATACTGATCAAGACCAGCGAACTGGTATCCGAAAACGATGCCAAAGAACGTCTGATCAAGCTCAAGGAGCGTCTCGACAATAATGCCGATTTCGCTGAGCTCGCGCGACTGCGATCCGAGGATGCCAGCGCGTCGCGCGGCGGTGACTTGAACTGGCTGTCGCCTGGCGACACGGTGCCCGAATTCGAGAAAGCAATGGATGCACTGAAGCCGGGGCAGATCAGCGTGCCCGTGCGCTCGCCATTCGGGTGGCACCTGATCCAGGTAACAGAACGGCGCAACCAGGACATGTCGCAGCAACAGCAGCGTTTGCGCGCGCGCCAGGCATTGCGCGAACAAAAGGCTGACGAAGCGTTTCAGGAGTGGCTGCGCCAGCTCCGGGACAAGGCATTTGTCGAGTTGCGGCTGGAAGAGCGATAGGGTTGAATCTTGGCCATAATTGCGGTCACCGCCGGCGAGCCCGCGGGTATCGGCCCTGATCTTTGTGTCATGCTCGCGCAGCAACCGCGGGCAGAACACCTGGTGGTGGTCGCTGACCGGCGGCTGCTCGAGCAGCGCGCGCAAGTTCTGGGCCTGCCCTGGCGCAGCCTGCCGTTTGATCCCGCAGCCAACGCCGCTTTCGAGCATGGCGCACTGCCGGTAATCGACGTGCGGCTCGGTGCGGCGGTGACCGCGGGACAGCTCGATAGCGCCAATGCGGCTTATGTGTTGCGTACACTGGAAGTCGCGGTCGACGGCTGCCTGAGTGGCCAATTTGACGCCATGGTCACGGCACCTGTGCATAAAGGCGTCATCAACGATGCCGGCATCCCATTTACCGGCCACACCGAATTTCTTGCGGCGCGCACCGGGACGGCGCACGCAGTAATGCTGTTGGTTGGCGGCGGCTTGCGCGTCGCGCTCGCCACTACGCATGTCGCGGTCAAAGACATCGCCCGGCACATCACCAGCATTGGTCTCGAGCAAACCCTGCGCGTCCTGCGCCACGATTTAATAACGCGCTTTGGCATTGTGGCGCCGCGCATCGCGGTCGCCGGCCTGAATCCGCATGCCGGCGAAGCGGGGCACCTCGGACGCGAAGAAATCGAGATCATCGCCCCGCTGCTCGAGCGCCTGCGCGGCGAGGGTCTGGCCGTGAGCGGGCCACTGCCTGCCGACACGTTGTTCAACCCCGCGCGCCTGCGCGACTTCGATTGCGTGCTCGCGATGTACCACGACCAGGGTCTGCCGGTGCTTAAGTACGCGAGCTTCGGCAGCGGCGTCAACGTCACACTTGGACTGCCGATAGTCCGTACCTCGGTCGATCACGGCACCGCGCTCGATCTTGCCGGCACGGGCCGCGCCGACAGCGGCAGCCTGCACACTGCGATTGAGATGGCGGCCGCGCTGGCACGCAGCAAGGTTGGGCAGCATACGCCGGATCTCAAGTGAAGCACCAGCCGCGCCGGAGATTCGGCCAGAACTTTCTAGGCGAGGAGCGTGTAATCGAGGCTATTATTTCTGCGATTGGTCCGACGCCCTGCGACCGATTCGTGGAAATCGGGCCCGGGCTCGGCGCGCTGACGCGCCCGCTGATAGCGTCCGCAAAAACCCTACACGCCATCGAAATTGACCGCGACCTTGCGGCAGGGTTGAGCGCCGAGTTCGGCGAAAGTCTGATTCTGCACGTTTGCGATGCTCTCAAATTCGACTTCACCGCGCTCGGCGACAATCTGCGCGTGGTCGGCAACCTGCCTTACAACATTTCGACGCCGTTGTTGTTTCATCTGGCCGACTTCGCCGGAGGGATACGCGATATCCACGTCATGCTGCAAAAAGAAGTGGTCGCCCGCATGGTGGCGGCACCGGCGGACAGCAATTACGGAAGGCTGTCGGTGATGCTGCAATATCGATTCGACCTGGAAAAACTGCTCGATGTGCCGGCCGCCGCGTTCCGCCCGGTGCCGGCCGTCGAATCGGCCGTAGTGCGCCTGGTTCCGCAACGACCGCTGCGCCATCCGGCTCGCGACGAAACGCTTTTCGCGCGGGTTGTCGGCGCAGCATTTTCGCAACGGCGCAAAACGCTGCGCAATTCGCTCAGGGGTTGGCTCGCCGAAGCGGATTTCTCGGTGTTGGCGATCGCGCCGACAGCGCGTGCGCAGGAGCTGTCAGTCGCGCAATTCGTTGCCCTCGCCGATCGCGTATTCCTGCGCACCGGATAAACGGCGGCGACCGGCTCAGGCACCTTTGCGCTGGACAAATTCGATTTTATAACCGTCCGGGTCTTCGACAAAGGCGATCACTGTCGTGCCGTGCTTCATCGGGCCGGCTTCACGCGTGACTTTGCCGCCGCGTTTTTTGACTTCCTCGCACGCTTTATACGCATCGTCGACTTCGATTGCGACATGGCCATAGCCGGTTCCGGGGTCGTAGGACTTCGTATCCCAATTATGGGTCAGCTCGAGCACCGCCGCGCTCGATTCGTCGGCATAACCCACGAACACGTTGGTAAAGCGCCCCGCCGGATAATCCTTGCGCCGCAGCTCGCGCATGCCGAGCACCTTGGTATAAAAATCAAGCGCACGATCGAGATCGCCGACGCGTAACATGGTGTGCAGGATCCTCATATCTGCACCATCTCGAAATCCTCTTTGCGCGCGCCACATTCCGGGCAAGTCCAGTTCATCGGCACGTCCTCCCAGCGCGTGCCGGGTCCGATGCCCTCGTCGGGCAATCCAGCGGCTTCGTCATAGATGAATCCGCAGATCAGGCACATGTAAGTTTTATATACAACGACGTTTGCTGTTGTCATGATCAATTACGAATTGAGCTAAAATGCCATTTTAGCGATACGCTCCGCCTTTGAACAACAAATTCCAAACGTGATGGACCCTTCAGCGCCGTCTTCATTGCCGCCGATAGTGCTGGTTTTCGCGGCAACCGATCCGAGCGGCGGCGCCGGCTTGCAGGCGGACATCATGACATTATCGAGCATGGGCTGTCATCCGCTGTCGGTGGTTACAGCAGCGACTATCCAGGACACGATGGGCGTCGAAGACGTCATGGCGCTGGATGCCGAATGGGTCGCCGACCAGGCGCGTTGCGTACTCGAAGACATGCCGGTTGTGGCGTTCAAGATCGGGATGGTCGGCAGCATTGAAAACATCGCGGCGATCGCTGAAGTCGTGTCCGATTATCCCGAGATTCCGCTGATACTCGATCCCGTGCTCGCCTCCGGCCGTGGCGACGAGCTCGTAACTGACGAAATGATTTCCGCACTGCGCGAACTGCTGGTACCGCAGACCACCATTATTACCCCCAACAGCATCGAGGCGCGCCGCCTGGTGCAGGAAGACGGCGAAGAAGATCTGGATCTCGCCGAATGCGCGCGCAGGCTGCTGGCGCTGGGCTGTGAATATGTGCTGATCACGGGTGCTCACGTAAACACCCCCCAGGTCATCAACACGCTCTACGGACAGGATGGCGTGGTGCGCAGCGACAGTTGGGAGCGCTTGCCCGGCAGTTATCATGGATCCGGATGCACGCTGGCTTCGGCCGTTGCGGCCACTATCGCCAATGGTCTGAGCGTTGGCGATGCGGTAAAAGACGCCCAGGAGTACACTTGGCAAACTTTGCGCGCCGCGTTCCGGCCCGGCATGGGCCAGCACATTCCCGACCGCCTGTTCTGGGCGCGCGAGGATGAGGCTGCTGATGAAAGCAATTAGCGGGCTGTACGCGGTAACGCCCGATCTTGCTGATACCGCGCTGCTTCTGATCCGGACCGGGGCCGCACTTGCCGGCGGCGTAAAGCTGGTGCAGTACCGCAACAAGACCGCTGGCGAAAACCTGCGGCGTGAACAGGCTGCAGCGTTGCGCGAGATGTGCCAACGTCATGACGCTGCGCTGATCGTCAACGATCACATCGAACTTGCGCGCGAAATCGACGCCGACGGCGTACACGTTGGCGCGGATGACGCGTCGATTGCGACCGCGCGCGCCCGGCTTGGCAGCGGCAAAATCATCGGCGCGTCATGCTACAGCAACCTGCAACAAGGGCTGGCAGCGGCCGCGCAAGGCGCTGACTATATCGCGTTTGGCAGCTTCTACGCGTCTGCAGTCAAACCCGGCGCCACCCGCGCACCATTGTCTATACTGCAGGCGGCGCGGCAACAGATCGCGCTGCCGGTAGTGGCCATCGGGGGCATCACCACCGATAATGCCGGCGATCTGATTCGGGCCGGCGCCAGCGCCGTTGCGGTAATATCTGCGCTGTTCGCTGCGCCGGATATCGAAGCCGCCGCCCGCAGGTTCCGCCAAATATTTCAGGAAAAGACCGCATGACGTCACGTAACGACGATTTATTCCTCGCGGCGCAACGCGTTATTCCCGGGGGGGTCAATTCGCCCGTGCGCGCGTTCCGTGCCGTTGGCGGTACGCCGCGGTTTTTCACCCGCGGCAGCGGCTCTCGGGTATGGGATGCCGACGACAAGTCTTACATTGATTACGTAGGTTCGTGGGGGCCGCTGATCCTGGGCCACGCCCACCCCGCCGTGGTACAGGCAGTGCAACTGGCGGCAGCACAGGGGCTGAGCTTCGGCGCGCCGACTGCGGTCGAAGTCGAACTGGCGGAGCTGTTATGCCGGCGCGTGCCGGGCCTGGAGCAGGTGCGCCTGGTCAGCTCCGGTACCGAGGCGACGATGAGCGCGATCCGGCTCGCGCGTGGATTTACCGGGCGCTCCACGATAGTCAAATTCGAGGGCTGCTACCATGGCCACGCCGACTCGCTGCTGGTGAAGGCCGGCTCGGGCGCGCTCACGCTGGGAAACCCAAGCTCAGCCGGCGTGACGGCTGAAACTGCCGCCCACACGCTGGTACTCGAATACAACAATGCCGCGATGCTCGAGTCGGCATTTGCCCGCGACGGCCAGACCATCGCTTGCGTAATCGTCGAGCCGGTCGCGGGCAACATGAATCTGGTGGCGCCTGACCGAAATTTTCTTTCTGCGTTGCGTTCGCTCTGCGCGCAGCATGGTGCGCTGCTGATTTTCGATGAAGTAATGACCGGTTTTCGCGTCGGGCCACAGGGCGCGCAGGGTTTGTTTGGCATCACGGCCGATTTGATCACGCTTGGCAAAGTCGCGGGGGGCGGCATGCCACTCGGCGCTTTCGGCGGCAGGCGCGACGTGATGGCTAGCCTCGCGCCGCTCGGCCCGGTTTATCAGGCGGGCACGCTGTCCGGCAATCCGGTTGCGGTGGCAGCGGGCTTAGCGACGCTCAAACTGATTGACACTCCTGGGTTCTTCGACCGGCTCGCGGCGAATACCCGCGCACTGACCGACGGACTCACAGCAGCGGCTCGCGAGCATAATATTGCTTTTTCAGCGCAGGCTATAGGCGGTATGTTCGGCATTTACTTCCGCGCAAGTCCGCCGCGAAACTACACCGAAGTCATGCAGTGCGATGTTCAGTCATTTAATCGTTTTTTCCATGCGCTGCTGAAAAGTGGCGTTTATTTTGCGCCCTCGGCATTTGAAGCCGGCTTCGTCTCGGCAGCCCATGGAAGCGCGGAGATCGAAGCAACGATCGCAGCTGCGCGCCGCCATTTCGGGTCCGCGCAGTGAGAAATTCACGCGCGGTCAGCGCAAACCGGCCATGTATTCCGATACCGCTTTGATTTCCGGATCCGACAATTTGACGGCAATATCACGCATCATTTTGTTCGGGTCGTTGGCTCGTTCCCCGCTGCGGAAGGCTAGCAATTGCGCGGCCGCATACTCCGCGTATTGACCTGCAACGCGCGGAAACTGCGCCGGGACGCCGGCGCCGCTCGGACCATGGCACGACGCGCAGGCTGCCACGCCTTTGGCCATCAGGCCGCCACGGTAGATTTGCTGTCCTGCTTTGACCAATTCCGGATTCTTGGCGACGCGCGCCTTTGCTTTCTGCCCCTCGAAATAGGCCCCGAGGTTCTTCATGTCCTGGGGCGACAACGTAGAACTCATGCCCAGCATGACCGGGTTCTTGCGTTCGCCCGCTTTGAAATTGACGAGTTGCTTGACGATATAGTCGGCCTGCTGGGCTGCAAGAATGGGGTTGACGGGGCTTGGGCTGTTGCCGTCGGTGGCATGACATGCCGCGCAGACTTTGGTAACTATGGACTCAGCCTGCGCCGGGTCGGCCTTGGCCGCCGGTTCGCCCGCGTAGCCGGGCGCAACAAAACCGGTGCAGACAAGGACCCACAGCGCGGTTATAAATCTCATGCGATCTCCTGACGACGTTGCAACCTGAACAAAACGTCGTATTCTATCGAAAACCCCCCTCACAGGCTAGGCTGCGGCACGATGTCCACGCTACGCAATATCGAATTTGTCACCACCATAGCCGACAGCGGAGCGCTGCCGCCCGCACGGGGCGCCGAAGTAGCATTTGCCGGCCGCTCGAACGCCGGCAAATCTAGCGCGATCAACGCGCTTGCCCAGCATAAGCGCATGGCCTTCGTCAGCAAAACCCCGGGGCGCACCCAGCACATCAATTTCTTTCGGGTCGGCCCGGAGCAATATCTTGTCGATCTTCCGGGATACGGTTACGCGGCAGTGCCGGCCGCAGCGCGCGCACACTGGGAAGAACTGATAGGCGGTTACCTGCAAACACGGACGTGCCTGCGCGGCGTGGTCCTCATCATGGACGCGCGGCATCCCCTCACAGAACTCGACCGGCGGCTGCTTGATTGGCTCAAACCGACCGGCCGGCCGGTGCACGTGCTGCTCAGCAAAGCGGACAAGTTGAGCCGGCAAGGGGCCACCACCACTTTGCGCAAAATCGACACCGTGCTGCGCCGCGATTATGCCAATTGCAGCGCCCAGATCTTTTCCAGCACCCAAAAAATCGGTATGGTGGAGGCCGCCGCCAAGATTCAGGAGTGGCTGCGCGACGGCAGAAATAAAAAGCCCCCGGTTAAAGGGGAGTAAAACCGGGGGCGAAGCCTCAATAAAGATTAAGGCGCCCGCTCAGGGAGGTGAAGCGGGAGACGACTAAAAACGTCATCTGTAGAATAAGACTCTCATGGCCCGCTCGAGTTCCCAACATGCCGTAAAATATATCTAAATTATTTCAATTACTTATCAGAATGTCATGAAAATACTAGGCGGCTATCCACAACGGCGGATGCGACGCAATCGACGCGATGAATTCTCGCGCCGGTTGATGCGCGAACATCGATTGACGACCGACGACCTGATTTATCCGGTGTTCGTGATAGACGGCAAGCGTCGAACTGAGCGCATCGATTCGCTGCCCGGCGTCGAGCGCTTTACCATCGACAAATTATTGCCGCAAGCCGAGCGCTGCCTGAAGCTCGGCATTCCGGCGATGGCGATTTTTCCTGCGATCGAGCGCAGCCTGAAGACCGCTGACGGCCGCGAAGCTGTTAACCCGAAAGGATTGGTGCCGCGCACTATTGCCGCATTGAAAAAGCGGTTTCCCGAGCTGGGCGTGATCGCCGACGCCGCGCTCGATCCCTACACCACGCACGGTCACGACGGTCTTATCGACCGATCCGGTTATGTAATGAACGATGAAACGATCTCTGTGCTGCAGCGCCAGGCGCTTGTCAACGCCGCCGCCGGCGTGGATATCGTCGCGCCGTCCGACATGATGGATGGCCGCATCGCGGCCATACGCGCGGCGCTCGACAGCAAAGGTTTTATCCACACGCGCATTCTCGCTTATGCGGCCAAGTATGCGTCAGGCTTCTACGGCCCGTTTCGCGACGCCGTCGGCTCGTCCTCCCAAATTGGCCGCGGCAACAAATACAACTACCAGATGGATCCCGCCAACAGCGATGAGGCATTGTGGGAAGTCGGGCTCGATCTCGCCGAGGGCGCCGACATGGTGATGGTAAAGCCCGGGATGCCCTACCTCGATATCATCCGCCGCATCAAGGACGAATTCAAAGCGCCGACATTGGTTTATCAGGTGAGCGGGGAATACGCGATGCTGAAGGCAGCGGTGCAGAACGGCTGGCTGGAGGAACGGCAATGCGCAATGGAAGCGCTTACGGCATTCAAACGTGCCGGCGCCGATGCCATACTGACCTATTTTGCTATCGCTGCAGCGACCTGGCTCAAGGAAAGCCGGTAGCGTCAATCCGCCGCGGAAATCAATGCCTCGACCGTCTCGCGCTTGGCACGCTCGATCGGTTTTCCCTCCACGCTTGCCTTGAGCCGGGATCGCAGTTCGCGCGGCGACAGCACTGTCAGGCGAACTTCGGCTCCTTCACGGTCGTATGACAGGGTCGGCGCCACCAGTTCCATATCACCGGCATAAAGCCGCGTCTGCCCGCTGCGGAAATTGCGTCCGCGGTCCAGCAGGTAATGTTCGACTGCTTTGGCGTTGTCGGTAAACAGCTGCAACTGGATGCCGGCATATTTTCCCGCGCTGCCCGTAAGCGCCGAGCCGGTCAGATGGGGATTGAAACGATCAAGTTCGTTCATCGCTTCCAGCGCGAGCGAGCGCAATTTTCGCAGTTGCGTGGGATGCTCGCTTTGGTAAAGTTCGCGATACGAGCTTAACGCGGATTCAATTTCTTCGTTATTTGGCAGCAGCCGCGCATCGGGAACACCGATCTGGCGGGCGGCCTTGCGTTTTGCCAATGCGTAATCCTCAATCCCGTCTTCCGCCATCAGGCGCGCAGCCAGATGGGCAATGCGCTCCCGCGTCAGATTTCGCCCCGGAACACGCGTCATGACCTTTATCCAAAATCAGAAGAGTTGGCTTTTTACTTCTTCAGGTGGCTTCGCGCCGCCGGGCAGAGGGGCCAGCGGCGCCGACTCCGTGTCGCGCTCGGCGGGCAGAAATTCCTGATAGAAGTAATCGACGACGCCTCGACCATTGGCATCGCGCAATCCCGTTTCCGGATTGATGCGCGCTTGTACTATGCCCTCGGGCAGGCTGGGCGCTTGTTCTTCCACGTCTTTCAGCGCTTTGCTCATGTACCCCATCCACATCGGCAATGCAGCCTGCGCGCCGGTTTCGTTATGGCCCAGCGTATGCGGGTTGTCGAATCCGATCCACGCCACCGCCACCAGGCCGGTGCCGAACCCGCAAAACCAAGCATCGACGAATTCGTTGGTGGTACCCGTCTTGCCGGCCAAATCGGAGCGCCCAAGTTGCATTGCACGCGTCGCAGTACCCATGCGCACCACATCCTGCAGAAGACTGGTCATGATAAACGCGTTGCGCTCATCGATCGCGCGCTCGGCACTCTCTCCTGCGCGTTCCGGTCGCGCTTCGGCAATGACGTTGCCCTTGATGTCCTCGAGGCGCGTAATGAAATACGGGGTGACGCGATAGCCGCCGTTGCTGAACACCGCGTATCCGCTCACCATCTGGAGCGGGGTTACATTTCCTGCTCCCAGCGCCATCGTCAAATAGGGCGGATGATATTTGGCGTCGAAGCCAAAGCGTGTGACGTAATCCTGCGCGTATTGCGGTGTGATCGCCTGAAGTATGCGCACCGAGACGAGGTTCTTCGATTTTACGAGCCCCGTTCGCAGGCGCATCGGGCCTTCGAATTTGCCATCGAAGTTTTTCGGTTCCCACGGTTCGGAGCCGGTCTGGCTCGCGTCGAACACCAGCGGGGCGTCATTGATTATAGTCGCCGGCGTAAAACCTTTCTCCAGCGCGGCCGAGTAGATAAATGGCTTGAAGCTTGATCCGGGCTGGCGCATGGCCTGCGTGACGTGATTATATTTGTTGCGATTAAAATCGAAACTGCCGACCAGCGCCCGGATCGCGCCATCAGCCGGATCCAGTGACACGAGCGCAGCCTCGACCCGCGGCTGTTGCGAAATCTGCCACTGCCCTTTCTCGTCTTTCTGTATGCGTATGATTGCGCCCCGCCTCAGCCGCTGGTTGGCCGGCGCCTTGTCACCGATCATGCGCTGCGCAAACTTGAGGCCGTCGCCGCTAATTTCAAAAGTTTCGCCGCCTTTGCGATAGACCTTCATCGCTTTGGCGCCGGCGTCGAGGACCAGCGCCGGATATATGTCGTCGCTTTCCGTTTCGTCCTGCAGCGCGTCTTCGAAATCCTCGTCGCTCGGCTGGGCTCCGAGTTCGACGTAGCCGCTGGCGCCGCGATAGCCGTGGCGACGGTCGTAGTCAATGACGCCCTTTCGGACCGCGGCATAGGCGGCTTCCTGGTGTGCCGCCGACAATGTCGTATAAACCCGGAATCCCCGGGTATACGCCTCGTCCTGATACCGCTCATACACCACCTGCCGCACCATCTCGGCGAAGTGGTCGGCCTTCACGGCAAATTCGTTGACGTGTTTCTTGACTGAAAGCGTCTGCTTGTCGGCAGCCTGCCACTGGTCATCGCTAATGAAATTGAGTTCACGCATGCGGCGCAGCACGTATTGCTGGCGCAATTTGGCGCGCCTGGGATTGACCACCGGGTTGAAGCTGGAGGGGGCTTTCGGCAATCCGGCCAGCATCGCCATCTCGGCAATGCTCAGCTGATCAAGCGTTTTTCCGAAGTAAATCTGGGTTGCCGCGGCGAATCCATAGGCGCGCTGGCCAAGATAGATCTGGTTTACATAGAGCTCGAGTATCTGGTCTTTGGTCAAGCTGTGCTCGATCTTGAATGCGAGCAACATTTCGTTGAACTTGCGCGTCAGCGTCTTTTCCTTGGACAGAAAGAAGTTGCGGGCGACCTGCATGGTGATAGTGCTCGCGCCCTGGCGCGCGCCACCGGAGATAAAGTTCGACAGTGCGGCGCGTATGACCCCGACATAATCCACGCCGCCGTGTTGATAAAAGCGCTCATCCTCGGCTGCAAGTATGGCGTCCCGCATCGCCTTGGGCACCGACTCGATTTTGACCACGGCGCGGCGCTCTTCGCCAAACTCGCCGATCAACTGGCCCTCAACGCTAAAGACCCGCAGCGGAACCTTGGGCTGGTAATCGGTCAGTTTGTCGAGCGTAGGCAATGTCGGAAATACGATTACTGCTGCAAAAACAAAGACTAATACACAGGACAAGGCTGTGGATCCGAGCAGAACCAGGGGTAATACCCACCAACGGGAAAACATCGGCTTACCGAATAAAAATACTAATGTTGTAAAAAAACAACGGTTTAAAAGCAGGCTTTAAAGCGAAATAGGCCCTATAGCCGCCCTAAGCGTAACTGCTTAGCCCAAAACACGAATTTCTCCGATTATAGGCGTGGGCATCAGCAAAAGAAATGGCTAGGAATTACTTTACATAGTGGGGGGTTGTTGCTAGCATTTAATGTAAATTATATAAACCAGTCCTAAACAACCACTGCTTAAGGGAAAATTGAAGTTCAACCTCGAAATTCTCGAACGCCTATTCAAGCCAAGATCGCCGGCGCTGATCGGCTGCGATATCAGTTCGTCGTCGGTAAAAATGGTCGAAATCGCCGAGGCGGGCAAGAATATGTACCGGGTTGAGCGCTACGCGATAGAGCCGCTGCCCGCCGAGGCGGTGGTTGATGGCAACGTCCAGAATCTGGACGCTGTCAGCGACTGCCTGAAGCGGTGCTGGAAGCGCATGGGGACGAACATAAAGAACGTCGCGCTCGCGCTCCCGTCGGCTGCGGTAATCACCAAAAAAATCATCGTTCCCGCCGGGATTGCCGAACACGAAAATGAGCTCGCCGTACAGGTCGAAACCGAGGCCAATCAATACATCCCCTTCGCGCTCGATGAGGTCAATCTTGATTTCCAGGTCGTCGGCCCGGCGCCGAACAGCCCCGAAGACGTCGAAGTGCTGATCGCCGCATCGCGCAAGGAAAAAATCGACGACCGCATCGCCGCCGCCGAATCGGCAAACTTGAACGCGGTAGTCATGGATGTCGACTCGTTCGCGGCGCAAACGGCGTTCGAGCTGATCGAGCAACAGCTGCCGGACAATGGCAAAGACCAGAATATCGCGATTGTCGACATCGGCACTGCGGTGATGAATCTCAACGTGCTGCGCAACGGACAATCGATCTATATGCGTGAGCAGCCGTTCGGCGGCAATCAGCTGTCGCAGGAGATTCAGCGGGTATTTGGCATGTCCCCCGAGGAGGCCGAAGCCGCGAAACGCGCGGGCGGTTTGCCGGACAATTATGAAACCGACGTATTGGCGCCGTTCCTCGACACGCTGGGGCTGGAAGTGGCGCGCGCGCTGCAATTTTTCTTCACCTCCACCCAATTCAACCAGGTGAACCATATTCTGCTCGCAGGCGGTTGCGCGGCAATTCCCGGGGCTGACGAGGTGACTGCCAAACGCACCTCGGTCAACACGATTGTTGCCAATCCGTTTGCGAACATGGCCTTGTCGTCCAAAATAAGGCCCAAGCTTCTGACCAGCGACGCGCCATCGCTGATGGTCGCATGCGGGCTGGCGATGCGGAGATTCGACTCATGATCCGCATCAATCTGCTGCCGCACCGCGAGATCAAACGCAAACAACAGCAAAAAGAATTTTATGTGCTGGTGGGCATTGTCGCCGGCATTGGCGCGGGCATTTGGTTTGCGGTGCACTCCTACCTGAGCGACCAGCTGGACGAACAGAACGGCCGCAACAAGTACCTCGAAACCGAGATCGCGACCCTCGACAAACAGATCGAGGAAATCAAAACGCTCAAGGAACAGACCGCGATATTACTGCAGCGCAAAAAAGTCGTCGAGTCACTGCAGGCCAATCGCGCGGAAACTGTTTACCTGCTCGATCAGCTGGTGCGGCAGATGCCCGACGGCGTATCCCTGAAGGCGGTGACGCAGAAAGGCGCCGCCGTCAACATCATTGGCTTTGCGCAATCCAATGCGCGCGTGTCGACACTCATGCGCAACCTTGAAGCATCGCCGTACCTGGAAAGACCAAGGCTGATCGAAATTAAAGCGGGTACCGACAAGAACTCCCGCAACAGCGAATTCAGCCTCTCTGTCTCGATGACCCGTGCCATAGAAGAATCGGCGGACAAAAAAACCGCGGCCAAATCGGCGGGCGGGGCAGTGCCTACTGCGAAAGTGGTAGCGCCGGCGGCGAAACCCGCCCCTTCCGGTCATGGTGTAAAAGAATGATGACACTAGACGATCTGCGGCGGCTGGACCCCAAGGATATCGGCAGCTGGCCTGCCCTGCCGAAACTTGGCGTGCTGCTGCTCGAACTGATAGTACTCATTGCCGCCAGCTATTACCTGGGCTGGGAAAGCGAAATTGCGGCGATCGATACAGCAACGGCCAAGGAGCTGACGCTGCGCAATACGTTTCTCGACAAGAAAAAACAAGCCATCGATCTCGATGCCTATCGCAAGCAGCTCGACGACACCGAGAAATCATTCGGCACGCTTTTGAAGCAACTGCCCAGCAAATCGGAAATGGAAGCATTGCTCACCGACATCAACCAAGCGGGTCTTGGCCGCGGGCTCCAGTTTGAGCTGTTCAAGCCTGCGGCGAATGAAGTCATCTCGGAATTTTATGCCGAATTGCCGATCGACATCCGCATCACCGGGGGCTACCACGACCTCGGCGCCTTCGCCAGCGACATTTCCAAACTGTCGCGCATTGTCTTGCTCAACGATGTAAGACTGACGCAAAGAGATGGCGGGCTGGCAATGGATGCAGTAGCCAAGACATACCGTTACCTGGACGAAGAAGAATCCGCAAGGCAGCGGAAAGCGGCGAAAGACGCCAAGGCGCCCAAGAAATGAAGCTCCGGATCCTGGTCTTGGCATGCGCCTGCGCCGGACTCGTTTCCTGCGGGGGCGAGAGGTATTCGGACCTCAGGCAATTCGTGAAGGAGTCCGACAATCTGCCGCGCGGACGCATCCCGCCGCTGCCCGAAGTCAAGCCTTACGAGCCGTTTCCCTACGACGCCTATACCCTTATCGATCCGTTCAAGCAGCGCAAGATCGAACCGCTCAAATCCGGAGCGGGCGGCATTCAGCCGGATTTGTCGCGCCGCAAGGAGCCCCTCGAGGCCTACCCGGTTGAGAGTCTGCGCATGGTCGGCATGCTGCAGCAGAACAAGACCAACTACGCGCTGGTGAAAAGCCCCGATAACAATCTGTTTCGCGTCAAAGTCGGCAACTACATGGGGCAGAATTTCGGCCTGATTGCCGAAATTACCGATTCCACAATAAGACTAAAGGAAATCGTGCAAGACAGCGGCGGTGATTGGACCGAACGCATGAGCACCATGACGTTGGTCGACGAAGCGACCAAATGATTCAGTATGTAGCAGGGGCCACGCGGCTTGCCGCCGATGGTCCAGATGATAGACCAGGAGACACGACCATGAAAAATACTAGCTCAACTTTAAAAACAATAGGGCACTTAGTTTTGGTGTTGGCCGTGAGCATGGCGATGATGGTCGCCGCCCGCGCGCAAAACGCAGGGGCCGACCCGGCAAACAGCATCGAATCCATAAATGTCGTGGGTCAACAGGGCGGCAACATCGTCGTCCGCATCACGCTTAAACAACCGCTCGCCAATCCTCCCGCGGGATTCACGATCAGCAGTCCACCGCGCATCGCATTTGACTTCCCTGGCACCGCCAATGCGCTCGGCAAGAACATGCAGGAAGTGGGCGACGGTGACCTGCGCAACATGAATATAGTCCAGGCCGGCGACCGCACCCGGCTGGTCATGAATCTGTCCAAACCGCTCGGCTACGACACCAAAGTCGATGGCAAGAACGTGATTATCACGCTCCAGGCGGCAGCGGTTGGTACTGCGGCCGCGCCAGTGACCTCCCACTTCGCCGAGGCCAAACCGAACGACACGCGCCACGCTTTGCGCGACGTCAGTTTCCGCCGCGGCCCCAACGGCGAAGGTCGCATCGTCGTCGATCTGTCCGACAATACAGTCGGCATTGACCTGCGCCAGGAAGGCAAAGGCCTGATAATTGAATTCCAGAATACGGCGCTGCCGAAAAACCTGGAGCGCCGGCTGGATGTAATCGACTTCGGAACTCCGGTGCAAACCCTGGACACTTTTGCCCAAGGCAACAATTCGCGCATCACCATCGAGCCAAAGGGCAATTGGGAGCACTCGGCCTATCAGACCGACAACCGCTTCATCGTCGAGGTGAAGCCGATAATTGAGGACCCCAGCAAGCTGCTCCAGGGTTCGCGCCAGGGCTACACGGGCGACAAACTCTCGCTCAACTTCCAAAACGTCGAGGTCCGCGCAGTATTGCAGGTGATCGCCGATTTCACCGGATTTAATTTTATTACCAGCGATACCGTTACGGGCAATCTGACGCTGCGGCTGAAAGAGGTGCCATGGGACCAGGCGCTGGAAATCATCCTCCAAACCAAAGGTCTGGACATGCGCAAGAACGGCAATGTGGTGTTAATCGCGCCGCGCGACGAACTCGCGACCAAGGAAAAACTGGCGCTTGAATCGCAGGCGCAAATCGCCGATCTTGAACCGACCCGTACCGAGTCGTTCCAGCTGAATTACCAGAAGGCCGATGTCTTTCAGAAAATTCTGGCCGACAAAGACCAGCGGATCCTGTCCAAGCGCGGCAGCGCGCTGGTAGATGCGCGCACGAACACATTGTTCATACAGGACACGCCATCGCGGCTTGAGCAGGTACGGGCGCTCATCCGCAAGATCGACATCCCGGTGCGCCAGGTCCTCATTGAGGCGCGGATCGTGGAGGCTTCGGATTCCTGGTCGCGCAACATCGGCGCCAGGCTGGGCCTGCACGATGCCGGGAGGGGGGACACGCTGGGATCAAAGTCCTCGCAGCGCGTGGTTGTCGGCGGTTCGCTCATTGATACCGGCTTTCACACGCAGCAAAGCACTACTGCTCCTGACTTTATAAATAATTCGCTCGGCGTGAACTTGCCGGCAGCAGGTATCGGCGGAAACCCTGCCGGCGCGTTTTCGATGATCCTGTTCAACGAGGGACTGACCCGCTTCCTCAACATGGAGATTACGGCGCTGCAAGCGGACGGCAAAGGCAAAATCATCTCGAGCCCGCGCGTGATTACCGCTGACAAGGTCGAAGCGACGATCGAGAGCGGCACGGAAATCCCTTATCAGCAGGCAACCTCTAGCGGCGCCACCAGCGTATCGTTCAAGAAAGCGACGCTGTCGCTCAAGGTGAAACCGTACATCACGCCCGACGACAACGTCATCATGAGCCTCAATGTGCACAAAGACAGTCCCGATTTGACCACCAGCCCCCCGTCGATCAACACCAAACAGATCGTCACCGAAGTTCTGGTGCAAAACGGCGGCACCGTGGTGATCGGCGGGATCTATTCGCAAACAGAATCTGACAGCACCACCAAAGTCCCGTTGCTCGGCGACCTGCCGTATGTCGGGTTCCTCTTTCGCACGAATTCCAAAGTGGACAACAAGGCGGAGTTGCTGATTTTCATCAGTCCGCGCGTGCTCAAGAATACCCTGTCGTTGCGATAGATCACACCGTTCGTGGCCTCCCAAACGGCCGGGTAACCGGCCGTTTTTTCGCCTGTCGCCACGGCGCCAGCGCGGCGTGCCGCAAGTTTCACGATACAATCCCGGCATGTCCACGTGCCCTGATCCCACGCCAACGGCAGCTGCGGCGCCGGGGAACATTTTCCTGGTCGGGTTGATGGGTGCCGGCAAAACCTCGGTCGGCAAGTTGCTGGCCAAACGGTTCGGCAAGGCGTTTTATGATTGCGACCAGGAAATCGAGCGCCGCACCGGGGTGAAGATCCCGGTGATCTTCGAGATTGAGGGCGAAGAGGGGTTTCGTGCGCGGGAATCGGCGGTGCTTCACGAACTCGCGGGCCTAAATGACATCGTGCTCGCTACGGGCGGCGGCGCCGTGCTGCGCGAGGAAAATCGACGCCTTCTGATACAAAACGGCACTGTAGTGTACTTGCGCGGTTCGCTGGCGGATTTGTGGCAACGTACCAGGCATGACCGCAATCGACCCCTGCTGCAGACCGCCGATCCACACTCCAAACTCGAGCAGTTGTTTATTCAGCGCGATCCGTTGTATCGTGAAGTCGCGACGCTGGTTATCGATACCGGCAACCAAAGCTTGCGCAGCTTGGCTCACCGCCTAGAACAGCTCCTGTGCGAGCACTTTCGGGTCAAGGGGCCAGTTTCTCCGGGGTAAAGCCTGGGCCTGACAGTTCCAAAACCGGTTTTGGGTCACACATAATGCACACTATAAAAGTCGAATTGGCCGGCCGCAGTTACCCAATTTATATCGGTAACCAGCTGCTTTGCGACGCCGAGTTGCTCACGCGGCACATGCTGCAACCGCGCGCAGCACTGATTACCGACAGCATCGTGGCCCCGCTGTATCTGGATGCGGTTGCCAACGCACTGACCGCAGCCGGCGTCAAATTAACGCGAGTGGTGCTTCCGGCAGGCGAACAACACAAGGGCTGGGACACGCTCAATACGGTATTCGACGCATTGCTGGCCGACCGGTGCGAGCGAAAAACCACGCTGATCGCGCTTGGCGGCGGCGTTATCGGTGATATTGCCGGGTTTGCAGCTGCAACCTATTTACGCGGCGTGCCGTTCATTCAGATGCCAACCACGTTGCTTGCGCAGGTTGATTCTGCGGTCGGCGGCAAAACCGGGATCAATCATCCGCGCGGCAAGAACATGATCGGTGCGTTTTATCAGCCGCTGGCAGTCATTACCGATACTGCCACCCTCGACACATTGCCAGCGCGCGAGGTAAGCGCAGGCCTGGCCGAAGTGATCAAGTACGGACTGCTCAGCGACCCGGCGTTTTTCGAATGGCTCGAGCATAATATCGACGCCCTTGTCGCCCGCGAACCGGGCGCATTGGCCTATGCGATCCGGCGGTCGTGCGAGAACAAAGCCGAGGTGGTTGCCGGCGACGAGCGCGAGGAAAGCGGGGGGCGCGCGCTGTTGAATCTCGGTCACACCTTTGGCCACGCAATTGAAGCCGGCCTGGGTTATGGCAACTGGCTGCACGGCGAGGCGGTAGCCGCGGGCACCGTGATTGCAGCTCGGATATCACAACACATGGGCTTGATGAAGGCAGACGAAATTGCGCGCATTACCTCCTTGCTGGAGCGCGCCCGCCTGCCGGTCGCCGCGCCCGATTTCGGACTTGAACGCTACCTTCAACTGATGGGGCTGGATAAAAAAGTGGAGGGCGGCAAAATCCGCTTTGTCCTGATGCGCGGAATTGGCTCGGCTTTTCTCGCCGCCGACGTGCCGCAGAGCGCGCTCGCTGCCGCGCTCGCTGCTTCAGTCCGCCGTGGCTGATCTCGCGCCCTATGCGGTAGGCCCGCACAATACCCGCGGCCGCGGCCGCCGCGAAGCACCGCCGGTTGGTCGCAGCGAATTTCAACGCGACCGCGACCGTATCGTTCATTCGACCGCGTTTCGCCGACTGGAATATAAGACTCAGGTTTTCGTCAATCACGAAGGCGACCTGTTTCGCACGCGCTTGACGCACAGCCTAGAGGTTGCGCAAATCGGGCGCTCGGTCGCGCGCAACCTGCATCTCAATGAGGACCTGCTCGAAGCAATTTCACTTGCGCATGACCTTGGCCATACTCCGTTCGGTCACGCCGGCCAGGATGCGCTGCATCACTGCATGAAGCCTTACGGCGGCTTCGAACACAACCTGCAATCGCTGCGCGTGGTTGATTTACTGGAACAGCGCTATGCCGCTTTCGACGGCCTCAATTTGTGCTTCGAGACCCGCGAGGGCATCCTTAAACATTGCTCGTTGAAGAACGCGCGCACGCTCGGCGATGTCGGTGCGCGTTTCGTGAGGCGCCAGCGGCCGTCGCTCGAAGCACAGCTCGCCAATCTCGCCGACGAAATCGCATATAACAATCACGACGTCGACGACGGCCTGCGTTCCGGTTTGCTGGCGATTGAACAAATGGCCGGGATCGGCATTTTCGCGCACCACATGAAAATGGTGTTGCGGGAGTATCCGAAGATCGATCCGCGCCGGCTAGTGCACGAAACCGTGCGGCGCATGATCAGCACGTTGGTCGTCGATCTGACGCGCCAAACCGCCAGGAACATCAAGTCACACGCGCCTCGCAACATAGACGAGATACGCCAAGCCCCGCCTTTGGTTGCTTTTAGCGCTGGGCTGCAACGCCAGCAGCTGGAACTGAAGCAGTTTTTGCGGCGAAATCTCTATCAGCACCATGAGGTCGCACGCATGACCAACAAAGCGCGGCGCATTGTCAGCGATCTGTTTAACGCGTTCGTTGCCGAACCGCGTTTGCTGCCGCCGCAATATCAGTCCCAGGCCGATGCCTACACCGCCCGCACCGTCGCCGATTACATCGCCGGCATGACTGACCGCTATGCGATGCGCGAACATCGGCGGTTGTTTGCGGTCGACGAAATCTAAGCGCAATTTTCGCGCCGCAGCGACGCATTGCTTGAGTAGTCCCGCCTGCCCGGATTGCCCGATTTTTCAAAGCCTTGAAGTCTGCGCCCCGAGACGGTATATTTAACGGGCTTCACCGCGTTTATTGCAATTCACAGCCGGTTGGCCCAGACCGGCTTTTTTGACTCTTGAGGTAGCCCGTGACCCATCCGCCCTGCGCCCAGGGATTGTACGACCCAGCCCACGAGCACGACGCTTGTGGGGTCGGCTTTGTTGCGCATATCAAGGGCAAGAAATCACACTCTATCGTCGAACAGGGCCTCACCATCCTCAAGAACCTGAATCACCGCGGCGCGGTGGGCGCAGACTCGAAAGCCTCCGACGGTGCGGGGATTCTGATCCAGATTCCGGACAAGTTTTTCCGCGAGGAGCTCGGCAAGCAGGGCATCAAACTGCCGCCCGTCGGCCACTATGGTGTCGGTATGGTATTCCTGCCGCGCGACCCGGCCTCGCGGCTGGCCTGCGAATATGAGCTCGAGCGAGCGATCAAGGACGAAGGCCAGGTGCTGCTGGGCTGGCGCGATGTGCCGGTAGACAACTCCGATCTCGGCGAATCAGTAAAGCTCGTCGAACCCGGGATCAGGCAGGTGTTCATCGGCCGTGGCAAGGGGGTCACCGTCACGGATGCGCTGGAACGCAAACTCTATGTGATCCGCAAAAGCGCCGGCCACGCCATCCAGGCGCTCAAGCTCGCCCATGGCAAGGCATTTTTCGTGCCTTCGATGTCAGCGCGCACCGTCGTCTACAAAGGCATGTTGCTCGCGCATCAGGTCGGTCTGTATTACAAAGACCTCCAGGACCCGCGCGTGGTGTCGGCGCTTGCGCTGATCCACCAACGTTTTTCGACCAACACCTTCCCGTCGTGGGACCTGGCTCATCCGTTCCGCATGATTGCGCATAACGGCGAAATCAACACGGTGCGGGGCAACGTGAACTGGATCCGCGCGCGCCAGGGCGCGATTTCGTCACCCATTCTGGGCAAGGACCTCGACAAGCTGTGGCCGCTGATTTATCCCGGCCAATCCGATTCAGCGTCGTTCGACAACGCGTTCGAACTGCTGGTGATGAGCGGTTACTCGGTCGCGCACGCGATGATGATGATGATCCCGGAAGCGTGGGAAGGCCACACGCTGATGGACGCGAGCCGGCGCGCTTTCTACGAATACCACGCAGCAATGATGGAACCCTGGGACGGTCCCGCCGCGATTGCATTTACGGATGGCCGCCAGATCGGTGCCACGCTCGACCGTAATGGCCTGCGGCCGGCGCGCTACATAGTCACCGATGACGGTCTCGTGATCATGGGTTCGGAGTGTGGCTGTCTGCCGGTACCGGAAGAACGCATCATCAAGAAATGGCGGCTGCAGCCCGGCCGCATGTTCCTGGTCGACCTGGAAAAAGGGCGCATCGTCGACGACCGGGAAATTAAGGATACCCTCGCCAGCGCCAAACCATACGGGGAATGGATCGAGCGCATCCGCGTCAAGCTGGATGAGGTCGAAAGCGACAAACAACGGCCGGAACGCTCGTCCGTGTCCCTGCTCGACCGCCAGCAGGCGTTTGCCTATACGCAGGAAGACATCAAGCTCCTGCTGACACCGATGGCGCTCAACGGGGAGGAGTCCATCGGCTCCATGGGCAACGACTCTCCGCTCGCAGTGCTGTCCGACAAGGACAAGACTTTATACCATTATTTCAAGCAGTTATTCGCGCAAGTGACCAACCCGCCGATTGATCCGATCCGCGAGGAACTGGTGATGTCGTTGGTGTCGTTTATCGGGCCCAAGCCCAATCTGCTCGGCATCGACGAAACCAACCCGCCGATCCGGCTTGAGGTCAGCCAGCCCGTAATCGACTTTTTTGAAATGGAGAAAGTCCGACATATCGAGCGCTATACCGACGGTAAATTCCGGTGCTACGAGCTGGATATTTGCTTCCCGGCCGCTTGGGGCAAACAGGCGATCGAAGCGCGCCTCGCTTCGCTGTGCGCGCAAGCCGAGGATGCTGCGCGCTCGGGCTACTCGATCATTATCGTTTCCGACCGCCGGATCGACCGTGAACATGTCGCGATCCCGGCGTTGCTCGCGTTGTCGGCCATCCACCAGCACCTGGTCGGCAAAGGTCTGCGCACCAGCGCCGGTCTCGTAGTCGAGACCGGTTCGGCACGCGAAGTGCACCACTTCGCGCTGCTAGCAGCCTACGGCGCGGAAGCCGTGCACCCGTACCTCGCGCTCGAAACACTGCTCGGAATGGGCTCTCTGCCCACCGGAATCGATGGCCACAAGGCGATCAGGAATTACGTCAAGGCGATCGGCAAGGGGCTGCGCAAGGTGATGTCGAAAATGGGCATCTCGACCTATATGTCTTATACCGGCGCGCAGATTTTTGAGGCGGTCGGCCTGTCGCGCGAATTGGTGGACAAATACTTCACTGGCACTACCTCATCGGTCGAGGGCATAGGCGTATTCGACGTCGCGGAGGAGGCCATTCGGATCCACCTCGCGGCGTTTGGCAACGACCCTGTGCTCGCGCAGTCGCTCGACGCCGGCGGCGAGTACGCCTACCGCGTCCGCGGCGAAGAACACATGTGGACGCCTGACGCGATAGCAAAGCTGCAGCACTCGACGCGCCAGAATTCATACGTCACGTACCAAGAATATGCGCGCATCATCAACGACCAGTCGCGCCGTCATATGACGTTCCGCGGTTTGTTCGAGTTCCAACTTGGTCGCTGCAAGCCGATTCCAATCGAAGAAGTCGAGCCGGCCGCCGAAATCGTCAGGCGCTTCTCGACCGGCGCGATGTCGCACGGCTCGATCTCGGTCGAAGCCCACACCGCGCTCGCCGTGGCGATGAACCGCATCGGCGGCAAATCAAATACGGGCGAGGGCGGCGAAGACCGCCGCCGCTATGCGCCTATCGAGGCCGGCGAATCGCTGCGGTCGCGACTGGGCAAAAATCGAGTCGAAAGTGACCTTGAGCTTAAGGCCGGCGATTCGCTCAAGTCGAAAATCAAGCAAGTGGCAAGCGGGCGGTTCGGCGTTACGGCGGAGTACCTGGTTTCCGCCGAGCAGATCCAGATCAAGATGGCGCAGGGCGCGAAGCCCGGCGAGGGCGGGCAACTGCCCGGACGCAAAGTGTCCGAGTACATTGCCGAACTGCGTTACTCGACGCCCGGCGTGGAACTGATCAGCCCGCCCCCGCACCACGATATTTATTCGATCGAGGACCTGGCGCAGCTGATTCATGATCTGAAAAACGCCAACCCGGCCGCCTCGATTAGCGTAAAACTGGTTTCGGAAGTTGGCGTCGGCACCGTCGCGGCGGGCGTCGCCAAGGCGAAGGCCGATCACGTCACCATTTCGGGCCACGACGGCGGCACCGGCGCCTCTCCTTGGTCGTCGATCAAGCACGCGGGAACACCGTGGGAACTCGGTCTTGCCGAAACGCAGCAAACCCTGGTGCTCAATCGGCTGCGCGGCCGGATCGCCGTGCAGGTAGACGGGCAAATCAAGACCGGCCGCGATGTCGTGGTGGGCGCCATCCTCGGAGCTGATGAATTCGGCTTCGCAACCGCGCCGCTCGTAACCGCCGGCTGCATCATGATGCGCAAATGCCACCTCAACACCTGTCCGGTCGGCGTCGCCACCCAGGATCCCGTGCTGAGGAAGCGGTTTTCCGGCAAACCCGAGTACGTGATCAACTATTTCTTCTTTGTTGCCGAAGAAGTACGCGAATTAATGGCGAGTCTAGGTATCCGCCGGTTCAGCGACCTGATCGGCCGCACTGATCTGCTTGAAACGAAACAGGGCATCGAGCACTGGAAAGCGCGCGGCCTCGATTTCTCGAAAATTTTCCACCAACCGCAGATGCCTGAAGAGGTTGCACGCTTCAACTGCGAAACGCAGGATCACGGATTGGGCCGGGCCCTTGACAACCGGCTCATCGAACTGGCAAAACCCGCGCTCGATCACGGCGAGAAAGTCAAAATCGAGATGCCCATCCGCAATATCAATCGCACCGTCGGCACAATGTTGTCGTCGGCGATTGCCAAGCGCTATGGCCACGAAGGGCTGCCTGACGATACCATCCACATCCGTCTGGCCGGATCCGCAGGCCAAAGCTTGGGCGCTTTCTTGGCTCGGGGCGTGACGATAGACTTGATCGGCGACACCAATGACTATTGCGGGAAGGGCCTTTCGGGTGGCCGCATCAGCGTCCAGCCATCGCCCAAGTTTCGCGGCAACCCCACCGAAAACATCATCACCGGTAATGTGGTGCTCTACGGCGCAATTGCCGGCGAGGCTTATTTCCGCGGTGTCGCCGGCGAACGCTTCGCCGTACGCAATTCCGGCGCCCAAGCGGTAGTCGAGGGCGTCGGCGACCATGGCTGCGAATACATGACCGGGGGCACGGTGGTCGTGCTCGGTGCTGCCGGTCGCAATTTTGCTGCCGGCATGTCCGGCGGTATCGCCTATGTATATGATGAAAATGGGGAATTTTCCAACTATTGCAACCCGGCAATGGTCGAGTTCGAGCCTGTGCTGTCCGAGCCGGAGCAACAAGCTAAGGTATCGCGCGACATCTGGCATATGGGTCTAGCCGACGAAGCGCTCCTCAAACGCCTGATCGAGAACCATGCGCGTTATACCGGCAGCCAGCGTGCCCACGATATTCTTGAGCAGTGGAATGTATATCGGCTGCGCTTCGTCAAGATTTTCCCCAAAGAATACAAGCGCGCGCTCACCGAGCTCGCCACAGCCGGCCGTCAGGCCGCAGCCTAGGCTTGCGGAGCACGGCATGGGCAAAATTACCGGATTTCTCGAGCATCAGCGCCTGCAGGAGGCGAGCGAAGACATCGAATCGCGTAAAAAACATTACCGCGAATTCGTCCATCACCTGAGCGACGACGCGGCTAAAGTCCAGGGCGCGCGGTGCATGGACTGCGGCACTCCGTTCTGCATGAGCGGTTGTCCGGTCAACAACATCATCCCTGACTTCAACGACCTCGTTTACATGCAGGACTGGCGAAACGCGATTGAAACATTGCATTCAACCAACAATTTCCCCGAGTTCACCGGCCGCGTCTGTCCGGCACCATGCGAAGAAGCGTGCACGCTGCGTATCAACAACGACCCGGTCGGCATCAAGTCGATCGAGCACGCGATCATTGACAAGGCGTGGGAGGAGGGCTGGGTCAAACCTCAGCCGCCCGCGGTAAAGACGGGCAAACGCATTGCGGTGATTGGTTCCGGTCCGGCCGGCCTGGCTTGCGCTCAACAATTGGCGCGCGCCGGGCATGGCGTCGTGGTCTTCGAGAAAAACGACCGCATCGGGGGGCTGCTGCGCTATGGCATCCCCGACTTCAAGATGGAAAAGCGCCTGATTGACCGGCGCATCGAGCAAATGAAGGCCGAAGGCGTCGAGTTTAAGACCAATCACGCGGTCGGCTTGGCGCCTGTGGGAGCCGGCAACGTGGCGGCAACAGTTCTTGATGCGGCGACCATCGCCGATGAATTCGACGCCACTGTCCTGGCGGGCGGCACCGAACACCCGCGCGACTTGCCGGTTCCTGGGCGCGAACTCGACGGCATCTATTTCGCGATGGACTTTCTGCCGCTGCAAAATCGCCGCGTGGCCGGCGACACCGAAGTCAAAGACTTGTGGGCAACCGGCAAGCATGTGGTCATTATCGGCGGCGGTGATACCGGCTCCGACTGTGTTGGCACCTCCAACCGTCACGCGGCGGCGACTGTGACCCAATTCGAGCTGTTGCCTATGCCGCCGGACGTCGATAAGAACCCAGTGTGGCCCTATTGGCCCCAGCGGTTACGCACTTCGTCTTCGCATGAAGAAGGGGCGCAGCGCGACTGGGCGGTCGCAACCAAACGGTTCGAAGGCAGGAACGGTCGGGTCGAGAAGCTGGTTGCGGCGCGTGTCGATTGGAAAGACGGCAAAATGCAGGAAGTCCCGGGCTCTGAATTCGAAATGAAGGCCGACCTGGTTTTGCTTGCGATGGGCTTTGTTTCTCCAGTGCAGTCAATGCTGGACGCGGTCGGCGTCGAGAAGGATACTCGCGGCAATGCGAAGGCCACGACCGACGGCAATGGTTGCTACCAAACCTCGGTATCCAAAATATTCGCCGCCGGCGACGTGCGCCGCGGCCAGTCGCTGGTAGTCTGGGCTATCCGCGAAGGACGCCAGTGCGCGCGCGCGGTCGATGAGTTCCTGACGGGGTCTTCGGTACTGCCGCGATAGCGCCCAAAGACTCAAAAGTCCGCCGCAAAGGCGCAAAAAGGTTCTTTGTTCTTCCTGCTGCCATTGCTCCAACCCTGCGCTTTGAACAGTCTTTCTTTGCGATACCTTTGCGCCGTCGCGCCTTTGCGGCTATGTTCTTGCCATGACAAAACTGAAGAATGACACGCTGATCCGTGCTCTGTTGCGGGAACCCACGCCATATACGCCCATCTGGTTGATGCGCCAGGCCGGGCGTTATTTGCCTGAATACAACCAGACGCGCATGCGGGCAGGAAGCTTTCTCGCACTGTGCAAAAACCCGGATCTTGCGACGGAGGTCACGCTTCAGCCTCTCGCAAGGTATGCTTTGGACGCGGCGATCGTGTTTTCCGACATCCTGACCATACCCGATGCGATGGGTCTGGGCCTTTATTTCGCGGATGGTGAAGGCCCCAAATTTGAGCGCCCGTTGCGCGAAGAATGGGAGATCAGGGACTTAACCGCGCCCGACCCGAACACCCACTTGCGTTATGTTCTCGATACGGTGGCTCAGGTGCGTCACGCGCTGGACGGCAGCGTGCCGTTGATAGGCTTTTCCGGCAGCCCGTTCACACTCGCCTGTTACATGATCGAAGGGCAAGGCAGCAGCGACTTCGCGACCGTCAAGAAAATGCTTTATCAACGACCTGACTTGCTGCACCGCATATTGGGCGTTAACGCGACAGCAGTGACCGCTTACTTGAATGCGCAGATCGAGGCCGGCGCGCAGGCGGTGATGATTTTTGACACATGGGGCGGCATGCTGTCGTGTGCGGCGTTTCAGGAATTTTCGCTCGACTATACCTCGCGCGTAGTCGCTGAGTTGAAACGCGAACACGCGGGCGCGCGCGTGCCCAGCATTGTTTTCACCAAAGGTGGCGGCGGCTGGCTGGAAAGCATCGCGGCGATCGGTTGCGACGCGGTCGGTCTTGATTGGACCGTCGACATCGGCGCCGCACGCAAACGCGTCGGCGGACGCGCCGCCTTGCAGGGAAATCTCGACCCGGCGGTACTGATGTCGACACCAGAGGTCATCCGCCGCGAAGCCAAGGCCATACTTGACAGTTACGGCGCTGGTAATGGTCATGTGTTTAATCTTGGCCATGGCATATCGCAGCACACTCCGCCGGAAAACGTGTCGGCGCTAATCGAGGCGGTACGCGGCTTGAGCGGCAGCTACCACTGAAAACCCGCGTCAGTTCTGGGTCTGCGCGCATCCCTGCCCGCAAACTTATGCACAGCAAGGCTTTGCAGGCAGTGCCCCCAACGCGACGGTCTTGCCTCCCAGAGCGACTATTTCGTAACAGATTGATTTAAAGGTCTTTTCGTTCGTATTGCGCTAAATATGGATGGAAATGGAGTCAGCGCAAGCTAACTGATCGCTCAGCTGCACGAAAATTAATCAACATAGTTATCCACAAGAACCCGCGACGAGAAAAAATCCCTGTCCGATAAAATACTTGCCCCCAGCATGGAGAATTCACTCAAGCGATTTTCGCTAACCCGCAGCGCTTCATAGGCCGCCATGAATTTTATTCGCGTCGCGCTCGACGTGCCCCTGCCAACTTTGTTCGACTATCGCGCCACGGCCGTCACCAGCGATGACATCGGCAGACGGGTGCTGGTGCCGTTCGGAAAAAAAATTGCGGTAGGGATAATCATCGAGCTCGCACGCACAACTACGCTGCCGCCGCAGCGCGTGCGCAGCGTGCTGAGCGTCCTGCGCGATGTGCCGCCGTTGCCAGCCGATATTCTGGCGCTGCTCAAATTTTGCAGCGATTACTATCACCGCCCTCTGGGAGAGGTCGTACTCGCCGCGCTTCCGACGCGGCTACGCAAACGGCAAGCGCTCAAGCTAGACGCACCGCGTCGTTACCAGCTGACCGCGCTGGGACGCTCCGTCGATCCCGCGACCGTGCCAAAGCGCGCCGCAATTAAACTGGAATTGCTGCGCCGCCTGAGCGCCGCCGAAGACGGAATCGATGAGGCGTCGCTGCGCACCATTGCGCCGCGCGCGCCGGCCGCGCTCAAAACGATGGCCGTGCTGGGATGGGTGGAGTCGGTTGCGACCGCGCCCGCGATGCAGGCCAAAGTCGCGCCGCGTATATTACCGGGCCCCGCGCTAACCGCGGAACAGCAAACCGTTGTCGAAAGCGTATGTAATACGCCGGCTGGATTTGCTCCCTACCTGCTGCTGGGAATCACCGGTAGCGGCAAAACCGAGGTTTACCTCGAACTCATAGCCGCAACCCTGGCGCAGGGCCTCCAGACGTTGGTGCTGGTGCCCGAAATCAACCTGACGCCACAGCTCGAGTCACGCTTTCGTGCACGCTTCCCTGACACCCAGATGGCGGCTCTCCATAGCGGTCTTAACGAGAGCGAGCGCTTACATAATTGGCTTGCGGCGCAAGCCGGCGCAGCTGGCATAGTGGTGGGCACAAGGCTTGCAGTTTTCGCGCCGATGCCGCGACTCGGACTGATCATAGTAGACGAAGAACACGACACCTCGTTCAAACAGGGGGAGGGGCTGCGCTACTCCGCGCGCGACATCGCGCTGCTGCGCGCCAAGCAACGCTCGATACCCATAATGCTCGGATCGGCCACACCAGCGCTTGAAACATATCACCAAGCGCTCAGCGGCCGCTACGGGGCGCTGACGCTGACACAACGGGTCAATGCCGCGCTGCCCGTTATCGAGTGTATCGACACTCGCCACGAAACCCTGATCGAAGGGATTTCCCAAACGCTGTTGGGCGCAATACGGGACACCGCCAAGCGCGGCGAACAAAGCCTGATTTTCATCAATCGCCGCGGCTACGCGCCCGTTTTGATTTGCCCGAGCTGCAATTGGACCTCGGGCTGTAACCGCTGCGCGGCCAAGCTCGTGCTGCATCTCAAGGACCAACGCATGCGCTGTCACCATTGCGGCCACCAGGAGCGGGTTCCTGCCGCGTGCCCGCAATGTGGCAACCGGGACCTCGCCCCGCTCGGACAGGGCACCCAACGCGTCGAAAGCACGCTGACTCGCGCCTTCCCCAAGGCGCGGATCCTGCGCATCGACCGCGACAGCACGCGCCGCAAACACACTTGGCGCGACATGCGTCAACAGATACACGGGTTGCAGGTCGACATTCTCGTCGGCACGCAGATGCTGGCCAAAGGCCACGATTTTCCGCGGCTTACGCTGGTAGGAGTCCTTAACGCCGACAGCTCGCTCTACAGTACCGATTTTCGCGCCAGCGAGCGCCTGTTCGCTACCCTAACGCAAGTGTCGGGACGCGCCGGGCGCGCAGCAGACGCTGGACGCGTGCTGGTCCAAACCGAATTTCCAGCGCACCCCTTATATCAAGCGCTGCGCCGTCACGATTACGCCGCCTACGCTCAGGAATTGCTGGCCGAGCGCAAGCAGGCGGGTTTCCCGCCATTCGTACATCAGGCGGTGCTGCGCGCCGAGGCCCCACGGCTGCAAACCGCCCTCCACTTTCTGGCTGACGCCGCACGCGCCGGCGGCAAGATCGGCGGCGGCGTCACGATTTATGATCCCATTCCTGCCGGCATGCAACGCTTGGCCGGGGTCGAACGTGCGCAATTGACCATACAATCGCGCTCGCGCACCGCGCTACAGACTTTCTTGCGCGAGTGGTATACGCATCTCGCCGCGGCGGCGCGCCAGGTACGCTGGTCGCTGGATGTCGATCCGCAGGAACTGTAAGGGCGAAAACCATTCGACGGTGACCATGGTCGCGCGTGCTAAAATTCGCCGCTTTTCACCCTCGAACACTGCGTTCACCCACCATGACTATCCAGGCCAGCGTCGATCTGCGCACGCATATTGCTGAGCTGTTCGGCGTGGCGTTGGCGGCGGTCGCGCCAGATCAGGCGGGTTCGACTATCGTCATCGAGCGTCCGCGCCAGGCCCAACATGGCGATTACGCCTGCAACATAGCGTTACAGCTGGCAAAGTCCCTTAAACGCAATCCGCTGGAAATTGCTGCCGCAGTGATCGCAGCGCTGCCAGAATCGCCGTTTGTCGCCAAAGCCGAGGTCGCCGGCGCCGGATTTATCAATATTTTCCTCAGACCCGAGACCCGGCGGGCGATCATTCCGAATATTCTCGGTCTAGGCGCCGGATACGGTCGCGTCAGCAGCAGCATCGGTAAAAAAGTCCAGATCGAATTCGTGTCCGCCAATCCGACCGGTCCGCTGCATGTTGGCCACGGCCGGGGCGCTGCAATCGGCGCGAGCCTCGCCAACGTGCTCGAGGCGGTCGGCCTGCAGGTTACGCGTGAGTTTTACGTCAACGATGCCGGCCGGCAGATGGACATCCTCACGTTATCGACCTGGCTGCGCTACCTCGAACTGGTCGGGGTCGGCGCGCCGTTTCCCCCCAATGCATACCAAGGTGATTATGTGCGCGCAATGGCACGCGCGCTCGTCGCCGAACACGGCGCGCGCTTCAAGCGCGATGCCACTGTCGAATCCATCACGGCTTTGCTGACCGAAACCGATGACGAGGCACGCCTTGATGCGCTGATCGCCGGCGCCAAGTCCGTGCTCGGCAGCGATTATCAAGTCATCCATGGATTTGCTTTGGACCAGCAACTGCGCGACTGTCGCGGCGATTTGCAGGAATTTGGCGTTACCTTCGACAACTGGTTTTCCGAGCAATCGCTGTACGATACCGGGCGGGTCGAGCGCGCCGTAAATCAGCTCGAAGCGGCCGGCCACGTCTTTACCGAAGGCGGCGCCAAATGGTTTCGATCAACGCAGTTCGGTGATGAAAAAGATCGCGTGCTACAGCGCGAAAATGGTCAATACACCTACTTCGCGTCCGATGTCGCCTACCATCTGGACAAATTCGCGCGCGGCTACGATCTCGTCATCGACGTGTGGGGCGCCGACCACCACGGCTACATTGCGCGCGTCAAGGGCGCGCTCGCGGCGCTCGGCTGCGATCCCGATCGCTTGACCGTAACGCTGGTGCAGTTTGCCGTGCTCTATCGCGGCGGCGCAAAAGTCTCAATGTCGACACGCGCCGCGGAATTCGTGACGCTGCGGGAACTGCGCCGGGAAGTCGGCAACGATGCTGCGAGGTTCTTTTACGTGCTGCGCAAAGGCGACCAGCATCTCGACTTCGATCTCGATCTCGCCAAATCGCAGAGCAACGACAACCCCGTCTATTACGTGCAATACGCACACGCGCGCGTATGCAGCGTACTCGAGCAGTGGGGGGGCGACGCGAGCAGTCTCGTTACGGCCGATCCGTCGCCACTCGTCGCGGAGCAGGAAGTGGCGCTATTGTCGCGGCTGATGGAATACCCGGCCATAGTTGAGAGCGCCGCGCATGACCTGACGCCGCATCTGACCGCGTTTTATCTGAAGGAACTGGCCGGTGAATTTCACAGCTACTACAACTCAAATCGCGTGCTGGTACCGGAAGAGCCGCTCAAACTCGCCCGCCTTGCGCTGGTCGCGGCAGTCGGGCAGGTATTGCGCAACGCGCTTGGGTTGCTGGGTGTCTCGGCGCCCGAAAAAATGTAATATCCCATTATGAGCAAAGACTACAAAGGATCGAATAAGAAAGCGGGCGGCAGTAAAGGCGGTGCAGGTTCGTTGCTGGTCGGCATTCTGATCGGGTTGTTGCTCGGACTTGGCATTGCGCTCGCGGTTGCATGGTACATCAACAAAATGCCGACGCCGTTCCTGAACCGTTCCGTCCCTGCCGCCAAGAGCGAGCCCCCCAAGGGCGCGCCCGCCGAAATTACCAAGTCCGATGACAAGGGCGGCAAACCGCGTTTTGATTTTTACAAAATCCTGCCCGGATCCGAGGAACCGGTTTCCGAGCAACAGCTCAAGGATGCACAGCAGAAAGCAGTGGGCGCGCAAGCGAAGGAGGCTTTTTTCCTGCAAGCCGGCGCATTCCAGAATGCGCCCGATGCCGACAACCTTAAGGCGCGGCTGGCGTTGCTCGGCATGGAGGCGACGATACAAACCACCACCGTGCCGGAGAAGGGGGTATGGCACCGCGTGCGAGTTGGCCCTTATACTGTAATCGACGACCTCAATCGTGCGCGCGACGCCCTGAAACAAAATGGCATCGAAACCACACTGATTAAAGTGCGCGAGGCGCCACCACAATCCGCAAAATAGATTGGAATTGGAGACGTGATGAAACTTCTAAAACGCTCAGGCTATCTGATGGCATTGTTGGTGTTGCTGGCGGCGGGCGGCGCGATGGCACAGCAACAATTAACCGTCGGCCGGGATTACACGCTGCTCAACCCATCCCAGCCTACCGACAGCGGCAAGAAAATCGAGGTGCTGGAGTTCTTCTGGTACGGCTGCATCCATTGCTACCATCTGGAGCCGTCCCTCAAGGCGTGGCTTAAGCGCAAGCCCGCCGACGTCGAATTCCGGTATATGCCTGCCATCTTCGACGCCGCATCCTGGGGACCACTGGCCCGGGCTTATTATGCCCTCGACGCCATGGGTCTCGGCGGCAAATACCACGACGATATTTTTAATGCCATACACCGGGACAGGCAGCGGGCCATGGTCACCGATCCGCGAGTGCTGGCCGATTGGCTTGCTGGCAAGGGCGTCGACAAACAAAAATTTCTCGACACCTACAACTCCTTTGCGGTAAATACCCGCACCAAGCGGTCGGAGGACATCACCCGCAGTTATGACATACAAGGTACACCGGCGATAGTGGTCGACGGCAAATATGGCGCCAGCCCGTCGATGACTCTCAATTCCGACAACAGCGTCAACTATGACCGCTTTTTCCAGATCGTCGACGAATTGATCGCTTTAGCGCGCAAGGCGCGCGCCGGTCAAAAGTAACATGCTTGCACGCGCCCGCTTCAGCGGTCGGCTAGTGCTGTGCTGGATGGCATTGGCCCTGGCCCCGCTCGCCGCGGAAGCACAACAGGTCAAGCGTGAAGTCGATTATCGCGTAATTGCGCAGCAGCCGGTTGAGAGCGGTGAGCGTATCGAAGTAATCGATTTTTTCTTTTACGCCTGCCCCTACTGCAACGAGTTGCTGCCCCATCTTGACCGCTGGCTCAAACGCAAACCCGCCGACGTGATGTTTCGCCGCGTTCCCGTCGTGCGCCACGATACCTGGGCGCCACTGGCCAAGACCTATTACACCCTCGAAGCGATGGGGGAGGTCGAGCGCCTGCACGCCGCGGTGTATCGCAGCTACCACGTAGAAGACCTGTCGATGAGCCAGGATAAAGTAATCGCCGAATGGGCCGAAAAACACGGTCTCGATCGCGAGAAGTTCATGACGATTTACCGCTCCGACGAAACGCGCCAGAAAGTCGAACTCGCACGCAAGATGACGATGGATTACGACATTCAAGGCACCCCGTCGATCGTCGTCGATGGCAGATATCTGACCTCCAGCAGCATGACCCCGGGAATGCCGCAGGTAATCCCAATTATCGACGGTCTGATCCGCCTGGCGCGCCAGCAGCGTCTCGAGAAACGCAAATAGCCCCGTCAGCAGCGCATTACCCCGCCACGAACTCAGCGTGCAGCGCGTAATCATTACCGGCGCCTCCAGCGGCATCGGTGCGGCATTGGCGCAATGCTACGCGCAACGCGGAGCAGCGCTCGGGCTCATTGCGCGGCGCAAGACAGAACTCGAATTATTGGCTGCACGACTTTCCGTCCCGGTCCGGATTTACCCCGCCGACGTGCGGGACGCGGCGGCGCTGCAAGCAGCCGCGACCGATTTTATCGCGCGTCACGGCAGCCCCGACATCGTGATTGCCAATGCCGGTGTCAGCACCGGCACGTTGACTGAATTTCCCGAAGACCTGGCCTCCTTCCAGGAAGTGATCGATATCAACCTGATAGGCATGGTCCGAACGTTCCAGCCGTTTGTTGCCGCCATGCGCGCGGCCGGGCGCGGCTCGTTAGTCGGGATCGCGAGCGTCGCCGGCTACCGCGGCCTGCCCGGTGCGGCGGCCTATTCCGCTTCAAAAGCTGCGTCGATTTCCTACCTGGAAAGCCTGCGCGTGGAGCTCGCGCCGAGCGGCGTCAGGGTAATTACAATCTGCCCCGGCTATATCGCCACCCCGCTGACCGCCAATAACCCCTACCCGATGCCGTTTCTGCTGAGTGCCGATGCCGCTGCGCGGAAAATTGCAGCTATCGTAGAACGCGGCAAACCATTTGCTGTGTTTCCATGGCAGATGGCAATTGTGGCGCGACTCCTGCACGTCATGCCGCGCTGGCTCTACGACCGGGTGTTGAGCGGGGCGCCGCGCAAGCCGCGCCGCGGCTGAACGGCGCGCTTACTCGACCGTTACCGATTTTGCGAGATTGCGCGGCTTGTCGACATCGGTGCCGCGCGCAAGCGCCGTATGATAGGCGAGCAGTTGCAGCGGCACGGCGTGCAGAATGGGCGACAGCGGGCCGTAGTGCTCGGGGAGCCGGATCACGTACAGGCCTTCCGAGCGCGCGATGTGGCTGTCGGCGTCGGCAAAAACGTAAAGCTCGCCGGCGCGCGCGCGCACCTCCTGCATGTTCGACTTGAGTTTTTCCAGCAACGCGTCGTTCGGAGCCACGACGACCACTGGCATGGCTGCAGTGACCAGCGCCAGCGGCCCGTGCTTGAGCTCACCTGCCGGATACGCCTCGGCGTGAATATAGGAGATTTCCTTCAGCTTGAGCGCACCTTCGAGCGCAATCGGATAATGCAGGCCGCGGCCAAGGAACAATACGTTCTCTTTACGCGCAAATTGTTCGGACCACGCGATGATCTGCGGCTCCAGCGCGAGCACCCTTGAAAGCGCCAAGGGCAGATGGCGCAGATTCTTCAGGCTGCGCGCCTCCTCTTCCGCCGGCAGGCGGCCGCGCTGTTTGGCCAACGTGAGTGCAAGCAGAAACAACGCGGCGAGCTGGGTGGTAAACGCCTTGGTTGAGGCGACGCCGATTTCGATGCCGGCGCGCGTCAGGTACTTGAGGCTGGTCTCGCGGACCATGGCGCTGGTGCCGACGTTGCAGATTGCAAGAGTGTGGCGGTGACCGAGCGATTGCGCGTGCTTGAGCGCAGCCAGGGTGTCGGCGGTTTCGCCCGATTGGGAGATCACCACCACCAGGGCGTTCGGATTCGGCACGCTGTCGCGGTAGCGATATTCGCTCGCCACCTCGACTTGGGTCGCGATTCCCGCGATGCCTTCGAGCCAGAATTTGGCGGTCAGCCCCGAATAGTAGCTGGTGCCGCAGGCAAGGATCAGCACGGCGTTGACCTGTTTGAGAGCCGTCTCTGCTTGATCTCCGAAAATGTCCGGGCTGATGCCTTCTATGCCTTCGAGCGTGTCGGCGATCGCGCGCGGCTGCTCGAAAATCTCTTTCTGCATATAATGCCGAAACGGTCCCAAGTCGACCGCTTCTGCTGAAGCTTTGACCGTACGTACCTCGCGCACGGCCGCCTTCCCGTTGCGATCCACGATAGCGTAGCTTTCCAGCCGAATATCGGCGACGTCGCCCTCTTCCAGATAGACGATCTGGTCCGTCGTGCCGGCGAGGGCAAGCGCGTCTGAGGCAAGGAAGTTTTCACCCTTGCCCACGCCCACGACCAGCGGACTGCCTTGACGAGCTCCGACCACGCGCTGCGGCTCGTTCTTGCAAAACACGGCGATCGCATACGCGCCTTCCAGCGCGGCAACCGCGCATCTCACCGCACTAAGCAGGTCCCCGCCATAGTGGCTGTGGATCAGGTGGGCGATGACTTCGGTGTCGGTCTGGGTTTCAAACCCATAACCGCGACCTTGCAGGCCGGTACGCAGGGCCTCGAAATTCTCAATGATGCCGTTATGTACTACCGCAATTTCGCCGCGGCTGAAAATCGGATGCGCATTCCCCGTCACTGGCGCGCCGTGGGTGGCCCAGCGCGTGTGACAAATACCCGTCCTGCCGGCAAAACCTGATTCGCGCACCTGCGCGTCGAGATCGGCGACGCGCGCCACGGTGCGCGCACGCCGAAGCTGCCCGCCGGCTGCCTTGTCAAACACGGCGACGCCGCAGGAGTCGTAGCCGCGGTACTCCAGACGCCGCAGTCCTTCTATCAACACCGGAACGATGTTCCTGCCGGCAACGGCTCCGACGATTCCGCACATCGCCGTTTACCCTTCACCCTTCACTTTTTGCCCTTCACCGCTTTGGCGGGCCGCTTCCAGCCGCGTTTCACGACCTGCTTCATATCGGTATACGCAAGCACTCCGGGCGGAACATCCTTGGTAATGGTGGCGCCGGCGCCTATCGTCGCCCCGGCGCCTACCGTAACCGGTGCTACAAGCTGCGTATCGGAGCCGATGTGCACATTATCCTCGATCACCGTGCGATGTTTATTGGCGCCGTCGTAGTTGCAGGTAATGGTGCCGGCGCCGATATTGACGTTACGACCCACGCTCGTATCACCGACGTACGCAAGGTGGTTGGCCTTGGAGCCGGCGCCGACAGTCGACGCTTTGACTTCAACGAAATTGCCGATATGCACGTCCCTGGCAAGCCGGGTGCCGGGACGGATACGGGCAAAAGGGCCTACGCGGCAATTCCTGCCGACCACCGCCTCATCGATCATCGAAAACGGCGCCACGAGCGTCGCCGCGCCTATCTTCGTATTTCTGATCACGCAATTGGCGCCAATCTCGGCGCCGTCGCCGATTTCAACCACGCCCTCGAACACGCAGTTGACGTCGATGCGCACATCATGCCCGCAGCGCAGCTCGCCGCGCACGTCTATGCGCGCGGGATCGGCGAGTGTAATGCCCGCCTGCAGCAACCGCATTGCGGTCTGTGCCTGATAAATGCGTTCAAGCTCCGCGAGCTGCTGCTTGCTGTTGACGCCAAGAATTTCCCAATTATTGCCCGGCATGCACGATTCGACTTCGACCTTGTCCTTGAGCGCAAGCGCCACCACGTCGGTCAGGTAATACTCGCGTTGCGTATTGCGGTTCGAAATTTGCGCGAGCCAGCCCGCGAGCCGCTTGCCGGGCAGCAGCATGATGCCGGTATTGATTTCACGAATGCGGCGCTCCTTTGCGGTCGCCTCTTTTTCCTCGACGATCGCGGTGATGGCGCGCCTGACGTTACGGACAATGCGCCCGTAACCGTGGGGATCATCGAGTTCGGCGGTCAGTATCTTCAGCCGCTCGCCTTTGCCGGCGGTCAGCGCCGTCAGCGTCTGCGCGGTGATCAGCGGCACATCGCCATACAGCACCAGCGTCTTTTTGCGCGGATCGAGATGGTGCAACGCCTGCCTGAGCGCATGCCCGGTGCCGAGTTGCGGCTGCTGTTTGACGAAGACAAGATCGTCGGCGCGCAACGCGTCCGGCACCCGCGCGCCGCCGTGACCGTAAACGATGCAAATACGCGCCGGTTTGAGCGTTCGCGCGGTCGCAACCACATGCGCGAGCAGCGGCCGCCCGGCAAGCGGGTGCAGCACTTTGGGCAATTCCGAGTGCATGCGTTTGCCCTGCCCGGCCGCCAGAATCACAACATTGATAGACATCCGGCGAATTATCGCACAATCGGCGTTTAATCAGCGTGTTGCGAGTCGTTGTGAGACGTATGCCGCGAGGGCGTCGCGCTGTTGCGGCGTTAGGTGTAAGCCGGTCTTGGTGCGGCGATACAAAACGTCCTCGGCGCTCGCCGCCCATTCGCGATCCAGCATGTAGTCGACTTCGCGCGCATAAAGGTGAGCGCCAAAAGCTGTGCCAAGATCGGCCACCGAGCGTACGCCTTGCAATACGCGACCCACCCACGTGCCGTGACGCCGCGCCAGCGTATGCAACAACGGCGCCGGCAGTTCCGGGTATGCGGCTGCCAGGCGGTCGCTGAACGCGTCAAATTCGCCGCCGATATCCCCGCCAGGCAGCGCCGTATCCGATGTCCATGCGGCTCGCGCGCCGGGAAACCACGGCGCGAGCTTGGCGAGCGCGTGTTCGGCGAGCTTGCGGTAAGTCGTAATCTTTCCACCAAAAACCGACAGCACTGGCGCCGAGCCGGTATCATCATCCAGGCGCAAAGTGTAATCGCGCGTAACAGCTGACGGGTCCGCGGTACCGTCGTCGTAGAGCGGACGGATGCCGGCGTAACTCCACACAACATTTGCCGGCGTAATTTGCTGCGCCAGATAGCGATTCGCCGCGCGGCACAGATAGGCGATCTCGTCGGCGCTCGCACTCGGCGACGACGGGTCGCCGCTAAGCTCAATGTCCGTGGTTCCGATCAACGTGTATTTGGCTTCATAGGGAATCATGAAGACCACGCGCCGGTCGTCGTTTTGCAGTATGAAGGCGTGCTCGCCTTCATACGCCCGGGGCACCACGATATGGCTGCCCTTGACCAGCTTGACGTTGTCGCGGCTGGGCTGGTGCAGGCGGTCGTTCAACACCTGCTTGACCCAAGGGCCGGCGGCATTGACTATGCCGCGCGCAAACACGGTGCGCTCGACGCGATGCGCGTTGAGCAACTGCGCCTGCCAGCCGGCATCGACGCGCTTTGCAGTCACGCATTCAGTGCGCGTCAAAATTTCAGCGCCGAGATCGCGCGCGCTGACCGCGTTGGCAAGCACCAAACGCGCGTCGTCTACCCGGCAGTCCGAATAGACAAAGCCTTTGGTCAATGCCGGTTTGAGACCCGAGTTAAATGGTGGCTTACGCAGATCTATGCCGCGCGATCCGGGCAGTGTAGTGCTGCGACCGCTGACTGCGAATGCGCGCATTCCCAAATGGTCGTACAGGAACAGGCCAGCGCGTATCATCCAGCGCGGCCGCAGTTCCGGCACGTGCGGCATCACGAAGCGCAATGGTGCGACCAGATGAGGTGCGATATTGAGCAGCACTTCGCGCTCGGCGAGCGCTTCGGCCACCAGCCGGAATTCATAGTGCTCGAGATACCGCAGGCCGCCGTGGATCAGCTTGCTGCTCGATG
>Ga0315281_10000371_pt1 | contig 62141 bp, 58 predicted proteins | sample YL17G07_0_MG_FD_204540 | JGI IMG/M metagenome (GOLD analysis project Ga0315281, IMG submission 204540) | Sediment microbial communities from Yellowstone Lake, YNP, Wyoming, USA - YL17G07_0 | ecosystem: Environmental > Aquatic > Freshwater > Lake > Sediment | place: USA: Wyoming | collected...
TCCCACTTGGATTTCAAATTCGAATCTCTCCGGGCCCAAATCTCTAATAATGCTAACTTAAATTTTTTTGGTATCATTAATAATGTATGCCGATACAAAGAACTGTGATCGGAAGCTTTCCAACCCCGCCAATTTCAGTTCCACATGAAGAAGCTATCAGAAATGTTGTTGATTTGCAGGTAAAGTATGGAATCGACGTAATATCTGACGGAGAACAGCATGGAAGCATGGTGGAATATCTTGCCCAAATTCCTGGTGTGGAATTGATAGACAGAGGTATAAGAATTGTAAAAGAAATAAGGCCGATGGACGACCCGGACAAATGTTGGAAAATTGAAGATTACAAATTAGTGAGATCTTATCTGAATGAAAAAGGAAGAGCAAATGCAAAAGTCAAAACAACACTTACGGGGCCCATAACTCTTGGTTTTTTCGGCGTGCATGGCAGCTTGTACGGAGGCATGGGGCCTTACAAAAACTATACAGACCCAAGATTGTATTCAGATTCGAGGAAAGCCTTGATTCCTATAGCGCAAAGAGCGATTGAGCTCGGAGCTTATTTGCAAATAGATGAGCCGTTCCTAACATCAATGTCCCCTGAAAATGTTAATGAATTCTTAAATCCTCTTTTAGAAAACCTACCCCGCTCAGCGAAAAAAGAGGAAAGAGTTTCTATTCACGTCTGCGGCCAAATAGGAAAAGCCCACTACGATGAATTGCTGAATTTGGACGTTCCAGTTTTAAGCATTGCATTTAGCGAATACCAAGAAAGGAAAAATTTGAATGTAATTTCAAGAGAATCTCTGGAGCACCACAGGAAAAAACTGGGGGTGGGATTCATCTCAAATGCAAAAGTAGAAGATTATCAAATAGCTTTTGAAAGGTTGAAAGAAGTTTCAAAAAAAGCCGGCTTTGAAAATATTTCATTTGTCCATCCAGATTGTGGCTTGCTATTGACGAAGCCTGAAGATGTAGAACCCATTTTAAGAAATATGCAATTCGCATCAGCACCAGAAAGATTGCATGTCGAATCGATGTTATAGCGGACAACTTAAGGTTTAAATCTACTTCTGTTCATAAAAGAAAATATCTTTTAGATGCTCCCATCGTCTAGTCCGGCCAAGGATTCGAGCTTCTCGAGCTTGAGACACGGGTTCAAATCCCGTTGGGAGCACTTGCAGGGGTACCCAAGTCTGGTCAAAGGGACATGGCTTAGGACCATGTGGCTTAGTGCCTTCGCTGGTTCAAATCCGGCCTCCTGCACAATTTTTTATTTCAAAAACAATAAAATGATATTATGGAAATCAGTTGGTTGATATTCGCAATTCTCTCAGCTTTAACAGCTGCTTTAGTTGCAATATTCGGGAAGATTGGGCTTGAAGGGATAGATACTAATACTGCTACGATGATAAGAGCGGGAATAATGTTCGCGCTTTTGTTTTCAGTCATCATCCTCACTGGAAAACTCAATCAAATCCCCAAAATAATTTCCAATCAAAGAGCTCTGTTCTACATTTTTCTAAGCGGCATAGCAGGAGCAATGTCATGGATATTCTATTTCATTGCACTGAAGCTTGGCAAAGCTTCCCGCGTCGCCCCAATAGATAGATTAAGTATAGTTTTCGTGATAATTTTTGCTGCCCTGATTCTCGGAGAGAAAATCACGCAGAGAATTGCAATAGGCACAGCAATAATGGCAGTGGGTGCAGTCCTTATCGTGTTAGGTTGAATCTAATTTTTAAAACTTTTTAATTTAATCATTCTAATCTAATACAGGTGAAAATTTGCCGATAAGAAAAGGATTGCCTGAATGGGGAGAATTGATCGTATGCATGGTTAAAAGGATTACTCCCTATGCTGCTTGGTGCGACCTTGAGGAATACCCTGAGATAGAAGGGATGATCCATGTTTCTGAGGTCAGCGGTAAGTGGGTGCATGACATCAGGGAATTTGTCAAAGTCAATAAACAGTATGTTGCAAAAGTTGTGAAGATAGACTATCAGAAAAATTTCGTGAACTTGAGCCTGAAGAGGGTGAGCAAGCAGGATGAAAAGGAAAAGATGAACGTCTTAAGAAGAGAACAGAGAGCAGAAAAGATGCTTGAGCAGATAGCAAAGGAGTTTGGAAAAAATCTTGATCAGGCTTACGAGGAAGTTGGCTTTCTTCTTCAAGAAAAGTTCGGTGAATTGTTTGTTGCTTTTGAGGAGGCAAGGAAAGGCAGTGAACACCTGATTAAGCAGGATGTTCCTGAGAAGTGGGCTGTTGCCATTTCAAAGGTTGCAGAATCCAGTTTTCAAGAAAAAAAGGTGTTGATAAAGGCTGATGTCGAGCTGAAAAGTTTTGCACCTGATGGAATAGAAAAAATAAAGGAAATACTTTCTGAATTGCAGAAAAACGGAATTACTGTAAAATATATTTCCGCGCCAAAGTATAGGGTTGAGATTTCCGGAAAGGATCCAAAGGCAACAGAAAAGAAATTGGTCGAGAGTTTGGAAGCTGCAACCAAACAGGTAAAAGGTTTTGATGGAGAAGGAAACTACAAGCTGATCAAATGAAAATTAGGAAATGTGCTGACTGCAAAACTTATACTTTTAAGGAACTTTGCCCAAAATGCAATGAAAAAACTGTTAGTCCTTTGCCTCCAAGTTTCTCTCCTCAAGACAAATATGGTAAATACAGAAGAAAATTCATTCGGGAAGAATGAGAAATTACCTTTAAATATATTCATGAGTAATAACAAATTTAATATGTGATTGAATGACTACAAAAATAGTTGAATTGGAAAAACCAAAACTGAAAAATCCTTTGTTCATAGAAGGTTTGCCGGGCGTGGGCAATGTGGGCAGAATTGCTGCGGGCTATCTTTTGGAAGAGTTGAAAGCTAAGAAATTTGCTGAACTCTATTCTTCGCACTTCATGCCTTTTGTGATGCTGCATCAAAGTTCAGCAGTTCATGTTCTGAAAAATGAGTTCTACTATTGGAAGGCAAAGCAGAGTGGCCAGAGAGATTTGATAATTTTGATTGGAGATTCGCAGAGCATAGACCCAGAAGGACATTATGAAATTGCTGAAAGTATTCTGGATTTTGTCAGCAAGCTAGGAGTTAAAGAAATGTTGACACTGGCTGGCTTGAGCGTGGGAGAGTCGATAGAGAAGCCAAAAATTATAGGTGCTGTCAGCGATCCAGATTTGGTAGAAAAATATAAAAAATATGGAATAGATTTTGAAGCTGGTGCAAAAGTTGGGACGATTGTCGGAGCATCCGGTCTGCTTTTGGGTTTGGGCAGAACCAGAAATATAAAGGGTATTTGTTTGCTAGGTGAGACAGTGGGATTCCCAATAATTCCAGACCCGAAGAGCGCTGAAGAGCTGTTGAAGATACTGATAAAAATTTTGAATGTAAAGATTGACATCAGCAAGATAGAGAAGAAGGTTAAAGAGATGGAAGAGTTCATCAAGAAAGTTGAAGACGTTCAGAGAAAGGCTTTGGGCCAGTTGATGAGGCCGATGTCAGAAAAAGCAGAAAAAGAAAAGCTGAGTTACATAGGTTAAAAAATGCCAGCCAAACTTTTGATTTCTCGTCAGGACTACCTTGCCTCAGGAATTCACATAGGCATGAAGCAGAGGGTTGCTGACATGAAAGAATTCATTTACAAGATAAGGGATGATGGATTGGCTGTTCTAAATCTAAAGAAAGTTGATGAGAGAATAAAAACTGCATCGAAGTTTCTTGCTAGATGTAAAAAAATAATGGTAGTTGGCAGGAAAGCTGTAGCTCATGATGCTGTGAAAAAGTTTGGCGAGGTTGTAGGTGCTGAGGTTATCATAGGAAGATTCATGCCAGGTACTTTGACAAATCCGCAGTACAAAAAATATTTTGAGGCCGATGTAATTGTGATAACTGATCCGTTGATTGATTATCAGGCTTTGAAGGAAGCGGTCAAGGCCAGAGTACCAGTTATTGGCGTGTGTGATACCTTCAATGAGACCAGGAACATTGACTTGATAATTCCTGCGAACAACAAGGGAAAAAAGTCTTTGGCAACCTTGTTCTGCTTTCTGGCAAGAGAGATATTGAAAGAGCGTGGTAATATAAAATCTGATTCTGAATTCAAGCAAACGCCTGATGACTTTGGCGGAAGTGAATAAATTTATCGGTTACTTTTTCTCTTTTACTAAAGCTTTTACCTGTCTCAATTTTTTTGAAACCTTTTTTATTGCGATGTTCACGTCTTCTATGTTACGAGCTCCTGTGCATACAATCTTGCCAGAGCCAAACAGCAAAAATGCAACTTTTGGATCGGTCATTCTGTAAACCAAACCCGGAAACTGTTCAGGCTCGTACTCAGAATTCTCTAGATTGAAAGCTATGGTGTTAAGATTAAGACCTGCATCAAGCTTTGCAGACGCAACAATGTTCTCAACCTGCACCTTGTAACCTCTAGGAACTTTCGTTCCGACACTCTTAATCATGCTAACGACTTTTTTGAAAACTGTATGGACATCTTCCAAACTTCTCGCACCAGTGCAAACAATCTTTCCAGAGCCAAAAATCAAAGCAGCAGCCTTAGGCTTGGCTATTCTATAAACAAGACCTGGGAATTGCTCAGGCTCGTACTCCATCCCTTCAAGCTTTGAAACAATCTTCTCTAAAGGAACTTCTACATTCAAGCCCGCAGAAGCAACAATATTTTCAATTTTAACCTTGAAATCGAACATCACATCACCTACTGTAATATTTAATCGGTAAAGATTTAAATAGATATTTTATCCTTTTCGAAAGGCATTTAAACAGTTTTTTCTTTTGCAAGTAGGAAGAAGGAAACAATTCCTCCCATCATTCCACCAAGGTGGCCAATGTTTGAAACTGTCAAGGGATATTTTATCAAAAAACTGATCAACCAGCTCGAAAGGTAAATTATTATCGCAACGGCCAAAGGAATGTACGAAGGGAAGGTTGGAATAGCAACAACTAGCAAAGCAATTGAAAAAACTAAAATTACTGTCAGTGTGACAGGATCAGAAAGCACATCCAAGTTAGGTATCAAATAAACAAGTGGTAAGAAAGTCAGCAGAACCAGCACAGTAGGGATTTTTTCCATTGGCCTTACCAACCCAGCAACTGCCATCAAGCCAAATACTGCTCCAGAAGATCCGATGAAAGGGATGTTGAAGGGGATTCCCAAACTGACTCTGCCAATTATGTCAAAAATAGCAGCAATGCATCCAGAAAAAATATAGGTAGAAAGGAAAAGCCCTCTTCCCAGTTTTTCTTCTATGGCCAAGCCAACGATTATTATCATAATCATATTCCCCGTCAGATGCAGGAAGTCAGCATGGATGAATGTGTAGGTTATTTGTGTGACAAAGAAATGGGAAACAACAGAAAGGAATTGAATCAGGGAAGAAGTGTCAGTGACGGTTGGGAAAGGCAGAATTTTAAAGCCGTACAAGTTTTCAAAATAAGTCAAATTTTTGAAAGTCAGTAAAAAAATTACTAAAGTCGTGAATGCTAAGAAGAATGTTACAACCGGAAAAATTCTTTCTTCTTTAAGCATCTCCATAAATTTAATTTCAATTTTTACATATAACTGTATACATCGACCAAGAAGGAGTTTAACTTCCAAACAGGTATCACAAAGGTGTTGTTCTCTTTAATCAGATCTTCTTGCAGCCATGTGACAATTGCTGGGTGGATTTGATAGTTTGAATCCAGCTTGAGGGATTTCCTGGCTAGAAGATTTGCTTTTAGAAACCTTTCCAATTGATTTACCCTTTCTTCCTGCTTTTTTACAGCACCAACAAGCCCAGATTTTTTGTATCTTCCCCTGGACCACTCCTTGCAATCAACACACAAAACAAAATTATTTTTTACTGCAATAACATCAATCTCATACCTTCTGCCTGTCTTGAACCTGAAATTTTGCTTCACAAGAAAATTGTTGTTTTCATGTATCTTTGCAACCAACTGCTCAAATTCCTGCCAGTTGAATTTTTTAATTATCTCCTCTATTGACTTGCCAGAGAGAACATGTTTTCTTATTTGCTCAAGTTCCATAATTTATTATATGCTGTATAAATATGCTTTTTTCCATATTGCTGTTCATCTTTTCATGATCATTGCATTTTATTTTGCTTTCCAGCTTAACGCATTCAATCTCATTGCCCTCCTTGTTGGAGTTGCTTTGGTAGATTTGGACCACCTTCTGCTTTTATTCAAAAAAGGCATCAAAGGCTATTTTTACCTTAGGAGTGTGAAAGAAAAGGGGATGCCAAGAAAATATTTTCTGCACAATCTCGTGGTCATGCCAACCTTTTTGATTTGCTCTGTTCTTGTTTTTTACCCGCAATATTTTACCTTTGGAATTTTTTCGTTGGGGATTGCATCACATTCAATTTGGGATTTTGCTGAAGATGTGCTAATTTTTAGAATGGGTATAAACCATTGGAAGATATAAATAGAGAAATGGAAGTTATCAAAAAGGGTGATGAAAAAATTTTAATCTGCGGGATTGATGAAGCCGGAAGGGGAGCAGTAATCGGACCGATGGTGATTGCTGGAGTTGTGATAGATAAAAAGGATGAGAAAAAAATTATTAAAATCGGCGTGAAGGATTCTAAAAAACTTTCGCCGAAAAGAAGGGAATTCCTTGCCCCGAAGATAGAGGAATTGGCCAAGACAATGGTTGTTTTGAGAGTACCTGCATGCAAAATCGACAGCTATAGGGCTCAAGGGATAAATCTTGACAAAATCGAAGCAATGAAGATGGCTGAGATAATTGACATGTGCGGTGCTGACAGGACTCATGTGGACTCTCTTGAGTCCAATTCAGAGAGATTCAAGCAAATAATCCTGAAGCACTTGCAAAATAAAAATGCTGAGCTGGTGGTTGAAAACTATTCAGATGAAACTTATCCTATTGTCGGAGCTGCTTCCATCGTTGCAAAAGTAGAGAGGGATAAGGCTATTGACGAGATCAAAAGGAAGGAGGGGATAGATTTTGGGGTTGGCTATAGTCATGATGCACGCACAATACAATTTATTGAAAAACTGATCAAAGAGAGGAAGCAACTGCCGCCATATGTCAGAAGGTCGTGGGTCACAACTCAGATGCTTCAAGAGAAGTCTTGGCAGAGAAGAATAAAGGATTTCTTTATCAAAAAAGAAAACTGTAAAGAGGGAGAAAGTGAGAATTGAAAGAACAATTCTTTTTGTTTTTTTAGCTCTTGGGATATTGGTTGGATTCATTTCCAATTATCTCATAAAGAGCCTTAACAGCTTGACCCTTGCATTGCTAACTCCTCTTGTGTTTTATTTAATAGCCCAATCCCCTTTCATGAGATTTGTTAAGGATAAAAAGAAACGATGGATCTTTTACAACAGTTTTCTGACATTTTTCTTGATATGGATTGTTGTTTGGATATTCCTATACAACATTTAATTGTTTTATTCCTTGCATTCTCCTAAAAATAATTTTACACAATATACATGGCTGCACAACCCTTTTTTTAAGGAGCTCCACTTGCAATCGCATATTATTTCTCCTTTGGCCTTGTCGAATATCACAGAATGCTGCTCTGTCTCTCCTTGAACCTTGAAATGAATCCTTTTGTCTGTCTCAATCTCTTTTTTGATTTTACCTTCTCTGAAAAGCAGAGTCCCTTTTTCTTTTACGTCTTTAGAAACTTTTTCCATAAGTTAATATTTTGTTGAGGGTCTTAAATAAGCAAATTAAATTTAAATTATGAAGAAAATGTGCGACTGGTGCGGCAAGTCGGTTAAAACTGTTGGCAAACTGCTCAAGGTAAAGTTTTTGATGCTCTGCAAGAAATGCAGAGAAAAGTTGAAGAAAAAGAAAAAAATCAAATAAATAGTTATCGTCCCATTTTTTTATAGAAATTGAAATAGTGATTTGGTGAAAGAAGCAATAGAGAAATTAAAAAAAATGAAGGCAAAAAGGGTTTTTGTCCAGTTTCCAGAGGGGCTGACGCTAAGAATTCAAGGTATTGTTAAAGAGTTGGAAAAGAATGGGCTTGAAGTAGTAACCTGTTTGGAGAGATGTTTTGGTGCTTGTGATGTGAGAGAGGATGAGGCTAAAACCCTTGGATGCGATGTAATACTTCATATAGGCCATGAAAGATTTCTTGATACCAAGTTCCCAGTGGTCTACTGGGAATACTTCATTGAAGAAGATGCAATTCACACACTAGAGAAAGAACTTGATAAATTAAAAGATTATAAAAAAATTGGTCTGGTAACAAGCATTCAGTTTGTTAAAATGATACCGGATATAAAATATTTCCTTGAGAAGAATGGGAAGGAAGCATTTGCCTACAAGTCTTTGCAATATCCCGGCCAAGTTCTCGGCTGCAATTTAGATGCAGCCAAAAAGATTGAGGACAAGGTTGACTGTTTTCTCTGTATATCAGCAGGAGAATTCTATGCAGCCGGGATTGTCTTAATAACAGAAAGGCCGGTTTTTGTTTTAGATTTAGAAAAAAGAGAGATTAGAAGTTTGGACGAGTTCAAAAGAAAGACCCAAAAGATTATTGCATGGAATAAAGATAAATTGAAAGATGCAAATAGAGTTGGTTTGCTGGTTAGCTGGAAGCAAGGCCAGTTCAAATCAAATTTCTTTGATATAAAAATCAAACTACAGAAAGATAGAAAAGAAGTTTATGTTCTGGCTTTTGACGAAATTGCCCCAGAAAAGATGGAGGGATTGAAATTGGACTTTTTAATAAACTTCGGTTGCCCTAGGATAGGGATTGATGATTTGTCTAAATACAAGCTACCGATGCTGAATGCTGAAGATATTTAAGCCAAAAATGCAAATGATAAGATAAGGTGAAGCAATGGAAATAAAAGTTGTGAGTGAAGATGAAAAAAAGTTGGTTTTGGAAATTCCTAACGAGAGTGTGGGATTTACAAATCTTTTGAGGACTGAACTGTGGAATGACAGCAGCATTAGTGAAGCAGCAAATATAAAAGAGCATCCTTATCTTTCTCAGCCAAAAGTGTTTTTAAAAGTGAACAGAGGCAGCCCTAGGAATGCCCTAGAGAAAGCTGCAATAAGAATAGCTGACCAAGCAAAGGATTTCAAGGAAAATTTCTGCCGAGCTTTGAAGAAATAACTAGCAGATTTTTTCTCCCATCGTTTTTAAAAGAGTCTCATTCACATATATCGGAACAAGGTAGTCGGTTCTTGTGGCTATTGCAATGGCATCGCTCGGCCTTGCTTCAAGGTTCAGGATGGTGTTACCCTGTTTTGCTATCATGCTGGAGTGGTATGTTCCATCCCTGAACTCGGTGATCTTGATCATCAAAATTTTTATATCCAAAACTTTTAGCATGTCATTGAACAGGTCGTGGATGTTTGGCCTTGACCCCACCACATCGTCTATCCCGTTCTGGATGGATTCTGCCTGACTCCTTTCAACGGTTGCTGATAATTGATAGCAATTGCCACCTAGTTTGATGGTCCCTGTATCGACGTCGACTGACAATGCAACCTCAGTATATCCTTTTGTTGAAAGATCGGGGAAGACCAAATATGCTATATCTTGATTGATTTGCTGAGGAAACAGAATGTAAGCTGTCAGGCAAATTGTAACTAGCAATAAAATTATTGTTAGTGTTCTGTAACTCAGGAACAAAGATCTCTGTTTTATTTTCATCTTAAAATATTTGGTGCTCTGATGTTAAATCTTTTTAAAATTTAAGTTATGAAATTCAATTTTAATTTTTTAGCATAGCCAATTGCCTGCTTGAGCTCTTCTTCCGTGATTCTCCTGCCTATCTCAGGATATTCCTTGGCGTGAAAATCTGGTTTGAATTGATCCATGATATTCACTAGAGAATTTGACTGAAGATTTTTTGCAATCCATTCCAAGATTGGTTTCGTGCAGCAATCAACATGATTTGGTATGATTAAATGCCGGATGGTTAATTCGGCCTGCTTGGCTGCCAATAGGTGGTTCCTAGAGCAAACTTCAAAGAAATTTTTAACTTTTGATAGCCTCAGAGCACATTGATCATTCCCATACTTGAAGTCAGATAGATACATGTCAACCACTCCGTCTAGAACCTTCATTGTTTTTTGCGACATGTACATGTTGCTGTTCCACAAAACTGGCAGATTTGTTTCACAATATTTTAAAGTTTCCAAAACCCACAGAAGCTGTGGGGTGGGCTCTCCCCCAACAAAATTAACATTCAAGCTTCCTTCCTTTCTTCTAACACCTATAGCTTTTGCTAATACTCTAGAAGAAATTGGAACTCCATCCTCATACCATTGACTTATTGTAAAATTTTGGCAATACTGACAATTGAAGGAACAACCGCTGAAAAATATTGTGTGGGAAGGGCTGATAAAAAATTCTTCACCCATGTGCATGAATTCAGAAGAAATCAGGCACCGGTTTCCAACTTTACACACCCCCAACTGATTCTCAATCCTGTTAGCCTCACATTTTCTTTCGCACAGGTTGCAGCTCTTCATTATTTCCCTCACCAAAAGCATTTTCAAGTCAAGCAAAGAAAACCTTGGAATCTCCAAATCCTCAATCCTCAACTTATTTTTATCAACCACTGCCTTGGTCTCATAAAAATTTTTCATCAGTTTCTCGTGCTCTTTCCACAGCTGGGCTGTTGTCAGGCTTTTGTCAAAATCCACAAGAATTCTTTTGGCTATCTGAAAGTTTGCCCAGCTTTGGCCTTTGGCAACCTTCACATATCTTGGCAGAATCTGCTTGACTAAAGGGTTTTTCAATCCCCTGTGCGTGTATTTCTTGCTAGACATAATCATTCTTTGATTTTAGGTCTTGGCTTGTATTTCGTCCTTCTATCTTTCTTCCAGGTCTTCCGCCCCTTGTCGTAAATCTTTCTGCTCCAGTAAACCCTGAACCTTTTCAGGTTTTGTCTTACACCTCGAAACCTTCTTTTTATTATCATTGAATCAATTGTAGTAGGCGTTCTGTATTTTTATTATCAAGAAGTCAGCTCCGGATTGTAGAGTGTAGACAATGTCATAAGTCATGGTTGTAGTGCTCATGTGGACGACTGCTTCTGCTTTTGAGAGGTGATCACCTGGAATTACCAATTCTGTGTAGCCAGTTCCGCTGCTGCTGTCTGCAAAATCATCAAGAGTTACTGAGCTGTCAGTCAGAGTTACATTAGCCCCGCTCTCTTTTATGTTGAGCAGCTTGATAATACCACTGGTGTTTATTGAGACCTGGCTTGAAGATGTTCCATTGCTCAACAAACCAACCCTAAGAATCTCATTCTCAAGGACAAGCTCATTCGACCCGTCATTATCCAAATCGTAAGTGGAAGCTTTTGCATTCACTCCTGACATCAGAAGCAGGTTTCCATCCTTTACAAACGTCCCAGGCTCGAACAGGCCATACTTGATTGTATAAGTGAAATCAAGACTGTTGGCTTTTTGATTTACTCTGTATTCTCCCCCAGAAACTTTTATCTGTGGAGATCTCAAGCTGCCAGCCCCTTCAGAAGCAACCTCTCGGATTGTGTTGTCTATCACCTTCATGTTCTGCAATGCTTCGTTTATCACAGATGCTTCCTTGGCTTTGTTTATTGCTGGCATCCCGATTGTAAGAGTCAAGGCCATTGCCATTATTGTCATCAATACGATAAAAGCAGTTGATATCAAAGTGCTGACAGCTTTTCTTTTTAGCATGTTCCCACATCCACGATTGGCTTGTTGGCAGAGCTCACTCCAGTCTTCTGAATGCAGAGTTTGAAACTGCCACTGCTCCATCTACTGCTTCCATTAATCTGTATTCTATCATAATCTGTCCTTATCTCGTAAGGATATTGGGAAGGACCGCCGTAGCTGAAAGTCGAGAAGGAAGTGCTCGGGAGGCTTTGCTTTTCTACCAAATACATTTTACTGTCTATGTTGTCGCATGTACCTTTCGTGTAGGCAAGAAGCAGGTTGCTGCCGTCGATTTTGTTTCTCAGCTCAAGAGTGTAGTCTGTGCTCGAAGATGATGCAGAGAAATTTACGTAATCAAGGTAGCTGCTTTTATAGGAATGGATCAAACTGATTGAAAGGCCATTCGAATATTCTGTATTGTCATAGGTACAAACATAACCGTGAGTTAGATTTGATGAATACTGAAGAATTGACAAATCAGCACTATCAATCAAGCCTGAGACGTTGCCAGCAGTTCCAATTTTGTAAACATCATTTTCTTTGGTAGTTCCAAGAGCATAGCTCAACCTAAATTTCACATATTCCGGCCGTGTTTTTATTGACATTATCGTTGCATTGTTGCCAGCATTACCGTAATTGTCTGTGGCCTGAACTTTGAAGCTGTAGTTTCCATCAGCCGGGACGCTAAAAGTAAAATTGTAGCTGCCGACTGAATTGGTTGTGTTGCTTCCTGCTAAATTATTATCGTAAGTGAAAGAAACCGTGCAGCCTGAGCAAGCTGAACCATCTTCATCATAGTTTGTTGTCCCGTAAACAAGGATGTAGTTTGAAGAGCGAGTGGAAATCTTTCGAGCTGCAGACATCTTGTCGGATTCCAGTGTGACTGAAATTGTAGAGTTCATTGTTATGTTTGCAGTGGTAGAGTTAATCACAGTGCTTACACCAATCATGTAATTTCCCGAAGGGTCTGTATTTAGAAAAGTGTAATTTGTTTCATACATGTTATTGCCTTTGGTGACTGGAGTTGCCAACAAAACCACAGTTCCGTTTGGCTTTGTCATGTTTGCTGTTGGTGTTAAAGAAGAACTTATTGTTATGTTCACAAAATCTCCACGTTTTGCTGTAGTTGTGTTTTTACTGATAGTAAGATAGCTTGAAGTAGTATAACTAAATGGGCTAGCACAAGAAGTCCCATTCCAATTGTCTGAAGTGTCGTTAGCATAAGCGCACCACCTTGCATTGCAACTGGCAGTTGAGCTTACTGCTTTCGTGACATTAGACCAGTTTCCAGTTCCAGCCATAGTGACCCAAGTGCCATTAGTCAAAGTTCCTGTGCAGTTGTCGAAACTAAATATATATCCAGACAACCCTACAGTATCATTCCAGTACAAAGAATGCTTTATGTCAGTTCCTCCCAGAGTCGAGTTGATTGAACTTGATGAATATGTGGGTGGGTGTGCATTCACATTTTGAATTAGGAAAATACTAAAGAAAATTAAAAATACAAGAAGCAAAGTTTTGATTTTTATAGGTTCTTTCCAGTCATATCTCTTACACTTCGGGCAAGCCACGGGCTCTTTTTTTGTTCTTGGCTCCCATTTATGGCCACAAATCCTGCATTTAACCATTTTATCTATTTAATAATATGATTATATTATTAAATTAAGCTTGCCTTTTTCTTTTAAGGTAGCATTATGGTAAAATGACAGTGTCGGTGAATTTGTCCCTGTATTCCACTCTGTTGCTGACCATCCTAATATCAAAGAAAGTGATGAGCTTGCCCTTTCCACTCGATACAGGAATTATCACCGTATCAGTCTTGTTCTCGTAAGACGTGTTGTAAAAAACTGTAAGAACATAGTCTGAGTTTGGGCTAATAGAAAAAGTTGTAGATATGGAAGAAACATCTTGGATTGACTTGAACATCTGGCTGGAACTGTTCAATGTAAGATTCAACGTGTTCATCTCAGCTCCAAGGCCATTAAAGACGCTCACATTCAGCTGGGGACTGGTTTCCGGATACGAATAAGTAGATTTGACAAGATAGCCACTCAAATCTACTGCTCTGGCATTTAGGGAACTCTTGGAAAACTTGAAAAAATCGTCCAGGCAATCCGACATGTTGCCCTGACCATAGCAAACCTGCATGGTCTTTTCCATCTCACTTTTAATATTCTGGAACTCAATCCTCTCAAGCCCAGATTCCATGTACTGCTTGTTTTCCATAATCTTCGTCAGATTCAGCCCAGACTTCAGCATGACAAGAATAACAATTATCACTATGCTCAAAATCAAAAACATCTGCCCTTTCATACTACCACATGTAAAGTACAATCTGCCTCGGCCGATAATCATTCACATCACCGGCAATCAGATAATTGATTGAGATGATCTTTTCTGACTGCACGTCAGGCTTCTCGCAGAAAGATTGGCAAACAACAACCTTTATGTTTATTTCTGGAGGAACAAGCGGCAGCAGCTCATTTTCTATTACGTTGGTGTTGTTTGATAAAGCATACTGCCTCAGCTCATTACCCTGGTCCAAACTTCTGAGTGCATAGAATCCTTTCATCTGCCAATTGATAGTCTCGAACTCGGGCAAAGTCTCATTCGATCCAAAAAATACGACAAAAAATACAAAAATTGTCAGGATAGCAATTATTGACTCAAGGCTTTTCAACAATCCCTTCACGAGCTTACCTCCACGTTGAACTGGTAAATTAAACCCAATGTCCTTGCCACCTCATAATAAGTCCGATTCCTAAGTGACTTCATCTTCGAAACAGAAATTGCAGTGAATTTTTCCTCAGGATAGACTACTGCAGTGTAGTTTGTTGCATTCACAGGAAATTCAATAGTATAGTTTGAGGATATTATTTGCTGATCGGGCGAGTAGTATATGAAAAACTTTTTTGCCTCTCTCGGGCCAAGAGACAAATTAAAAGCAATATCAGAACTGTTCAGATACTGGGAGACACAAAAACTCTGGTTGTAAAGAGTACTAGTAAACTGGTAATTGCTTTCATTGTAAATCCTGACACTGCTGTTCCAAGTCTTGTTCTGGCAGGATGAATCAAAACTAACCGACACGTTTATCGTTATGTTATTTCTAAATGTCCCGTTGGTTTCAGTCACAACAATAGGAATCCTGTAAAGATCATTAGTCAGCCCCACCTTGACCGGGGTGAAAGTATATTGCTCCCAATTGGATGGTATGCCTTTTCCTGTAAACAACCCATTGAAATAATCATAGGCGACTGTCCTGAGCTCTGAAGTAGAAGTCAACCCAATGTAACTACTCATGTAGCTGGTCAGATAAATGATAAGGACTGAGATGAATGCGAAGAATGTACCGACCGCGACTGCAAAATCTACATCAGACATCTACTTCACTCCAGTGATTTTAGCCAGAATCCCAGCCTCACTCAAAACAATTAAATCATAATTGACACCGTTGATGTTGTATCGGTAGTATTTCAGTGTTGGATTTACTCCATTCCTGCAAGCCCCCATCACACCCACGTCAACATTTGGCACATCATACTCAACAGTGATCTTTGGATCTTGAATGGTTCTTGCAACAACCTTCGTACCAGAAGTTTTAGGTATTACTGTCACGTTTTTTCCACCGATGGTAACAGTTTTGACGTATACCCAGAGCTGGCTTGAGGTCACCAAGGATATCTCATAATTTCTGTTCGAAACCGAGGAAGGATAGTTCATATCGACCTCTTTTATCATTATGCTGGTGTAGTTGTTTGGTGAATAATTGGTATTCTTAGCATCATTGTAAATCGTGATTATCGCATCTGAAGTCTGGACTGCAAGTTGATTGAGAGACTCTCTGATATCGGCCTTGATAGAGTTCATGTAAAATGAATAGAAAAGAGAACTGACACTGACCAGCACAAGAACACTAAACAGTATAGTCAGCACGTACTGGATGAGGTTGGCTTGGCCTTTTTTTCTCATTAAATTAATATTGAAGTTCCAGCAATAAAACTTACTTTAAGTAATATATTTATTACCCAAAAATAAAATTAGAATTGAAGATAACATGAAAAAAGGAATTTCTCCGCTCGTTGCATCAGTTCTATTGATAGCAGCCACGATGTCCATAGCTGGGATACTGGCATACTGGGCATCTAGTTTTGTTAGCAAACAGACTGAAACTTTTGAGAACCAGAGCGTAACCAGTGAGTGCAATTATGCTGGTTTCAAAATCTATTCTTGCAACTACAATGCAAGCAGTAGAAAACTGACAATGATTTTGGAAAATACAAGGGATGTGACACTAAAGGAATTGAACATCTTCATCTTTTATCCAAACTCAACTGTGTCTTCCCCGATTCCTCTGAACGACACACTAACAGCCAACCAGTTCAAGTCATTTGCAATTGATAATATAGATGATTTTTCGACTTTGACCGTCAGAACTCAATGCTCTGAAATATCAAAATCTAGTTCATGCTCAAGAGGCTAGACATGAGAAAAGGGATATCTTCTATTATTGCAACAGTTCTATTGATAGCTTTCACAGTTGCTGTCGCCGGAATATTAAGCGGGTGGCTGACTTCATTCACCACCACATCCACGCAAACTGTCAAATCGCAGTCCGACACTGAACTGACGTGCTCATACGGTGGCATTTCACTAAACTCTCTGAGATATTCTGGTGGTTCTAGTGGCTACCTGAGCGGGAATATAGACAATACAAGAACGGTCAGTTTGGGCGGGTTGAGCATCCAGATCATTTTTACGAACAAGACCATTCAAAATGTAAAACTCTGCTCCACAGGAACGACTACGGTGAGTTGCGCCACTGCCAATGCTTCCCTATCGCCCAGGGAGACAACTACCTTTAACATAACCACGACCAGCAATTACGATACAATAAGAATTTATACAAACTGCTCTTCTGTCTACGATCAAGTAGGTAGCGGCGACGTGTCAAGCTAATTTTTTTAAATTAATGAAGCTGCCATGTAAACTAGTATACCAACAAACATCATGAACATGCTGTGCTTCAAACCACTGATTGTAGATCCTTCAGCCATCTTTCCTACAGCCAAGCCAGCGAACAAACCTTGAATGAGAATCAAATTTCTAAAAACTGTTTTGTATTCGGCAACCAGGTTTTCCTGCGGTGCCACTAAGGTGCCCATTCCAAAACCGCCTGGATTGACCTGGGCCAGGCTCGGAATCAGGAATCTCTCCAAACCTATTATGACACTCAAGAAAACAAAGAAAACTATATAGCCAGTCATCATCTGTGAGTTTAGGAAAAGCCTTCTCTCTGCCCTCAGCCTCTCTACTTCCAAGCTGGTGTTGCTCAGGGCTTCGAATGTGTCTGAAAGGTTGCCGCCGAACCTGTGGCTCTCTACTACTGAGGAAATTATCCTTCCGATTAGTTCTGACTTTGATTCTTTCGAGAATTTTAAAAAAACCTTGTCCGCTGGTATCCCCCAATCCATCTGAGCAGCCATCTTTTTTATAAAAGGGGAAAGAACCTTGTAATCATTTTTTGAAACAGATTTCAGAGCAGTAGGAACTGTCATTCCACCCCGGATGGACTCGACAAAATCTCTAAGGAAAACAGGGAACATCTCCTCTATCATCTTCACACTCCTGTATTCCATATATTTTACCATGACTATTGGCAGCATGAAAAGGAACATTGCGATGATGCTGATGGAAGAAAAGAGAGCGGGTATTGACCTCAGATAGAGGAAATCGATTAGTAGCATGATGCCAGTTAAGGTGCTACTCAAAATCAATAAAAGATATATTTTTTTGAGGCGAATTGGTTTCATCTTACCAACCCTTATCGATTTGTAGATTGAATGGTTTACATCTCAACCTCAACACCTCTCAGGAACAGCAGGAAACCGCCATTCAAAACCGGCACTATCACATAGATACTGAGTTTCATCAAGTCAAGTATCCCATAACCGCCCATGGTAGGTTGAATCATGTTCATCACTGCAAACAAGGCGATCATAAACAGAGGGGCAGCTATCAGTAAACCAGTGTAGAATTCTGCGTAAGTCTCGAGCTGCTGCAAGAACTTCTCCCTTTTCATCCTCCATTCGAAAAGGGCTTGGGCGCCCGCACTCTTCAGAAAATTTTTTATATTTCCCCCTGATTCTGTGGTTGTCACGAAACCAAGTAGCACTTGTTTGAGGCTGTCAGAAGGTGTTCTTTCTGCAACTTCCTTGACAGCAGTCAGTGGATCAACTCCAAAAGTGTCCACACTCCTTACAATTTTTTCCATCTCTTTTGACACTTCTCCATATTCCTTGAATTGGCTGATAAGCCTGAAAATCAAATAAGGAGGAATTCCAGACTCTGCTACCGCACCCATGTGCGTCATGACAAATGGCAAATTGGTCTCTATGCTTCTTTTCCTGCTCATAGCCTTTTGATATGGGAAGAAACTGATGAAGACGAAGCATGCGATTGCAATTGTTAAAGGGGCAAAAATTATGTACATAATTCTCATCATCATTGAGATTTTTACAATACTCAAAGCTACAAACATCGTAATCAAACTTCCAAGATAAGCAATCATAGAACTCAAAAACGCCATGCTCATGTAAGATTTGAAAGTTATTCGGATGTTCGCCTTTGGCAGGCTATCCTTTACTCTAACGAATATGTTTGGATATTTGTCTACCACCCACCCAAACATGGAAGTTGCCAAACCTTTGTAATTGAACATCATTTTTCACTTATGAATTTAAATCCGAGAAGGTCGAGTATTGAAATCCTTGATTTGTGTGATTCTGGTTTTTTCTCAGTTTTTACAGGGACTTTGACTTCCACAGGCATCTTCTCTCCCATCATGTCAAGTAGTTTTTTCGGTTCCTTGTAATACAGATTTATCAACCCAGTGACCTCAATGAAATCTTTTATTCCCTTTGCTTGGAACCAATCCAAAACCTTCTTCCTTCTCTCAACTTCAAGCTTAGCCTCTTCAAATGTCCCGCCTCTTGAAGCAACCAACCTTTTCATAATTATGCTTTCGCTTACTTTTTCCAGTGCATCTGTAACTGGGTTCCACCTAAAAACGACATTTGTCTTGATCTCTTCAGTCTTGGGATCAACCGACTCCACCTCAACTATTTCCTTTATTCTTCTTGCAGACTTTGACTTCTCTCTTGCATGAACCATTATGGTTATCACATTCAAGCTTTCAAGCAGGGTTGGCGAAAGTTCAATGGGTGGAGTTGTCAACCTCTTAATCACGCTGTCAATTGACCCTGCGTGGAAGGTTGAAATACAAGGGTGACCTGAACTCATTCCTTGGAACATTACATAAGTTTCTTTACCTCTGACCTCTCCAACTATTACGTAATCTGGGTTCTGCCTAAAACTTTCTCTCAACAAATCGAAAAGAGTAACCTCACCATATTTCTCTCCGGTGGGCATTGGTATTCCAAAACCAACCCTAGCCAATCCAGGTATCCAGTGATCGTGAGGAATCCTGAGCTCACGAGTGTCTTCTATAGAAACTATTTTTGCCTCAGGCGGGATGAACATGCACAAACTGTTTAGGAAAGAAGTTTTACCAGTAGCCACTCCACCTACTATCAGCATGGAAGAGCCATGCTCAAGCAAGTACCAGTAGTATGCCAAAGCTTCAGAGTTTGTTGTTCCTATCTCTATCTGTTCTATAGGTGAGAATGGCTTCTCACCGAATTTTCTCAAGGTGAATGTAGGACCTCGTGTGGCAACATCTCCAGCCAAGGTTGCTGAAACACGTGAGCCATCTGGCATTGTCCCTGCAAGAATTGGCTCAGCATAGCTAACATATCTTCCGCATCTCTCAGCAATCTTTATGATAAATTCCCTCAAGTCATCCAAATCCTCAAAGCTGACATTGGTTTTCAGTGAACCATATTTTCTGTGTATGATGTATATTGGTGTGTCAACACCATCGCAACTTATGTCCTCGATGTTGGGGTCTTGTAGAAAAGCTTCAATCTCGTTGAAGCCGATGAAATTTCTGTAGATGTAATACATTATTTTTACGTACTGATTTTGAGTCAGTTTTATGTTGTATTCTTTGATAACCTTCGAAATGTTTTTTTCCAAATAACCAATCGCTTTTGAAGGATCTTTTATAGCTGTTAGTTCAACTTCCACTAGTTCAATCAAACCCTCAGAAATTTTCTTCAGAGTTTCCTTTTCCTCGCCCGAAAGTTTCGGCTCAAGGACTACGTATTGAATCTCCTTTGATTCAGGGTTCCATTTTATGTTGATGTAGGTAAAAGGTTCCATCAGAGGATAAGTTATATTGACCTTTGTCACATCCTTGACGTCAGGAAACTCCACTAGCCTACTTGTTTTCTTTATCGAGAATCCTGGCAAGGCTACTTCTTCTTTATTTTCAGTGGCTTCAACTACTTTCCTGTAGAGCAGCCCTTTCAAACCCTTTACCTTTTCAAGCATATTTCAAAACCCCATGTGTTTCTTTCTCACACTCTTACCAGGCTGGGAGATTCCACGGAAGCGCGCGCAGCTAGGACACAATCGCTGAATCTGCTGTGTCATGTGAATGTATCTTCTGTCCACTTGCTGTAGTATCAGCGGGTCGGTAATCCTGAAACCTCTTCTCATGATGAAGGTTTTCCATCTAGGGACTGACCTACCGCAGATTCCACACGTTACCGTTCCTTCTCTACCTCTTGATCTTGTGTGAGCATATTTTCTTCTGTAAGGTGCAGTGCTAATCGGCATTAAATCACTCCTTTTTATTTCTCCATGTATTTTTTCAAATAATTCAGGCTGGCTGGTCCTACCCATCTTCTAAAGATCGTACCGCTGCCTGTAAGTTCAAAAATATACTTAGTGACAGTCTGTCTGTGAGCTTTAATCAGTTGTGACAAGTCTTCTATTGTCAAGCCCTCGGGGTGCTCTCCTAAAATCTTAACGATCTTTTCTTTCATCTCTTTATCGTTGCCTTTCATTAAATCATCATAAATTATCGTCTTTAATGGTGAATATTGATATACACTCTTAATAGTGATTTGGTTTTTTGATGGTTTATAAATGTTTTTCGATATTAATGGTGATAATTAATATTCACTATAAATATACACTATTATTGATGAAATAAATATTTATTGCGGTAAAATAAATTTAAGAAGCTGATATTAATTAAGGGGATAGAATGAAAATAAAAATCTATACAACTGAGGCTTGCCCGTACTGTGGGATGGCTAAGGAATTTTTAAAGAAAAATAAGATTGACTTTCAGGAAGTGGATGTTTCCAACAATCAGGAAGCTGCGATGGAGATGATAGAGAAATCTGGCCAATCAGGTGTCCCTGTAATTGAAATCGATGGAAAAATAATTGTTGGCTTTAATGAACCTGAGATTAAAAAAGCACTGAAAATGAAGAGCAAATGATTTACTAACTTTTAAATATCTCCTAATTCAATTTAATCTTTAGCGCGTGCTCACTGTAAATCAAGCAGAAATGGGTGCGTGCAGATTAGTTCTGTACGTTTGATTAAATGATAAAAGGTGGTTTTAATAGCATTGAAAGAAAAACTGAAAAAAATTGGTCCATGTGTATGGGAATTACCAAAAGAAGCAAAACAAGGAATGAAAGTACCTGCTTGGTTGTTCTTGTCAGATAAATTACTGAAAGAAGTTGAAGATGGAGCAGTAGAACAAGTTGCTAATATAGCTTTTTTGCCAGGAATCTATAAGCATTCCATAGCACTCCCTGACATGCACTTTGGCTATGGGTTTCCTATTGGCGGAGTTGCTGCTTTAGATTTTGAGAAAGGAGGGTTGTCACCTGGCGGGATAGGTTTTGACATAAACTGCGGAGTTAGACTATTAAGAACGAATTTAACTGCAAGTCAGATAAGGCCGAGGCTGAGGGAACTGTTAGAATCAATTTTCAAAAATGTGCCGTCAGGTTTAGGTGAAGTGGGAAAAATGAAATTAAGCTTTTCAGAATTAGATGAGGTTTTAGTAAGTGGAGCTAGATGGGCCTCTGAGAAAGGATATGGCAGCGAGAAAGATTTGGAATTTTTGGAAGAGAACGGGTGCATGAAAGATGCAAATCCAGAAAAAATTTCAAAGGAAGCGAAAAAAAGAGGTGCTCCTCAGCTCGGGACTCTGGGGGCTGGAAATCATTTTCTTGAAATTCAAGTTGTTGACAAGATTTTCCTACCTGAAGTAGCTAAAGTCTTTGGAATTGAAAAGGAGGGGCAAGTTGCTGTGATGATACACACAGGGAGCAGAGGGTTTGGCCATCAGGTTTGTACTGATTATTTGAGAATTTTAGAAAATTCTTTCAGGGATGAAATCAAAAAACTTCCTGACAGGGAATTGGTTTATGCGCCTGCCGGTACAAAAGAATGTGAGGATTATTTTTCCGCCATGGCTGCAGCTGCCAATTACGCGTGGGCTAACAGGTCGATAATCATGCACTGGATCAGAGAAAGTTTTGTAAAAGTCTTAGGGATGAAACTGGAGGATGTTGGATTGGAAGTTGTTTATGATGTTGCTCATAATATAGGAAAAGTTGAAAATCATGAGATAGACGGAGAGAAGAAAAAAGCTTATGTTCACAGGAAGGGAGCGACACGTGCTTTCCCTCCAGGACATCCTGAAATTCCAAAGGACCATCAGAAGGTTGGTCAGGCTATTATTTTACCGGGTTCCATGGGAACTGCCAGCTACTTGCTTGCAGGAACTGAAACTGCGAAAGAAACTTTCTATTCCACTGCACATGGGGCAGGAAGGACTCAATCAAGGTCATGGGCTCTAAGGCATTTGAGAGGAGAGCAGGTAAAAGCTGACCTAGAGAAAAGAGGAATTTTGGTTAAAGCTGCTTCATGGAAAGTTATTGCAGAAGAAGCCCCAGAAGTTTATAAGGAAATAGACGAGGTGGCGAGAGTGAGTGATGAAGCGGGAATTGGTAAGCGTGTGGTGAGATTAACGCCGATGGGAGTCATCAAGGGTTGAATAATTGTTAAAAGTGGAGGTTGAGTTATGAAAAAGTTGAAAGGAAGCGAAACTGAAAAAAATCTTTTAAAGGCATTTGCTGGAGAGAGCCAGGCAAGAAACAGATATACATATTTTGCGAGTGCATCTAGAAAGGAAGGATTTGAACAGATTGCAGGAATTTTCGAAGAAACTGCTGACAATGAAAAGGAACATGCTAAAGTTTTCTTCAATCACTTGGAAGGAGGAGATGCTACCATAGAAGCAAGTTATCCTGCTGGAAAAATAGGGACAACTGCTGAAAATCTTCTTGCTGCTGCTGAAGGAGAAAAAATGGAATGGGGGACGTTATATCCTGGGTTTGAAAAAACAGCGAGAAAAGAAGGATTTAATGAGGTTGCAGATTCTTTCAAGGAAATTGCAGAAGTCGAGGAGAATCATGAGAAGAGGTATAGAAAAGTTTTGGAGAATGTGAAAAGCAGCAAGGTGTTTAAAAAAGACAAAGTTGTCAGATGGAAATGTAGGAACTGTGGATATGTGCATGAGGGAGCAGAAGCGCCAAAAATTTGCCCGGCTTGCAAGCATCCGCAAAGCTTCTACGAATTGCTTAGTGAAAATTATTGATTAAAATTTAGGGAGTGGGAAGATGAAAGTCGGTGAAAGGTATAGATGTGTCGTTTGCGGTAATGAAGTTAAAGTGACGAAAGTCGGCGGTGGGGCTTTAGTGTGTTGTGGGCAACCCATGGAATTAATTAAATAGGAGGAAAAAATGTTATTCGAAACAAAAGACTTTGAGAGTTTGATTGGAACTGAAGGATTCAGTGACCAATTGCTGAAAAATCACTTTACCTTGTATCAAGGATATGTGACAAACTCGAACAAACTGGCTGAAGCATTGAGCAATTTCTTAAAAGATGGAAAAACCGGGACGCCAGAGTTTGCAGAACTTAAGCGCAGGTTTGGCTGGGAGTTCAACGGCATGAGATTGCATGAACTCTATTTCGGAAACATGTCAAAGGTTTCTGTTCAGCTAGAAAAAAGTTCTAGTCTTTTCAAAAAGATTGCAGAAGATTTTGGAACCTTTGAAAATTGGGAAAAGGATTTCAAAGCTACAGGGGCGATGAGGGGAATTGGTTGGACAGTTCTTTCGTTTGATCCTAAAACAAAACACATCTTCGATGTATGGATCAATGAACACGATGTAGGTCATCTGGCTGGAACGATTCCGATATTGGTAATGGATGTGTTCGAGCATGCGTTCATGCTGGATTACGGATTAAAACGTGCAGATTACATAGAAGCGTTTTTCAGAAAAATTGACTGGCTAGCTGTTGAAAAAAGATTCAATGACGCATTTTCAGCAAATGAAACTATCTGAAGCTGCCCTTTGTTTTTTTCATTTTGCGGGTGTGGTACTCGCATTCATGGCAGATCCATTCGTTCAGAATCTTTTCTAAACTTTTATTCCCGCAGTTTGGGCATTTCTTTTTCACACTATCACGCTAAATGTCAAGAATTACTTGGGATTTCCAAATCTTATTTTTTTCAATTTTCATCTCATGGTAGGTGCATGCTTTGACAGCAGTCCTTGTCTCGTGCCTTTTAGGGTCTATTTTCTCCCCTCTGCATGTCGCTCGGAGAATAAAATTCTTTCCATCGACCTTTGTTTTGAATTTAGAGAAAACCAAGTTTTCCGAGTCAACAAAAACTAAAAGTTTGTTCAGCCAGTTGAACATCAGAGACTGCAGATCATTCCCCTTAACATTTATCCTTTTCTCAATTTTTGGTTTGACTTGATTCGTGTTAATCATCACCTCGAACATAGATAGGGCGGCATTAGAAAAAAGTTCATTCAAGTTTTTGCCGTAAGCAAGGAATGCAACATCAGCCACAGATATGTCGACAAACTCGAACTTTTTCATAATATATTTTTGTATTGAAGAGAAAAAGGCATATGGTGATAGAGTGAGCTGCGGACATTGCGGGGCTAAAAAGAAGAAGAAATAATTCTGAAAGCATTAGAAAAGTATTTAAGTGAGCTTAACATTATAGGTTAGTGCTCATCTAATTTAAAATGGTGGTGGAGAAAAAATGAATCTTGCTGAGGGTTTAGACAAGTGCAATGATTTTTCAGGAGTGTTTGAAATAGTGAGACGATGCGTGGATAAATCTCTGGGAAAAAGGAGAAATGGATTGATGCTCGGCTTGACAGACCTACCTCTGCACATCGGAGCATTTCATGCTGTGCCATCGAATGTAATAATGATCAATAGAAAACTTCTAAATGCAATCATGAGGTACGACAAGAAGCTTATCAATGCGTATTTGTTTCATGTGCTGTTGCATGAGTACTTGCACACATTAGGATTCATGAACGAAGAAGAGGTTGGAGCATTGTCATATATAATTTCAAAAAATTATCTTGGCGGGCGGCATCCTTCAACCCTAATTTCAAGATATGGGATGACATGCGTGTTCCCAAGGTTGTCCATAGACCCAGAAATTGACAGGACCATAACTATAGTTGAAGATTTTGATTCAGAAAATTTAAGTTACATTGGCTGAAATTCTCTGTTGAGAAATCTATTAAAAAGAATACATAAATTTATAAGACATTTCTACGAAATTTTTATTGTAGTTAAGGGGGAAGCTTGGTTCAGTAACTTCGGTTACAGGTTTTTCCAGAAAGTCTCTTCAGAGACCCTACGGAAGAGCTTACGTACCTAGACCTCGTTCTTAACTACCTTTTTCATTTTCTTAACCTCGAAGAATTGACATTGCTTCTAAAGTAGAGAAAAGCTTAAGAATAAAAGAATCGATATTTTTAATTCATTGTTGATGATTTCTTGAAGCAATTTAAGCTTTATACATATAATTAAATAGGAAGATAAACATGGTGATGTCAGGTTATGACGCTCAGCATTTGCAAGACGTACTTATACAAGTGATCGATGGGTGTAGAACAGCTTGGGTTTCAAAAAAACCATGGACACTAGAAGATATACCAGACATTTATGAAGATTTGGGACAAAGAATTAGAGCATTGAAGGCTTTGGAAAATGAAGTTTATGCACTTGATTTAATCGGTAAGCAAGAACCAATTTTAGTCGAATATATATCTGCTGTGAGAAGTATACCTGAAAAATTGGCTGGAAAAATTGACACTTACAGAAATCAAAGAGAAAGCCAACCCGACATTTCTGAATCGGACTTGTTCAGATTGTATTGCACTCAAGACCAGCATGAATTTAATGGTCTGCTTTGCGCTACATTGGTGGGGACCAACGACGCAGCCCAGGGACTGAGAGGGTATATAGATGTTGAAAGAGGCGAAAAAACCCGACAGGAATTAAGGTTAGAAGCCGTTGAGCAAGCTAGGGATTGGGTTGAACATTTGGACAACCGAATACAAATACCAAACAAATCTTCGATGGAGATAAGCAAAGGGCATTTTGCTATCTTGGAAGCGGCTTCGACAATTTTGGAAAATTACGGGCATGGTGACCTTAGATTTGATACTTTGATTGGGGTTCCAGCTGGCCATCCAAACACATGGAAAGTTATGGAATCTAGAATTTCAAGATTGATGGAGTATTCTAAGCAGATTTATGCCAAATTCGATAGGCTGAAGTTTTTGAAAGGGCTTTCTAGCCGAACACTTAGGCCACTCGACCGATTGTGTGGTCCTGAGATGAGCGTCATAGCGTTAAGAGAAGAAGTTATCAAGGTATTGGAAGAAGGTCAAAGAATCCAGAAAGAATTTGAGAATGGTACAAGAAAATCGTTATATGAAATGTCTTAATTTTTAAAATAATCTTTCCTTTCTTCTGCCAACTAGTGTGCTACCAGTTTCGATGCCGGGAATGCCTTTCGTGTTTAGGAAAAGGTCTCCACCAACTTTTAAAGAGAAATCAACTCTCAATTTACTCGCGTCTGACATTCGGCCTTCTGCCCTCTCTAATTTCAAATCTCCAAGAATTGCTCTCAACCCATTCTGCGCATCTATGACCTGCCTCAAAGTAACTGTTGATCTGTAAAGTGGGTCAAGGTTAAAACTAGTTATTCCGGCATTTGTAAGGGAAACACCCATTTCCGTTACCTCTTTCTCTTTTTCAAAGTATCTTCTTATATCTTTTCTTGCTTCATCAATGCCAATTCTAAGAATGTTTGGTGAGCCCATAAAGCGTATTGCCGGCTCATCCGATAAAACAAGGTATTTACCACTTCTAACGACTTGGCTAGGTTTTATTCCGTACAGCCTGTGACTCATTTTTATTAAAGCAAGTTCTGGCTTTTCCAGCATACTTTGCATTCTCGCATATTGTTCAGATTTGTATTCGGCCATTCATTTTCACTAAATCTATGTTGTACTTAATCTTTTTAAGCTTTTCTATTTCAAATTTGATTTTTTTGTTATTTAAAATTTATACCCAAGCTTCTCAAAAAATTCTTTCATTTTAAGCGAATCTTGTTCTAACATAGGCGATTCGCAGATTATTGTCACATCCAATTTTCTTTTCAAAATTTCTCTTGCCAGAGGCTCGAAAGGAGGTTGGTCGGTTTTTATCTCCATGTGATACCATTCGTTACCTTTACCAGTTAATTTAACTGGCCTCCATTTTATTCCAGAAAAATGTATGTGCATGTGATTTAAATTCAGTGGTTCTATTTTTTCAAACATCTCTGAGTAATCAATTTTACCACCGTTTCTTGCAAATAAGTGTGCCGGATCTAAAGCAGGTACACATTCATTGACATGCTTTGAAATCTCAATATTTTCTTCCAAGGTTCCAAACTGACTGACTTTTCCTGTTGTCTCTAGACCAAGCAAAACATTTTTTATTCCTTGAGATTTCATTCTATCAACTAAATCTTCACATGCTTCTTTCACTAATTCGAAAGCCTTCTCAGGAAGAAACCCAGAATAGTAACCAGGGTGAAAAACAACTATTTCTGCTTTCATTTCATCGGCTCTAACAACAGAATCCCAGATTCTTTTCTTGGATGCTTCTATGACTTTTTTGTCCATGGAGCTAAGATTGATAAAATACGGGGCATGAATAGATAATCTAATTTTCAATTCTTCTGCAAGGTTTCCGACCTCTTTTGCACCTTTTGAATTCAAATAGACATTTCTGACGAACTCTATTTCTTGGGCATTTAATTTTAGCTGTACCAAATGCTTGAGCGAACTGATGGTGCTTCTATCCTCAGCAGAAATGCAGTTTCCAGCTGGTCCGAGAAATATCTTTGTCATATATTCATTAATGATGAACTGAATTAAAAAATTTAAGCGAAAAAAAGCTTCAGCAAGATCTCAAAAACAACTAGCCCAGTAATTATTGCAATTACCTGCTTTGGCTTTATCTTAATTACCACTTTCTCTTCTTCAGAAAACCTCAGCAATCCACCAGTGCCCATTGGCATATAAACTTTGTCTTTCTGTTTGACCATACCAATCTACTCAATATTTGACAGCATAAAAATAAAAAGGCGTGCTAGCTTTAGCCCCTCTTATGTTTATGTAGCATTTGTCTAAGCGTTTTTGACTTGCATCCCAACCAAGCATACCAAACACGTTTCATCTGTTTTGGCTCAACTTCAGTCAAGCATCATCATACAAGCCAATCAGTTACGTTTCTGATTTTGGTACAAGGCTTCTCAGCCTGCCTTTCGGCTCTTTCAGGATGGAGGGAACTTCCTCAATCTGCTTTTGATAGCAGACCGAAGCTACCTAGCCAGCTCGCCTATATTCTATACTCTTAAACTGTTTAAATAGTTTTCTATTTTTTCATATCTGATAGCAAAAATATCGAACTCAAACTTTTTTTCGAAACTTTAAAATTATTAGAAAGGTTTAAAACAACTAAATTCTATAGAAGTAATGTCAAGTGTGACAATGCAAAAGGAAGAAGTAATCGATAAGTTCACTGAATTTTTGAGGGAGTTCTACTATAACGAGCTTGTCTCCGCAATGAGTGAAAGTAGGAAATTTATTACGGTTGACTTTAGCATTCTTGACAAGTTTGATCCTGATTTGGCAGATTATTTAACGGAAAACCCGGAAGAAGTTTTGCCTTTAACAGAAGATGCGACAAAGCAAATCGATTTGCCAGGCGAGCCAAAACTTAAACTTCGATTCGTAAACCTACCAGAAAATAAAGAGATAAGAATCAGAATTTTAAGAGCAGAACACATAGGAAAACTGATATCTGTAGATGGAATTGTGAAAAGGGCAAGCGAGGTCAGGCCAGAGGTGTCAGAAGTTGTATTTCAATGTGTTGATTGTGGTAACAAAATAACAATAATTCAGACTGAAAGATTTATCAGGACACCCATAGAATGTGATTGTGGGAGTAGAAAAGCTTTCAAACAGATTGACCAAAAGCTTTACGATGCAAGATGGGTCATGATAGAAGAGGCCCCAGAGATAACTAGTGGTGAAAGACCTAGTGACATGAGAATATTTTTTAAGGAAGATTTGACTTCACCGAGAATGCAAACCAAAACTGATCCTGGAAATAGAATAAAAGTTGTTGGCGTACTGAAGCAACTGCAAAAAAGAATTAAAGGGACCAACTCAAGGCAACTGGACATTTACGTGGATGCAAACTCGGTTGAAAATGTAGAAGTTGAATGGGAAGAGCTTGACATCACATCTGAAGATCAGAAGAAGATGTTTGAGTTTGCAGCTGATCCAGAAATTTACAATAAACTGGTTGCATCTATTGGCCCCAGTCTGTATGGAATGGATGAAATAAAGGAGGCTATTGCTTTGCAGTTGTTTGGTGGTGAAGTCCACATTCAGAAGGATAAGTCAAGAGTTAGAGGTGATATTCACATTTTGTTGGTTGGTGATCCATCGACAGCCAAGTCAGTTTTGATGAAAGTTGTTTCTGGTTTGATCCCTCGTGGGAAATATGTAAGTGGAAAGGGAGTGACAGGCGCTGGCCTGACTGCAACTGTAGTCAAAGATGAAGAATTTTTAGGTGGCTGGGTTCTTGAGGCTGGAGCTCTTGTCATGTGTAACAGAAGCTTGCTTGCTATAGACGAGTTTGAGAAGATTGAGAAAACTGATCAAGTTGCTCTGCACGAGGCAATGGAACAAAACACAATTTCAATAGCTAAAGCAAACATTGTAGCCACTCTACCAGCTCAGACAGCTATACTGGGCGGTGGAAATCCAAAACTTGGCAGGTTTGACCCTTACATGCCGATAAGGGAACAGATTGACGTACCAGAGACTTTGCTCTCTAGGTTTGACTTGAAGTTTGCCCTGAGGGACAGACCAGGTGCTGAAATAGATAGAAAGGTTGCAGACCATATATTGAAGGCCAGGCATTATGGGGAAGAGGAGATAATCCCAGCAATCCCATCAGACCTTTTAAAAAAATATATTGCTTATGCAAGAAAGAACTGTCATCCGAAATTGTTAAGAGAAGCGGGGGAATTAATAAAAGAATTTTTTGTTGGTTTGAGAGAAAGAGTCGCTTCAGAAGAAGCCCCTGTTCCAATTACTCTAAGGCAGTACGAGGCATTGATTCGATTGGCAGAGGCAGCGGCAAAAGTCCAATTGAGGGATGAAGTGGTGAAGGAACATGCGATAAGAGCAATCAATCTCATGAAAGCTTCTCTAAGGCAGTTTGGTTTTGAGCCAGAGACTGGTAAAATAGATATTGACAGGGTTGAGGGCCACATCAGCTCTGCTCAGAGAAGCAGGATAAGAATTGTTCTTGACATAATTGAAGAGTTGACCGTTTCTTTAGGAAAAAATGTGCCAAAAGATGAAATAGTTAAAAGAGCGAGAGATCAGGGGATTGATCAGTTCAGCATAGAAAAGATATTGAATGAGCTTAAGAACAATGGGACCCTGTTCGAACCGCGTGCAGGCATGTTGCAAAAGGTGTAAGGTATGGAAGAAATAAAAAGATTTACTGCAAAAAAGGTGAGAATTGCTGATGTTGTTAATGGGAAATTTTTTCCTGGTAGCAAAGAAGAGATGAAGCCGAGTTATGTGATTACTCGGTTTGGTGAAAAAATTTCTAGAGTGAATTTGATTGGGACGGTGATTGACAAGTTCATGAGCGAAGATGGAAATTATTGCAGCGTGACAATTGATGATGGGACAGAGGCTGTGAGAGTGAAGGCTTTCAAGGGAGACGTTGGGTTACTGAAAAATGCAGAGCCTGGAAAAATTATTCTTACCATAGGCAAGGTGAAGAATTACAATAATGAGGTTTATGTTAATGGTGAGATTGTTAGAGAAGTGGAACCAAATTATGAGAACTTTAGAAGACTGGAGATTTTAAAAGACTTGGTTGAAAAGAAGAAAACTGTAAGTGAGATCAGAAATCTTATAGAGCAGGTAAGTGAGGAAGAAGTGGTTGAATATACGAAAAGTAAATTAGGTATTGATGAAGAGAGTTTGCAAGTTATCAGGGAAAATTTGAATATAACTAAAGAAGTAGATTATAAGCCAAAGATACTTGAATTAATTAATAGTTTGGACCAAGGGAATGGCGTGGAGATAGGTAAGATACTCGAACTTTCAAACTTACCTGAGGCTGTGATTGAAAACGGGATAAATGAACTGCTGGGCTCTGGTATGCTGTATGAACCTAGGGCTGGAATATTGAAAAAGGTGTGAAAAAATGAAATATGAAGAGATGCTGAACAGGGCATTGGAAAAGCTACCCAAGGATATAGATAGAAAAGATAGGTTTGAAGTGCCCAAAGTGATTTGCGAAGTCTCGGGCAGCAAAACTGCTCTAAAAAATTTTGGTGATATACTTGCGGTTTTGAGAAGAGAGCCAAACCATTTGGCCAAATATTTGTCTAAAGGGCTTGCAACTTCTGGTTCCGTCCAAGGCAGCACATTAGTTTTTCAAGGAAAGTTCTCAAGAGAAACTCTGCAGAAAAAGGTTGATGATTATGTTAAAGAGTTCATATACTGCAAGGAGTGTGGGAAACCCGACACAAAAGTTGAAAAGCAGGATAGAATTTCTTCTCTAGTTTGTGAAGCATGCGGAGCTAAGCATCCTGTGCGAAACATTTAACTATATTTCTATATAACTTATTTTGAATGGAAATGTTTTGGTGTAAACTTTTTCTAACAAAAGAAGAGTTGGTTGTTGCCATTTGTGATGAAGAATTGATAGACAAGGAGATAGGGACGAAGAAGCTGAAGGTGAAAGTCAGCAAAAATTTCTATGGAGACAGGCTTACCGATGACAAGGTTGCTTTGAAGCTGATGAAGAGAGCGACAGTCTGCAACTTAATAGGTAAAAAGATAGTTGAAATCGCGAAAAAGAACGGATTTATAGCAGAAGAAAATATTATTCTTATTAATGGTGTCCCGCATGCACAGTTTGTTAAAATCTAAAAAAGCTCAATTTTTTGTTCTTTCGGCATTTGCCATTGTCAGTATCATTTATTTTGTAAGCAGATGGATGGAACCTTACACTATAATTGACACTTCTTCTGTTGTTTCTGTTGAGGAACCTTTCATTTTCAACAACATTGTAGAGAAAGCAAACGAGACAATTTATACCAGTAAAAGTTCTGATGATTTGCAATACAACATTCAGGAGTACAAAAATTTTGTTGAGGGCTATGCGTCTAGTAAAAACCTGCAAATCATATTCGATACGTCTAAACTAAACATTGGAAGCACAACCACCGGATCAATCTTTATACAAATTTCTTCCCCAAGGATGACAATCAACAAAACCCTATCAGTTTTTAGATCATTTTAGTGAGGAAAAATCTTCTTTTGTCAGGTTGAATGAAGTTGCTATACTGTCACGCATACTTTTATTTTTAAGAATAATTTTTAAGAAAGGTAGGTAATCACTTCTGATTTTTTTTGATGAGCAATGCAATTGTTGGGATAATTTGCCGATAACTTCACTGGCAGCTGATCTTTTGCCTTTTGTTCTGCCTAAGAGCATAATATTGCTTGGATATTGATAACGAGTGAATTTCCTGTAAACTTCCTTTTTTGCAGTCGCCACGCCTGCAGTCATCAGATCAATCATGTAAGCTCTGAATCGCCAATTCTGTCTGGAGGAAATTCTTTTTCTAAAAATGTCCGCTTTGCTCAATGCATCGTAAGCCTTGGAAATTTCTTCAGGATTTTCATATTCCTTTGCAATATTGTTTTCAATCCACCAGAAAATTTCTTCAGGGTCCTTGTCTGCAGAGTTTATAGCAAGCTTGGCTGCAAGGCCAGTTTGGACCTTAAAAATATTTCTTAGAACTTCAAAGATGTTTGTCCCTCTTTCCCTGAATCCTAAAAATTCCATGTCAGAGACTGTGATCTCTTTTTTTCCTTGGGAGATGGTTTCCAGATCGTTTATCGCCGATCTCAAATCACCCTCAGACCTTTTTGCCATCTGCCTCAAAATTTCCTTATCGCATTTTATTTTTTCCTTCTCACATATCTCCTTCAATCTTCTCTCTATGTCGAAAACATGAACCTTTCTGAATTCAACCAGAGTGCAATAGTTTCTCAATGCCCTTAATCTTTGGTTCCATGGGTCATTCGCAGTTAGAACAACTGGAAACTTTGACTCTTTTATAATTTTTATTATTGCCCCGACACCGCCCGAATCTTGCCTTCCAGCGATTCCATCTATTTCGTCAATCAAGAATATTTTTGATTTTTTAAAAAGAGAAGACTGCTTCATTGACTGACCCAAAACTTCTTGGATTTGGGAGGCAGAGCGCCAATCTGATGCATTCAACTCAATAAAATCAAAATTGCTTTCACCTGCCCAAGCATGTAGTAGAGATGTTTTTCCTGTTCCAGGCATCCCGTGAAAAAGTAAGGCTTTGGTCCCTGGTTTCCATCCCTTTACCCATTTCAGGAATATATCTACTGCTTCTTTATGGTTAACAAATTCTTTCAGGTTTTTTGGCTTGTATTTCTGAGTAAAGGGCATTCAACCACTAACATTTTTTAGAAAAGGACAAAAATTGAGCCAGCAAAGCTTCAAGTTGGATCAAATCAGAAGATCCTTCACTTATCCTAAATTCAAATTCACCAGTCTTTTCTATTAGTTGGACTTTAGCCTGCTCGGAAACATCTAAAGAATAAATCTGCCTGTGAATCTCTTTTATGATATCTTCACCTGAAAGTCCTTGCCTAAGTAGCATGTCCTGCAATCTCTTCCTAGCATCTTCAAAATTTCCTTTCAAAGCCAGTTCCATCATCTCCTTCACATCATCTGGCTTGGCCTGCGAAGCAACATCATAAACAATTTCTTCAGTTATTTTTTCACCAAGTGCAGCCGAAGCTTGGAGTAGATTGGCAACTTTCCTTAAATCACCTTCAGACAGATAAATAATTGCAGCAAAAGCACCCTCACTTATTTTCAACTTTTCCTCTTCCACAATCCTTTTTATGAATTTTTTTATGTCATCCTCGGTCAAAGACTTGAACCGGAAAACTACACATCTGCTTTGAATCGGTTCGATTATCTTGCTGCTGTAGTTGCAGATCAGAATGAAGCGTGAAACTGAGGTAAAGTTTTCCATGGTCCTTCTCAAGGCCTGTTGAGCTTCTTGAGTCAAAGCATCTGACTCGTCAAGTATAATTATTTTGTAAGGGACTTCACCGATGGACTTTGTCCTGGCAAAATCTTTGACAGCCCCTCTTATCACATCAATTCCTCTCTCATCCGACGCATTCTTTTCAAGAACATTGGGCCTCCATTCCTTTCCATACAGTTCGTGAGCTATTGCCAATGAAATTGTTGTCTTGCCAGTTCCAGCAGGACCTGTGAAGAGCATATTAGGAATATTTTTGTCTTTGATGAAAGCCTTCACTCTCTCTACAACATGCTTCTGATTGATAACTTCACTCAGTTTTAGCGGACGATATTTTTCGCTCCATATAGCTAGTTCATTCATACATTCACCATAATTCAATAGAACTTTTACTTTAATTTATTTATTATAACCTGCATTTAAGTTTGATATCGGGAGGACTTATTTTGCAATTTGGTTTAGCGACAGGGTAGAAAATTTATCTCCACTGGCGATTTTGAAGACGAATGTGTAGAGGTTTCCAGATATCAGGCAAGGTGAAAAGCTTACATCTAAAATACCGTTGTTGAAAGTTGTTGAACTGGTATATGTTTGCAACTCCCCTTCAACACTTACTGTCAAATTGCCAGAGTTTATCGGAGCTCCTGAAGTGTCAATGGCTACTCCAGTAAATTGCCATTGCTTTATTGAACAAGTTTGCACGTTGCTCATGTATTCACCACCACCCGCTATCAACTGAACATATCCCATCTTGTTGTCTGAACTGTTGATGACTAGGCTTAAAGTGAACTTGCTCTGGGTGGCGTTGGCTGTGGAATTGAATTTTAACAAGAATGACCCATCCGGTGAAATAGAGGCATAGCCAACTTCACCAGTTTCTTTGATTATTCCTGTTATGACTCCACTGTCTATCGGCAAGCCAGTGTCGTAATAAAGTGCCACACCCCTTACTGAATATTGCCTTGAAGTGCTGCAGCACAGTTTGTAGTTGAAATAAGAGCAGTCAGCTGCATGGGAGTTCAAATCGCGGTAGAATGAAACCACACAAGCCTCTTCACTTTCACAAGCGGTTTTCAGAGTGCAATTCAAAGTCTCATTCACACAAACATGATTCCCGTAGTTGAAATAGCCGTAGAGTTCTAGATGGGAGTTTGAGATTTTATTCATTTGAAGAATTCCTGTCTCACCTGAATTGCAGGAAGGTCTTACTGCCGCAGAAAGAAAGTCGCAACATACCTTATAGTTGTAGACACTGCAATCGCCCACATGCGAGTCTGCTATCTTGTAGAGAGAAAACAGGCAAGTCTCTCCACCGCCGCACGATCCACTCCTTACCGCGCAGCCAAAGGCTGAAACGCTTGAACTAAAGATTACAAATGACAGGACAGCTGCCAAAGATGTGATGGATAAAATCTGGAATCCTTTCATATATCTCTAAAACTTATTTGTGCTTTTTTTAAATTATCTCTATCATTTAGAGGATTTTCAGCAGGCTGTGTCGGGTTGAGACCCTTTTTCCATATAAACTTTTTTGTTTGCATCGCATTCGCTGACTTTCATAATTCCATCTGGATATTGATAACACTCCCTTTCCCTGTATCTTTGGTTTTTTCCTATACAACTTCCCAAAACCCAGTCGCCGCAATAATCTTGCGGACAGGAAAGATGGGATTTATTCAATACTGCTGAGCCAGAAGGCGGGTTAATAGTTTTTGCATGCGGGAATAAGATGAAAAGGAGAGAATATGTTAAAAATAAAGTCAGAAATCCTGTAGCAGTATAGATCAAAGACCTTTTGAGTGCAAGTTTCATATATTTTATTTATATACAATCTAGCATAAGAATAATTAAAGGCGAATAAATGAAAAAAAATATTGCAATCCTGACAATTTTTTTGATTGCGGGATTGTTAATTGGATATTTCGCCACAAACATCTACTATTATATTTTCAGATCATCTACCGAGCGAAAAATAAAAACTTTTTATGAGTTGCTTCTCCCAGGGGCAACTGCTGAAGTGATGAGTTTGAATGAGCAGAGCGGGGTTTACAGGATTCTGGTCAAAATAAATTCTGGAGGAACTATTTCCTATCAGGAAGGATATATAACAAAGGATGGCAAGCTGCTATCGATGTCTGACTCTACAATTTTAGTTGAGAGTTCTATCGATCAGGTGGAAAAGCAGAAAGATTTTGTGAATTGCCTGTATGATAAAGGTGTTAGGATATTCGGTGTATCTAATCAGACGACTCAGGGTGGAGTTGCAACAATCTATCAATTGAACATTTTAGGTAGAATCTATTCTCCAAAACTTTTCGTAAGTTGCGATGGCCAGTTCGTACAGCAGTGTATAAATGCAGGGATATCTCAGGTCCCTTCCATAGTATTAGGAGGAAACATTGATCCTGGGATTAAAACAGTTGAATGGTTCCAGACTAAAACTGGCTGTAAGTTGTAAATTTTGAATTGGTTCTTTAGAAGGGTCGTTTAAAGGATTTTTTTGGCTTGTATCCAGGATAGACAGGGGTTTTTTTCGGCCAGAGCAGGTACACTAATATAATTGCTACAGCTATGGCAATGACTACGACTAGCGGTATCCAATTTTTTTTAACAATAATCTGCCATTCTTCCATGACTTCATTTACTATTTGAGTTATTGTATTATTTCCAGATGCAGGCTTAGAAATGGCTGTGGTTGTGGTTGCTAATGGTGAACCTATTAAAGTTGTTGAAGTGGTTCCGCTGCCTGAAGACGTGTTGCCTGTAGTTGAGCTGCCTGTAGTTGAGCTTCCTGTGGATGATTGTGCTGTGCTGTTAACTCTTACAGTCACTCCACTAATCGTTTGCCTTGACAGACTGTCATTTGCAGAGAATCTGATTGTATAAATTCCATCTGAATAATCAGTAGAATTCCAAGAGCCTGAGCAGGAAACACTTCGAACATTTCCACTGCAGGAAAGAAGTGACCAATTTCCTGTTGTGCTGCTGTTTTCCCATCTGAAACTCACATTACTCACACCAACTCCGGCATCTGTTGCCGAGGTAGTTAAACTCACAACTCCGTTCACTTCTGCGTTGTTGCTGGGAGACGTGATGGAAAGTGTGGGCGGATTGTTGTCAATTATTACAGAAGTGCTGTTCTGAACTAGGTTGCTAGCCCTGTCACTTATAGAAAAGATTAAGTTGTATGGACCATCACTCACATTCTTTGTGTTGAAATTGAATGAGCAACTTAGTTTGTAATCAGTTCCATTACAAACAAATTTGTTAGAAGCGCCAGCAAGATTAAAGATGGTGGTGGTATTGTCTAGCCCTGAGTAGCTGTCCTCAGCAGAGAAAGAAAAACCAGCACTATCATACAATATCTGGTTGGCTGTTGGCAACAGAACTATCAGCCTTGGCACTTCGTTGTCAATTGTCACGTTTATGTATTTGTAGTTGGCGTTGCCTAGGTTATCGGCAGCTTTTGCATAAATGGAAACTGTTTGGTTATTGCTATAAGTGGTTATGTCCCATAATTGTGAGGAAAAAATGCTTCCATCATTAGAAGTTGTCAACCAGGTGGAGTTATCGAATGAATATCCAACTGAGGAGACATTAAGGCCAGAAAAAACATCTACTATTTTAATTTTAATTGTCAAATTGCCATTTCCCACATAACTGTTGTTAATTGGGTTTGTGAAGTTTATTGTTGGCACTCTTCTGTCAATTTTTACCCTGTTGGGACCATCAGCTGTTCCGTTGCTGCCATAACTGCCATCGTTTGCATAGGCATCAAAAAAATAGAGCAGGGTGTTTCCGTCGCCCAGCAAAGAGCTCAGTCCAGACACTGTAGTGTTGCAACTCCAGTCGGAGATTGAACTAACGCAGCTTGAAGACATTGAGATGTTTGACCAGGTCGATGTTGGATCGTCAACTCTTATGTGCAAGAAAGCAGTAGAAACGTTCAAGTCTGGCTCAATTATTTTTGTTGAGAAGATGTCTGTGTCTTTTCCATAGGTGTAGCTGCTGTTAACCGGAGTGATACTGTACAATAAAGGTGTGGCCTGGACTGCAAAACCGAGAAAAAGCAGGAAAGAAAAAATTAATGAAACGATTTTCATTCTTTTTCCTCTCTGAATTAGTTAGTCTTTCAGTTTGTAATATCTTTCTTTTCCTATGTCTACTCCTTCAACCAAGCCCAGTTCTTCCATCTGCTTGAAGTATTCGTTGCATCTCGTTCTTGACAGGTTCAAGATTTGCGACAGTTGAATGGAAGAAAGTTTTTCATGCTGTTGAAGAATTGAAATTATTTTCTCGATTTTTTTCTGTTCGACGATTGTAAGCTGCTGCCTGGAAGCTATAAGGGGTTTTGTTGCTAACCTGACCTCTGAGATTATTTTGTTGACAATGTCATCGCCCATTTCGGTCTCTTGAACGAATTTTTGCTCTGTTAGGACTTTGCCTGGTATTCTTACTTCTAGTTTCTTTTCAAGAGCAGCTAGCCTGTAATCCAGATTTTCAAGCCTCTGTCTGATGTCTCTAAAAATTTCAAGTGTTGCCCCAGTCAAAATCATCTGCTTTTCAGGCAGAAGGTAGTTTTCTTGCTTCATATCATCGGTTTTTGCAGCTGGCTTAAACTTCTGAAGAAAGTCTTCCATAAATAGATTATGGGTTTGCTGCTTAAAAAACATTTTTACAGTCGAAGAGCAGTCGGAGTTATCGACTTGAACTTGAAAGCCATTCTAAAAGCAAAACTGGCATTTTAATTGCCTTTTTGGATTTAGTATACTTGCAAACCAAGTTTTTTTGAAAGTTTTTGATGGTATAGTTAAAGGTTAAAGAGAAGATTTTGTTTAAAGTCGAAAGGCCTTTGAAATTTTATTTTTTAAAAAAATATAACTCCAGTTTTTTGGGAACAAAGCAAAAACATGCCTGCTTTTCAGTCGAGGCGCTCGCAATTTCCTTTAGGGGCTGGAAATCAAGCTTAATCTTTCTTTAGGTTTCATGAAAAGGGGAAAGAGTATAAAGTCCGACAAACATTATTAGCATAGCTGCATAGCAGAGGTAGATATCTGCTGTGTGGTGCAGAGCAGATTAGCCTTAAGGATTAGCGTGTTTGGTATGCTGCTAGGATAGGCTGATATGCTAAATCTGGTAGAGCGCGTCTATGGCAGAGAACAAAATAAGAGAAGGAATAATTGAAACTCTGAAGAAGAATCCTCAGGGATTGACAATTCTTGATATAAGTAAGATTCTCGAAGTGAATAGGAACACTGTTACCAAATACATATACGAACTTTCTGGTGCCAGTGTCATTGAACATAGAAAAATTGGGACCGCAAAACTCTGTTTCTTGAGTAAGAAGGGAGAAAAGAAATGGGAATCGACCATATAACATTAAAAAACTGGTTGAATGAAAATGGATATAGAACTGTAAAAAATGTAGAATTAAGTCTATTGATATCATTGATTCTGTTGGTAGCATTTCCATCTGTTCTTGCCCAGACTCAGTCTCATCCTCTTTCAGAAATAACGCCGATTAACACAAACTTGAACATGACAAATGAAACAGGATCTGTTTTTAACGTTACGGATGTAGGATGGCTCACTTATTCTGGAGGGATTGTTTTTGCAGGAACAAGAGGGATATCGACACTGGACATAAAGGACCTGGCTGTCACCACAAGCAAGATTGCAAACAATGCAGTGACAGTAGAAAAAATTTCTAATCCTCTTGCTGGGAATGTAAATATAACAGGGATTTATTATGCCGGGTCTTCTGGAATCCAAATAACAAATGCCACCGGTTATCTGAGAGTTGCTGCACTGGACACAGTAATTTTGACTAGCCCGATGACAGGTAATTTGAACATGGGCGGATATAGCATAACAAATGCTTACTGGGTGAATGCGACTTATGTTAACTCCAGTTTGATATGCGTTGGTGGAACTTGCGGAAGTTCTTTCGGAGATCTCACTGACGTCTTGGCTGGATATGGGATAACTGTTGATAATTCAGCTGGACCTCAGCCAAGAGTCAACTTGTCTTCTTCTGCCGCCGGGACTGGATTGAGCTATTCTCTGGGAGTTTTGAATTTGAATTCTTCATATGAAACTGGAAGCATTTATGACTCGAGATTTGTTAACGAAGGTCAGGCAAATTCAATATCAAATTCAATGATACAGTCAAACGCGATTAATACAACTCAGATAATTGATGGGACAATAACAGCTTCTGATTTGACTTCTAATTTAGGCTTGTTGTGGGGGAATCTCACTGGATATAACTTGAATGTTGTTTGGTCTGGAACACTTGGAGGAAACAATATCACTTCTTTGCCCTGGACCAAGCTGACTGGATATAGCTTGAATTCAGATTGGAGTGGTACATTGAATGGGGGGAATGTAACTGCTGGAAGCATTACTTCAACTCAGCTTGCTTCAGATTTGGGATTAGGTTGGAATAATCTAACTGCCTATCCGGCTGCGTGCGCCGAGGGCCAAGCTATTCAAGGAGTTGGTGACACATTGACATGTGTCAATTTGAATGAGACTGGGAACATCACAGGAGCTGGGATTCAAAATTACATCCCCATTTGGAATTCTATCAGCAACATAGGCAATTCGGTGATTTATCAAAGTGGAACAAATATTGGCATTGGAACAACTTCACCTGTTCAGAAACTGGATGTTGTCGGGAATATCAATGCCACTGGAACATTGACTGGAGCGTTAGGATGGGGCAATCTTACCGGATATAATTTGAATACTGCTTGGACTGGAACGTTGAATGGAGGGAACATCACTGCTGGGACTGTCACGAATACCCAGTTGGCATCTGGTACATATTCTGCAATAACTGGATTGGGTGTTCAGAGTCAGAATTTAAACATGGGGACTAATTCTTTGATTAATGCGACATGGTTGAATTCTACTAATGTCAATTCCACTGTAATTTGTCTGAATAATAATTGCATAACAAGCTTCCCAGGAGGAGGGGTTTCTGGTTCTGGGGTTGCTAACTATGTTCCGTTGTGGAATGGGAGCAGTACGTTGAACAGCTCAGTGATTGCTCAGAGTGGTGGGAAAGTTGGTATAGGAACAGATTCACCAGCAAGAATGCTTCATGTTAGTGGAGGAAACATTACAGTCAGCAATGACACTGTTGCCAGGAGTGACATCTATTGGGATTCAACGAACAACAGACTAGTGATAAGGGTTACATAAAATTTTAACCGAATACTATTATAAACATTTTTTATACAAAATAGCACTAGATTTCTTAACTCAAACATTCAGCCATATGCCTTTTCTCTAAAACCAATAAAATGAATAGAAATCTTTTGCTCCAGTTCTATTATCTCATAAATTATTCTTATTTTTCCAATCCTTATCCTGTAATAATTTTTGTATCCTTTCAATTTTTTCAAATCATATTCTTTAAAAGGCAATGGATTTAATTTAAGTGCTTTAAAGAGAGTTTCAAGCTTTCCTTTTAATTTTATATTCAATTTTTCAACAAACTTAATTGCATCTTTGGAAGGTTTTAACTCGTAAACCACAAATTTACCTCAATGCTTTAAACAAATCTTTTTCACTACCAAATTCCTTTTTCTTCGCAATTATTTTAATTTCTTCTTTTGTTGGTTTAGCCTCTGGAATAAATGCTTTTAACATTAAATCCTGTCTTCTTAGAATAAGAAAAATACCTCTTCTCAAACTTCTCATTTCTTTCATTAATTCTGTTTCTAATCTTACCATACCTATTTATAGAATTTACTTATTTTTAAAGTTTTTGGGTAACTTGACTAACTGTTAGTAACGATACTGTTCCAAGAAGCGACATCTACTGGGATACTACAAACAATAGGTTGGTAATAAGAGTATCATAAAATTTTTGATGTCAATCTTTTTAAAAAGCCGGGTTTTTTATATTCTGTTCCAGTCAGAGTGCAAGCAAGTCTAAAAAATTCTTCCCCTTTGTTTCTTTTGTAAAACACCAAAGGTTTTCTGGCTGCCTCACTTTTTAAAAAATCTTCACTCTCTTTTATAACAGCTAAGAGAGGAAGTTCTGTCAAATTAGAAATTTCTTTCGGCCTCAATTCAAAATCTTTATCTCTAAACTTATTGACGATAATTCCCAAAGGGTTTACACCAAGCTTTACGGCAAGCTCCTTGCATTTCATTATGTCAACTATTGCCGTCAGGGTGGGATTGACCACAAGTATGACTTCGTCGCTTGCTTGCATGGCCGAAAGGGCTTCTCTGCCAAAGCCTGGAGCAGAGTCTAACAAAACAATTTCAAAATCATTCAACAATTCTTTTATTTTCGGTTTCAGGTTTGATATATCAAAACCGGTAAGATCAGTGAGATTGAGAGAAGAAGGAAGGATGTGGATGTTAAAGCAGGAATGCAAAGCATTTTTTATATCTGCCTCGCCCCTGAGCAAATTGTTTAATGTAACTGAAGGAATTATTCCGAGTTCTGTGATAAGGTGAGGAGTTGTAAAATTGAAGTCTAGCAGGCTAACTTTTTTGTTGAGCAAGCCTAAGCTGCAGGCTAAATTTATTGCAACTGTGGTTTTTCCAACACCGCCTTTGCCTGACAATATTCCAATCGTTCTTGTCATTTTCTCACACTTTTATAGTACTTCTGTCGGCCGACAATTACGCCTTCGGCCAGTCCTTCCTTCGATAATTCCCTGAAATATTCGTTGCATCTCGTCCTTGACAGGTTAATCAAGTTGCTCAGCTCAGAGGAAGAAAGTTTTTTTCGTTCTCCTAGCAAGGAAAGAATTTGCTCTTTAATCTTAACTTTTCTGACGCTGTCTTCCTTTTCATTTTCAATTTCTTGCTCAAGAGCATTAACCCGTTGTGATAATTTATTTAATTGGTTTGCAAAGTCATCACCCGCAAGAATCTCTTTATTTTCGTTTGGCTGAACTTCAGAAGCTGTTTGTAGGGTGGGTTTTATTCTTGACAAATATTCAATCTGCTCTTTTCTTAACTTTTTCCTAGAGTCAAACATATAATTACAATTTGTTTAGGCTGATATAAATTTATCAGCTGTCGATTTTCGACACTTGGCTCTTTTTTAACTGGAAACACTACTGCAAAGAATAATGCCAAAAACAGCAGCATTTTGGCTTAGAGATGCGTTTTTTGCCATTTTTTATGGCACATTCTGTATTTTAGGATAACATATGAACATCGACAGAAAAAATGTGTATTAAGCACAACATGCACAGCATGCACAGCACTAAGCACAGGGCGCGTCTATGGAAAATGATATAGAAAAGATGATAATTAAGGTTTTGTCGAAACATCCTGAAGGAGTTACTATAGCAGACATTTCAAGAGAAATCGACATTCATAGAAATACTGTTTCTAAATACATTTTCGGTCTTGTCAAAGAAGGCGTTGTAACTCAAAGAAGGATTGGCGTGGTTTCTATTTGCACTCTTTCTAAGAAGGGGGAGAAGAGATGAAAGCTATTTATTTGGTGTTATCCATTTTCTTGTTTAGCTTTTTCTTCCTATTTTTTGTTGGAAATGTTGAAGCGACAAACTACTACTTCTTCAACGGATCATTCGTAACAACCCCTGCAACAACTCAAACCGTTCAGAGAAACAATAATTTTACCATACAATGCTCGGTACAGATTAGTCCTAAATATGGAACGAGAGTGTATGGCCAGTTCTGGTATCAGTGGAACTCGACAACGCAAGGTTGGGCAAACATGTCGACGAGCGGGGCTAGTGCGTTCGTAATAACCGGATGGAACGACAGTTTACGAATGTCAAACACCCCAGGACCAGTTAACACCACAACCAACTCCACCTCTCACATAGTAAATGCGAGTGTTTCAGCAGGAACATACTGGGTGAGATGCTACGAACCATCAGAAGCTGCAGACCAGAATGGAGTGATGACTAACGGCACCACCCAAATTAATGTTGTGGTTTACTTAAACTTCACCAACCCTTCAGCGAACAGCACGAATCCAGCACCGAACAGCAGCGTGAATTTTACCATGGATATAGGAACAAGCGATCCATCTATCACTAATTATATCTTCTCCTCAAACATGACCTCGAACGGCGCTTGGATTAACAGCTCTTTGATTTCTGCAAGTGGCAACTCAATAACTGCTTGGAACGTGACCACCGCTCCATCGAATGGTAATTATGCTTGGAAGTTTTTTGCCAATTCCTCTTCTGGATTTTGGAATGCTTCTGAGATGCAGTACATCAACTTTACACCTGACATTGTCATAAAGGAGACTGGAGCTCCTTTTTCCACAATCCAAAGTGCCATCAATGCAGCTACTGATGGGCAGACTGTCATAATCCTCAAATCGAAGATATTCAATGAAAATGTTGTTTTGAACAAGTCGATAACCCTGACTTCCAATTCTTCCACACCTCCGACCATCAATTCAACAGGGACAAGTTTATTGATAACTGCCAATGGTGCAGTAGTCAGTAATTTGACTATAGCTTACAATGGAACTGCTACGGATCAGCATGTTGTTTGGATTACTGGCAATTACACTACATTGGCGAACAATACGATAACAATGGAATATGTGAATGATAATTCCCCCGTTTACATTCAAAGATCATCTAATAACACAATTTATGGCAATAACATAACAGTACAAAGTTATGATTCATATGGTATTTGGATTTCTGATTCTTACTCAACTAATAACACTATTAATAATAACATAATTTCTTTTGGTGGTAGCTGGTCTACGGGAATTTGGATAGATTCAAACAATAACAGTGTCACTAACAACAATATTACAAGCCCGGGAGGATGGACTCCGATGTTTATAGATACATATTTCAACAATGAAATCATTCAAAACAACTTTTATAATGGTAAACCAATCATATACAATGATTCAGTACAAAATCAAGTCATAACTGCTACAAATTACGGACAGTTGATACTTGCTAACTCTAATAATGTTACGGTTAACAATTCTAACTTTACTGAAGGAGGAATATTGCTTGTAAGAACAACAAATTCAACGATATCAAACAGCAATCTCACAACAAAAACGACAGCAATAATGCTTGAGGATGTGAGCGACTTTAACACCATATATAAAAACAACATAACCGTGAGCGGATCTGATAGAAGCTACGGTATATCGGATGATTGGGGTGAATATACTAACATATCGAATAATAACATCACTCTTACCAACACTTGTTGTTATAACTACGCAATTTATTTAGGTGATCAATATAATACGATATCTTCAAATATAATAAAAACTTCTAATAGTATCGGTATTGGAATTTATGTGGCTTATGATTATAACAACATAATAAACACAAACATAACTACTTCTGGCGATTATGCTCGTGGTATTTTACTGTCTTGGGCTGGGAGCACCAACATAACTTCTTGCAACATTACAACAACTGGATCAAGCTCTACAACTACAGATACTGGAAGTAGTGGCAATAGTATTCCAGCCCCCATACATTTCAGAAACGCATATGATACCATAGTAAAAGACTCTATTTTAAATGGAGTTAATTACTACGATATTTTTTCAACTGGAACTAGCAGTGAAATAAATTATATCATCAACTCAACTTATAACAAAACAGATACATGGTTTAATGCAGGAAGTAATATCAAACTCTACAATCAATACTATTTGGATGTGTACGTAAATGATAGTCTTAGCAATCCATTGAATTCTGCAAATGTTTTGATAACGAGCGGCAAACTCCCTTCCGTCAATACGGGATTGGTTGGATATTGGAGATTTGAAAATGAGAGTTTAGGAACAGCAACTGACTATTCTGGTTATGGTAACAATGGAACTCTAACAAACATGAACAATAGCGGTAATTCAATTTCCGGTCCGACCAATAGTGGAATGTTTGGAAAAGGAATAAATTTTGATGGTGGGGATGATTATGTAAATATAAGTAATCCCTCTTCGCTTAATATTCAAAATACCATGTCTGTGTTCACATGGGTAAAAAGGAATGGAAATACTGCCACTACATATGAAAGAGTTGCTGGAAAGTACTATTACAATGGAACCGATGACACCGGATCATGGTTATTATACAAATCAGGAACCAGTAATCGTTTCTCTTGCTCATTCAATATAAGTGGTAATTTTGTACAAGCTTCATCTCCAGTCGATACATTCCTAACAAACACATGGTATTTTGTAGGTTGCGTTTACGATGGAGCATATGTAAGAAATTATATAAATGGAGTGGAACAATCAAGTACTGCTGCCACAGGTTCTATTGGTGTTAGTAACTATCCTGTCATAATTGGAGCATCAAGTAATGGTATTTCGGTGCAGAATATTTTCAACGGTACAATTGATGAAGTCCAAATCTGGAACAGGTCATTGGCAGCTGATGAAGTAACACAATTGTATAACAGTAGAAATGGGTACGGAATTCAAACAAATTCTTCTGGATATATTCCACAGCAAACCTTAAGTCAGTTCTTAGCAAGCTGGACTTACAATTCAACAAATGGATATCTTTACTTCAGCAATTACACTGTAAATGCTAGCGCGACAGGCTTCACCAACAGCTCAGCTACTGTCAATCTTACATCAAATAAATTAGTTGTCTTGACTCTAACAGATAATCAAGGTCCTCAATGGTCTTCAAATTCAACTAGCATAGTTTCAACTTATTCTCCAACTACTCTTAGCCAGTTCAACATCACATGGAATGATAACACTGCAGTAAGCAAAGTATTTCTTGAATCTAATTTCTCAGGTTCGCCTGCTAATTACACGATGAATAAGCCAAACAGCAATTATAATTTCAACACAACCCTGCCGGCCGGGGCATTCTACTGGAAGTCCTATGCAAACGACACAAAAGGCAACTGGAATGTTTCTAGTACTTGGTATTTCACGATCAGCAAGTTGATACCGGTTTTGATGATGAACAACAGAACTGCTGGGGTAAATACTTCCGGATTGGTTGGTTACTGGAGGTTTGAAAATGAATCTTTAGGGACTGCAACAGATTATTCTGGATATGGAAATACTGGAATATTAATGAACATGAGCAATGCTGGGGATGCTAATTCTGGTCCGACTGATGGGAGGTTTGGTAAGGCTATGCGGTTTGATAGTGTGAATGATTATGTTAGTATCGCTGATAGTAGCATTTTAAGTCCAACTAGCAAAATTACTGTGGGTGGATGGGTTAAAGGAAACTCGCAAGGGTTGCAAAAAGTTGTTGTTTCCCATTATGATTCTGGAGCTGGTCAGCGAGCTTGGGAAATAAGCACTGGCGTCACTACTGGCAATGAGACAAAAATGGCGGTAATTATATCAGATGATGGATCAAGCACTGCTGGTCATAGGAAAGTATACCACTCAGCCACAACAGTATTCGACAATAACTGGCATCATATCGCTTTTACTTTTGATAGTGGAACGCTAAAGCTGTATGTTGATGGCGTGAATGATAGTGTAATTCCATATGAAGATAGTGCAATCACGACTATATGGGACTCCTCTGCAAATGTGACTGTTGGCACGATTTTAAGTAATGGAGCATTGTCTCCTACTAACAATTTCACTGGTGTTATAGATGAAGTACAGATATGGAACAGGAGCTTGACTGGGAATGAAATAAAAGAATTGTACGAGTCTCAAGTAACTTACGGGACTCAAACTAATTTCACTTTCACTGAAAACAATACTGGAGATTCTGACATCTACTATGATTTCTTCCGCAACGGAACAGTAGCTGGTGTGTGGCATTTTGATGAAGGTTCTGGCAATACTACTGTAGATAATAGTGGGAATGGAAATGTAGGATATCTAAAGAATGAAACAGGTTCTTGTACGGGAACTGGATGTCCGAGTTGGACTGCTGGTAAATATGGAAATGGTTTACAGTTTGATGGGGTTGCTGATTATCTTAAAGTTAACGATGCCGACAGTTTGGATCCGGCAAGTGTTACAGTTTCTTTATGGCTTAATCTTGCTTCAGACCCAGATTGTGATGCTAATAACAATTATCGTTCATTAATCAGTAAAGGTGACATAGCAGGAACCTCTACAGGTTGGGATGTTGTTCTAGAAGATTATAGAGCACTTCAATTTGACATAGGAAATGGTACATCTTTTCAAAATAGACTTTCGACAGGGAGTTATGTAGTTCCAATTGGCGGTTGGGCATATTGGACTTTTGTTTACGATAGAGACACAGGCAACCAAAGAATCTATAAAGACGGAGTTTCAGTTGCAAACAGAACAGTTACAGTTGGGTCTATGCAATCGAACGCAATCCCACTTTATATTTCAGGAGGTTTTGCTTCCTCAGCTGTGCCATGCCCAAATCAAAATGGATATATCAATGGAACAATTGATGAAGTTAGAATTTATCCTCGAGCATTGTCAGCAGCAGAAATCCTCTGCCATTACGGTAATAACTGCACTGCTGCTGGTTATAATAACGAGACAAATGTTCTGCCAGCAGGATATCATTACTATTCTGCTAGAGCATCAGAAGGACAGAACTATACTGCTGCCAATTTGCTGCTGCCGTTGAATGTTACTAAGGCTAATGCGAACGTTCAAGTGTTCCCTGCCAACCAGACAATAACTTACGGAACTGCTGTCACTCCTTATTGCACTGCTACTGGTGTTAGCTGTAGACTGTATTGGAACAGTACTGAAATAACTGCTCAGAACAACACTGCTGTTGTTCTTCCTGCTGGGAGTCACACCATTACTGCTAACGCAGGTGATTCGCAGAACTACACTAACTGGCAGAGCGGAAGTTCTGTTGTTACTGTTAGCAAGGCTAGACAGGTTTTGATAATGAGCAACTGGACTAGTTATGTTAATACTTCCGGTTTAGTAGGATACTGGAGGTTTGAGAATGAATCGTTAGGAGTGGCTAAAGATTATTCTGGATATGGAAATGATGGAATATTGACTAACATGAGTAACGCTGGAAATGCTACGAGTGGACCGACTGCTGGGAGGTTTGGAGGAGGGATGAAATTTGACGGTAGGAGTGGTTATGTAAACCTTGGAAATTCTACCTCAATTTATGATATCAAACGGGATTTAACTTTAGCAGCCTGGATAAATCCTGCAAACGGGAGCAATAGCCGTATTGTTGGAAAATTTGCTATACCCGGAGGAACTCTTACTTATGCTCTCAGATACAGCGCATGGCAACCTGGAAGCCTTGATTTCGTTTTGTCTACAAGCAGTGGAAACGGATTTGTAAACAGTTCGACACAAATTCCTCTCAGCAGTTGGAGTTATGTTGTTGCAACATATGATGGGACTAACATGAAATTATATATAAACGGAAGTTTGGAAAACACTAGTTCTGTGACAGCAACAAGTTTGGGTAACAATGGGGGCAACATAAGCATCGGTTCTAACATAGGAGGCAATAGTTACTTTTTCAACGGGACTTTGGATGAAGTCCAAATCTGGAACAGGAGCCTGACAGCAAATGAGATAAAAGAATTGTATGAATCGAATGTTCAATACGGGACTCAGACCAATTTCACTTTCACTGAGAACAACACTGGAGATTCTGATGTTTACTATGATTTCTTCCGCAACGGAACTGTATCTGGAGTGTGGCATTTTGATGAAGGTTCTGGCAATACTACTGTAGATAGTAGTGATAATGGAAATTATGGAACATTAACAAATATGAACAATACTGGAAACAATATGAATGGAACAATACCTTCTGGTTGGACTACTGGTAAATATGGAAATGGTTTGGGATTTGATGGAGGTGATGATATTGTTACTATTCCTGATTCAGATAGTTTAGATTCTTCCTCCCTTACAATAGAAACATGGGTTAACCCTGGCTTTGATTATACAACTGCAGGACATGGTATATTAAATAAAATTGTATATTGTTGTGCTGCTGGATCTGGTGGTTATCTTTTATATATTTCATCTGGTGGTCTAATTGTTCTTGACTACTCTAATGGTACTACTAATTTGTATCCTAACAGTAATAGTTTAACATGGCAACAAAATGTATGGTACCATGTTGCAGTTTCTCACAACGCTGCTACTGGTGTAACAAATTTCTATAGGAATGGATCATTTGTAGGTTCATCAACTGGCGGTTCGTCTATCGCACCAACTAATCAAAATTTAATGATTGGTAGAGGTGATACTTCTAGATGGAATGGGACAATCGATGAAGTCCGCATCTATCCTCGTGCTTTGTCAGCAGCAGAAATCCTCTGCCAGTATGGAAACAACTGCACGCAAGCCGGGTTCAACAACGAAACAAATATTCTGCCAGCAGGATATCATTACTATTCTGCTTACACAGCAGGAGGGCAGAACTATACTCAATCAGCAATGCTGCTTCCGTTGAATGTAACTAAAGCGAATGCTAATGTTCAGCTGTCTATTACCAATCAGTCAATAACCTATGGAACTTCTATCACTCCTTATTGCACTGCCAGTGGTGTTAGTTGCAAGTTATATTGGAACAGTACTGAAATAACTGCTCAGAACAATACTGCGATTGTTCTTCCTGCTGGGAGTCATACTATTACTGCTAGCACAGGTGATTCGCAGAATTATACGAACTGGCAGAGCAGCTCCACGATTACTGTTAACAAGACACAGCCAATTCTTAAAATAAACAATGCTACTGCTGCTGTGAATACTTCTGGATTGGTTGGATATTGGAGATTTGAAAATGAATCTCTTGGGTATGCTACAGACTATTCTGGTTATGGAAACACTGGAACATTGACAAATATGAACAATGCTGGCAATGCAACTTCTGGTCCGAATGCAGGAAGATTTGGAGGAGGAATGCAGTTTGATGGAGTGAATGATTATATCACCGTCAATGATAGCAATAATTGGTATTTCGGTACAGGAGATTTCACGATTGATTTCTGGATCAACTTCAATTCATTGCCTTCTAATTCTAGTTGGCGAATGATGTACGACCAGTCGATGGATGATTATAATGGCGAAGTATATTTTGGTCTGTATAATAATTCAGGAACATATCAATGGAAGTACTTTGCGGATGATGTAGGAACACTAGCCAGAAATACAACGGTTTCAACTAATACATGGTATCATATTGCTCTGGTACGCTTAAATGGTATTTATTATATTTTCCAAAATGGAGTGCAGCTCGGAGAAACTTGGGTCGAGGGCGCTTCTACCCGAGATGTGAATAACATCCTCAAAATCGGTGCATATGGCCCAAGTGGAACGCTTCGTCATAATGGTTTGCTTGATGAGTTCCGTGTATGGAAAGGTCATGGATTATCAGGAAATGAGATAAAAGAATTGTACGAGTCTAATGCTCAATATGGAACTCAAACTAATTTCACTCTTACTGAAAACAATACTGGTGATTCGGATGTAAATTATGATTTCTTTAGGAATTCTACTGTAGCTGGTGTGTGGCATTTTGATGAAGGTTCTGGCAATACTACTGCTGATTTGAGTGGAACCAGTTCTTCAGCAACGATTCCTTCAAATGTAACATGGGCTACTGGAAAATATGGCTCAGCACTTTATTTCAATGGCTCTACTGCTGGAGGTTATGTAAATACAAACAACAATGCAAACTACAGCCAGATAACAGTTGAAGCTTGGGTTAATGTGAGTGATATAAATCCAAGTAATGGTAAAGAAATAGCTGCTAAATATGACTGGAGTCCTAAAAGGTCTTGGACGTTTGAAATTTATGGTACTACTCCTGATTTCTATGCTTATCCTGATCCAACAGGTGGAAGTAGTTTTCATATCGATGCTCCTACAGGAACAATGTCTACCAACAAATGGTATCATGTTGCTACGACTTACAATGGAAGCGTTTTAAATCTTTATATTAATGGGACTTTGGTTGCTACAACAACAAATTCATCAGGAATTGGAAATACAAGTACTTTCATCACAATCGGAGCCACATCTAATAATGCTCAACCGTTTAACGGCACTATTGACGAAGTCCGCATCTATCCTCGTGCATTATCATCAGCAGAAATTCTCTGCCATTACGGAAACAACTGCACTGCTGCAGGGTTCAACAATGAGACTAATGTTCTGCCAGCAGGATATCATTACTATTCTGCTTACACAGCAGGGGGGCAGAACTACACTGCTTCTGCTTTGTTGCTGCCATTGAATGTGACTAAAGCAAATGTTAATGTTCAGGTTAGTCCTGCTTCACAGAATATAATATACGGAACTTCCATCACTCAAATATGCACTTCGAGTTTGGGTTCTTGCAAGTTGTATAGGAATGATACTGATATCACTGCTCAGAATAATACTGCTATAATTCTTGCTGCTGGGAGTTATTCTTATGTAGCTAACATCAGCTCATACAGTCCAGCCAACTATACGAATTTGCAGAGCAGTTCTGTTGTTACTGTTAACAAAGCAAATCCACAGCTGATAATGAGCAATGGGACTAGTTATGTGAATACTTCTGGATTGGTTGGATACTGGAAATTTGAGAATGAATCGTTAGGTTTTGCTACAGACTATTCTGGCTGGAACAATACTGGAACATTAACGAATATGAACAATGCTGGTAATTCTACATCTGGTCCGACTGCTGGAAGATTTGGAAAAGGAATGCAGTTTGATGGTGTGAATGATTATGTAAATATCAGTGATAGCAATAATTGGTATTTTGGTGCTAATGACTTCGCGATTGATTTCTGGGTGATGTTCAATGCTCTACCAACCCCTGGCAGTGCCGCTAGTTGGAACATATATGAACAAAAAGTTGATGCGAACAACCAAGTAGTTCTTTCGTTAAAGGAAGATGGAGGTAACAATTGGCGCTTCAAGATTAACACTACAAATGTTTTCTATGATTCTATTACCCTTACCACGAACACTTGGTATCATATCGCCCTTACACGGTCTGGGGACACTTGGTATCTATTCCAGAACGGAATTTTAGTGAAATCTAACACAAACACAATTACAGCTCCCGATTTAGCGGCTCCAGTAACCATTGGAGGAAATGTCGCTGGCAATGACTTGAACGGTTCGCTTGACGAGCTTCATATATGGAAGAACAGAAGCTTGACAGCTGATGAGATAAATGAATTGTATCAATCTCAAGTAGCTTATCCGACTCAAACCAATTTCACTTTATCCGAGCAGAATACTGGAGATACGGATGTTAATTATGATTTCTTCCGTAACGGAACAGTAGCTGGTGTGTGGCATTTTGATGAAGGTTCTGGCAATACTACTGTAGATAGCAGTGGAAATGGAAATAGTGGAACTTTAACAAATAGAACAAATGGAACTGTCACGTGGACTACTGGTTATTTTGGAGGCGGATTGAATTTTTCGATTAATGGAACATATAGAGGTGCTTATGTTCAAATAAATAATCTTTATAACTTCAATAACAGTAACGCACTATCAACAACATTCTGGTTTAATCTCGCTTCAATTCCAATTGACAGCAGTCATAGAATGGCCATATTTGCCAGGGCCAATTATCAGTTTTTCTGCTACATTCATGAGAACAAAGAATTAATGTGCGGTATATACGATTCAGCTGGCACACAGTCTGTATCAGGTACTGCTGGCTCTGTGAACGCAACAAATCAATGGTATTTCGGCGCTCTTGTTTACAATGGTACTCATGTTACAACTTATTTGAATGCTACTCCAGCCACCTCTGCAGCTGTTAACAATATTTTAAACGAAACGGACCAGGCATACATTGGTTCATACACCAATATCAATCTTTTTAACGGAACGATCGATGAAGTTCGCATCTATCCTCGTGCACTATCAGCAGCAGAAATCCTCTGCCAGTATGGAAACAACTGCACTCAAGCAGGATTCAACAATGAGACTGCTACTCTACCAGCAGGTTATCATTACTATTCTGCTTACACAGCAGGAGGACAGAACTATACTACATCAGCAATACTGCTGCCATTGAATGTTACCAAAGCAAATGCTAATGTCCAGTTGTCTCCTGCTTCACAAAATATAACTTATGGAACTTCCATCACACCTTACTGCACGTCAAATGCTGGAACCTCCTGCACTCTCTATAGGAATGATACTACTGTTAGCAATAATACTGCTATAACTCTTGGTGTTGGCAGTTATGTTTACAAAGCAAACATCAGTGGAGGTAATGATGCTAATTATACGAATTGGCAGAGTGGTACTTCTACAATTATTGTTAGTAAAGCTAAACCTGTTTTAATTTTGAATAACGGAACAACTGCTGTGAATACTTCTGGATTGGTTGGATACTGGAGGTTTGAGAATGAAACTTTAGGTTATGCTACAGACTATTCTGGCTGGAACAATACTGGGACTTTAACAAACATGAACAATGCTGGTAATTCAACAAGTGGTCCGACTGCTGGGAGATTTGGAAAGGCTATGCAGTTTGATGGAGTGGATGATTATGTCGATGCTGGTAATGCGAGCAGTTTGAATATTACCAATGCAATTACAATATCCGCGTGGGTTAAAACATCAGATACGAAAACAATCCAGTGGATTGCAGGTCATGGAGATACTGACTATGCAGGATGGCGTTTAGGTGTCGATGCTGGTCCTGGCAATATAAGACTTTGGGTTAGTAATGGAACAAGGACAACTTATTCCCAGCTCAGCTATTCAACTGGACAATGGGCTTTTGTTGTTGGCACATATGACGGCATGAATGTGAGGTTGTACATCAACGGTGTCAGTGGAACACCATCTGTGCTTACTGGCAGTATAAATTATACTGGTGGTCCCAACAACACTTTTATTGGGTTTTTGCAAAACGGTGTTACAACACGATATTGGAATGGTACAATTGATGAAGTCCAAATCTGGAACAGAAGTCTAACAGCAGATGAGATAAATGAATTGTATCAATCTCAAGTAACTTATGGGACTCAAACCAATTTCACTTTCACTGAACAGAATACTGGTGATTCGGATGTTAACTATGATTTCTTCCGTAATGGAACAGTAGCTGGAGTGTGGCATTTTGATGAAGGTTCTGGGAATACTACTGTTGATAGCAGTGGGAATGGAAATTATGGAACATTAAAAAATGCAACAAATGGAACGGTTACATGGACAACAGGAAAATTTGGAAATGCACTGAATTTTTCCACCAATGGGACTAAAAACGGGGCTTATGTATCATTGCCGACTTCAACATCTCTTAACATGACACAGCCAGTAACTATTACAGCTTGGGTTTATCCATATTCTTCTAGTGCGGCAACTGGAAATGTAAATACTATAATTTCAAGACAGACTGCAAACGGTGATGAAAGAATTGGAATTTCCACAAATAGTAATGCATTTTTTGTTGAATGGGGTAATTACACCGATCCAAGCTACCTTCAAACTTCAGGAGGATCAATTAATCCGAATCAGTGGTATTTTGTAGCTTTCACATATGATGCAAGCGGAACAGCAAATCTATATATCAATGGAAGTTTACTAACTGGTTCAACAGTTCATGATAATGTAACTAATTATGCAGATGTATCGAGTGCGCCATGGTACATAGGATACTTTTGGTGGGGCGCTCCAAGTTTCAACGGAACAATCGATGAAGTCCGCATCTATCCTCGTGCATTAACAGCACAAGAAATCCTCTGTCAATATGGAAACAACTGCACTCAAGCTGGATTTAATAATGAAACAATCACTCTTGGAGCTGGTTACAATTATTATTCTGCTTACACAGCAGGAGGACAGAACTATACTACTTCTGCTTTACTGCTTCCATTAAACGTAACTCCATTATCCAATCCAATTGATATTTATTTCATCAATTCAACAGGAACATACAAAAACCAGAACATGACGATATCTACTGGCACTCAAATTACTGCTAATGTTACGATGACAAATTCTAATGGCGGGACGGCTAACTTGTACTTGGACAGCTCTCTTGTAAGCAATCCAAACACAACAACTCTATCTATCGGAACTCATTCTTATACAGGCAACACTACTGGTACTCAAAACTATTCTGCCAATTCAACAACGTATTATATAACTGTTGGTGATTTTGCTGCTCCCATCTGGCAGAACCAAGGAACTAACGACACTGACAATTTTATTTTGCAAGGTGAAACTATAAACCTAGATGCCCAAGGAAAAGATGAGACTGCTCTGGACTGGGGTTGGCTGAGTACGAATGAGACAGGACAGTGGAGGAATTACACATTAACTAATCTCAATGCAGGAATCACGACTACTGATACAGCCAATTATGGAATAGGAGTTGCTGGCTATAATTTTGGTAGCACTGCGGCAGGTGGTTCAAACAACTGGTTCTGTTATGACTACAACACATCAGAGCCTCTTGCTTTCACAAGTCTTTCAACTAATGTGAACAGTGGTCAATCAACCTACAACCAAAGGTTTGCAGTATATGCTGACAATGGAAGCTATTACCCGGGAAGTCTAATATTCGATGCCGGACAGGTCACTGGAATCACAACGCATACTGTAAATTCAACTTCGCCAAGGTATGCTCCTAACGGGACAGTGTGGTTCTGCTTTAATGTGCCAGGAAGTGGGTGGGGATACGCATCACATAGCGGGTGGACAAATCACACCGTAGTTTATGTTTCTTTAGCATATGGAGCAGCGCCATCAACCATGCCGCTTGGAGGAACCATAGGTTATAATTCTGTAACTTACAGGGTCTATGGCAATTATTACAGACCTAGCAGAGGCTTCATAAAAGCGACGAAAGTTTTACTGAATGACACCTCAAATATCACATCTATAAAAATGTATGTTGCCAACACTGCGGGAAATGGAAGAGTTGCGATTTACAGTAATGCAGCGAACAACTATCCAGGAAGTCTAGTTATAGAAAGCGGTAGCCAATCACTGACAGCAAATTCATGGAACACCTTTAGCCTTAGCAAGATATTGACTAGAGGAACTTATTGGCTGGCTTGGCAGGTTGATAATGAAACGACCAATGCTACTTTCGCTGCAGGTTCTAATGGAGATGGATACTATACGGTCTTTTCAAACTACGGTTCGTTCCCATCGGCTTTCAATTCCACTCCAGCAACGCCGACAAATGAAAAATATGATATATATATGAATTATTTTGTATATGGCTCGCCGATGAACATGACCAAGAATTCAAATTGGCAGTGGTCAAACTTCACATGGAGCAATTCTTCAGTTCAAGGTGGGACCAGAGTTGGATGGAGGATTTACTACAATGATACAAGCGGTAATGAAAATGTAACCGACATGCAGACATTTACAATAAGAGAGACAGTTCCACCGACATGGTCTTCAAATATCAGCAGCATTGTTTCAACTTACTCTCCTTCAACTAACAGCCAGTTCAACATAACATGGACTGACAATTTTGCAGTGGATAAAGTTTTCATCGAAGGAAATTGGTCTGGTTCGCCGGCAAACTACACTCCATCAGTTGATGGGAATGTTAGATATATTTCAGCAATTCTTCCGGCTGGTAGCTTCTACTGGAAATCTTTTGCTAATGATACAAGCAACAACTGGAATGTTTCTTATCAATGGAACTTCACTGTAGCTAAAGCAAATCCAGTTTTGATTCTGAACAATAATACTGCTGCTGTGAACACTTCTGGATTGGTTGGATACTGGAGATTTGAGAATGAATCTTTAGGAACAGCAACAGATTATTCTGGCTGGAGCAATACTGGAACACTAACTAATATGAACAATGCTGGTAATGCTACATCTGGACCTACTGCAGGAAGATTTGGAAATGCTATGCAGTTTGATGGAGTGAATGATTATATTACTGTTGCTGATAGCGATAATTGGGCTTTTGGTACGGGCGACTTTACGATTGATTTCTGGGCAAGATGGAACGCCTTACCAGCTGTTGATACGTCCCAGTATTTATTTGTGCAGGATTCAAGCGGGTCATATGCGGACCGCTTCGATATTCGTCTAAGCAACAGCTCAGGAATATATTACATTAATATGGAGTTGTATTCTGGTGGTACTCAGTTAATTTTACGTTATGGCAATCTAGGTTCCTCTGTTCCAGCTGTGAATACTTGGTATCATATCGCATTTGTTAGAAGTGTGAACGATTGGGACGTATACTGGAATGGAGTGAAGGTTGGAACTACTGTGACAAGTGCTCAAACTGTACCTGACTATCCTCGTCCACTTTACATAGGTGCTCGCTATTCTGGCGATACAGAGATTATAAATGGTTCGCTTGACGAGTTCCGCGTTTGGAAAGGGCACGGAATGACAGCAAATGAGATAAATGAACTGTATCAATCTCAAGTAACTTATGGAACACAGACTAACTTTAGCAAATCAGACAATACTAATGGCCAAATAACAACAAACTTCTATCGCAACGAAACTTCAATCTCATCTCCAGATACACAAACATTTGGAGCAGGTTATTATTATTATATTGTCAATACTTCTGGTAACCAGAACTATACAGAATCATCCTTGTTAATTCCGTTGAACGTAGAAAAAGCAAAACCAGTTTTGATTCTTTCAAACAACACTGCTGCTGTGAATACTTCTGGATTGGTTGGATACTGGAGATTTGAGAATGAAACTTTAGGAACAGCTACGGATTATTCTGGCTGGAATAATACAGGAACATTAACTAACATGAACAATGCTGGTAATGCAACTTCCGGTCCTACTGTTGGAAGATTTGGAAAAGCTATGCAGTTTGATGGAGTTAATGATTATATTGATGTTTCACATCAGCCTTATTTCACTCAAGCACCTTTAACTGCTGACACTTGGGTGAAATTCAATCAATTAGCAACTGATAAAAATGATAATGAAAAATTGTTAAGGAAGAGGGATTCAAGCGGTAGTACTTCATGGCAAGTTTACATGGTAAATTCTTCGAGTAGCACTGCAAATAAAATAAGATTTTCTGTTTACAACACCACTGGTAATTTTAATTACGTAGATTCCGATTCTGCAGCAACCATAGGTGTTTGGTATCATATTGTTGCTACAATCGACGCAAGCTATAATATGAAATTATATATAAACGGAGTTCTACAAGCCGATACAGACAATTCTGGTGATTTGCGCAACGCTGACAACGTCCTCAGAGTTGGTGCTGATTCTCTAGGAAATCAACATTTAAACGGTACAATCGATGAAGTCCAAATCTGGAACAGAAGTTTGACAGTAGATGAGATAAAAGAACTCTACGAATCTCGTGTGCAATATCCAACATCAGTAATATTTAATGCAACAGAACAGAATGCTGGTGACAGTGATTTAGTTTATACTCTATACAGAAATACAACTAACCTCAATTCAACTGAGAATGGGACTGCTATGATTCTTCCAGCTGGATATCACTACTATCTGTTCAATACTTCTGGTGGGCAGAACTATACTCAATCAGCTTTGCTGCTTCCGTTGAATGTAACTATAGGAACTCCGACACTTGCTTTGACTTTGAATGGGACTGCTGGCGATCAGACTTATGTTTACCCTGCTGCTGTGAATGCTACTGGTTCTGAATCTGGAGGAGGTGACACAGATGTTACTTATGGTTTGTATAGAAACAGTAGTCAGAAAGCTACGGGTGCTGGTGCGATAAGTGAGAATATTTCATTAGGAAATGGGACTTATGTCTATGTTTATAACAATACTGCTGGACAAAATTGGACTTCTACTTCAGTAACAAGAACCGCTTATGTTGTTAAAGGAACTGTTCAGCCGGCTCTTTCAGTTTCTCCAGCTGGTTGGAATTACTTTTATCCGACTCAGACTAATGTCAGCTGCTCGGTAGCAAGTCAGAACAATGAAGCACCATGTTCAGTATCGAGGAATGAAACTGTCAAAGGAACTTCAGAGACGATTACTTTAGCGAATGGAACTTATCTGTACCGTGCGAATTCGACTGGGAGTGCAAACTATACAGTCAATTCCACAGGACAGACTAATGTTTTGATCATTGGCAAGAACATAACTGCTATTAGTCTCTATTTAGATTTCAACGGGACGACCAATTCCAATGCTGCCTATACTTATCCTCAAGTTGTGAATGCTACTGCCTACTTTGGTGGTTCGACAGAAGGGACTGTTGTTCTGTGGAGGAATGGGACTAATTTAGGAAATGCTAGCTCAGTTCCTTCAGTCCAGACATTAGGTAATGGGACGTGGAATTTCACTGTGAGCTATTATGCTCAGAATTATACTGTTGGACAAATCAGTTATTGGGTTACTGTGAATAAAGGTGCGTCGTCAATATCTTTGACTGGTGTTACAAACCATACATATGGGAGTGCAGATACTGTAATTTGTACCTCTAATAATACAGCAAGTATTTACAGGAATTATACAACAGCTACTTGGAACAATACAGCAACAGTGTTCGGAGTTGCTGGTTATAGGTGGGATTGCAATACAACCACAACTCAAAATATCACTGGCAATTCTATAACTGCGATACAGTCAATAACCCAAGCAACTTCCACATGTACAGCCAATCCTTCCACTCAGACAATTGTCTATGGAGCTTCTGTGACTCAGTACTGCACTTCTGATTTTGGAAGCTGTAATCTGTACAGGAACAGCTCGTCTGCTGCCAACAGCACTGATGTTGTCTACGGAGTTGGGCAGTATGTGTTTGTTGCGAATGCAACTGGGACTGCAAACTACACTTCTTGCACGGATACCGAAACTCTTACAGTAAATGTAGCTGGGCAGTCAGTTTCTTTGACAGGAATAACCAATGGAACTTATCCGTATTCAGTCACACCTGTTTGCTCGGGCAATGTAACATCTAATCTGTACAGGAACAGCTCGAGTGCTACGAACAACACTGCCATACTGCTGGGTGTTGCTGGGTATAACTGGGTTTGCAATACCACTGCTAATGTCAATTATACTTTTACTTCACAGACAGTTGTCCAGTCAATCAGTAAAGGGACGGTCCAGCCGACTCTTTCAGTTTCTCCAGCTGGTTGGAATTACTTTTATCCGACTCAGACTAATGTCAGCTGCTCGGTAGCAAGTCAGAACAATGAAGCACCATGTTCAGTATCGAGGAATGAAACTGTCAAAGGAACTTCAGAGACGATTACTTTAGCGAATGGAACTTATCTGTACCGTGCGAATTCGACTGGGAGTGCAAACTATACAGTCAATTCCACAGGACAGACTAATGTTCTGATCATTGGCAAGAACATTACTGCCATTAGTCTCTATTTAGATTTCAACGGGACGACTAATGCCAATGCTGTTTACACTTATCCTCAAGTTGTGAATGCTACTGCTTACTTTGGTGGTTCGACAGAAGGGACTGTTGTTCTGTGGAGGAATGGGACTAATTTAGGAAATAGTACATCAGTACCCATGATAGAAACATTGGGTAATGCTACTTGGAATTTCACTGTCACGTATCATGCTCAGAATTACACCACTGCTGCTATAACATACTGGGTTACAGTGAATAAAGGAATATTACAAATTTCAATAAGTGGTTCTAATGTTACTTATCCTTCTGCTGTTAGCATTCAGCCATCAGAAACAAATTCAGGAGATAGTGATGTGAATTATACTTTTTGGAGAAATAATACATTGGTAAGCTCTGCAAATGGTTCAGCTCCAACAAGTGATACTACTCAATTAGGAGCAGGTTGGTATAACTATGTATTGAACACAAGCGGCGGAGCTAATTATACATCTGCTTCGACTTCATTGGGAATTAATGTCACTCAAGCAACTTCCACTTGTTCAGCTAATCCTGTCACTCAGACAATTGTATATGGAGCTTCTGTGATTCAGAACTGCACTTCCAGCTTTGGAAGCTGCAATCTGTACAGGAACAGCTCGTCTGCTGCCAACAACACTGATGTTGTCTACGGAGTTGGGCAGTATGTGTTTGTTGCGAATGCTACTGGGACTGCTAACTACACTTCTTGCACGG
>Ga0315281_10000372_pt1 | contig 62126 bp, 50 predicted proteins | sample YL17G07_0_MG_FD_204540 | JGI IMG/M metagenome (GOLD analysis project Ga0315281, IMG submission 204540) | Sediment microbial communities from Yellowstone Lake, YNP, Wyoming, USA - YL17G07_0 | ecosystem: Environmental > Aquatic > Freshwater > Lake > Sediment | place: USA: Wyoming | collected...
CCCGTTCCGTTCAGCAATCCGAGAGGCAACTCAAGAAAATTGTCCAGCGCTGGAAAATGCTCCCCGCCGCCCCTGATCATTAGTGACTTTTGCGGTAGTGCCCGAAAACATTATACTGTGTCAAGAATGGGTCTGAATACGACAAAGCCTTTCCAATGGCAAAAGACAGAAGCGCAAACGGTATCAGCGGAATGAGAGACCTCCGAGTTTTTCCCCGCAGAGCGCTACGCGAAAAACTCGGATGTCTTTTTGTTGCAATTTCCATCAACGCCCTCGCGCTTTGACAATTGCGGCGGCAACGTCTTTCTGCTTTAGCCCAGCTTTCTTTCCTTGTTTGCGAGCATCTTGGATGATGGCGTCGAACTCGCTCAATTCAGGCGACTCGACGATTTTCAAAATAACGACGTCCGCCTCGCCGACGACAACAAACTGCGCCCCCGCCTTTAATTTGAGTCGTTTGCGAATTGTCTCAGGGATAACCACTTATCCGCTGGAAGACATGCGAGTAATTGCTAACGTATTCATTGGGCGTTCCTTTTTTTTTTCAATCTTATCTTATTTTTTTTGGGTGGATTTGGCAAGCAACGGATTGGCGACCCGCTATACCTCGTAACCCATGCGGATTAAATACGCTCCCAATTTTTCTTTTAAGACCGATTTTTGTTCTTCATTGTAGAACTCGCGGAAGCGACCAATTTTGCCTTTATAAAAATGCAAGCCCTGTTGTCCTTCCGCGACGTTGGGACGATATTTTTCGACGACCGCCTGAACTTTAGGCTGGCTTCCATTTAGTTTCAGATATTTTACAAGCTTGGCAGATTCGGCGTCGTAGTTTGTCAGCAGGTCTTCATAACGCGCGATGAGCGCTTGCTTCTCGGTGATCCACCTCTCCCAAATATGAACGTATTCCATCATAAAATCCACGCTCTTGTCAAAATCGGACAAATGCGAAAAAGCGTTGGGGCGTCCCTTGACGAGGGCGCGTTGACCGAAATCATAGGCGGAGAGCATCGCGTCGCGCGGGTCGCGATAAATATAGGTGACGCGCAACAACCCTAAAGTCGAAAGCAGACGCGAGGCGTTGGTCGGTCCCGCGTGCGCTTTGATTACAAAGGTGTTCGCCAACGCGGGCAGAGCCGCCAATCCAAGTCGTCTTGCGGAAAGAACGCCGATGTTGCAATTGACTTCAGTGAGAATATTTTGCAAACGATAACGCTCGCGAATATCGCGGGCGTCCGCGCAGCCGGTGGTTGCCATCAAGTCGTGAATAAGATTGTAGTGCCAACCAGAACCCGCGCGCGGCATCCCGACAGAAAGAACGATCATTTAATTTCCTTACGCAATGAATTAGCAGACAGCCCCGTCAACACACCGTAGACTAGCCAGATATTCGGCGTGGCGAGCGAATCTTGAGTCAAATTATAAAATGCGATTGCAAACCACGCAAACGTTCCCGCAACCGCCGCGAACCGCATCCACGCTTCTTTGCGACGGGACAAGTTTAACATATCGCCGAGTATGTGGAATTGAAACGCGATGAATAAAACAAAACCAATCAAACCCGTCTCCGCCAGTAAGCGGATATAAAGATTTTTAGGATTGGGGAACAAACGATTATCGGGGCTGAGTTGTTTTGCAATTTCAGGCACGGTGGTCAGCGTCCAATCGGGCAGGTTTTTGTAAATATAAAAACCGCTTGCGCCCAGTCCCGCGCCCGTCCACGGATGTTCTTCAAACGCGGCATAAGCTCCCATGAGATACGCTCCGCGCGCGCCCGCGTTAATATCCACAACGTACGCGCTTAAACTTTGCGCGTTGGTTTCCCACAAGCGGCGGAAGTAATTTTTTTTGCCGAGAAAAAGAACCGCGCCAATCAATACGCCGACTACGGCGAGAATCATTCCGACGCGAAATAAAATTCCAAACGCGCGTCCGCGAAAGCCGCCAAAAAACCAATTCCAAATTGAGCGTATGAGGTCGCGTCCGAAAAATAAAAACGTCAATCCCGCCGCCGCGCCCGTCGTCAATAATCCGCCGCGTGAGTAAGTTGCCAAAAGCGTGAGCGCCGACAATGCCAGCAACGCAGGTTCCAGCCATTTGAAGCGCGTGGCACGGAAGTCCGTTAATACGGCGGCGAACAAAAACGGAATGAACGTTGTGGCGAGTTGTCCCGCCAGCCACGCGGGTTCATACGCCATGCCCGAAATGCGATTCGTGCGCACGAGCTCGCGCATCGAAAACGCCAGTTGCCAATGCGTGACCATTTCTTTGTTGAGCAAGCGCGTGTAAAACGTGACGGCTTGCAAAGCGCTCCACGCAAGGTCAACGCATAAACCCGCAAACAACCAGCGCAACGTAAAACGAAAATCATCTTCGTCTTTGTTCATCCACATTGCGGCGATGAAAAAACTTAGCCCGATGAAAACTGTCGCCAGCGCGCGGATTGCCCGCCCCGAATAGATTTGCCCGCGCAGAGGTATTGGGTCAATCAGGACTCCGAAACTGGTCGCGGCGAAGATGAAGAGAATCAGCGCCCCAAGCGGAATCAATGCGCCCGCCATGTTCAACTTTATCTCGCCGCGCCACGCTTGAATCAACAAAAGCGGAATCAACAACGCCAGCGGATACAAAGATAACGGGCGCACCAACGTGCTGTCGCCTAAAAATGGAAACCAACGAAAGCTGGTGACGGGCAAGGTTAGTAAAGCCGCCGCCCAGAGAACGCGCGGGAGGTTATGCAAGTTCATAAGCGGATTTTGGAAACGGATAGCGGATGATAGGCGCTGACAGGCAAAGACGTTTGTAACGCAAACGGATTCGGGAACGGATTGCTTCGCAAAGCGGATAAGCGGATGACTTTCATCGGCGTAAACTGCATGAAGTTTTTCATTGTTTTTTGGGTTTGATAAACAACGCAACAAACGCCGCCAGCGTGAGGAAGCCCATCGAGCCTACGAGCAAATATCCGCCGAGCGAAACGCTGTGTTTTTTGGGCAAGCCTTCAGACTGGGTGACTTCAAGTTTGACAAACTCGTTGACGTTTCCAGCGGCGATTTCGGCTTTTGTTTTTTCAACAAACGCCTGCGCCCACGCGGACGCGAGCGCTTCGGCGGTTTTTGCGTTTGCATCGTCGGCGTAGAAATGCCAGCCCGCTTCGGCTGGTTGACTGAGTTGCAGTTTGCTTCCGCGCAAATTTTCTACGGAAATAGAAAATTTAGAAGATAACGATTTCATAATTTCATCCGACCATGCAATCTCTTCGAGTTTGCGCGTCTCGCGTTCGAGATAATAAAAATGCTGGCGGTCGGTATCTTTGGGTAAGGCTTGTTCAAGGTTGAAGTCCACGTTGACGGTGGCTTGCGCGCGATACGGCGGCGGGACGATGTAATACAGAGCCGCGCCAATCAACGCGCCGATGATTGCGCCTAATATCCAAAAGCGCCAGGCTTTGAGTAAGCGGATAAGGTCGTCGAGGGTGGGGGGGGTGAGGATGTAGGTCATAGGTAATTAGTGATTGGTAATTGGCAATTGGGTAATTAGTGATTGGTAATTGGGTAATTGGTAAATTACGAATTACCAATTACGGTTTACGGATTCTCCATTTCCAAAGAGGTCCAATGATTTTTCGTAAACAATATTTTGCCACGATAATTGAAAAGAAGCCGCCGCCGTCGCGGTAGTGAACGCGGAGCATTTCATTCCAGCACATCTCGTCTGCGACGGAGCTTTTACCAAGATTATGAATGCGGAAGTTCGCCCATGTTTGCCCGCGCAAATATTTAATCGGCGCTTTGGCGGCGATGCGCGTCCATAAATCATAATCCATTGCGAAGTAAAAGGACGGGTCGAGGGTCTCCCAATATTTAGCGCGGAAGAACATCGTCTGTTGCGGGATGTGAACGTAGCCTTGTCGCAACAGGCGAATATCTGTTTGCGCGGAATTGAATTTGCCGATGACTTGTCCGTTTTCGTCAATAAAGTCGCAGTCGGCGTAAACCATTGCGACTTCGGGATTTTCTTCTAAATATTTCACCGCCGCGCTGACTGCGCCCGCGTTGTAGGCGTCGTCTGAATTTAACCATGCAAGAATTTCGCCCTTGGCGCGTTTGAAGCCTTTGTTGATGGCGTCGGTTTGGCCGTTATCTTTTTCGCTGACCCACCATGCGAGTTTATCTTCATATTTTTTTATCACATCCGCGCTGCCGTCCGTGGAGCCGCCGTCTATGATGATGTATTCGATGTTTGGATAGTCCTGCGTTAAGACGGATTGAATCGTGGCTTCAAGAAAGCGGGCTTGGTTGAAAGAGGGGGTGATGATGGAGACGAGGGGGGGCATGGGTAAATGGTAAATTGGTAAATTGGTAATTACCAATCGCTGTCGGAGTAGAAGAGGGGGGAGGCGTCTTCGGTGAGGCGGCGGATGCGGGTAATTTCTTCGGGGGCGAGGCGTTTTTTCCAGTTATCTATGTTGGCGCGACTGTCTAGTTTTACGGAGTGAATTTTATTCTTGGATAACTCCGTCGGGTTTTCGGAGGCGCTGGAGTTGAGGATAATATCACGGACTTTATGGTCAAAGGTTAAACCAAGAGATTCATAAAGGGATTGGTATGCGGCGACGGGGTCGAGGGAAATATCTTCGTGGCGGATAATCTTAAAATCGGGGCGCAGACTACGGGTCAGGTGAACGACGCGGTAAATCATTCGCCAAAGCAACGCGGCTTGCCCGATGACGTCGGCGGGCGCAGATTCCATATCCGCGCGATATTCTTCGAGATGGTCGCGCATGAGCAGGGGTTGATTGAGCAAGTCGCGGAAATTGAAAGACCAATTGAGGCGTTTGAGACTGCTGGCAAAGGCGGCGGGATGGCGCACCGTGATAACCACCTGACAGTTTAATTTTTGCGCGAACCACGCGGCGGAGAAAACTGCGAAGGGGTCTTTGAGCAAAGGACGTTGGTTGTGGAGTTTTCCGTTTATGAAAACCGCAAAGTCGCGCCCCATTCGCAGAAAATCTTTTTGCGAGCGAAGCGATTTGATTTCATCCAAAAGATGATAACGCAAGGCGAGCGTCTCTTGAAAGGCGGGAAGATATTGCGATTCGTTTTCAGTTGTGATGTATTGATACCAATGCGCGACGTTGGCGCGATAAACGCCGACGCGATGCAAGACATTCAGCGGCTCGCTGATGTATGCGGTTTGCGAATTGGACGCCAACATGCGCCCGACCCAAGTTGTGCCGCTGCGATGCGCGCCGGTAACGAGAATCGGTTGTCGCATTGTTATTTATTGGGAATAGCCTGAATGGATTTGACGCCGTAATATTGCGCGGCGCATTTGTTGACCCAATGCGTTGCGAAAGTATCCAGTTCCTTTGTACCTCCCACGCCGTCAAATTGGTCTACGATCAAATCGGTTTTGCCTTGCGCTTTGAGGTTGCGGATAATTGCGTCGCGTTCGTCCCATGCCAAGGCGCGCGCGCGATAAACGGGCGCGTCTTGACGCAAGGTTTGCAGTCCCGCTCGAAGCGGATAAAAGGCGAAGATGAACAGCAAAAACAGGGAAGCATATAAAGCAAAGGATGAAAGCGGCGTGGGCAATTGAAGTTGCGAAAGCCAAGTTCCTAAAAGCGCGCCGTCAAACATGAGCGCGGCAATCATGAGAAAGTGGGCAAAAAAACGGGCGCGTCCGACGGGATAAGATTGCCCGTACGCGCTGGTGGAGAAACCCGCCGCAACGAGTAAAAGCGCGACGGCGGGAACAAGAAGCGCCAGCCAAAGAAAAGGGCGCGCGTTGATTTTTTCTTCATCGCGGAAAAGAAGGTAAAAAAATAAAACGGACGCGACGACGCTTAGAAGAGTCGGGGTGGGGAAGGATTTGAACAAGTCGAACGCGAATAAATAAGTATATTCTGTCGTTCGATAAACCCACTCAACAAACGACGGCGCGCCTTTGCTGACTTGCGCCACAGCAGGCGAGACTGCCATGACAACCAGCGCGGAAACGGCGCCGAGAAAAACGCTCGCTAAAAGATTAAGCGCGGGACGGCGCGAATCTTTTGCGGCAAAAAATAAAACCCCAAAGAATGCCAAGCCCACGCTGACGATGATTACCGTGTTGGGCGGTTCGGAAAATCCCGCGATAATAAACGAGGCGAAAAAAAACGCGGGGTAAATCCATGTTGAAATTTTGCGCTCTTTTGCGGAGCGTATCAAGAGCAATAAATAAGCGATTAAAAAATTCAGGAATACAAGCGGCGCAAAATGCGTCGCCATGCTGGAGCGCCAGTAAAAAACTTGGTAACGATTGGGCGCTTCAAAGGCGGAAAAGAAAGCCAGCAAAGTTCCCAAGAAAAACGGCGTTAAATTATGCCAGCGAATTTTCGCCGTTTTTTGGATTTCTTGAATGAGCCAAATTAATCCGATAATCCATAGAGCCAGCATAACGATAGGAACAAATTGCACGTTCGCGTCGCCAAGCCGTTCAACGAAACCGACAAACAGCAGGTTGGAAATGCGATTTGCGGCGCGCCACTTTCCCTCCGCGTAACGATTGACGACCGCCATGACGGGCGAATCCACCGTGACCATGACGGTTTCGCAATAGTCGTCGCTCATGTAACGGGTGAAAATCGCCAGATACGCAAGCGCGCCTAAAAATAATATCGCGCCCACGATGTTTGCGTAAATCACGACGCGCAATAAAACGCTTTTATTGATTGACATTAAATTTATTTCAATCCTTGATCAACGTTTAGGCATTCTTTTCCGCTACAAGCGTAAAGCGTGTGAAGCCAATTCGACAAGGATTTAACGAGGTGGGGGTCGGCGCTAGCGGCGATGTTTTCCAATTCATACGGGTCTTTTTGTAAATCGTAAAACTCCACAAAACCGCCTTTGTATTCCGTGTACAAATATTGACTTGTGCGAAGTCCGGTCGAGCTTTCGTTGTTGGCTTGCGGCGAAATAAATGAAATTCCAAGCGTCGAGGTAAGCGCGTGCGTGTTTGCTAATAAAAGCGGATTCCAAACTCCGTCCATATTTTGATTTTGCCCCCCGTAAATTTCCAGCAACATCGCTTTGCGCCAATCGCTTGGGACGGGGTCGCCCGCAAGAACTCCCGCGAAAGAGCGTCCTTCTACAAAGGCGGGCGGAATCACTCCCGCCCATTCAGAAATGGTGGCGGCTATGTCTACGTTCCCCGCTAGAAATCCCGGTATGGTTTTGTTTTCAGGAATGCCCGGTCCGCGCGCGATAAACGGGACGACGATATCTTCTTCGTAGAAAGTGGTTTTGCCCGCGTAGAGTCTGTGCTGTCCCATGTGATAGCCGTTATCCGAAGTAAATATGATGTAGGTGTTGTCTAATTGCCCCGTTTGTTCAAGGACGGTTACGAGGTCTTTGACCATTTCGTCAACCGCTTGCAAGGAGCGAAGGCGCGCGCGATATTTTCCGTTTAGCGTTTGAATTTCTTTTCCGCTAAGCAAAGGATTGAAACTCATGTTCTGCGGCTTGTCGCTGACGTCTTTCTCGTTGAAGGACGGCGTTTGCGGAATGGTCGCCAACGGAAATAATTTCAAATGACGGCGAGCGGGCGTGGCTGGTTCGTGGGGCGCAAACGAAGATAAATACATGAAGAACGGAGTCTTATCTTTTGCGGCGCGTTGAATAAAATCCACAGACTTGCGGTTCATCACGTCCGTAAAATAATTTATTTCAGAGGGATTGTACTCGACCAATTTCCCATTTTCGTTTAAAACATAATCGTAACCGTCATACGCGCTTTTTTTTGCGGGACTGTACCACTCCGTCCAACCTGATGGAACATACGTGCGGTTGTCTTGAAATGGATAGCCATTCAGATATTTCCCCATCAAAACGGTGCGATATCCGGCGGCTTGCATCCAACCGCCTAAATTTGAGACGTCGTTTCCAACTTGATTGAATTTATAAAAACCGCCGTCGGGCAATTCGTTATGATAGACCTGATGACTGTGCGCATATTGTCCGCGCAAAATGGTCGAACGCGAAGGACAGCAAACCGGAGTTGAAATTAAAAAATCGCTCAAACTTGCGCCGTGCGCGCTCAGCAACTCTTTTACGTTTTTCATGTAATCCATGCTGTTGAGCTTGGAGTCCAGATCGTCTGTAAGAATGAAGATAACGTTCGGACGATTTTCTTTGGGCAAAACGACAATGCCAAGTTTGGAGACGTCGGTTGCGCAGCCGGTCAAAGCGAAAATTGCGAGAAGCGTTATGATTCTAATTTGTAAACGTGAAAGCATATTTTTTGTCCTTATCGTTCTCGCTATTTAATTCCGTTTTGTAAATCGAAAATCACATAGCCCTCGCCTGAAAAAGCGATGGGATATTTTGAATACAAACGCTCTTTGAGCAAAGGTTGTTTTGTCAATTCGTTAAAATCGGTCACGATGAAATAATTTTTATCGGACGCCATATCCGCGAACGCGCGTTCAAATTCAAATTGCGCGCCGCGATTTTCGTGATAATAAATATCGCCTGAGAGGGGCCACGCGACGGTTGAACGCCAACCCCAATAAGCGAGACGCGTTCCGTAATCTTGAACCAACCCGACAAGGCGCGCGTCTTTTCCGACCCGTGCGCTGATCTCCGCCCATATTGCTGGTTCGCCGCGATAGTTGTTAAACTTGAGCGTGGCGCGCGCGTTCCAAATTACGAAGAACAATCCAACGACGACAATCAGCGTAGGAACGATTTTAGCGCGTTTGAACAACTCCGTTTGCGCCAGAGACGCATCGAGAAAGTCAAACAACGGGGATAGCGAAAGCGCAACGAGCGGTATCAAGGGCAGACTGTAATAATCGTGCGTGGAAATATGGTAATTAAAGTAAAACCCAAAAACGGCGTACCCAACCCAAAGTCCAAGCAGAAAGCGCGAGGTAGATTTAGCGCGGATGAAATAAAATCCGAGCGCCGCAAACAGAATCGGGATTCCGCCCATGATTAGATTAATCATACCGACCCAGCCGAGATAATACGCGGGGCTGAGAAACAATGCGGGCATAAACCGTCCGCCGAATTGTTGACCAAGATAGCCAGAAATCCAAACCCCGTAGACGAGATACGCCGCGCCGGGCAGAATCCCCAACGCGCTCATCGCATAGACTTGGGGGCGGCGTATCGTTTCTCGAAGCGATTCGCGCCCGAGGGTTGCGCCCAGTCCGCCCGCGATGACAAAGAACGCCGCGACGAATTTTATAAAAATTGCCAAGCCGCCAAACAAACCCGCGACCAGCGCCCATGCGTAAGAAGTTGGGTTCTTCGTCCAGCGAAAGACCGCCCACCAAAAAATAACGATGAGCATAACCATCAACGGGTCGGGTTGAAAACTGCGGCTGGCGATGACCGCGTAGGGTAAGAATAAATAAAACGCAGTCGAAGCCAACGCGCCGTTCGCCGACGTCCATTCGCGGGCGAGCAAGAAAATAAAAATTGCGCCGATAACCCAAAACAAAGAAGAGTATGCGCGGGCAACCCATATCTGTTCGCCCGTGAAGCGATAGGTGAACGCGACCACGCGCTCAAAAAATTCAGGCTCAATGGCGGGCGAGGCTTTCCAGCGTTGAATCGCAAACTGGCGTTGCGCGGCGGGAAAGTCGGTTCGATATTGATAGTACATTCCGCGCGCTTTTTGAAAAGAGAACAATTGGCGCATGGGATGAAAATCAAGCGGAGGGTTGGTCAGGTCAAAGAGGCGAATGCTCAAGCCGAGAATTAAAAGTAGAATCAACGCAATAATTTGTGTGAATTGAAATGGGATTTTTATCATCTTGAAGTTAGCGCGTCAATTGTAACGTAAAAAAGAAAGATAAAGATTGAGAGAAAACGACGGCGTTATGAATTTGAATCGCGTTTGTCAATCATGGGAATATTTAATGCGGCATTCATGTTTTGAAATGAATAAACCGTATAAATTTCTTTTGGCTTTTCAAGTAGAGTCAATTGTTTTTCTGTTTCCATAAAAACTGGAGTCAAGGGGTTGTAGTTCAAAACAATCGCTTCCAACATGGGCTTTCTGTTTTTTTCGCTCGCGCCGACGTGATAAAAATGTTCGCGTGTCAAAATGGTATAGCGGGAAGCGTATTTTTCAAGCGCTAAATTTTCGCGGTGTTGATTGCTGTGCCAAGTGGAAAGAATGAATTTCGCGGACGTCGCGCCAAGCGCGTCGTAAAGTCCCTGCTCATCTTGTTCTGACCACGAATTGAAATAATCTGTATGCCTGCCCATGTACGGCGGGTCGCAATAAATAAAATCGCCTTGCGCGGCGGAAGAAGTTGTTTTTCTAAAATCCGCGCAAACAAACTGCCAATCATATTGACTGATTGCCTCAGCCACATATTTGATTTGATTTATTATTTTAGTGACATAGGATTTAGCGAATCGCTCAGGCTTATGCCCAAAAGGGACGTTGAAACCACCCTTCTTGTTGAAGCGCATGACTCCGTTGAAACAAGCGCGATTTAAAAAAAGCATATCCAGCGGCTCGCTACTTTTGTTGAAACGCTCGCGCACCTCGTAATAATGTTCTGCGCCTTTGACTTGAAGAACCGCGCCTTCTTTTTCCAGAAACTCTTTTGCGATTCCAGCTGTGATTTTCTTTTGTTTAATCGCGTTGTAAAAATTGATAATATGCGGGTTAACGTCCGCAAAAACGGCGCGATTGGGACGCATATTAAACCCAACCACGCCTGAACCCATGAACGGCTCAATCCATACGCCGTTGTTTTCAAAGGTTGCATGGTCTTTAATCCATTCAACCAACTTTGTCTTAATGCCCTGACATTTAATGGGCGGAACTTTTACCGTCATTGTTGCGCCCTTCGGACGTTTTTGCGAGACGGCTTTCTAACCATCGGATTGGCAAATTTCGCGTCTTTGCCGCGATAAACAAGATAATCTTTAAGCGACGTAATTTTCTTTATCTTGCCGTCGGGCAACGTGGTTTGGATTTTCCCGTAATTCATCCAGTAATCGTCAAACCATTTTTCGCCAAGTTTTTTAAAAACCCCGTTGCCGTCTAAAATATCGCCGATTTTGACAACGCTTCCAATATTAGCGGTGTTTGAACTACCTTGATAGTCCCCCGCAATTTCCCATTTTTCCCGAACAAAGAATTGAAAATTGCTGATTACGGACGTAATAGATTGCAACTCTTCAAGCCGATAAGTTTCCGACTCGTAATTTTTTTGAAAACTGGAACGCGAATAAATGACGCCAAGACAAAAATGCCCGAAATATTCGCTATATGGAAATTGAATATTTTTGTTGCTTTTGCGGTTTGTAAAATATTCGCCGTGCGAGCCAAGCGTAAAACCGTTGCAAAAATCGGGGCTGTCAGGCAAGCGATATGTTGTTTTTAAATCTACGGCAAATTTTACGCTTTCGTCGTCCGCTTTTACAAAGGACAAGTCAGGGTAATAGTTTTGCTGTTCAGCCAAAACGATGCGGTAGTTATTTCGACTGGCAAATTCAAGCAGTTTGGGGAAAAGATGAATTTCAAGAATCTTGGAAACGATTTTTGTATCCGTTGAAATTGTATAAATATTGCGAAAGACGTCGATGAAGCCTTTAATCGCCCACTGGTCGTCAGGCGTGGAAACATGGTCTTTGAGCGTTTCAACAAATTCAGTTAACGCTTGCTTGAATTCCGTTTTTATGCGTTCTCGTTTTTGTTTTGGCATTGCTTTTTTCATGCGGGAATTATACAGCATCAGATTTGCGCGGCGTCACCACCCCGCCTTTGACGTCCCAAACTTCCGCATGCTCGATAAACTCAGGCGAGAACATATTTAAATCCGTCGTCGTGAATAAAACCTGCTCGCCCTTGCCGACGTATTTTAGCAAGTCGGCGCGGCGCTGGTTGTCCAACTCCGCCATCACTTCATCCAACAAAATCACGGGATACTCGCCCGTGCGTTCTTTCATCCATTCCACTTCGGCTAGTTTGAGCGCGAGAAGCGTCGTCCGCAATTGACCGCGCGAGCCGTAGTCGCTGACGTCGGCTTTGTTGATGATGAAGCGCAAGTCGTCGCGATGCGGTCCAATCGTCGTCACGCCTCGCGCGATTTCTTCGCCGCGAATCGTTTTCAATCGCGCCATGAATCCTTTTTGGATTTCATCCAACTCCAGCGCGGAACGGTCAATCGGCGTATCCAACTTTAACCCGAGTTGTTTCTCAGGCGCGGGAAGCGGGTCGTACGCGGGTTGATACGCGAGACGCAAAATCTCGGCGCCGCGAGTCAACTCGTGATGGATGCGCGACGCGAAGCGCTCGATTTCCTGCACGGCTTGAATCCGCCAGAGGATGATTTGCGAGCCGAGTCGCGTCAGCGTTTCATCCCAAACTTGGAGTTGATTCGCGTCGCCGTTGCGCTCGCCCAGCGCTTTGAGGAGCGCGTTGCGTTGCGTCAGCGCATGGTGATATTCGCTCAACGCGCGCGCATACGCGGGGATGGTTTGCGCCAGCGCGAGATTAAGATAACGGCGGCGCTCGTCGGGTCCGCCCTCGATGATTTGCGACATTTGCGGCACAAAAATAACCGCGTTGAAATGCCCCATAATATCGCTGACGTGTTTCTTTGCGCCGTTGAGCAAAACTTCCTTGCGCAGGCGCTGCCCGTTGACGACGCCCGTCGGTTCGAGGATGAGTCGCGCTTCGAGATGATTTTTTATTTTGCCGCGTTGATAGTCCGCGACCAAGCGCGTCACCGCCAGCGGGTTTTTCGCCTCGTGGAAATTTACAATTTGTCGTTCCGCGTGAGTTTGAAAAGACGTAAACGCCGCGAGAAAATAAATCGCTTCCAAGACGCTCGTTTTGCCTTGCGCGTTCTCTCCTACCAACACAACAACCCGCTTGGGAAGTTGAACGTCCAAGCGGGTGAGACTGCGAAAGTTGGTGAGCGAGAGGCGGGTGAGATACATGCGTTACGAGTTGCGGGTTGCAAGTTGCAGGTTGCGGGTTACAAAAAAAATCCCTTGTCTACTTGTCTACTTATTTACTTGCCCTCACAGCTCATGCTCCTCTTCTTCTTGGAATTTCCATATTCGCTCTGCGCGGTCTGTGAACAATACGCCGTCCAAGTGATCAATCTCGTGTTGGAAGATGCGCGCCATCCAGCCGTTCGCTTTTATTTTTAGCGGCTGACCATGACGATTTAAGCCTTTGACTTGCAAAGATTGATGGCGTTCCACCTCGCCTTGCAAATTGGGAACGGAAAGGCAACCTTCCACGCCCATTATTTTTTCATTGGAGGCTTTGACGATTTCAGGGTTAATCATCACATAAAGTTTTTTCGGCTTCGGCGGTTTGTCCTCCATTTCTTCGGTTTCTTCGTCGTCGCCTTCCGCATATTCGACCACAATCAAACGCTCAGAGACGTTCACTTGCGGCGCGGCAAGCCCCACGCCCGGTTCCGCGCGCATGGTTTCAATCATGTCGTCTATCAGGGTTTGTAAATTTTTATCGAACTTTGAAATTGCCTTTGCCTTGCGCCGCAAAACGGGATCGGGCAAAGTCACGATTTCTCTTAATGTCATTCTTTACGCTCCTTTCATCTTTCTATTTCCCGCCTTTCTTTCCCTCGTCCTTCGGGACAATAATCGGCGCTTGTTTGAAGCTGTCTATATTCTGATGATACGCCGCGATCCAAGTGGCGAAGCGTTCGCGGTCGTCTTTGCCCGCGTTTTCGTTCTTTGATGCGATGCGCAACGCGCGCCGACGGTTAATGTCCGCTTGAACGCCGGCTGGATCCGCGACGTCTTGAAAGTCAAATTGCGCGCCGCCGACGGTAATCTTAACTGTGCCGTAATTAAAAAGATACGCAATCACGCCGTCGCGAAGGTAAGAGGTGCTTAATATATTCTCGATTTGCGCCGCGCGTTTTTCTTCTTTTCCAAAAGGCTTGCGGTCAAAATCGAAGATTTCATCGGCGGTCAACATGAAAATATCGTTTTTCCAGTCTACGTATTTCCATGCCAGCCAAATGAGAATCGGCACGGTCAGCAACGGCAACGCCAGCGAGATGGTGTCGGGTCTCAACGCGCCCACTTCGTTGCGTTGCAAAAACGCTTCGGTGGGCGAATTCCAAAGGATAATGCCGCGCCAAATTTGCAGGGCGAACATCCCAAAAAGCAGAAGCAACGGTTGCCATGCGTCGCGCACCAACACAACCCAATGCTTATGGTAAATGATCTTGCCCGCGTCCTCTATGCGCAACATGAACAGACTCGTAAAGGCGATCCACCACAACGGCTGTTGCGAAAAATTTTTACTCGTTGGGACGACGGGCGGGAGATCGTCCAGCGTTTTCTTTTCGACGGGCAATCCCAACTTCTGGCGGATGGTGTTCTTCATCACGTCCTGTTGCGAAACCGTCGTGACCGATTTGACGCGCTCCCAATATTCGCGAATCATTTCCGCCGCTTGATTGGGATGATCCACATAATCAAATTCGATGCGCCCGACGAAGGTGCGCACAATCACGTTGCCAAAATCCAACATGCGTCCGAGCTGATCGGTCTCTACGCCGACGGAGAGAATCGTGCTGAGCGGCGCTTCCTCGCGGCTGTCGTACAAGCCAATGACCTTCTCCAGCCAAACCACGCGCTGATTGGTGACGATGTAATAATCGTTGCTCCAGTCAATCGCATTCCACGTTATCCAGCCGACGCTAAATATCAAAGACAGCGTTCCTAACGCAATGGGGGTAGTCGCGCCGACTATCGTTCCAAAAATGAACGCTCCAATCGGTATCAGCAACGAGAGGACAGGAAAAACCAACGCTTGATACAAACGAATTTTATGTCTGCGCGCGATAAAATAAATAATCTCTTTCGGTCCCAGCCATGTGAATTTGGTCTTGCGCGCCAACTTATGACTTTTGATGGCGACAAGAAAATTGGGTTTGAGGTTGGGGAATTTGCCCAACAACTCGTCAAAGTTCGCGCGCGTGAGGAAAAGCAGTTGGCTGTCTTCGGTTGCGGTTAGCGTCGCGGAGCGACTGCGATTTTCCACCAACGCTTCTTCGCCGAAATAATCTCCCGCCACAAGCCAGATAATCACTTCTTCGTCCTCGGTATTGCGCGGACGACTGACATTGACCTTCCCCTTAAATATAATATAAAAACCGTCGGCTTTATCGCCGCGCTTAAATATCATTTTATTCGCTGGCGCGGCGATTTCCTCAAACTTGACGGCGATGCTCGCGAGCTGATCCTCCTTCAAGCCGTTGAAGAGGTGGATTTTATTAATGAGGTTGACGCGCTGTTTGAGTTCAATCACGCTTTGATTTTATCAAATTTCGCGCACAATGGCGCAACCGTAAGCGGGAGATTCCGCCGTTGTGGGCAAACGCCCTGCCAGCAACGCCTCCACCGCCTCGTCCAGAAAAAAGCGCGCAATTTTTCGCTGGCGGAAAGTTTCGTCGTTCACCGCGCCGCGATAGCGCAGGACTCCATCGCGGTCAATCACGAAGACATGCGGAGTCGTTTGCGCCTCGTATAAATCCGCGACGAAACACTGCGCGTCCATCAAGACGTTTGGCAGAGCTCTCGCTTTGGCGACTGGTTTCACCGTTGCGACGATTTCATTTCGATTTGAGGCAATGGACAACATCGCCACATCGTCGCGCCACTGAACGAACATCGCCATGATTGCGTAATCCGTTCGTTCCGAGTGCGGACATTCGCAAGACCAAAAGTTGAGAATCACAATCTTGCCGCGATAATCGCTTAAACGCTGAACCTTGCCGTTTATGTCGGGCAGTTCAAAATTAGGGGCGGGTTGGTTGAGGGTCGCCATAGGTGAGTTGATTAATACGCTTCCGCCATTGAAATTTCGTCTCGTCCGCGCGCGGACAATCCCAGAGAAAGGTTGGCGGCGTTGCGCTTATGATATTTTTTCTCCTGAATAACGTTTGACAACGCAAGTATAGCATAACGAAAATCTCAGCGGCATAGTTCTGCGACGCCATTAAACGATTGGACGCTGAAATCGAGATGGGATACAATAAATTCATGAGCGTTGAAAAGAAAAAATATATTTTCTGGGTTGATTTTATTCGCGTCGCCGGCATTTTTGGAGTGGTCCTCATTCACGTTTCAAGCCCGTTGTATAACCGTTGGAAGACTATGGCGTTTGCCGATTGGATGGTCGGTAATGTTTACAATTCGATTGCCCGCGTCAGCGTGCCGCTGTTGTTCATGTTGAGCGGGTATTTATTATTAAACCGTCAAGAAGACCTGCGCGCATTTTATGTTAATCGAGTCTGGAAAGTGGCGCTGCCTTTTCTGGTTTGGTCGGCGCTTTATCTGGTGTGGAAAAACGGATACGCCGACTTTACGCTCTTCAATGCAATCAAAGCGATTATCTATGTCGTCTTGACCAAGCCCGCTTATTATCATTTTTGGTTTTTGTACGCTTTGTTGCCGATTTATTTGTTCGTTCCGATATTGAGGCGGTTCGTCCATTCCGCCGACGAGCAAACGCTTTGGTATTTTGCTTTGTTCTGGTTCGTCTTTGGGCCCTTGTTAGATTTTATTCAACAAACCGTCTTGAACTTTAACATAGCGATTAGCTTGGGATTTTTCACCGAATACATCGGCTACTTTTTCTGGGGATATATGCTCGGACGAATGCATCCTCCCCGTTGGGTTGCGACTGTTGCGGCATTAAGTTTTATCACGCTGACAGTTTTCACCATCCACGCCACATATCGGTTGTCGGCGGAGCATGGATTCTATTTTGATTTTTATCATATTTACACGCGCTTGAATATCGCGTTAATGGCGTTTTCCGCGTTTGTGGGATTGAAGACGCTTGGGGAAAAAATAGGCGCGCGCGCGAATCCAACGGCGACGAGATGGATGCGTCAGATTGCCGGGACGACCTTCGGCGTATATTTGCTTCATGCGATGACGCTTGCCATGATTAGACGGGGAGCGTTTGGTTTTCAACTGACCGCTTTGTCGGCTTCCCCGATTATTATGATTCCAGCATTGGCGGCGTTAGTCTTTATTCTCTCTTCTGTAATTATCGCGCTCTTGCAAAAAATTCCATATTTGCGCGCCATTGCGCCAAGTTAAAAACCCCTCACCCTAGCCCTCTCCCGTAGGGAGAGGGAATTAACTCCCTTCTCCCTTTGGGGGAAGGGCTGGGGATGAGGGAGAATTACCGCGTCCACTGCGCTCCCCAATCGGGTTCGGGGTCGTTGGTGAGCTGCGCTTGATTTGAACCGTCGGCGCGCATGATGTAGAGGTCGGCTTGGTTGTCGTTGCGCATGGAGTTGAACACGATATATCTGCCGTCGGGGGAATAAGATGCGCCCGCGTTGTTGCCGCCTTTGGTGATTTGCGTCGCCGCGCCTGTTTCGGCGTCTAACCTAAAAATATCTTTATCGCCGTAAGGTCCCGCGTAAATCAAAATATTTTTGCTGTCGGGCGACCAATCTACGCTGCCGCCAATGCCTTGAAGTTTTTGCGAAAGTTGGATGTGATTTTTTCCGTTAGCGTCCATTGTGAAAATTTCATATTCCTGCGGAATTCCAACCGACATAGCGTAGGCGATTTTTTTTCCGTCAGGCGACCACGCAACGGCGACGATGGTTTTTGTCCCCGCGTAAACCAGATGCGGATTCAAACCGTCGGCGTTGACCATCCAAATTGAGGTTGTCCCGTCGCCCACGCGGTTGGCAAAAACGATTTGACGTCCGTCGGGCGAGTAATCGGGCGAGACGACGTTGCCCACATGGTCGGTGAGTTGAACGAGTTTTTTTTCGCCGAAGACTAAAAGATATAAGTCAAACGCGCCGTTGCGATTGGACGCGAACAAGAGCGCCTCGCCGTCGGGCGTGAAGACGGGATAGTAGCTGTTGGCTTCCATATCGGTCAATTGCGCGAGACCGGCGCCGTCGCGGTTGATCAGGCAGAGCTGATTGTAATTTCCGCGCGTACAGGTGAACGCGATTCTTCCGCCGTGCGTGTCTGTCGGTTTGGGGGTGTGCGTGATTGTCGGCGGCGGAGTGTAATTCGATGCGAAGGGCGTGAATTGTATGGGGGTGGGAAGCGCTATCGGCGCGGGGCGGACAAACCAAAAGAGCGAGACGAGTCCCGCCAAAACTATAAAAATAAAAATGGGAGCGAAGCCAATGCGCGTCTTTTTTTGAGGTTGTTCGGTTAGCGCGGCGAGGCGATCTTGAAGCGGGGAGACGGCTTGAGCGAGAAGCGTCGGATTGGGGGGCGGCAAAAATTTCCAGCCGCGGAGAATGGGATCGGTAACGGGGGCGACGTCGAGGGAGACGCGCAGCGGAATTTCATCCGCAGAAGTATGCGCGGCGAGGGCAAGCGCCGAGAGCAGTTCAATCGTCGTCTTGAGGCGGTCGTCCGATTTTTTGCGCAACGCCCAAAGAATCATCCGCGAAAAATGGTCGGGGATTTCTTTGTTCAAAGAGATGGGCGCAATGGGCGCAAGTTCGAGATGCGTTTTGCGAATCGTTTCGGCGCTTTTCTTCCCGCTTTTTCCGTCCAGCCATGTAGCGGCGACGAGCGCGTAGAGGATGACGGCGAGCGCGTAAGTATCGGCGGCGGGGGTTAACGATTGCGCGTTAAATTGTTCGGGCGCAAAATATAGGCGCGGATATTTATTCGGCTTGCGCGCGGATGGTTTGCCGACGGGTTGCGCCGCGCCGCCGCCAAAGAGAAATATCGCGCCGTTTTTGTCAATGCGAATTAATTCTGGCGCGAGATTGAGATGCAGATAATTATTTTTATGCAGAGTTTCAAGCGCGCCGCAAAGCGCTTTGACGTAAATCAGCGCTTCGCCGACGGAGAGCGGCGTTTTGGCGGCGAGGACTTCGCGCAGGGATGGTCCGTCAATCCACTCTTCCAACAGAAAGGCGAGCGTGGGCGTTTGGTATAAACCGAGATAGGGGATTAAATTGGGATGCGCGAGGCTACGGAGTTTGTTCGATTCGGATTCAATCTCTTTGAGCGCTTCGGCGTTTTCGTAAATTGTTTTGGGGAGAAGCGTGAGCGCGAACGATTTCTCGCTGCGGACGTCGACGGCGCGATAAAGATCGCCCAACGGCGTGAGCGCGACGAATTCTTCGACGCGATATTGGTTAACGAGCGTTTGACCTGACGGCGAGGGCATGCGGGAATTCTAACCGAAATCCGTTTGAGCTATATCCCCGCTCCAGAGACTTGTGGCTGGGTGCGCGTCAGTTTCTTGGGAAATAGGAGCGAATTGCCTAAAAACCTCTCCAAAATCCGAGTGGTTTTCAAAAAACTGACGCACACCCATCCCCAACCAGAGACTGTTTCGTAAGCGCAATTCGCCAGCGGCGCGTTAGAGAACGCGCCCTACGCAGAGTTTTGCGTAAGTTCTAAATCATATCCTTTTTCGGAAAAAAAATGCGCGCGACAAAAGTTACAATTCCTCAATGACAAAAAACTAAATGCGGCGATGATATAATTCGCGCCACAAGGAGCGTTTCATGTCCGATACTCGCATTGCCAAATTTGCTGAAATTCTAACAACCCATTCCACGCGCGTACGACCCGGCGACCGCGTTTTAATCGAAGCGACGCCCGCCGCCGAAGCGCTTGTGCGCGAATTGTACATTAAGATTTTAGAAAAAGGCGGACATCCCGTGCCTTTGATAAAATTCCCCGACTATGAAGATTGGCTAATTACGAAAGGAAACGACGCGCAGCTAGATTTTATTCCGCCGCTTCAACAGCTAGCTTATGAAAATTTTGAAGCGCGCATTCGAATTCATTCCGCCGCCAACACGCGCTCATTAAGCGGCGCCGACCCAAACCGCGTGCAACGTCGCGGAAAAGCCACCGGCGTCCTCACCGCGACGCAAATGCGGCGCGGCGCCGCAAGAACGTTCAATTGGGTCACGACGCTTTTTCCAACCAACGCGTATGCGCAGGACGCGGGGATGAGTTTACAACAATATGAAGATTTTGTCTTCAACGCCATTCACGCCAACGAAGACGACCCAATCCGGTTTTGGAAAGAAACGGAACAAAAGCAACAAGCGGCTGTTGATTTTATGAACGGCAAAAATCAGGTGGTTCTGCGCGGTCCCAACGTTGACCTCGCGTTATCGGTCAAGGGGCGCACGTTCATAAATTCCTGCGGCGTTTACAACTTACCCGACGGCGAAATTTTTACGGGACCTGTGGAAGATTCGGTGAACGGCTGGGTGAAATTCACTTACCCGGCAATTTATCATTCGGTTGTCGTCGAAGACGCGGAATTAACCTTTGTCAACGGCAAAGTGACTCAAGCGACCGCCAGTAAAAATCAAGACTACTTGATTAAAGCGCTTGAAGCGGACGCCGGCTCGCGTTATCTCGGCGAGTTTGCAATTGGAACTAATTTTGACATTAATAAATTCACCGGGGAAATTTTATTCGACGAAAAGATCGGCGGCTCGTTCCACATCGCGCTCGGCGCCGGCTACCCCGAAACGGGTTCTAAAAACAAAAGCTCGATTCATTGGGATATGATTTGCGACATTCGCAACGACTCGGAAATTCTCGTAGACGGCGAATTGTTGTACAAGGATGGGAAGTTTGTAATTGGGTAATTGCGACAGAAGTTTTAACAACAGGACTTTCGCTTGTTTCTAAAAAATCGGCGCAAGAAAGCGCCGATTACGCTCAAAAAAATATTTTTAGCGTAGTCAGCTCTCTCTAACGCTGACTGAGCGAAAGTCCTGAACAACTCGTCTTATGCGCCCTCGCCCCGCTCTTTTCTTAAATTGAAATCCCCGATAAAACACGAATGCCCTCTCAACACGAGAGGACATTCGGTTATAATCGCCAGTGCCGAAGGAGGGAATCGAACCCTCATTCCCGTAGGGAACACGATTTTGAGTCGTGCGCGTCTGCCTATTCCGCCACTCCGGCTTTTGAACGTCAAGCAGACGCAAGTATAACAAACTCTCACGCATAAGGTCAAGATGAAACTAGGCATCATAGGATTACCCCAATCTGGAAAAACAACCATTTACAACGCGTTGACGCGCGGCAATACGCCCACCACAGCCAGCGCCGGCCGCATCGAAATTCACACCGCCGTTGTGGATGTGCCAGACCCACGCGTGACCAAACTCTCCGCGATGTTCAACCCAAAGAAAACCGTCTACGCTAAAGTGACCTACGCGGACGTCGCCGGGCTGGAATCGGGTTCGGCGAAAAGCGGCATTTCGGGACAGTTGTTGAATCAACTAAACCAAATGGAAGGTTTGATATTAATCGCGCGCGGTTTTACGGACGACAACGTTATGCACCCCAGCGGAAGCGTTGACCCAATCCGCGACGCGGAAAGCATGTTAACCGAACTCCTGCTGAATGACTTAATTGCCGTGGAAAGAAAACTGGAAAAGTTAACCGACGAACGCAAAAAAGGCGGAACGGATAAAACGCTGAATGCGCGTCAAACGGAATTGTTTGAAAAATTAAATAAAACGCTTTCGGACAATAAACCCTTGCGTAGCATGGAATTTACCAACGACGAGCAAAAGGAACTGTCCAGCTACGGCTTGCTCACGCGCAAACCCATCCTCACCGTGTTCAACATGGGCGAGGGGCAACCTGCGCCGGAAGCGAAACTTGATCATCCCTCCGTCGCATTGATGGGCAAACTTGAAATGGAGATTGCGCAACTCAACGCGGAGGACGCCGCCGTCTTCATGGAAGAGTACGGCATTCAAGAATTAAGTTTGAAGCGCATGATCAACCTTTCCTACGACCTGCTCCAAGCGCAAACTTTCTTCACCGTCGGCGATGATGAGGTGCGCGCATGGACGACGAAACGCGGCGCAACGGCGCAAGAATCCGCCGGCGAAATTCACACCGATCTTTCGCGCGGATTCGTGCGGGCGGAGGTGGTTTCTTACGACGACCTTGTCGGTCTCGGCTCCATGAACGAAGCGAAGGCAAAAGGAAAGCTCCGCCTCGAAGGCAAGGAATACCTCGTCAAAGATGGAGATATTATGCACGTTCGGTCAAGCTTGTAATCGTCGTTGCCGTCAGAAAAAAACATGTCCGAACAAAACCCGAAACCCGTTTATCGCATCGCCGACTTGCACGCGTCAGACCGTCCGCGCGAGAGACTCGCAACGCTGGGTCCGCAAGCGCTGACCAACGCCGAGTTGATCGCCATCTTGTTGCGCGTGGGCGTGAAGGGCGAAAACGCGGTGGATGTCGCCCAACGTTTGTTGAAAAAATTCGGCGGGATTGGCGGGTTGCATCGCGTGTCCGTCAAAGAGTTGACGAAGCAACACGCCATCGGCGAGGCAAAAGCCGCGCAAATCAAAGCCGCGATTGAATTGGGCAGAAGGCTGACGCTTGAAGCGCCTGAAGAGCGTCCGTCCATTAACAGCCCCGCAGACGCCGCCGCGCTTTTGCAATATGAAATGTCCGCGTTGGAACAGGAACATTTGCGCGTGATTTTATTGGATCGAAGGAATCGGGTTTTAGAAACGGCGGAAGTTTATAAAGGCTCGGTCAATTCTTCGCAGGTGCGGGTGGGGGAATTGTTTAAAGACGCGATTCGGATTAATGCGTCCGCGCTCATCGTCGCGCATAATCATCCTAGCGGCGATCCGACGCCTAGTCCCGACGACGTCGCCGTGACTCGCGCCATCGTGCAAGCGGGAAAATTATTGGATATTGACGTTCTGGACCATGTCGTCATTGGTCAAGGCAAATGGGTTTCGTTGAAAGAGCGCGGACTGGGATTTACTTAAACGCTTCTTTTCACGACAAATCCCTCAAATTCCCCCGTGAAAGTTTCATGCTCCACGCGCGCTTCATCCACGCGCGCGGCGCGCGGACCTTGCTTGACCGTTGCGATAAAGCGTTCTATCCGCTCCGGAGAGCCTTCGGCGACAGTTTCCACCGTGTCGTATCCGACGTTCTGCACCCAGCCTGCGACTTTGATTTGCAACGCGTAATATTCGACGTGCGCGCGAAACGCCACGCCTTGCACTCGCCCTTTCACCCAGATATGCGCGCGCGTCATTTCATTTTACTTTGGTTGGCGCTTCGTTTTCTTCTTTGACGCAACACGTCAATAGCGCCCCATAAAGGCACGATAAGCACCAACAACATGATCAATATAAAAGGCGAAAGATTGCGTATGGCGGCGCCTACAACGTTTTGCCCCAACACGTCTTCGCGCCAGCGAGAGTCTAGTTGAGAAAGCGGAACGCCAAGCGCGTTGGTCGCGCCAAGTTCGCAGTTTAGTCCGTCGCCGTAGGAGTTGGTCAAGCGCGTCAAACCGGACGTTCCGTAAGTTTCTCGAATATAGGTCACAAACGATTGAGACTGGGCATAAGCCAAATAAGCGTTGCCGGCGTCGGCGGGGAAAGCGGCGCATAAGTTGTTAAACGCCAGCAAAGAATCGCTTTGGCTGGCGATCCCCAGCGCGCGCGCGTAATCCGGATTCGGGTAAAGTTCCACGATGGAAGCGATGCCCTCCACTAACCATGTTGGCTGTTTTGCGTATTGCTCGCCAAGCGCGCGATACAACATCACATGCGCCAGCTCGTGCGGAATTTTGGTTTCCATTTCAATGGATTGCCCTGCGCCGGACGCAATGGCAACCAGCGCCACGCCAATCTTCGGGTTGGCGTGCCCACCCACCCACTCTTGACCGCCAAGCATTAACGTAGTTTGCAAGTCGGACGCGTTAGAATAAATATACATGTCAACCGGTTCGGTAAACGAAATCGGAACGAATTCATTAATCGCCAGCATGCCTGCGCCGGCGACGTCCAATGCGGCGGCGCCGAAAGCGTCGTCGCCCGCGTACCAATGCGCCGTGACGTTTGCCCGCTTCATCTCGCGCCACGGGAAGCGATTGTCGTTATAAAAAAAAGTGACCGGCGCGCTGGTATAGGTTTGATTATCCGCAAGCGTGGCTTGAAACCAAAACACCACCTCGCTGAACGGCGGAATGACGTTCAGCGAAGCGTCGTAAGTAAAACTCACCGCGCCGTCCGCCGCCGCTTGCACAGCCTCGACGCGCGTCACGTCGTCGGTCACGCCGCGAAAAAGAAGCGAAGCCTGCTGAATGGGAAGCGCGGATTTGATCTTCGCATGGAACGTGATCGTCTCCCCGAATTTCACCGACACCCCGGCGTCTTCCACCGCAATCCCTTCCTGCGCCTGAACCCGCCGCGCGTTTAGCGGAAGCAACCCAATCCCCATCAATGCAAGAGCGAATAATTTAAAAACAAATTTGCGTGAATTCGACATCTGACGACCTCGTTAAATAAAAAATTAATAACGTCCTCGGCGGCGAGGACGTCGTCAAGAGCGAGTAGATTTTTTGACGACGACGCCATTATAGCGCAGTCGCGCTTGAAGCGCGGGCTATGTTTGCGCCGTAAATCTTGCGCCAAAAACGACGGCTTGAGAAAAGACGGACAAATACTCGAACGCGCTTTAAATATATTCCATCTCGTCCAAACGAAAGAAGTATAATGAACGCTGAAACAAAGATTTTATAAAGGAAAAACAACATGGACGCTGGAACAATCAAAAAGCCAAAAGAGTTTGTCAAAGAATTTCTGGACGAGTATTTGTCTAATGGGATTGGCGCAAAAACAAAAAGGGAAATTGACATTCTGGTTATGAACCTGCTGATGAATTACGCGGGGCTTGGCGACAAGAGCAATCAGGAGCTAAGCGTTCTCCTGCAAGCGCCCGCGTCAAAAATCAAAAGCCTGCGTTACGAAGCCAGATTGAAATATCCGCCCGACTCGGATTACGTCAAAAGGGAATTTTTGTACGTTCTCACAAAATCGCAGGTTGATTTTGAAAAAGGAAAAATAATCTTCGCCATCGAAGACGAATTTCTGCGCCACGCTATTCAAGGACAGTTAAAAGCAATGGGGAGGTTTGCGGACAGTTCGTTTAACACGGAATTAGTAAAAATTGACGAAGCGGCGCTTGAAACGGTAATCAAAGAATTGTATGGAAAAGAAATCGCCGCCGATTTTCGGAATGGCTTTGACGAAATGAAAAGCCAGTTGGAAGGCGCCGAAGGAGTCGCTGCTGAATTAAGCGACGGCGTTATGCGATTTGCGGCGAACACAATCAAAGCGCTGGGGTATGAATATATTAAGAGTCGGATTGGATATTGAAGAATTTTTTTTGATAGTTTAGGACTTACGCAAAACTCTGCGTAGGGCGCGTTCTCTAACGCGCCGCTGGCGAAAATCGGCGTTAGAGAACGCCGATTACGCTCAAAAGACGTTATTTTGCGTAAATCCAAAGTTAAATCCATCCTTGACCGCATTTTCAGGAGATACTCGTCCATAATTTTTTAGCGCATCAAACGGATGTACAATCCAAACAATCCGCGTCGTCTAAAAATTACCAATTACCAATTACCAATTACCAATCACCAATTACCAATCACCAATTACCAATCACCAATTACCCAAAACTTATGGAAATCACCCTCGCGCTCGGCGGCGGCGGCGCAAAAGGGAACGCGCACATTGGCGTTCTGCGTCGCCTTGAACAAGAAGGCTATCACATCCGATCTATCGCGGGAACCAGTTTCGGCGGGATTGTCGGCGTTCTCTACGCTTTGGGAAATTCGCCCGCCGAAATTCAAACGCTGTTTGAAGCCGTTGACCAAAATAAATTATACGGGCGCGACGCGCAAGACGGTCCCGCTTTGTTGGGGCTGGCGGGTGTGCGCCAATGGCTCGATAAAGTTGTCGGCGAGAAAACCTTCGCCGATTTGCGCATCCCCTGCGCGGTCACGGCGGTGGACGTCAAATCGGGTTGCGAGGTCATTCTCATGGAAGGCAGCTTGAAAGACGCCATTCTCGCCACCATCGCCTTGCCTGGGATTTTCCCCGCGCATCGCATCAACGACTGGGAGTTGATTGACGGTTCCACGCTCGACCCCGTTCCCGTTTCGGTGGCGCGCATGTTGTCCCCCGATTTGCCGATTGTCGCGGTGATTCTCAACAACCCAATGGACAGACCTTTGCTTCCGTATATTCTTCCCATGCCCAACGGCGTTCCGCGCAAAATCGCGGAGCGCATTACGCGGACGAGCTTCGCGCAAGCCTACGATACTTTTATGCGCGCCGTAGATATTAACAGCCGCGCTATGGCGCGCTTCCGCTTGGAATTGGACGCGCCCGACGTCGTCGTCCGCCCGTTGGCGCATCATCTTAATTTGCTGGATAAAGTCGTCATTGCGGAGGTCGCGCAACTGGGCGAGGACGCGCTTGAAAAAGTTTTGCCGCAGCTCAAACGCGCCGTCTCTTGGCAGGGGCGCATTCAAAAAAAACTATTTGGAATAAAACGATGAGAGACTTGCGCGAGTACGCCAACAGCACAAACGCCCGCATATTATTCGGAGCGTTCTTTTTTCTTTTTATCGTCGGCGTCGGTTTGATTTGGGCGATTTACGGTTTGGGCGCGGCAATCATGGGCTTGCTTTGTTTACTCGGCGCGTTCGTTCCCATCGGCTTAATTGTCCTCTCGCTTTACGGTTTGGATTGGATTACAAAACGTGCCAACCGCGATTGAAACCGAACTAATTTCGTTCAACGGTTGGACGTTGCGCGTCCGCGCTGCGCAATCGAAACATCCGCGCTTGTTGGTTTTGATTCACGGCTGGACGGGCGACGAAAATTCGATGTGGATTTTCGCTCGCGCTCTCTCACCCGACTACTGGATCATCGCCCCGCGCGCGCCGTATCCAACCACCCCAAGCGGATTCTCTTGGCGCCCGCCTGAGCTGGCTCAAGGCGACAATTTTGGACGCCCGACCCTTGAGACGCTTCGCCCCGCCGTCGAGGCGCTGATCCAACTTGTGGACGAGTACGCAACGTCGGTTAAAGTAGACGCGGCGCAATTCGATTTGATGGGCTTCAGTCAAGGCGCGGTGGCGGTCAACTTAATCGGTTTGTTGTATCCGCAGCGCATCCGCAAAATGGGCGTCCTGTCGGGATTCGTTCCGCCGGATATTGAAGAAATTATCGCAAAGAAACCGCTTACGGGCAAACAGATTTTTGTCGCGCACGGCGCAAAAGATAAAATAATTCCCCTCGACTTCGCGCGCGCCTCCGTTGAAGCGCTGAAACAAGCCGGCGCGCAAATTATTTATTGCGAAGGCGACGTCGGGCATAAACTCAGCGCGAATTGTTTGCGCGCGCTCGAAGAGTACCTTTCCTCTCCCGCTGGGAGAGGGTAGGCGAGGGGCAAGATTAGTTTGTTCTCACGCGGCGGTTGACGTTATTTGGAGAGCAAGATATTATCTTGCGAAACCCCTGCGTAGTTTGCGCTCCTCGCGCAAACATGGCGTTAGAGAACGCCCATTCCGCGCTATCTTTCAAGGTGAAGCATGAATCGAAATATTTCCCGTCGAGATTTTATTAAAGTCGCAGGCGTCGGCGCAAGCGCGCTGATGTTCAAACCGTTTAATATTGAAACGTATTACGAAGCGCTTTACGCCCCCAAGCGCCTGCCGCAATTCCCCAACAGCGAAATCATTGGACGTTTGGTAGACCAAGCGGATATCCGCAAACGCCCAAGTCCAACGGACGATTTGGGGGTGGACACTTCCATCGGCGTTTTGCCCGCCGACTATCTCATTGAGTGGACGCGCGAGGTGATTGGGCATGTCGTCGCTTTGACGAATCAAAAATATCTTGAAACGCCGAAGGGATATATCTGGTCTTCGCGCGTCCAACCCACGCGAAATTTGCCCAACACGCCCGCTGCGAAAATTCCCGACGGTCAGCCCGGCTTTTGGGCGGAAGTGACCGTGCCTTACGTTGACCTAACCCTTGAAGGCGCCGCCGCTTCGCCGTGGATGAAAGACCACATTACTTATAATTTTCCGCCGCGCGTGTATTACGGGCAAGTCATTTGGATTGACCAAATCCGCCAGAACAACGGGTTTGTGGAATATCGCTGGAACGAGGGCGACAAAGGCCACGGCTACGGCTACGGCGCGTACGGCGAACTCTTTTGGTTGGACGGCGCGGGAGTGAAAATTCTCACCGACGCCGACGTTGCGCCCATCAGCCCGAACGTTGACCCGAACGAGAAAAAAATCGTCGTCAACATAACGTATCAAACCCTTTCCTGTTTTGAAGGAACGAACGAAGTTTTCTTTTGTCGCATTTCCAGCGGACAAGTCTACGACCCGTTAACTGGCGCCGTTTCCGACGAGTTCGCCACCCCCGTTGGCGATTTATCGGCTTGGTGGAAAATCATCTCTAAAAATATGACGGCGGGCAGTTTTCAAACCGGCTATTCAACGCCCGCCGTGCCATGGAACACGTTTATTAGCGGCGAAGGCGTCGCCATTCACGGCGCGTTTTGGCACAACGATTTCGGCGAAAAGCGTTCGCACGGTTGCATCAACGTAAAACCTGAAGACGCCAAATGGATCTTCCGCTGGACAGCGCCGTATATTTCGCTCGCCCAATCTGAACAGCGTTTAACTTTCCCCGCGCACGGCACACTGGTCAGCGTTAAAGAGTTGAAAGTGTAATTTTAAAATCGCCCTCATCCCCAGCCCTTCCCCCAAAGGGGGAAGGGAGTTAATTCCCCTCTCCCTTCGGGAGAGGGGCTAGGGGTGAGGGCGCGTTACGAGGCATTGAATGGAAATTTCGCAAATTAGCGTGGGACTGGCTTTATTGGCGGGCATGGCGTCTTTTTTTTCGCCCTGCGTGTTCACGCTTGTCCCCGCTTATGTTGGCTATCTCGGCGGGCGCGCGGCGGGCGGAGAGAATAAAAGTCGCTGGGTGACGTTCAGTCACGGCGTCGCTTTTGTGCTGGGATTTAGTTTTGTGTTTGTGACGCTCGGCGTTCTGGCGGCGGTGGCGGGCGGTTTGCTTTTTGACCTGCGCTTTTGGCTGACGAAAATCGGCGGCATTGTCGTTATAGTTTTCGGCTTGCACATGATTGGCGTTTTTCACATCCCTTTCCTCGCGTACGACACGCGCGTTCAAGAAGCGCCGAATCCAAAGTTGGGATATTTGTCCTCCGCATTGATGGGCGTGTTCTTTTCGGCGGGCTGGTCGCCGTGCGTGGGTCCCGTGCTTGGCTCGATTCTTACTTTGGCAATTAACGGCGGCTCCATCGCGTTAGGCGCGTTGCTTCTCACCGCATACTCGGCGGGACTTGCCATCCCATTCCTGCTCGCCGCGCTCGGCGTGGATTGGGTGACGGCTATCTTGAAAAAATACGGCAAGACCATGCGTTACGTCGAGATTGCGATGGGCGTCCTGCTTGTCGTCGTCGGCGTCATGCTTTTTTCAGGCGTCTTTGAACTCATCGCCCAACGCGCCCAATTTTTCTGGATTGACTTCGGAATATAACCTCTCACACCGATTACCGCTCACTAATTACCAATTACCAATTACTGATTACTGATTACTGATTACTGATTACTGATTACTGATTACTGGATTCCCCATGCTCAACGTCACCCTCTACACCCGCAAAGATTGTCAATTGTGCGCCGAAGTCAAAAACGAATTGAACGAACTGCAATCCCAATTTCCGCATCGCGTGGCGGAAGTGGATATTGATTCAGACTCCGCGCTTGCCGCAAAATACGGCGCGGCGATTCCCGTCATTGAAGTTGGACCGTACAGCCTAGAATCTCCGATTGACCGCCAAAAACTACAAATGTATCTCGGCGCGGCGATAGACCGTCAAAATCAATTGGAACGCCTCGACGATCCTAAATATCGGGCGCGCGTGGAAAAAGGGAAGACCGTCTCCAAAGGCGACCGCATTTCGTTTTGGATCGCCCGTCGTTATCTACTCATCTTAAATCTATTTATCTTCGTCTACATCGGCTTGCCTTTCCTCGCGCCTGTATTGATGAAAGCGGGCGCAGAGACGCCAGCGCGCGCCATCTATCGCGTTTATTCGGGGCTTTGCCATCAATTTGGTTTTCGCTCCTTCTTCCTATTTGGCGAGCAACCGTTTTATCCGCTTAAAGAAGCGAACGTTGCGGGCGTCAAAACCTTTGAGCAAGTCAGCGCCATTCCCAACCTCAACGACGCGTACAGCGTCACGCGCTATCAAGCGCGCGAATACATCGGCAACGAGTCCGTCGGTTATAAAATCGCGCTGTGCGAACGCGACACGGCAATCTATCTCGCGATTTTATTTTTTGGAATCCTGTTTGCCACAACGGGTCGCCGCTTTAAATCTTTGCATTGGATGTTGTGGCTTCTCATCGGCGTCGTTCCCATCGGCTTGGACGGCTTCTCGCAGCTCTTTAGCCAATTCAATTTGACGTGGTTCGCTTCAATTATCCCGTATCGTGAAAGCACGCCCTACCTGCGCATGTTGACGGGCGCGCTCTTCGGGTTTGCCACCGCTTGGTTCGCCTATCCCAACATCGAAGAATCGATGAACGAGACGCGCCAGTTTTATCTCAAGAAATCCGCCATTCAACAGGCTTCGGGGTAGGTTATAAGTTGCAAGGTTGAAAGTTGCAAGTTGCGGATTGCCCCAACCTTCAACCTTAAACATTAAACTTTAAACCTTCAACAAAGGACTCGCAAATGCCTTTTCACGAGCGCGCTGGATTGCGCTTTTATAGTTTTGACATTTTTCCCGAGACGATTACGCAAGCGGTTTTTACGCGCCGCGGCGGAGTCAGCCCCAACCCGTGGGCTTCGCTCAATCTCGGCGGATCGGTGGGCGACGACCCGACGCGCGTCGCAGAAAATCGTTTGCGAATTTTTCGCGCGACGCGCCGCGACCCCGCTTCCATCCATGATCTATGCTTGGCGCACGGAACCGACATTCTCTACGCCGACGCGCCGCAACCCATCGCCGAGCCGCCCATCCGCGCCGATATTATCTTCACCGACAATCCCGCCGTTACGCTGTTCATGCGCTTTGGCGATTGCGTTCCCATTCTTTTCCACGACCCAACCAAAAACGTAATCGGCGTCGCTCACGCAGGTTGGCTGGGAACCGCGCGCGGCGTGGTCCAATCCGCCGTCGCGGGAATGCAAGCGCGTTACGGTTGCGACCCAAAAAATATCGTCGCGGGAATCGGTCCCTCGATTTGCGCGGAGCATTATCAAGTCGGCGCGGACGTCGTGGCGCAATTCCAAGAAAAATTTCCGCAAGACGTCCATCGCATGATTCAAACTCAAAACGGAAACTCGTTTTTAAATTTATGGGAATCCAATTCCATTCAATTGCAAAACGCGGGCGTGAAGCAAATTCAAGTTTCGGGAATTTGCACCGCCTGTCATTTGGACGATTGGTTTTCGCACCGCGCCGAAAAAGGAAAGACCGGCCGGTTCGGCGCGTTGATGGCGTTGCCAGCGATAATCGTCTGAAAGATTGCCAAAAATTCAAAAGTCTGCGAAAATAACAACGACTAACTACAATCAGTGGTTTACGAAAGCGTAGTTTACGCTTGGTTCTCGCGATTGACCAAGCGGATCAGCGCAGGCGATGAGGCGCACCAATGAACGACTCCAAACAGGGGACTCCATATTTATCCCCAATCCGCTTGTTATTTATTTTAATTATTTCGATATTTACCATCGAGCTGCTGGCGATGGCGTTCGTTTCGGCTCTCGCGCGTTTGCCGCTGTGGGGCGTCGCGCTGTTGGACGCCAGCTTGCTGACGCTTTTGGTCTTCCCGTTGTTTTATTTTTTCGTCTATCGCCCTTTGATCGCGCATATCGCTAAGCACGAACGCACGGAAGCAGAACTGCAAAAAGCGCATGACAAGTTGGAAGATCGCATTCAAGAGCGCACCGCCGAACTAAAGCGGATTAACGAAGAATTGCACACGGAAGTCGCCGAGCGCAAAGAGGTTGAAGCGTGGTTACTTAAACTTTCTCAAGCCGTAGAGCAAAGCGGGGATATTCTCTTCATTACGGATCGGCATGGCGTAATCGAATACGTCAACTCCGCCTTCCAATCCATCACCGGGTACGGCAAAGACGAGGCGGTCGGTAAAACGCCGCGCATTCTCAAATCAGGAGGAATGTCGGGCAATTATTACCAATATGTATGGGACACCATTGCAGCCGGAGACGTCGTGCGCGCCGAAGCGCTTGACCGCAAAAAAAACGGCGAGCTGTTTTATTACGACCAAACGATTTCGCCGTTGAAAGACGCTCTGGGGCAGGTCACCCATTACATCTCCACCGGCAAAGACGTCACCGAGCGCAAACGGATGGAGCAGGAAATTCAATTGTTGGTCGAGTTGACGCAAACCATCGCCGACGCTGAAAACTTTGACGCCGCGCTGACTCAATCTCTGCGTCTAATCTGCGAAAGCGCGGGCTGGGATTTTGGCGAAGTGTGGCTCCCCTCGCGCGACGGCGACTACCTTGAGATTAGCGCGCCCTATTATTGTAAAGTTAAAGAACTGGAAAGCTTTCTGAGTATTAGCAAAGGATTTAAATTTGAACCCAATGTGGGCTTTCCGGGTCATTCTTGGAAATCGGGAAAACCGATCTGGATTCCAGACATAACGACAAACTCTGATTTTTTGCGCGCTACATTTGCCAAAGAAGTCGGTTTGAAAACTCTGGTGGGAATTCCGATTCTATCCGATGGCGTCGTTGTCGCCGTGATGAATTTTTTCATGCGCGAAACGCGACAGGAAGACGAGAGAATGATGTTTATTATTTCGTCATTCGCCGCGCAGTTGGGCGTCGCGCTTCAACGCAAACAGGCGGAAGAGGCTTTCAAACAGAGCGACGCGCGTCTTCATCAGGCGCAACGCATTGCCCAAATGGGAAGTTGGGAACTCAACTTATCAAGCAACCATCTTATTTGGTCTGACGAGATTTTCCGCATCTTTGAGGTTGACCCAAAAAAATTCGGCGCTTCGTATGAGGATTTCCTTGCCTTAGTTCACCCGCAAGATCGCGAAGCCGTCAATCAAGCGTACACCAACTCGCTTGCGACACGCCAACCTTACGAGATTGTCCATCGTTTGCTGATGGCGGACGGGCGCGTCAAATACGTGGATGAACGATGCGAAACTTTCTACGACGCCGACGGCGTTGCCCTGCGCTCCATTGGAATGATGCAAGACGTCACCTTGCGCAAGCAGGCGGAATTGGCGCTGCAAAATAGCGAACGCCGCCTCCGTGAAATTGTGGACGCCGCCCCCTTTGGCGCGCATGTTTACCAACTGAGCGCCAACAAACAGTTAATCTTTACGGACGCCAACCAATCCGCCAATGAAATCCTCGGGGTGGACAATCAATTATTTATCGGCAAAACGTTCGAGGAAGCCTTCCCAACTCTGATCAAAACCGAATTGCCGCTCATGTATCGGCGCGCGGCGGAACAGGGCATTCGATACGACGCGCCGCGCTTTAATTACAACGACGAACGTCTTTCCGCCGTCTTTGAAATTCACGCCATTCAGATCGCGCCCAAACGCGTCGCTTCTTTCTTCCGCAACGTCAGCGAACTCATCATTGCGTACGACGAGACGATTGTTGGTTTTTCGCGCGCGATGGATTTGCGCGACAAAGAAACCGAAGACCACACCCAAAGAGTAACCAATCTCACTGTGGAATTAGCGCGCGCTATGGGGTTTGGCGAGACCGAATTATTATACGCGCGCTGGGGCGCACTCTTGCACGACATGGGCAAAATCGGCATCCCCGACGCCATCCTGCAAAAACCGGGCAAACTGACGGAAGAAGAGCGGGCGGTCATGCGCCAGCATCCGCAGTTCGCTTATGAAATGCTTTCCCCGATTCATTTCCTGCGCCCGGCGCTGGATATTCCATACTGCCACCATGAAAAATGGGACGGCACAGGCTATCCGCGCGGACTAAAAGGCGAGGCGATTCCTTTGGCGGCGCGCATCTTCGCTTTGGCGGACGTTTGGGACGCCCTCCGCTCCGACCGCGTTTATCGGAAGAGCTGGTCAGAGGAAAAGACAACGGAACATATCCGTTCGTTGGCGGGAACGCATTTTGACCCGTCCATCGTGGAAACGTTTCTTGATTTTGTTACTCAGGCGAAATGCAAGTAAACGCAAAAAAAAAGGGCGACTCTCATCGAGTCACCCTTTCACTTTACAACTTCTCCAACTCGCTCACCAACCCGTCAATCACGTCGAACCCACCCTGCCAGAATTTCGGGTCGCGGATATTAATGCCCGCGTCTTCTAAAATCTTCGCGGGCGCTTCGGAACCTCCCGCCGCGAGGATTTTGAGATACTTCGGCTTGAAGGATTCGCCCTCGGCTTTGTATTGTTGATAAAGCGAGAAGACGAGCAATTGTCCAAAAGAATAAGCGTACACATAAAACGGCGCGTGATAAATATGCGGAATGGAAACCCACTCCCATTTGAACTCGTCGCTCAACTCCACCGCATCGCCGAATTGCTCGTTGAGGTTTTCCATGTACGCCGCGCACAACTCGTCCACCGAAGCGTTCTTTTGAATCATCTCGTGCGCCCGCTTTTCAAACAGCGCGAAATAGGCTTGACGCATGATGGTCGCGTAAGCGTCGTCCGCTTGCTTGAAGAGCATATCGCGCCTAACCGATTTGCTTTTTTCCGCCGCGAGTAGTTTATCCGTCAACATCATCTCGCCGAACGTGGAGGCGGTCTCCGCCAGCGGCAACGACGAATGAAAAGTAAACAAGCTGTGATGAGAAGCCAGCATCGAATGAACGGCGTGACCCAACTCATGCGCCATCGTCGCCACGTCGCGCGCGCGTCCTTGATAATTGAGCAAAACATAAGGCGTCATATTGGGCAAGACAGACCAACAAAACGCGCCGTCGCGTTTGCCTTTGCGGACTTCGCCGTCCACGCGGTTCTCGTCAAAAACGCGCTTTGCGAGTTCGCCCAGTTTGGGGTCAAAGGCGTTGAAAGAATCCAAGACCATCTCCGCCGCTTTGTCGTATTTATATTTTTTATCCGAAGCCGCGACGGGCGCGTAAAGATCGTAACGGCGCAGTTTTTTCACGCCGAGCGCTTTGGCTTTGATTTTGAAGTAACGCTGAAAAATTTTTGTATTCTTGCGCGCGGTTTCGAGCAAAACGTCCACCGCTTCGTTGGGAATATCGTTGCCCAAGTTGCGGACGGAAAGCGCGTCGCTGAATTTTCGCAGGGCGACGTTTTCCGTATGCCAATCGCGGACGACGGTTTGATACATCTGCCCCAGAACCGCGCCCGCTTCGCTGAAAACGCGATAAAGTTCTTGGTACGCCTTCGCGCGAAGTTTTGCATCCGTGCCTTGAATGTATTGCGAGAGTTGTCCCCGCGTGAGTTCCAACTTTTTACCTTTGACCTTCAACTTGAAAACATAACGATTGGTGATCGCGTCGTACAAAGAATTCAACGCGCTGACGCCCGTGACGTTTTTGAGGTTGACGATTTTTTCTTCGGCTTCGCTGAGCGTGTGCGGCTTGAAGAGGCGCATGGCTTCAAGGAAATAGCGATAATCGCCCGAAGCGTCCATTAATCGTTGGGCGTTCGCTTCGTCCAAGTCCTTCCACCACAGGCTGAAGAACATCGCGCGATTTTCGACTTCCGCTAAAAATTGCTGGGCGCGCGCTTGTAAAGTTTGCGCGGCTTGGTCTTGGACGTTCGCCGCAAAAGACAGACCCGCGAAGGCGTATATTTTATGAGCGATGCGCGCGGTCGCTTCGCTGGCGCGGAGCAATTCCAGAAACGCTTCGATTGAAATATCGGGGGCGAGTTTTTCGCGCGCGCCCTCAAATTCCGCGACTTGTTTTTCAATCAGGTCAAATGCGGTTTGCAGTTCGGCGCTTTCGTAGCTGGGATAAAGCGGGGATAGATTCCATTTGGTTTGCTTATAAGTCATTTTGATTTCTCCAAAAAATGTAGGACAAGTCTATAGACTTGTCCTACATTGTATTTATTTTGTCGCTAAGAAATGATTTTTCAACGTGTAGTGAATGTAGTTCTGCCACAGCGGAATTATATCTTCCGAGTTGTAATCGTGGTCGGAGAAAGTTTGGATAATCACGCGCCCAGCGTAGCAAGTCGCAAGCACAGCGCCGTCGGCAGATTTGCTAGAAGCCAACCCCGCCAGTAAAGTCGCATCGCCGCTACCGCCGAGACGAATTCGGTCGCCCGTTTGATTTTTCCAATAGCGGTTGTAGTGCAACAACGGCATCACCGTATTCGGTTCGTTAAAAATCGGATGCGTAGGCTCCCACCAATAAATCGACTCGGCTAGGTTGTAATCCTTCTGATAACTAACGCCGCACCCGCCTAATATTTTTCGGATGGGACCGTTTGATTCCGTATCAAGATACCAAACCTCCGCAATCAACGCGGCTTTATCGCGAGCAAGGCGCGTGTTAATGACGTCCCAAAATTCGCCTGAGATAATCATCTTATCTTCCGCGCCGACGATAATCAGGTCGTACTTTTTGCCTGAATTCAATTGCTCCATAAAGCGCCCACTGTAAGATCCCGTTTGAGTGTACTTTATATTCATCCCGTCCAGCGCATCCTGAATCCACATGCCGAACCCGCGCGCGTCTGTGTTTTCATAAACCAAAACGTTTGCCGCTTTAATTTTCGCTTCCACATCTTCTGCGGATGTAGGCGGAACTTGCGCAAGAACCGTCGGCTGGGAAACGGTTGGTTGCGGTAAAAATGGTTGGGCGGTAGGCTGGACGTTATTCAACGCCGCTTGCGTCAACTGCTGAGACATGGCGGTGGCTTGAAATTCGAGCGCCGCTCTGGTTGGGTCGAAAACAATTTGGGTGGGAGTCGGCGGCGCGACCCCGATATTGCAAGCTAGAATGAACGCGACCGCAAACAACAAAAACAACATTCCCCGTTTCTTTGCCTGTGTAAACATGGCGTCCTCCTTCCAGAAAATGTATATGAAATCGTCAACGCTTTGCGTAATATGATTATACATGAACGCGGCTTGCGTAAACAGTGATTTTCGTCCCCTAAAAATTTTCAACCGCAGATGAAAACTATTTTCAAATCGCGCGTTAAAGCAAAAACATCGGCTCTTGGCGATTTCTCACTAAAGAGCCGATGTTTTCTTTTGTTACGCTCTGCGGTCCCGACGGGATTCGAACCCGCGATCTCGGCCTTGACAGGGCCGCATGTTAGGCCGCTACACCACGGGACCAATCTAACAAGCGGACGAGAGTTTACCATGATGAGCATGGCGACGTCAATACGCGCCGCTTGTAAAAAAGCGGGGTCAGTTGAATTTATCCTTCGCCCATTTCAGGGATAATCTCAAGCGGCGCGCGCTTGGCGAGATAATTTTCAATCAGAAAAAAAATAAGCGCCGCCCAGACAATACCGAAGCCAATTAATTGGTTGTGCGAAAACGGCTCTTTATAAATAAACACGCCGAGAAAAAATTGAATCGTCGGGGCGATATATTGAAGCAAGCCCACCGCCCACAGCGGAATAGAGCGCGCCGCAGACGCGAACATAAGCAAGGGAACGGTTGTGACCAGTCCCGCGCCAATCATCAACAAATCGGGAGCGACGCCCGTGTTGAGAAATACGCCCACGCCGCGAATTTGCTCAAAGATAAGATAGCCAAGCGCGGGAATAAAAAGAAGACCCGTTTCAATCGTGAGACCGTAAAGCGAACCGAGCGGCGAAAGTTTTTTAACAAGACCGTACAAGCTGAAAGAAAACGCCAGCGAGAGCGCGATGATTGGAAGACTCCCGTAAACATAAGCGAGATACGCCACGCCAAGCGCGGCGATAATTACGGGAAACCATTGCGCAACGCGCAGACGTTCTTTGAGAAAGATTACGCCCATTAACACGCTAAGCAATGGATTGATAAAATAACCGAGACTGGTCTCGACGATGAAGTTCGCGTTAACCGCCCAAACATAAATCAACCAGTTTGCGCCGATGAGCAGGGCGGCGACGATATAAACGCGCAAAATTTTGGCGTTGACCGTCGCGCGAAATTCCGCCCACTGTTGGGTGAACAAGATGATCGCAATCAACATGACGAACGACCAAACGATGCGATGCCCAATCAACTGGAGCGCGGAGACGTTATGAAGTTGTTTCCAGTAGATGGGAAAAAAGCCCCAAAACGCATACGCGCCAACGCCGTACAGAATTCCTTTTTTCATGAGAGACCCTTGAATATAAACGCGCGACAACTTGCATAAAAACTTTTTTAGACGCAAGCGCGGACGACGAAAAAAATTCGTTCGTCGCAAATGCCTTTTGCTAAAGTAAAATAGAGTATAACATTAACGGAGTGTGACTCTTATGACCCAAGCTATCAACGCAAACACAGTCAAGCACGTCGCCAATCTCGTGCGGATTGGAATTTCAGACGAAGAAGCCGAGAAATTCAGCGGACAATTTTCCGCCATCATCGAATACTTCGACATGCTCAACGAGGTGGATACGGAAAATGTCCCGCCCGCCTGCGACTTCGCCAACGCGGAAAATGTTCTGCGCGAAGACATTGTCCGTCCCTCCATGAACCGCGACGAGTTTTTGAAGAATGCGCCGCAGACTTTGCGGGGCTATGTGAAAGTTCCGACTGTGTTGGGAGATGAGTAAATTAGTAATTAGTAAATGGTAATTGGGCGCGTCCACAATTACCATTTACCATTTACCCAATTACCAAAAAACTATGCAACTACATAACCTTTCCATCCACGAAGCGTCTGAAGCGCTTGCTAGTAAAAAAATCTCCAGCGTCGAACTTACACAGGCGCTGCTCAAACGCGCGCATGAAGTGGACGCGCAAGTTCAATCCTACGTCACCATCTCCGACGACGTTGCGTTGGCGCAGGCGGCGCAAGCCGACGAGAGAATCGCTAAAGGCGAGAACGTCACGCCGCTGACGGGGATCCCCTTCTCGGTCAAAGATTGCCTTTCGACACGCGGCATTCGCACGACTTGCTCGTCGAAGATTCTCGAAGATTACGTCCCGCAATACGACGCGACGGTCATCAACAAACTTGCCGAAGCGGGCGCGGTCTTGATGGGCAAAACCAATATGGACGAATTCGGCATGGGTTCGTCGTGCGAGAACTCCGCGTTTTTCCCGACGCGCAACCCGTGGGATTTAGAACGCGTCCCCGGCGGCTCCAGCGGCGGCGCGGCGGCGGCAATGTCCGCGAGTCTTTGCACGTTTTCAATCGGCGAAGACACGGGCGGATCAGTGCGCATGCCTGCGGGCTTTTGCAACGTCACGGGAATCAAACCCACCTACGGGCGCGTCTCGCGTTACGGGTTGATTGCGCTCGTCTCGTCCTTCGATTGCATCGGTCCCATGACCCGCGACGTTCAAGATTGCGCGACGGTTCTCGAAGCCATCGCGGGGCATGACCCGCTCGACAGCACCACTTACCAATTACCAGTTCCCAATTACAACGCCACCCTCAACAAATCGGTCAAGGGAATGAAGGTCGGCATTCCGAAAGAATATTTTGTCGCGGGCATGGAAGCGGGCGTTGAAGCCGCCATGCAAGAATCGATTCGCGCGTTTGAAAAACTCGGTATGGAAATCCGCGAGGTCTCGTTGCCGCACACGCAACATGCGCTTCCCGTTTATTATCTTTTGCTCTGCGCCGAAGCCAGCTCCAACCTTGCGCGTTTCGACGGAACGCGCTTCGGTCTCTCCGTCGCGGAAGGCGCGAAAGACGTCGCGGATATTTATTTGCAAACTCGTCACGCGGGATTCGGCGACGAGGTCAAGCGCAGGATTATGTTTGGAGCGTACGCGCTCTCGGCGGGATATTATGACGCTTATTATTTGAAAGCGCAGAAAGTCCGCACGTTGCTTCGTCGGGACTTTGAAGCGGCTCTCGCCGACGTGGACGTCCTCCTCGCCCCGACTTGTCCGACCACCGCCTTCAAAATCGGCGAAAAAACCAGCGACCCGCTGGAGATGTATCTCTCCGATATTTACGTCGTCGCCACCAATCCCGCTGGCGTCCCCGCGCTTTCGCTCCCCTGCGGATTCTCCAACAACATGCCCGTCGGAATGCAACTCATCGGCAAACATTTGGACGAGCAGACTTTGTTCCAAGTTGGTCACGCGTATCAGCAGGAGACAGATTGGCATAAGAGAGAGCCAGTAATTGGTAAATTAGGATAGGACTTACGCAAGACTAAATCCGCTCGCGCCCTCACCCTAGCCCTCTCCCGTAGGGAGAGGGGACTCCCTTCCCCTTCGGGGGAAGGGTTGGGGATGAGGGAGCGTCTTGCGTAAGTCCTATAGGAATGACTCTTTTTTCTGATGAAGAGATTCGCAAAGGATTGCAACGCTTGGGCGAATTGGCTCATGCGAAAAATATCCATCGCCAAGCGAAGCGCGAATTGTTCGCAATTTTGCCGCGCAAGTCGCGGAAGAATTTGGCTGGCATGAAGATTGGCTCAACGACGGCGCAAAAGGTTATTTGCGCGGAATTAGCGAAGGCGCTGTTTTATTTAGCGCGACGGGAATCGAAGTCCGCGCGCCCGCGTTGGAACAATTGCTTGCGATGAAACTTTGCGCTTGGCGCGACGAAGTTGACATATCCGACGCTCGCCGCATTTTGCAAGAACTCGCTTCTAAAACAACGCGCGAGAAATTATGGGAATTAATTGAGCCGTATCTAATTCCGGGCGACGAGCTTACCGCGCAGTACGCCTTTCTGGATTTATGGGAGTCTTTGTATGGAGATAATTGAAGAGATTGCCGAAGCCGCTATTCAACAAGATCATTTGCGTTTACGCAGTTTAACGCAAGACTTAATTCGTTCCAAAGCGCCTATCAATCTTTTGCTTCCTCCGCAAACAACAGACTTGCGATTACTCGCGCTTTCCGCGTCTATTGCGGAACTGTTGGCGCAACAACAAGGCGAACAACCGCCCGCATGGACAAACGACATTGGCGCGTTGAGCGAGCCTTTCTATTTACTCAAATCGGCGGAAAGCATGAAGCGTTTGCGCGAACTTTGCGAAACCCAATCCCCCGCTCCCATGCGGAAACGTAAATTTTACGCCCCGCCCCATTTTTTGCAATTTGCGTAAAAAATCGGCGAATCAGCGATTCAACGAGTCGGCGATTCGACTAACAACTACGAGACTAACAAACTATGACACAATACGAACCCGTTATCGGACTTGAAATTCACGGCGAGCTGCTCACGAACTCGAAGATGTTCTGCGGCTGTTCGGCGGATTATTCCAACGCGCCCGAACCGAATACTTTTATTTGTCCCGTTTGCGCGGGATTGCCGGGGGCGATGCCTGTCGCCAACAAGAAGGCGATTGAACTTTCGACGCTGGTCGGCTTGGCGTTGCATTGCTCCATCAATCCGCACAATACGTTTGCGCGCAAAAATTATTATTATCCCGATTTGCCGAAGGGCTATCAAATCTCGCAATTTGAGTTGCCGATTGCGTCCAAAGGTTACTTGGATGTGGACGTTCCCTCATCCCCAACCCTTCCCCCAGAGGGGGAAGGGAGTCACCTCTCCCTGCGGGAGAGGGTTAGGGTGAGGGTGCGCCGCGTTCACATTGAAGAAGACACCGCCAAACTCGCGCACGAGAAAAACGCCGCGCTGGTGGACTTCAACCGCGCGGGCGTTCCCTTGCTTGAAATCGTCTCCGAACCCGACATGCGCACTGTGGAAGCGGCGCTGGATTATGCGACGAAAATCCGCGCGATTTTGCGCTATCTCGGCGTCAACTCCGGCGACATGGAGAAGGGCGTGTTGCGCTTCGAGGCGAATATCTCCGTGCGCCCCGTCGGCAGCGACGAGTTGCGGACGCGCACCGAAATAAAAAATCTCAATAGTTTCCGCGCCTTAGTTCGCGCCTCCGCGTATGAAATTGAACGGCAAATTAAAGTTTACGAAAGCGGCGGAACAATCGCGCAAGAAACGCTCGGCTGGGACGACGCGCGCGAAGTGACCTTATCGCAACGCGGCAAAGAAGACGCGCACGATTATCGCTACTTCCCCGAACCCGATTTGCCGCCCCTGCAACTCGACGCCGCGTGGATTGAATCCGTGCGGACGGGGTTGCCCGAATTGCCCGAAGCGAAAACTCAGCGGTTTATGAGTCAATTCGCCTTTAATGAAAAAGAAGCGCGCTTCCTCACCGCCGACAAAGCGCTCGCGGATTATTTCGAGAGTGTCGTCGCCACAGCGAAGAGTCCCGCCAAAGCCGTCCACTCGTGGATGGCGGGCGAGTTCATGCGCTACGTCAACGACGCGGGCGTAGACGTGAAAGACGTTTCGCTTTCCCCCGAATCTTTCGCGCAACTGATTGACATGACGACGGACAAAACCATCAGCGGCAACTCGGCGAAAGCAGTGTTCAACGAAATGATCAAAAACGGCGGCGACCCCGCGCAGATTGTCAAAGAAAAAAATCTCGCGCAAGTTTCCGACGAAGGTTTTATTCAAGAGACGATTGCGAAAGTCTTGAACGACAATCCCAAAGAAGTGGAGCAATATCTCGCGGGCAAAGAGACCATCATCCAATGGATGATGGGGCAAGTGGCGCGCGCGACGAAGGGCAAAGCGGATCCGAACGTGGCGAAGGAGTTGTTGTTGAAGTCGTTGGAAGAGAGAAGGAAGTAGGGCGTTTTGCGTTCTCTTATCTTGGCGCAGAAAAAGCCAACAACAACCCGTTATCCGTTTCTTGCGGTTTATCCATTGTTCCCCCGTGTAATTTAATTAACGACGAGCAGACAAAGTCGAACATCGCCGAATCCATCTCGAATTTATCGCGCGATTTTTCGCCCGCGCTTTGGATGATCACGCGCAAGCCGTTTTCATCGTCGCTTGCGGAAAGAGTCAGCGAGCCAGTGGTCACGCGAATGGACGCGTAGGTCAAGAGATTGGCGATGATTTGGCGCAGATGAATGCTATCCGCGTTAAAGGTCGGCGCGGTAATTTGCGTTTCGGTTGTTAACGGCTTGGTTGGATTTTGTTGTTGCCAGCGCGTCGTCGCTTCGGTGATAACGGCAATCGCATTGCACTCTGCGCGCACGATGTTGATTTGCCCAATATTCAAACGCGCCATGTCCACCAAATTGCTAACCAGCGCCAGCATCCGTTGCCCCCCGCTGAACGCGGTGGCTAAATCCGCGACTTGCGTTTCGTTCACGGGACCGTCAATGCCTTTCATCACGACGCGCGTAAACCCGATGATGGCGTTCAGCGGACTCTTCAAATCGTGCGCCGCCCATGAGATAAATTCGCTGAGGTCTATTTGCCCCGTCTCGCCGCTTTTCCAAGCCAAAGAGTCAATCGCGCTGGGGTCGCTCGCCAGTTCTTTGGCTTGCTCGTCGTTCAATTTATGCTGTTGATATAAACGAATCGCTAATTCCGTTTTCGCTTCTTCCGCCGTCAATTGCGCGGCTTGCAACAACTCGGTGGGAATTTCAAGAATGGTCTTGTCCATGACGACCTTGCCTGTGCGTAGAATTGAATTTCAGCGAAAGTATAGCATAGCCAAACGGCAAATGTGAAATATAATTAATATAGGACTTACGCAAGACGCACCCTCATCCCCAACCCTTCCCCTGCAGGGGAAGGGAGTCCCCTCTCCCTACGGGAGAGGGATAGGGTGAGGGCGCGAGCGAATTTGGTCTTGCGTAAGTCCTATAATAGAGAAATTGTCCGCTGAAGCGTTTGTTGCGCTTGCCGCAACCAGTCAAAAGGAAAATCTCATGAAAGTAAATTTCTATGCCACCCTGCGCGCCATCGTTGGACAAAAAACCATCGAGGCAAATTTGCCGCCTCGCGCCACCGCCCGCGATTTGGCGAACGTGGTCGTCGCCGATTACCCCGCTCTGCGCGCTGAATTGCTGGACGCCAACGGCGAGATTCAGACTCGTATAAAATTTTTTATCAACGGGCGCGAGGCGATCTATCTGGACGATAAAATGGATACAGTTATCCAACCCGACGACAAAGTGGATATCTTTCCTCCTGTCGGCGGCGGGTAATTTTCCCTCACCCCAGCCCTCTCCCAAAAAGGGAGAAGGGAAAGCGAGAGACTATGCAAACCATCATCCGCGAAATGCGCGGGATTCCCTATTTTTTGATGAAGGAATATTTGCAGGAACTCGGCGGCGCGTTAACCGAAGAAAATTTGATGCGCGGCGACGGCTGGAGCGCGAGCCTCGAACGCATGGAACCTTTTCGCATCGGCTCGATTTCCGTCGGTCAAATCCGCTTGACGATGGAATTGGAAGATCGCGTCGCGGAGGATTTTCTCGAACGGTTGATGAAGAAAACGCTTCGGGCGGGAGCGTAAACGACGAATTGACCGCGAACCACTTTCCCGATTCCTTCATTCAAGAAAATTCTCTACCGTACATTTCAAAATGGGACGCGGACGCGAAGCGCGCCGAGAACGCGGATTTACAATAGTTTTTTCCGCGTTAATCCGCGCTCGTCCGCGTCCCATACGAATTTTGGACGGTAGCGATATTTAGTAAGGCTACGGGCATTGAGGAAGAGTGCAGGGTGGTGGCGGTGGCGGCGGCGGTGGTGGCGGTGGTGGTGGCGGCGGCGGGTTGTGGTCTTCCGGACAATAAGATTTATCGGCGCAATGCCCGCTACAGTTATGCGGATCGCAAATCACCGTTTGGGGTTTGGAAAAAGAGGACATTGTCGAGCAGATTTCATTGCCGTTTTCGTCTAAGGCGGTTACGCTCCAACTAAAATCTCCGCCTTTAGGCAAAATGCCGTCAATGTATTTTTTAAGGTTGGAGGCTGTCGTATAAAAAATAATTGGCGGGCTAGTTTGATTAAAGCCTGTAATTGTAACTTTATACTGTATCCCGGTTCCGGGATAGGGTTCCCAGTCAAAGTTTACCTCGCCTGTCGCCGGCAGTTTTGTCCCTATTTCAGGAGATATAATAGCGACGCAAGCCTCCCCCCCGCTGCTTCCGCCAAGCGCTTGCTCTACCAGCGGCAGAGCTTCGGGGTTGCTTTTTAGCCAATCATTAAATTCGTCAATGGTCATGTCGCCAACTTTGGGCGCAGTCCATTTTCCTCCAACGGGAGGATGAAGAATGACGCTTTGCCCGCTGGTAAAGTCTACCGAGCCGGCTGAGTTGCTTGCGGAGCAATTGCCTTCAAGACAGGTCAGTTTAATGTCTCCTGTCACTGGGTCAATTTCAACTTTCAAGTACGAGCCGCGCACAGAAGCCACGCCGGACGGCGTTTCCACTTCGGCGTTGCCGCCTTTCAAGATGATAAAAATTTTACCAATCTCCAGTTTTATTTTTGTGGCAAGTCCGCCTTCCGCTTCCTTGTTTGAAGTCAACGTGAAAAGGGAAGACGGCGCGACGCGAATAATGGTTCCCGATGAAAGGTCAAGGCGGGCGCGTCCGTCCTCTCCCGTTTGAACTTGCCCGTTTGCTTCCAGTACAGAGTCTACGCTGGCAGGCGAGAAAGATGTTTGCCTCGCTTGTTTTAGCTCTACTTTCCCAGCGACCTCGCTCAGTTTGGCGGAAAGCGAAAGCAGGGCGACGGTTGGCGCTGCCGTAGATTCCGCAATTGTTGATTTTGCTGGCGTTGTCGCAACTTTTGGAGGCGGCGTCGCTTGCGGTGCGCAACCTCCGACAACAAGAGAGCATAATAATAAAAACGCGATTTGTTTCTTGAGCATGGGGTTCTCCTTATTTAACTGATGTTACGCTCCCTTACCCTTAACCTCCCTCTCCCGGCGGGAGAGGGCTAGGGTAAGGGAGAGAAACTGCGTAAGGTGAGTAACTAAGTTGTAGCGTAAGCCGCAATTATGTCATGGAATTCGCCGTCGAGTAATCCTACTAATCAGTAGGTATACTGTGCGCGGGGACAACCTGCCTGAAAGCGCAAGCCAAAGTCCGACACAAACAGCGCCCCTGATTGCTCAGGGGCGCTGTTTATTTACAAACTTCTGTTTCGCTTACGGAGCGGTGTTGAAGTTTCGTACTGCGGAGACGTTCGTGAACGGAGCTAAGCCGATGTACAAGCCGTTAATCCTTACGCGCCAGTAGTACGTTGTATTTCCAAGCAACAACGTGTTGGCGGCATAGGTCTGGCTTGGCGCCGCGACTATAAAGCTTTTCAGCCCAGTTGTGAATATGCTGTTTGTCGCGAGTTCGATTGTGACGCTTGTCCAGAGACCGTTGGTTCCCATGTTCCATGTAAAGATAGGAGCCGTTCTGGTTACGCCTGTTGCGTTGCTGGCGGGCAAGGAAAGCGTGTTCGCCGGGGATATAATCGTAGGAGCGACATACTTGGCTTTAAGCGCGCCCGTCACAGACCAGGGTCCGTAAATAACCGTTGCGCCAGGCACTGCGCATGTTCCGCCGCCAAGCGTATATCCGCGAACGTGCCAGTAGTAGGTTTGTCCGGGTCGCAACGCGCCCGTGTTAAAGGACACGGCGGGGGCTATGGTATAGCCGCCTAAATATGTGGGAAAAATGGTCGTGCCGCTGAATTGATTCGGGGCGGGGGTGGAGTCGAGCTCCCATTGATAACAGTTAGCGGCGACGCTGCCAACGGGAACGAGGGAGGCGTTCCAGCTAAGCGCTTGAGGCGCGCTCACGACATTGTTATTGGCAATGAGAACCGGAGCCGCGGGCGAGGTGGTCGTGAACGAGTTTGACATCGGGGAGAAGACGCCGGGGTATGTTGCATTGTTCGATTTAACTTTGAACGTATATATCTTTGCCGCGCCGCCGGGAAGAGCGACTGTGGGAGTGAAGGAAGGGGAGAAGATAGCGGGAATGGTTCCGCCGCCGGGGATTAGTACGCCGTTCTGAAATATCTGAACGGTGTATGAAGACACAAAGGAAACCGGAGCCCATGTAATTGCCGGACGGTGGCTAGAGATATTGCCCCACGGACCATTTAAAGGATTGCCGCCGTTGAACCCGTCGTCTACAAAAAAAAGTGTGGGGTAACGCGCTCTTGTGAGGAACACCTGCGTAGGCGACCAAGCGCTCGTGCCGCTCATGCTAGATCTGTTGCTAACAGATCTCACCCGCCAGTAGATTCGGAAGGTTGGGTTGAGAGTGCCAGCTGGTATCACTAGCGTATTTTCGCTAAGTCCTATAACGGCGTTGGGATCGCCGGCTGTGCTTACCGGCCATGGGTACGTGCCGTTCGAAAAGTCGCTTATATCGTCATACTGGACTTCGTAATGCCAGGCGCTTGCCAAAGACATCACTTGGGAAGAGACTCCCCACTTGAGCGTTATAGGCGCCTGTGTGTCAACCAAAGAGTTGGCGGCTGGCAGGAAAGGTCCGCCGGGAACAGTGGGGGCAACGGAAGTAGATCTATTTACTGTGTATAAATCCACGCCGTTTGCAACAGTTCCAGCGTTATACAGCGCGTCTGTGTAGGTGTTGTTGAGCGCCAAGCCGATTAAATCGCCGTTAGCGGTGGGTGCGCAAGCCCAATAGTCCATCTCAACAAGGTAACTGGTAGCAAAGAGAGGATCGAAGTTATCGGCGACGGGCATTACTAAATTGATAGGACATGCGCCAATAACGGCTCCGTTGTTGCTGCTGGTAGAGCTAAAGTCAGTCACATCAAGCCCCAAAACTGGCTCGTTGAAGGTCACAAGGAAGTCTACCGTGGAGCCGCCGTTTTGCGGTTGAATTCCAGCAGGGAGCGTAATGGTAGCGGTGGCCCCGGTTGCGTCGGTGACTGTGACTGTGTCAGTGGACCCGGGCGTGGAGGTGGTGGATGCTAAGTTGTCGTTAGATCCTCCAACTACGCTGGCTACCACGGTCGCTGCAAGCGAAATTGTTATTACGCCGCCGCTAACATGAGCGAGGACGGGCACGATCCAAACAATGTTGTCTGAGGAGGTGGGGACGCCGACTGTTCCGTTAGCGGGTACCGTCAGCGTGACGTCGCTGGCGGTGAAAGAAGCGGGGTCAATGGCTGAACTAAACGTAATGCGGAAGCTGACCCTGGACGAAGATGTGGCGCCGGTCTGCCATGCCGCCAGCGCGATGGTGGGGAGGGGCCCAGCCGCAGAGACGGGCGTGGCCGCGCCAATCGGGCTGAGAATCAGCGCCAACAAGACAAACACGAACAAAATTTGTTTCTTGAAGAGAATCGGATTCATTTCTTTTTCCTTTTGTGTAAAGTTTAGGCTCATAAGTAGTTTCAAGAAGCTGCCTTCAAAACTGGTAAGATAAAGGCATATTTGCTTTGCAACAACGCGAACTGAGGAATGCGGTTAGATTTGATTTACTGTTGAAGCATATGCCTCCTTACGGGCAAAGCGCGTAAAAATATTGAGGATGGATTTGAAATGGAATTTCACGGCGCGTTTCTCTTAGCGGATATCGTCAGGTTAAGTTTTAGCGTAAGCCGCAAGATAATGGGGTAAAGTAAATGATTGAAGCCGTAGAACAAGATAATATTTCGCCGTTACGTCATTTACACGCCACTACCCAGATGATTATGACAGGGAATTCATCGGCGAGCAACCCTACTAATCAGTAGGTATAGTCGGATGAGTATTTAGGTCGCCCCCAGCCAGAGACTCATCAGCGCGGCGCGGCTGTTGACGCCGAACTTGCGAAAAACGGCTACGGCATACGGGTTCTCGCGCCAATCCTTCGAGACCTTCGCGCGCAGTTCAAGGAAAACCTGCCTGAAAGCGCAAGCCAAACTCCGACACAACAAACAGCGCCCCTGATTGCTCAGGGGCGCTGTTTGGATTACTCATTCACCTTACGAACCCTCACCCTAACCGCTTCGCGTCCCGCAGGGAGAGGGGACTACTCCCTTCCCCGTTGTCGGGGAAGGGATGGGGATGGGGCTTTGCGTAAGGCAGTTGCTCGTTTTGCCTACGGCGTGAAAGTTCGCGGCGCCGAGAAGATGGGCAAGTAAAGCCCGTTGATTCTCACGCGCCAACGCTTGAGACCTGCCGTGAGGGCGGGCAAAGTATTGGGGATCGTGTAAGTCGTGGCGGGAGCGCCAATCGTGAAAGTTCGTAGCCCAACGGTGAACGCGGCGTCGTTGGCGACTTGCAGCGTGTAACTCGTCCAAATGCCGTTGTTGACCGAACTCCATGTGAAAGTGGGACGATTGCCATTGCCGACGCCTACGTTTATCGCGGCGTTGGCGGGCGACGTCAATGTCGGCGCGACGAACTTGACTTTGAACGAGCGCGTCGTCCAGGCGCTGTGATTTCCCGTCGCGCCGGCGAGAGACCATGCGCGGACGCGCCAGTAATAGGTGCGCCCGGGAAGCGTGGCAAAAGCGGGAAGTTGCGTGGTTGGAGCGGCGACAGTGTTCGTGACGAAAGTGGCTCCGGTGAAGGTACTGTTGTTGGCGTACTCAACCTCGTAGCTCACGGCGGCGGGCAAACCGAGACTCGCGTTCCAGTCCAGGACTTGCGCCGGGTTGTTCGCCAAAAGCGCTAAGTCAAGCGGAGCAGTCAACACGGGAAGCGCGGGCGGATTAGCGCTGGTGGTGAAAGTAAACGGCGCGGAGTAGTCGCCCGCGTTCAATCCATTCGCCTTGACCTTCCATTGATATTGCGTACTGGGGAGCAAATCAATCGCAGGGGTGTAGGTATAGGCTGGGGCGATAATTGTTCCCGTATTAACCAGCACAGTGAAGGGATATGGCGTAATGGCGCTTTTCTTGAAAATTTGGAGGGTGTACGACGTCGCGCCGCTCACAGCGTCCCATTCAAAGGTTGGGCGTTTGTTGTTCAAAGCGGGCAAAAGAGCATTGGCGGGCGAGTTCAAAACGGGAGTCGCCAGTTTTGTGCGGAAAGTCCACGTTGCCGACCATGCGCTGTATTGATTGGCGTTGTTGTAAGCGCGGACGCGCCATGTGAAGGTTGTATTCGCAGGCAACGGTGTGACGAAAGTGTATTGCGACGCGCCCAGCCCAATCAACGAGTCGGCGTTATCCACCGTGTTGAAGGTTTGGTTGTAAACGCCAAACGGCGCGGTGACTTGAATTTCGTAATGCCAGCCGAGCGTTGCCAACCCCATGACTTCTTTCGAGTCGCCCCAATTGAGCGTCGGCGTGCTTGTGACGAGTGCGCCAGTCAGCGGGGAACCAAGGACAGGCACGGTGGGCGCGGTTCCCTTGTTGATGGTATAAACTTCGCCGCCCGCGTAGGATGCGACAAGGGCGTTGCCCGCCACATCTTGAATCGTTGCAGTCGCTGGAACGTCTAAGCGGATTGTGCCGTTGCCTGTGCCGGTATGCACCGTGACCGTGCGCGTCGCGCCCGAACCGCTAATAGCGGTGATGCTCGCGTTGGTGATAATTGTGTTCGTGAGTTTGAAGTCGGCTTCGGCGACGCCCGTGACCGGTTCGGAGAACGTCACCGTGAAATCTACTTGCGCGGCGCTGCTTGGCGTTCCGTTGGCGCGGACTATCGAAGTCACTGTGGGCGGGGTGGTTTCCACCGTGACGCTGGCGCAAGCAAAGATGGCGGAAACATTGCCTTGCGCGTCCTTTGCCCATGGATAGAGAGTATATGGTCCTGCGACGCTAACCGTATAAGTAGTCGGCGGCGTCGCCGTCCAACCCGCGTCGCCCGCGCCCGGCGGCGTGCTTGATTCGGTAATCTTGTAACCGGTCACGCCGATGTTGTCTAACGCCGTAAACGCCGTGATGGAAATGGCGAGTTGCGAAACCGTCGGAGCGGCGAACGAATTTACGATGGGCGGGGTGTCCGCCATAACGATTTGAGCGACTCCCGCCGACGTTGTCGCCGCGAAAGCGTCGTCGCCGCTGTATACCGCTTGAATAAGATGCGCGCCGGTAGGCAGGGTTAATGCGGTTGTGTTACTGCTAGTCGCGCTACCGCTTGCAAGCGTGACGGAAGCGCCAAAGTTGGCTCCGTCAATTTTAAATTGCACGGTTCCGCTGGGCGTTTCAGCCGCGCCGGAGACGGTTGCCGTGAAATTTATCGGCGCTCCGGATAACGACGGGCTTACGCTCAAAAGAACGGTCAAGGCGGACGATTTCAGGGTTGAAACTCCGAAGGATGTGTGTCTATCTATTGTTGTCGAGCCGTCGCCGAGTTGCCCGTTGAAGTTGTTTCCCCAGCATTTGACTCCGGAACCCGCCGTTAACGCGCAGGTATGATATCCGCCGCTTGAAATTGCGACGACGCCGCTACTCAAACCGCTGATGGCTACCGGCGTGGGTTTGGTTATCGTCGTGCCGTCGCCGAGTTGCCCGTTGAAGTTGCTTCCCCAGCACTTAACGTCGCCGCCCGTGGTCAGGGCGCAGGTGTGATTTCCGCCGGCTGAAATTGCGATAACGCCGCTGAGCAAACCGCTGACGTTGACCGGCGTGGAGATATGCGACGACGACGTTGCGTTGCCAAGTTGTTCGTTGGCGTCGCTTCCCCAGCATACAACGCCGCCGCTTGTCGTCAGGGCGCAGGTGTGATTAAAGCCGGCTGAAATTGCGGCGACGCCGCTGAGTAATGCTGGCCCGCCGCCGACGGCTAAGACGTCTACCGGCGCGGTGACACTGCCTGCGGTTGCGCCGTTGCCGAGTTGCCCGTCGGAGTTGCCTCCCCAGCATTTAACGCCGCCGCTTGTCGTTAGGGCGCAGGTATGAGATCCGCCGGCTGAAATCGCGGCAACGCCGCTACTCAAACCACTGACGTTTACCGGCGTGGAGCTATCTGTCGTCGTGCCGTCGCCGAGTTGCCTGTTGAGGTTGCCTCCCCAGCACTTAACCCCGCCGCCTGTCGTTAGGGCGCAGGTGTGGTCTTGGCCGGCGGAGATGGCGGCAACGCCGCTGAGTAATAATGGTCCGCCGCCGACGGCTACGACGTCTACCGGCGTGAAGCTATCTGCTGGCGACAAGCTGCCGTCGCCGAGCGCCATGCCGATTCCCCAACACTTAACCCCGCCGCTTGGCGTTAGGGCGCAGGTATGGTTTCCGCCCGTGGCGAGGGCGGCGGCTCCGGTTCTTACGCCGCTTGCATTAACCGGCGTAGAACTGTCTGTCGTAGAACCGTCGCCGAGTTCTCCGTTGGTATTCTTCCCCCAGCACTTGATTCTGCCGCCCGTTGTTAACGCGCAGGCGTGGTCTCTGCCGGCGGAGACGGCGGCGCCGCCGCTGGTTAAGCCGCTGACGTTTGTCGGCAGGTATCGCGTTGTCGTCGTGCCGTCGCCGAGTTGCCCATTAGCATTGCCCCCCCAGCACTTGGCTACTCCGCCTGTTGTTCGCGCGCAAGTATTAAAGAAACCCGCAGAGATAGAGGCGACTCCGCTGGTTAATCCGCTAACGTCTACCGGCGCGGTTCTTTCCGTTGCGGTATCGTCGCCAAGTTGCCCACTGGAGTTTTTTCCCCAGCACTTAACGCCGCCGCCTGTTGTTAGGGCGCAGGTATGAGAGGCGCCCGCAGAGATGGCGGCAATGCCGCTGAGTAATCCGCTGACGTTTACCGGCGTGGGACTTTGCGTCGTTGTGCCGTCGCCGAGTTGCCCGTTGGAGTTGCTTCCCCAGCACTTAACACCGCCGCCCGTGCTGGTTGTCACCGCGCAGGTGTGACTTCCGCCGGCGGATACGGCGGCAACGCCGCTGGTCAAGCCAGTGACGTCTACCGGCGTGGAGATAGGACCACTCGTCGAGCCGTCGCCGAGCCGCCCGTTGGCTGCGTTTCCCCAACATTTGATTCCGCCGGCTGTTGTTAGGGCGCAGGAGTGGGTAGCGCCAACGGAAATCGCGGCGACGCCGCTGAGTAATCCGCTGACGTCTACCGGCGTGGAGCTGCTTGCTGTCGTGCTGTCGCCAAGTTGCCCGAAGGCGTTGTATCCCCAGCATTTAACGCCGCCTGCCGCGGTTAAGGCGCAAACGTGAGAGTCGCCGGCGGAAATCGCAGCGACGCCGCTGGTCAAGCCAGTGACGTCTACCGGCGTGACGCTGTTTGTCGTCGTGCCGTCGCCGAGTTGTCCGACGGCGTTCTTTCCCCAGCACTTGACGCCGCCATAAGTCGTCAACGCGCAAGTAAACCCATTGCCGTTAGTTACCGCCGTAGCGTAAAAATTAAAATCTAGCGCGGGTTGTCCCGCGCCGACGGCGCTCGGCGCCGCTTGCGCCGGGCTTGCCCCCAGCGCGCTAAAGGTCAACGCCGTAACGCTTAAAAAGACCATGACAAAATACAAAAACCGTTTCATAAATTTATCTCCTTTGGCGCTAGGTTTTAGCGCGTCCACGACACGCCAAAAGAAACTAGCCAACTTGCGCTTAGGTTATGATTATGATAGGGAATTTACGGGCTGGCAATCCTACTAATCAGTAGGTATAGTCGGATGAGTATTTAGGTCGCCCCCAGCCAGAGACTCATCAAGGCGGCGCGGCTGTTGACGCCGAACTTGCGAAAAATAGTTACCACATATTGATGGACGCTGTTGACGGTCAGCCCCAGCGTGACGCCGATGTCTTTCTCTGAGGCGCGCGAGAGCAGGAGTTCTAGCACGCGGCGCTCGGCAGGCGTGAGGGGCGCGCTGGCGATCAGCAGTCCATGGTTTAACATCAACTGGCGATGAAACCATTTAAGTCCCCGCAACGTATAAGCCAGAATGGCGCGTTCTTCAACGGTGAAGTCAGGTTTGCCTATTTCGCGGTAAACGCCGAACCATGATTCGGAATCTTCATTTATTGGAAACGCGACAAATACGGCGTCGCTCAGACCGACGCTACGGTAATAGCAACGATAATAGTCAGAGCCGAACCAATCGTCCGAGACGAGATCGCGCAGGCGGTTGGCGCGAAAATGACCGGCGGCGGCAACGTTGACTACCGTAGTTTCATCCGCCACTCCGCGATAAAGATTCTTCAACTGCTCTTTGGCGCCGTCATCCAAGGGCTGCGTTGGATATAGATAACGGACAACGATAGCCCGCCAGCCTTTCACGGGATCCTCGGGAAAGGCGTCGCTCAGATGCACGCTGCCAATCCAACAGGCGTTTTGCGCGTTTACCAGCTCGCACAAGCCAACCATCAAGCGGTCTGCGATAGCGTCGAAGCGCGTGGCGTCCATATCCGCCAGATCGTCCCATAGCGCGTGAATGCGTTCTTGTAATTCAGGATTCATGGAAATGGTCTCCCGTTGAAAGCGTTTCAAAAATTAGAATGACTCATTCTAGGAGAGGGCGGAGGATTAGTCAAGATTTCTTACGGCGTTTTCCTATCAAATAGGATTTTTGCGCCAAATAAAAAAATCACCCCGCGTCCGCCGCGTAAACTCAAAGGGATTCCCTAATTACCCAATTGCTAATTACCCAATCGCCTTCACTTCCTCTTAATATACCCAAACTGATTCAACGCGTTCTGATTATCGCGCCAATCCTTCGAGACCTTCACGCGCAATTCAAGGAAAACTTTGCGTCCGCTCATTGCTTCAATTTCCTTGCGCGCCGCGCTGCCAATGGATTTTAACATCTTGCCGCCCTCGCCAATCACGATGCCTTTTTGCGATTCGCGTTCTACAAAAATCGTCGCGGCGACGTACGCCATGCCGTTCTCGCGCTCTTTGAACTCGTCAATCCGCACCGCCAAACTATGCGGCACTTCGTCGCGCAATTGAATCAAACACGCCTCGCGCAGTAGGTCGGCGGCGATGTCGCGCTCGTAAGAATCGGTGATTTGTTCTTCGGGATAATCGGGCGGTCTCTGCGGCAGGAGATTGATCAGCGTCTCGATTAATTCTCCCAACCCGATTTTTTTCGTCGCGGATATTTTCATAACGGCGGAGAGATTCAGCGACTGGGAATATTCCGCCTCTCGATTCGCTTCCGCTTCGCGCGGGGGCATATCTACTTTATTCAAAATTAACAGCGTGGGGATGCGTTGCGAGATATTGGCAAGCAGTCCCGCAATTTGAAGGTCGTCCTCTGTCGGCGCGGAGGATGAATCCACGAGCCAGAGGATAACGTCCACGCCGCCCAGCGCTTCTTCGGCTTCGTAATTCAAAAACTCGCCGAGTTTATGCTTCGCTTTGTGAATGCCGGGCGTATCCACAAAAACAATTTGAGCGTTGGGAAAAGTCAAAATCCCAAGTTGACGGCGGCGCGTCGTCTGCGGGCGCGGCGAAACCGCCGCCACCTTTTGCCCCAGCAACGCATTCACCAAAGTTGATTTGCCGACGTTGGGGCGGCCCACAATGGCGACGAAACCGGAACGATGTTCGTTTGTATTTTCTGTGTTCAAATTACTCCTTGTTTACCTGTCTACCTTGCTTACGGTCTTCCACAAATAAAACTCTCCGCGCCCAAACCCGCGACCTAAATAATAACGCCGCGTCCCCACCGCCGCGATGACCGCAATTTTCTTAAATCCATTCGCGCTTGCGATTCTTTCCGCTTCTTCCAGCAAGCGCGTTCCAAGTCCCAAATGTTGCGCCGCGCCCGTTTGCTCTTCGCCCACCCCAAGCGACTGACCGTACACATGCACCTCGCGGATAATCGCCGCGTCGTCCAAATCCGCCATGCCCGTTGGCGGAGATTTTTTTTGCGGCAACGACAAACGCAAAAAGCCCGCCAGTTGATCGTCCGCTGTGACGAAGGAAACAAAATGTTCTTCCGCCGCGCCCGCTTGATAAACGAAATCGTCCAAGCGCAAAGAATCCATTTCAACCGTTTTACCGCGCACCTCGCGACAACGGATACATTGACAATGCGTTCCGCGCCGCTTCATTTCGCTTTGAATATCTTGCCGCAGACTTGTGCGCGTGTTGCCTTCGACGACGTTATCGCCGGGTATATCGCGGATAACGCGATTCACGCGGCAATAGCGCGGGATGGTTGGTTTAATATCCGCGACGAGATTGACCAACTCTTCGGTGGCGTAAGGATGAAATTCTCCGCGCTTCCAGTATTCGTAGAGTTCGGCGTTTGCCAATAATTGATTCGGATAAATTTTTATTTCATCGGGACAAAAGTTTGTCCATAGTTTTGCGAAATCCGCGCGGTCTGATTCGGGAGTCGCGCCGAGCAAATTGGGCATCCAATGTAAAACAATTTTGAATCCCGCCGCCCGTAACAACGCGACGGCGTTGCGCGTGGTTGCAACGTCATGTCCGCGTTGATTAATTTCCAAAATATGGTCATTTAAACTCTGCGCGCCCAACTGAACTTTTGTCGCGCCGAGATAACGCAACCAACGAATCTCATCGGGGCTAATTTCATCAGGACGAGTTTCAACAGCCAGTCCCACGTTCCGATGAAGCGCGGTTTCGTTGAAATCGTGCGCCTCAATTAATCCCCCCTCTCCCGCTGGGAGAGAGGCAAGGGCGAGGGCATTCATCGCCTCAAAACACCGCCGAACAAACCATTCTTGATAATCGCGTTTATACGAAGACCACGTCCCGCCGAGAATGAGCAACTCGATTTTATCCGTCGGATGTCCCAAATTTTCCAGCGCCCGAATTCGCGCATGGACTTGGCTGTACGGATCAAATTGATGTTCCAACGCCCGCATCGCGCCCGGCTCGTCGGGCAGATAACTCTTCGGCATGCGCGCATCGTCGGGACAAAAAATACATTTGCCGGGGCAGGGATACGGCTTCGTCAAAACGGTCACGGTGGTTACGCCCGAAAGCGTGCGCATCGGCTTCATGCGAATTCGTTCAAGCAAAACGCGGTCAGGCGCAATTGTTTTCGCTTCCACCATTTGATGATACGCGGCGACCAGCGCGGCTTTGGTCAAGTATCCCTCGCCGCCCTCCAGCGGATGAGCGCGCAACGTCCGCATCACGTCGCCCCCCGCGCGGATTTCATCCAGCACATGATGCGCCAGCGCAATCTTTTGCGGCGTGAGAATATTGAGATCGCGCCAGCGTTGTTGGCGTTCGGAAATTTCCATGATTTATTTTACCTTTGTTTTGCTTCTTCCCAGTTGCGGAAAGAACAGGGATAAGGTATATAAAGAGGCGTACACAGGTAAATAAGTAGACTCGAAGCGCGTTTTCCGCAAACTAACCAACTACCCAAACTAAGGAACTAACTCCATGCACACCGTATACGCCTCCATCCGCACTGGCGACGACAAACCCAAAATCACCCGCGCTCTTTTACTGCGCGTCCTCAAATACGCCAAACCCTATTGGCGGCACATCATCGGGATGTTGTTCGCCATCGCAACCAACGCCGCGCTGGGATTACTCTCGCCGCTGATTTTTCGGCGTCTCATTGACAGCATCCTCCCCTCCAAAGACTTCAACCAATTAACGCTCTTCGCCGTCGCGCTGTTGCTCATTCCCATTTTGAACAGCGGCGTCACCGTCGTTCAAAGGCGGTTGAACGTGACGGTGGGCGAAGGCGTGATTTACGATTTGCGCGTCGCGCTGTTCACGCGCTTGCAACGCATGTCGTTGCGTTTTTTCACCAACACCAAAGTCGGCGAATTAATCAGCCGTCTTAACATGGACGTCATCGGAGCGCAGAACGCCATCAACTCCACCATCGTCAACATCGTCACCAACTTGATGCAAACCGCCGCGATTCTCGCCGTGATGGTCAGCCTTGAATGGCGACTGACCATCGCCAGCGTTTTAATCCTGCCGTTGTTCGCGCTGGCGGTGCGGTTGCTTGGCGGTAGGTTGCGCGACACCGCGCGCGAGGCGATGGAACTCAACGCGCAGATGAACGCGCACATCAGCGAGACGCTTAACATCGGCGGCGTGTTGCTTGTCAAACTTTTTGGGCGCGGGCTTGAGGAGGAAAATCGTTTCCGCGAACGCGCGGCGCGAGTGCGCGACATCGGGATTCAACGCGCCGTGTACGGTTCGTCGCTTGCCGCCATGTTGGGACTCATCGGCGCGGTTGGCACGGCGTTGGTGTATGGCTTCGGCGGATATTTGGTCATCAATAAAGAATTTACCGTCGGCACAATTGTCGCCTTCGGTTCGTATCTCGGCGCGTTGTACGGCGCGTTGCAAGGGTTGGCAGGCGCGCCCGTCGAGTTCTCTTCTTCGATGGTCAGCTTTGAGCGCGTCTTTGAAGTGATTGACCTGCCGCATGACATCCTCGAAAAAGAAAACGCTATCGTTCTGCGCGACGCGCACGGCAACGTCGAATTTGAAAACGTCTCTTTCAATTACAAAACCGACGAATCAAAACTCTTAGGCGAAGTCAAACGCTATGGAAGTTTGGATAACGTGCGGGCGGTTTTATCGGGAAGCGCGGATTTAAAAACCAGCCCGCGCGATTCAGACTCCCCCGATGTTGATTCAGCGTCGCAGGCGCGAGTGACCACCCTCGAGGGCGTCACCTTCGCCGCCCGCGCAGGGAAACTTGTCGCGCTAGTCGGTCCATCGGGCGCGGGCAAAACTACGCTAACGTATCTCGTCCCCCGCTTGTACGACCCCAGCGCGGGCGTCATCCGCGTTGACGGGCACGACATAAAAGACGTCACGTTGGATTCTCTGGCGGGGGCAATCGGCATGGTCACGCAAGAGACGTATCTTTTCCACGACAGCATCCGCACGAATTTGATTTACGCGCGCCCCGCCGCCACGCCCGCTGAAATTGAATCCGCCGCGCGCGACGCGAACATTCATAACTTCATTATGGGATTGCCCGACGGCTACGAAACGATTGTCGGCGAACGCGGCTATCGCCTCAGCGGCGGAGAAAAACAGCGTCTCGCCCTCGCCCGCGTCATTTTGAAAGACCCGCGCATTTTGATTCTCGACGAAGCCACCAGCCACCTCGACAGCGAATCCGAAGCGCTGATTCAAGAAGCGCTGAAGCGCGTCATGGCGGGACGCACATCCATCGTCATCGCGCATCGCCTCTCCACCATTTTGGCGGCGGATTTAATTTTAGTGATGGATCGAGGGAAGATTGTCGAACGCGGAACGCACGCCGAACTCATCGCGCTCAACGGCTTGTACGCGCAGTTGTACGAGACGCAGTTTCGGAGAGAGGGGATACAACCCTAAGAGCGTTTCTGAATAGGACGCGGACGAGCGCTGAGAACGCGGATGCAAAGCGTTTTTTCTGGAGTTTCGTCAAAAAACCCCGCGTTCATCTGCGTTATCAGCGTCCCAAAAACAAAATGTAAGGGGATCAAGACTCTCTAAAAAGATTCAAGCGCTTTTTGTTTATCCGTAAAGGTTTCAAAGAAGTCCGTGAAGCCGACCAAATCTAAAACGCTGACAACCTCAGGGCGCGGATTAAGCAACTTGACATGTTTTTGCGTCCCTCCGTCGCGGACATGATCCATGGATTTAAGCATATCCAATCCCTGCTGGTTGACGTCTGGCAACGCTTCGCCGCGCAACATTAAAGCGATCGTATGCAAAGACGCCAATCCCGCGCTGGAAATATAAGTCAGCTCGGCTAAGTCCAACAATATATTTCGCGCGCCGCTTTCAAACGCCTCGCGCGTTTTTGCGATCAAATCCTGATAAGTCTGCCCGTCTAAATGTCCCGCCAGCTGCAATACCGCGACAGCCGCGCTCCCCTGTTCTTGCGAAATGGTTATATTCATAGCGTACGCTCCTTGTTAAATTGTGATAGATAATTATAAACCCGCTTGACATAACAAACGCAACATCCCGCTTTCGACGACGACCGAAGCGTTATAGTTCTCCAGATAAGTTCTTTCCACGCCCGCAATTCAAGTAAAAAGATTTCACCGCTGAGGCGCGGAGACGCTGAGGAAAACCTTTAGGCACAGCCCCCTGTGGGAAAACTCCGCGTTCTCAGCGCCTCAGCGGTAAAAAAGTTTGGAAAAAACTTTTCTGGATAGATTTATTCGCCCGCAAAAGGACGAAATCTTTGCATCCAATTTTCGGGCGCGTCCAGATTTGTGAAATCGAATTTTTGATACAAACCATGCGCGTCGTCTGTGACAAGCAACCAGCGGCGAATGTCTTTCAAATCGGGGTGGGCGAGGATCGTTTCAATCAGCCATTTTCCGATTCCCTGCGCGCGATAATCTTCGTGGATAAAAACGTCGCACAAATACGCGACAATGGAATAATCCGTAACCACGCGCGCGACGCCGATTTGCCGTTGACCGTCGTATACGCCAAAGACCAGCGAATTCGCGAAGGCGAGTTCGGTCTTTTCACGCGGACGTTTTTTTGCCCAATACGAGCGCGCGAGAAAGTCGCAAACGGCGTCCATATCCAGGCGCGCAGGGTCGGCGCTGACGATAAAACGTTCGCGGCGGGTTTCAATAATCTGCGCCATGCGGCGAGTTTATCACAGCATGGCAGCATCGCCCTCGCGGATTTAATCGGCTTGGACGTCGTCTTATTTGTGATGGAAGTTTTGCAAAGGGATTTGGGCGAGGATAAATATCGCCCCGCGTACCTGTTGCGCAAGATGGTGGACGCGGGGCATTTGGGAAAAAAGACGGGGAGAGGGTTTTATCGGTATTTTTGAAATTCCCAAAATCCAGCGTATAATTGCCGACATATCCTTGCGGGGATAAACGCCATGTCTGAATCCAAACGTCTTCTCAAAGTATTCTTATGCCACGCTTCGGCTGATAAGCCGAAAGTGCGGGAACTTTATCGCTATTTAAAAAGGCGGGGAATTCAACCTTGGTTTGACGAAGAAGATTTAATTGGCGGACAAGATTGGCAAATTGAAATTCCGAAAGCATTAGCGACTTCCGACGCTATTATTATTTGCTTGACGAAAAATTCAGTTGACAAAGAAGGCTATATTCAAAAGGAAATAAAATTCGCTTTGGATAGAGCCCTTGAAATGCCCGAAGGACGAATTTTTTTAATTCCAGCCAAATTTGAAGAATGCGAAGTTCCTTCTTCATTAAGCCGCTATCATTGGGTGGATTTGTCCACCGAGATTGGTTATTCAAAGATGATGAAGGCGCTTAAGTTTCGCGCTTCGCAATTGGAACGCTCAACGGTGGAGTTATTAAAAAAATCTATTGACGAAGAAGCGGAACAAGAAGCGCTTGAAAATGTCGTTCGCGAGAAAGCAGAGTATGAAGCCGCCGAAAAAGCGCGACTAGAAGCCGAGAAACTGGCAAAGCAAAAAGCCGAAGAAGACGCTCGCCTTGCCCGCGAGAAAGCGGAAGCCGCGCAAAAGGCTGAACAAGAACGGCTGAAAAAACAAAAAGCCGAAGACGAGAAAAAAGCGGAAATTCAGCGCCAAGCGGCTAGAGAAGCGGCAAATCGTCAACCCATAAGTCGGGATTCAATCCCGACCTACGCGCCCGCGCCGCAAGCCAAAAGTCGGAATAAAATTCCGACTTACGCGGGGATTGGCGTTTTTGGACTGCTCTTGATTGGCGGGTTATTGGTGGCGGGCGTGATTATCGCAATCAATGTGTTGAAGAAGCCCGCCGCTACTCTTGCGCCCGAAGTGACAGTCACCTCGCAGGCGACTGTCACTTCCGCCCCCACCGAAACCCCCGCGCCTATAGACACGCCCACCCCTGCGCTTGGCATTGGCTCGACCGTGACAGGCGCCGACGGCATGACCTTGCTTTACGTCCCCGCTGGCGAGTTTACAATGGGTAGCGATTCTTATCCAGATGAAAAGCCAATTCACAAGGTAACGCTGGACGCCTTTTGGATTGACCAAACCGAAGTGACCAACAAACAATACGCCGCTTGCGTTTCTGTGGGCAAATGCGTCGCGCCGTCGGAGACAAAATCATACACTCACGCCAGTTATTATGGCGACTCGCAATTTGACAATTATCCCGTCATCTATGTAGATTGGAACAAAGCGAAAACCTATTGCGAATGGGCGGGACGCAGATTACCCACTGAAGCCGAATGGGAAAAAACTGCAAGAGGAACAGATGGGCGCACTTACCCTTGGGGTAATGACTCGCCCAGTAACAGTTTATTGAATTACAATAGCGCGGTTGGCGATACGACCGCCGTTGGAAAATATCCAAGCGGAAAAAGTATTTACGGCGCGTTAGATATGTCTGGCAATGTTTGGGAATGGGTGAACGATTGGTACGGTGAAACTTATTATCAAAGTTCGCCATCTTCGAATCCTTTAGGTCCCGATACAGGACAATATCGCGTGCTGCGGGGCGGCGCGTGGAACAGCTATGAGGACAACGTTCGTTCTGCGAATCGCGACAACTACACTCCCGACATCATCGGCAACT
>Ga0315281_10000373_pt1 | contig 62061 bp, 51 predicted proteins | sample YL17G07_0_MG_FD_204540 | JGI IMG/M metagenome (GOLD analysis project Ga0315281, IMG submission 204540) | Sediment microbial communities from Yellowstone Lake, YNP, Wyoming, USA - YL17G07_0 | ecosystem: Environmental > Aquatic > Freshwater > Lake > Sediment | place: USA: Wyoming | collected...
CAGTGGCCCCAGGGCTTTTGTCTGCCGCAACAACGCTCATCGCTGTGCGGCGGCGGGAACTTCCTTCAGTACATTTCCATCGGGTCCACATCCAGCGACCAGCGCACCTTGCGCCCGAGTCTCTCGGTTTCGAGTTGCGCGAGCCAGGCGTTCAAGAATTCGTGCAGGGCCTTGCGCGCGCCGGCTTGCACCAGCAACTGCGCGCGGTAGCGGCCGGCGCGCCGTTCCATGGGCGCGGCGATGGCATCCATCAATTGCACAAGTTCGGCTTCCACCAGAGTTTGCGCAAGGTCGTGCGTCGTGCGCAGGAAATCGAGCGCCGCACCCAGCTTGGGTGATTCGGCACGCAGCAGCGCGAAATAGGCGAACGGCGGATAGTGCGCGGCCTGGCGCTCGGCGAGCGCGTAGTTTCCAAACGCGCGGTAGTCGTTTGCGCCAAGCGCGGCGAATGCCGGGTTGTCCGGGTGAAAAGTCTGTATCAACACCTCGCCCGATTTGTCGGCGCGGCCGGCGCGGCCCGTGACCTGCACCAGTTGTTGCACCAGCCGCTCTTCGCTGCGGAAATCGGTGCTGTACAAACCCTGGTCGGCGTTCAACACGCCAACCAGGGTCAGATTCGGAAAGTCGTGACCCTTGGTGAGCATTTGCGTGCCGACCAGAATATCGGCCTCGCCATCGTGTACACGTTTGAACGCGGCTTCGAGCGCGCCCTTGCGGCGCGTGCTGTCGCGGTCGATACGCTCGATGCGCGCCTGCGGGAACAGACGCGTAAGCGCCGTCTCGACGCGCTCCGTGCCCGCGCCGATGCCATGCAGATTGCTGCTCGCGCAGGCCGGACACGTCGCGGGTATTGGCGTCTCGGCGCCACAGTGATGACAGCGTAATTGGCGGCTGCGTTGGTGAATGGTCAGGCGCGCATCGCAACGCTTGCACGGCGCGAGCCAGCCGCAATCGTGACACATGAGCACCGGCGCAAACCCGCGCCGGTTGAGAAACAGCAAACTCTGTTCCTTTCTTGTAAGACGCGCCTGCAAGGCCTCAATGAGCGGTGGCGACAGACCCTCGTTTAACTTGAGGCGCTTGAGGTCGAGCAGTAGCACGCGCGGCGGCGTTGCTTCGCCGGCGCGCTCCGGCAAACTGAGCAATTGATAGCGCCCCTGTTGCGCATTGTGCAGGCTCTCCAGCGCCGGGGTGGCCGAGCCGAGTACAATCGGCACGCCTTCGAGGCGTGCGCGTTTGATGGCCACGTCGCGCGCGTGATAACGGAAACCGTCTTGCTGTTTGAACGAGGTGTCGTGTTCCTCGTCCACGATAATTAGACGCAGCTCCGGCATCGGCGTAAACACCGCCGAGCGTGTGCCGATCACCACCGCCGCCTGCCCGGTGCGCACCATCTGCCAGGCACTCAGGCGTTCGCCATCGTTCAGCCCCGAGTGCATGACCGCCACCGGCGCGTTCAGCCGGCCCTCAAAGCGGGTCACGAGTTGCGGGGTGAGTCCGATCTCCGGCACCAGCACCAACACCTGCCCACCGCGCGCGATCACGTCTTCGATGGCGCGCAAATAGACCTCCGTCTTGCCGCTGCCGGTGACGCCGTGCAGCAATAGACATTGAAATTTTCCGGCTGCATCCCGGATCGCCTTGCCTGCTTCTTCCTGTGCGGCCGAAAGTTGTGGTGTGCTGTGCCGGTCAGTCGGTATCAACGAAAGACTTGGCCGCTCGGTCACGCGTATGAAGCCGCGCGCGTCCAAACGCCTCATGGCGTCGCGCCAATTCCCGGCCACTTGCGCGAGTGCCGTGGCATTCAGGCCTTCGGGGTGTTCATGCAACGCCTGAATCACGCGTTGTTGTACGGGAGAACGCTTGAACGTTTCGGGCGCGAGATCGCGGGCCGCTTCGGTGAGGCAATAGTATTTCTCGCCGGCACTCGTGGGCGCCGCGCCGCGCCGCAACAACACCGGCAACGCCGTCGTCACCACGTCGCCGATCGGGTGGTGGTAGTAGGTGCTCGCCCAAGTGAGCAGTTCCATGAGCGGGGACGGCAGCAGCGGCTCGGCATCCAGCACGCGGCCCAGGGTTTTGAGTTTTGCGCGCGGCACATCGCTGTCCGCGCTGACACCCAGGATCACGCCGATGGTTTCGCGTCGACCGAAGGGCACGCGCACACGCATCCCGGGCAGCGGCACGGGAACGCCCACGGGCAGGAGGTAATCGAAATGGCGCGCCAGTGGCGAAGGAACGGCGACGCGCGCGACGCGGGGAACCACAGACATGACGTGAATCTATCACAGCGCCCGGTTATGCCGGCCGTGGAACATCCGGCTCCACGCTTGCCTTCACCTGCAGAGTGTCCGCTAAGCCCTTGTTGTGAAATCCCCTTGCAGTTACGCACAGGTTCTGTGGATAAGGCTGTGCATAATTCCATGGATTTTGAAAAATTCAGCCGTATGACAATTTTTTGTTGCTTTGATTAAAAAATCACCGGCTGCAGGATATATCTGTAATTCAAGTGCTTATGCTAGATTAGCCGGGCCCGATGCAGTGCCCCTTGCTTGCCTGTGGCGATATTCCCGCGCAAACGGGCGACTGTGAATAACCGCTTGACGCAGGTCCAATCCTTAACTCGCGGGCCGTACCGTAAATTCCGTTCCGATTCGACATTTTGGAGAACCCCCATGGCAGCAAAACCAGCCCAAACCCAGGTCCCGATCGACAACCTTATCAGCCGCCGCTGGAGCGGCCGCGCCTTCGAACCCTTAAAGCCCGTCAAACGCGAGCAGCTTGTGGCCTTGCTCGAGGCCGCACGTTGGGCCGCCTCCTGCTACAACGATCAACCCTGGCGTTTTCTGGTGTGGGACCGCAACGCCGACGCCGCCAGTTGGCAGAAGGCCTTCGGCTGCCTAGGTGAGTGGAACCAGAAATGGGTCATTAACGCACCGGTGCTGATACTTTCCTGCGCCGGCAGCATCTACGAACGCAACGACAACCCGAATCGCTGGGGCCCGCACGACACCGGCGCGGCCGGGCAAAACCTTTATCTGCAAGCGGCCGCCATGGGCCTCATGGCGCACCCGATGGGCGGCTACGACGCGGACAAGACGCGCGCGGCCTTCGCCATTCCCGCCGACTACACGCCCATGGCGATGATGGCGGTGGGCCACCCGGGAGCGGCGGACAGCCTGGAAGAGGAGTATCGCCTGCTCGAAACGGCGGCGCGCAGCCGCAAACCGCTCGGCGCGTGCTTCTTCGAAAACGGCTGGGGCGTTCCGGTCAAGACCGGCTGAACATGTCCTTGGATGACGCCATCGCGCGCGCCGTCGCACAGGCAACCGGCGATGCTTTCAAACCCGATAGCCGGCGCGCCGTCAGCGGTGGCTCCATCAACACCACCGAAGTGCTGGAAAGCGGTGGCAGGAAATTCTTCGTTAAATTGAACACGGCAGTACGCCTCGATATGTTCGAGGCGGAAGTGGAGGGACTCGCCGAAATCGCCAGCTCAAAAAGCGTGCGTGTACCGAAATCGGTCTGCTGCGGCACACACACCGATCGGGCGTATCTGGTGCTCGAATATCTCGACATCGGGCACGGCAACGGCAAGACCGACGTACTCCTTGGCCAGCAACTTGCGGCCATGCATCGCACCACGCACGCACGCTTCGGCTGGCACCGCGCCAACACCATTGGCTCGACACCGCAGATCAATGCCGAGACAGACGACTGGCTGATCTTCTATCGTGAACAGCGGCTGCGTTTTCAGCTTGAACTGGCCGCCGCGAACGGTCATGGCGGGAATCTGCGGCGGCGCGGTGAACAACTCCTGGAAAAGATTCCGGCGTTCTTTGCAGGCTACCAACCACTGCCATCGCTGCTGCACGGCGACCTGTGGTGCGGGAACCATGCCACGCTGCGGGACGGCACGCCGGTGATCTTCGACCCGGCGGTGTATTACGGCGACCGCGAGGCGGATCTCGCCATGACTGAACTATTTGGCGGTTTTGGCGAAGGCTTCCACGCCTCTTACCGCGAGGCCTGGCCGCTCGATTCCGGCTACCGCGTGCGTCGCGATCTCTACAACCTTTACCACGTGCTCAATCACTTGAATCTGTTCGGGGGCAGTTACCGTGCGCAGGCCGGGCAGATGATCGAACGGCTGCTGTGCGAAACTTGATCGCAGGTTGATTATTCTCCGTCACGTTCCTTCGCCAACACGGCCCGCAACGCCGGCAACAGCTTGATCAGTTCTTCAACCGCCTTCTGTTCGCCGGCCAGCTTGCGCAATGCCGCCATCTCATGCAGTGCCGTGCGCCGGTTGACCGCCGGAAAACCCATGACCTGGTCGTCGGCTGCGATTGGCTTCGTGACCCCGGCCTGCGCGTACACAATCGCCCGGTCGCCGACCTTGACGTGATCCGCCACGCCGCACTGCGAGGCCAGCGTGACGTAGTCGCCGATCACGGTGGAGCCGCCGATGCCGACCTGACCGCATAACAGCGAATGTTCACCGATGCGCACGTTGTGCGCGATGTGTACCTGGTTATCGATCTTGGTGCCCCGGCCGATGCGCGTCTCGCCGAGCGCGGCGCGGTCGATGCAGGTGTTGGCGCCGATCTCAACGTCCGATTCGATCACCACGATTCCGACCTGCGGGAAGTTGACATGCTTGCCGTCGCGCAACCGGTAGCCGAAGCCGTCCGCGCCGATGACGCTGCCGGCATGGATAATGACGTTATCGCCGAGTTTGACGCCGTGATAAAGCACCACGTTCGGGTAGAGCACACAGCCGTCACCGAGCGTGACATCTTCCCCGATGTGGCAACCGGCGTGCACCTGGCAATTTCTGCCGAGCGCGGCGCGCGCGCCGATACAGACGAAGGCATCCACAAAAGTTCCGGCGCCGACTGTAGCGGTGGCATCGATCTGCGCCTGCGCGCTGATCTTGCCCGGATTCGGTTTCTCCGGATACAGATGATGCAGACAGGCAATGAATGCCATCTCCGGATCTTCCGCCAGCAGCAGGCAGGTCTTGCCGGGCGGCCGCTCTCGCACATCCATGTGCTCCGCGGCACTTGGGCTCCTGCCGGGCGCAGCATCGGCCGCCGTGCCCTTCGCCACAATGACCGCGCTTGCGTCCGTGGTCTTGAGCTTCGCGGCATATTTGGCGGCGCCGACGAACGTGATCTGACCGCTCTTCGCCTCATCGATGTTGGCGGCAGAATGGATGGGCGTGTCCGGGTTGCCGCCGAGCAACTGCGCACCGCAAATCAGGCTGAGTTCTTTAACGCTGGTGGCCATGATCGGTTACCGGGTTAGCGTCAGGGGAGATGGTACTTTTTGCTCTCGGTGTGGACGCATTCGACCAGCGCGACCACGTGTTCCGGATCAATGCCGGTGTGGATGCCGTGACCGAGATTGAAGACATGACCCGCACCCCGGCCAAAGCTCGCCAACACCGTTTCGACCTCCGAGCGGATGCGCGCGGACGGCGCATAAAGTACCGAAGGATCCATGTTGCCTTGCAGGGCGACGCGCGCGCCGACCCGCGCGCGGGCGTCCTTGAGATCGGTGGTCCAGTCAATACCAAGCGCGTCGCAGCCGGTGTCGGCCATGGATTCCAGCCATTGGCCGCCGCCCTTGGTGAACAGAATTACCGGTACCTTGCGGCCATCGGCCTCGCGCGTGAGGCCACTCACAATTTTCTGCATGGTCGCTAGCGAAAATTCCCGGTAGTCGCGCGGCGTGAGCACACCGCCCCAGGTGTCGAAGATCATCACTGCCTGCGCGCCCGCCGCGATCTGGGCGTTAAGATAAACCGTGACGGCGCGCGCCACGGTACCGAGCAGTTCGTGCAACAGCGCGGGCGCGTCGTAGAGCATTTTTTTAATGAGCGCGAAGTCCTTGCTCGAGCCGCCCTCGACCATATAGGTGGCGAGCGTCCACGGCGAGCCGGAGAAGCCAATGAGCGGAACCTTGCCGTTCAGCTCGCGGCGTACGAGGCGCACGGCATCCAGCACATAGCGCAGCTTGTCCTCGGGATCGGGCACGCCGAGCTTCTTCACGTCCGCCGCCGTGCGTACCGGATTATTGAAGTGCGGACCCTCGCCGTTGGTAAAAGTGAGGTCGAGACCCATGGCATCCGGGATGGTAAGAATGTCGGAGAAAAGAATCGCCGCGTCGAGCGGGAAGCGCTTGAGCGGTTGAAGCGTAACTTCGCAGGCCAACTCAGGCGTGGTGCACAACTGCATGAACGAGCCGGCCTTCTCGCGCGTGGCGCGGTACTCGGGCAGGTAACGCCCGGCCTGGCGCATGATCCATACCGGTGTCATGTCCACGGGCTGGCGCAGCAGGGCGCGCAGGAATCGATCGTTCTTGAGTTCGGTCATTGATTAAAACTCAACGCAAAGACGCAAAGAAAGGTCAGAGCAATCACACCGAACAATGCCACAGTCTGGCCGTGAGTTGGCACCAATAGCAGATGCTATTTCAGGTTTGATATATTTGCTCTGCATCTTTGCGTCTCTGCGTTGGGCCGTATTTATCAACGTGGCAAGTCAGAGAAGCCCATCAGGTATTCGTCGACCGCGCGCGCGCATTGGCGGCCTTCGCGGATTGCCCACACCACCAGCGACTGGCCGCGCCGCATGTCGCCGGCGGCGAACACCTTCGCCAGCGAAGTCTGATAGTTAGCCTCGGTTGCTTGTACATTACCACGCGCATCCAGCGTAACGCCCAATTCCCTGAGCATGCCTTCCTGTACCGGATGCAGGTAGCCCATGGCGAGCAGCACCAGATCGGCCACGATGTTGAACTCGCTGCCCGCTATCTCGCTCATTTTCCACTGGCCTTTTTCGTCTTGTTTCCAGTCGAGACGTATGGCGTGAAGGGTCGTGACTTTGCCGTCCTTGCCGCTGAAACTCTTGGTGCCCACCACCCAGTCACGACCGCCATTAGTGCCGATCTCCTCCTGAGAGCTGGAGGTTCGCAATTTGTTCGGCCAGTTCGGCCAGGTGAGCGGCTTGTTTTCGCTCGTAGGCGGCTTGGGCAGGAGTTCGATTTGGGTCACGGACGCGGCATCCTGTCGAATCGAGGTGCCGATGCAATCCGAGCCGGTGTCACCGCCGCCGATCACCACGACATGCTTACCCTTCGCGGTAAGCGCGCCAGAATCGGGAACGCTGTCACCGGCATTGCGCCTGTTCTGCTGCGGCAGAAATTCCATGGCGAAGTGCACGCCGTGCAGCTCGCGCCCCGGAACGTTAAGGTCGCGCGGGTGTTCGGAACCGCCGGCAAGCGCCACGGCGTCGAACTCGGCTAGCAGTTTCTTCGCCGGCAGGCTTACGCCGACATGCTGGTTGACGCGGAACTCGACGCCCTCGGCCTTGAGCTGGTCGAGGCGCCGATCGATATGGTATTTTTCAAGCTTGAAATCGGGGATACCATAGCGCATCAGCCCGCCGAGGCGGTCATTCTTCTCGAATACCGTCACCGCGTGCCCGGCACGCGCCAGTTGCTGCGCGGCGGCGAGACCGGCCGGGCCGGAGCCGACCACCGCTACCTTCTTGCCGGTTTTCTTTACGGCCGGCTGTGGCTTCACCCAGCCCTGCTCCCAGGCACGGTCGATGATGGCGTGTTCGATGGTCTTGATGGTGACTGGATCGGTGTTGATGTTGAGCGTGCACGCTGCCTCGCACGGCGCTGGGCAAATGCGGCCGGTGAATTCCGGGAAATTATTGGTCGAGTGCAGAATGTCACTCGCCTCACGCCAGCGGCCGCGGTACACGAGATCGTTCCAGTCCGGGATAATGTTATTAACCGGGCACCCGCTCTGGCAGAACGGGATCCCACAGTCCATGCAGCGCGCGCCCTGCCTGCTCAATTCTTTTTCGGCGAGCGGGATTTCGAATTCTCTGTAAAAGCGAATGCGTTCGCCGGGCGGTTTGGCGCCGGGGTCGTGGCGCTCGATTTCCAGAAATCCGCGTGGATTACCCATGCTTTACCTTCTCCACCGGTGCATGCGCCGCCGCCATCTCAGCCAGCGCGCGGCGGTACTCAGTCGGCATGATTTTCACGAACTTCGGCAGGTAATGATCGAGATCGTCCAGGATCGCGCGCGCGCGCTCGCTGCCGGTGTAGTGCAGATGCCGCTGAATGAGCGTACACAGAATGCTCATGTCGCTCTGGTCGAGATGGTTCACGTTCACCCGGCCGTGGCTTTCGAGCTCGCCGGCCATGTCGCCGGCGTGCTGCACGTGCGCGGCTTCGGCCGGCACCGCTTCGAGTTCGACCATGGCCAGGTTGCAGCGATTGCGGAAATCGCCGGCCTCATCCAAGACAAATGCGATGCCGCCCGACATACCGGCGGCGAAATTTCGCCCCGCGGGTCCAAGCACCACCACCGTGCCACCGGTCATGTACTCGCAACCGTGGTCGCCCACGCCCTCGACCACGGTGAGCGCGCCGGAATTGCGCACCGCGAAACGCTCACCCGCGACGCCACGGAAATAACACTCGCCGCCGACGGCGCCGTACAGCACCGTGTTGCCGACGATAATGTTGTCTTCCGGTTTGATGCGCGCATCGCGCGACGGGTAGATCACGATGCGGCCGCCCGACAGACCCTTGCCGACGTAATCGTTGGCATCGCCTTCGAGTTCAAGCGTCACACCGTGCGCCAGCCAGGCGCCGAACGACTGACCGGCCGTGCCTTTTAACTTGATATGAATCGCGTCCTCGGGTAATCCAGCGTGGCCGTAACGCCTGGCCACCTCGCCGGAGAGCATGGCGCCGACGCTGCGGTTCACGTTGCGCACCGCCACTTCAAACTGCACCGGCTTCTTGTTGTCGAGCGCCGGCTTGGCCCTGGCGATCAGTGCGTGGTCGAGCGCCTTCGTCAGACCGTGGTCCTGGATCTCACAGTGGCGAATGGCCGCACCGGCCAGTTTCGGCTGATAAAGAATTTTCGAGAAATCGAGACCCTTGGCTTTCCAGTGACTGATGCCCTTGCGCGTGTCGAGCATGTCCACGCGCCCGATCATGTCATCGAATTTACGGAAGCCCATTTGCGCCATGTACTCGCGCACTTCTTCGGCGACGAAGAAGAAATAATTCACCACATGCTCCGGCTGACCGGTGAAACGCTTGCGCAACTCCGGATCCTGGGTCGCCACGCCCACCGGGCAGGTATTCAGGTGGCACTTGCGCATCATGATGCAACCTTCCACCACCAGCGGCGCAGTCGAGAAGCCGAACTCGTCGGCGCCGAGCAACGCACCGATGGTCACGTCGCGCCCGGTTTTCATCTGGCCGTCGGCCTGCACGGCCACGCGCCCGCGCAGATTGTTCAGCACCAGGGTCTGCTGGGTCTCGGCCAGGCCGATCTCCCACGGACTGCCGGCGTACATGAGCGACGACAACGGCGTAGCACCGGTACCGCCGTCATGACCGGAAATGGTGATGTGGTCGGCATGCGCCTTGGCCACGCCCGCGGCCACGGTGCCAACGCCGATTTCGGCGACCAGCTTGACGCTGATGGAGGCCGCCGGATTGACGTTCTTCAGGTCATGGATGAGCTGCGCCAAGTCCTCAATCGAGTAAATGTCATGATGCGGTGGTGGCGAGATCAGTCCCACATTTGGCACCGAGAAGCGCAGCTTGGCAATGTACTCGCTCACCTTGGTACCCGGCAGTTGGCCGCCTTCACCGGGCTTGGCACCTTGCGCCATCTTGATCTGGATTTGATCGGCGCTCATCAGGTACTCGGTGGTGACACCGAAACGGCCGGCCGCAACCTGCTTGATTCTGGAACGCAGCGAGTCCCCGGCCTTGAGGCTGAGGTCGCGCACCACGCTCGGGATGCGCGAGCGCAGCGACTCGCCTTCCTTCACCGGCTTGAAGCGCATTGAGTCTTCGCCACCCTCGCCGGTGTTGGACTTGCCGCCGATGCGATTCATGGCGATCGCCAGCGTGGTGTGTGCCTCGGTCGAAATCGAGCCGAGCGACATGGCGCCGGTGGCGAAGCGCTTGACGATCTCTTTGGCGGCTTCCACCTCTTCGAGCGGAACCGGTGCAGCGGTTTTTTTGATCTCGAACAGGCCGCGCAGCGTCATCAGACGTTCGTTCTGATCGTTGATGAGCGCGGCGTACTCCTTGAAGGTTTGATAGCTGTTGGTGCGCGTGGCGTGCTGCAGCTTGGCAATGCTCTGCGGCGTCCACATATGCTCCTCGCCGCGCACGCGAAAGGCGTACTCGCCGCCGGCATCGAGAGCGTCGCGGTACAGCGGCGCATCGCCGTAGGCCTGACGGTGCCAACGGGCCGCTTCTTCCGCGATCTCGGCGAGACCGGCGCCTTCGACACGGGTCGGCGTGCCGGTAAAATATTTTTCCACAAACGCGCTGTTCAGGCCGATGGCCTCAAATATTTGCGCGCCGCAGTACGATTGGTAAGTCGAGATGCCCATCTTGGACATCACCTTGAGCAGACCCTTGGCGACACTCTTGGTGAAACGCTTGCAGGCCTCGGCGTGTGTCAGGTCGGCGGGCAACTGGTCTTGCATCGCGGCCAGGGTTTCGAACGCGAGATACGGATGTATGGCCTCGGCGCCGTAACCGGCGAGCATGGCGAAGTGGTGCACCTCGCGCGCCGAGCCGGTCTCGATCACCAGGCCGACCTTGGTGCGCAAACCCGCACGGATTAAATGATGGTGTACGGCACTGGTGGCGAGCAGCATCGGCACCGGCATCCGCGCGGCGCTGGTGTCGCGGTCAGAGAGCACCAGAATGTTGGCGCCGTCGTGTACCGCCTTTTCGGCCGCCGCGCACAGCCCATCGAGCGCCGCGCCCATGCCGGCCGCGCCGTGCGTGGCCGGATAACAAACACCGAGCGTCTCCGAGCGGAACCGGTTCTGCGTCAACGCGCCGATGGTGCGAATCTTTTCCATGTCGGCAGAAGACAGTACCGGCTGGCTTACCTCAAGGCGCAACTGCGGCTCACTGGCATCCAGACTCAAGAGATTCGGGCGCGGGCCGATAAACGACACCAGCGACATCACCATCTCCTCGCGGATCGGATCGATCGGCGGGTTGGTGACCTGCGCGAACAGTTGTTTGAAGTAGGCATACAGCGGCTTGGCGCGATTCGACAACACCGCCAGCGGCGTGTCGTTGCCCATCGAGCCGATGGCTTCCTGGCCGGTGACCGCCATCGGCGTCATCACAAACTTGATGTCTTCCTGGGTGTAGCCGAAGGCCTGTTGACGTTCGAGCAGCGCGCCGTGCGAAACGACCGCCGCGCTGCCTGCGGCCGGGCCGCAAAACTGCTCCTGCGTTTGCGGCACTTCCACCATCCCTGGTGGTCGGCCGGAACACGGCTCCTGCGGTTCCGGCACTTCCACCATCCCTGGTGGTCGGCCGGAACACGGCTCCTGCGGTTCCGGCACTTCCACCATCCCTGGTGGTCGCAGGTCTTCGAGACGAATCTGCGACTTGTTCAGCCAATCGCGATACGGCCGCGAGTCGGCGAGTCGGGATTTGATCTCGGCGTCGTCGATGATGCGCCCGGCCTCAAGGTCGATGAGAAACATCTTGCCCGGCTGCAGGCGCCACTTCTTCACGATCTTGTGTTGTGGAATGTCGAGCACGCCCATCTCCGAGGCCATGACCACGTAGTCGTCGTCGGTGATGAGATAACGCGCCGGGCGCAGGCCGTTGCGGTCGAGGGTGGCGCCGATCTGGCGGCCATCGGTAAACGCCACCGCCGCCGGGCCGTCCCACGGTTCCATGAGTGCGGCGTGGTATTCGTAAAACGCTTTGCGTTTTTCATCCATCAGCGGGTTGCCGGCCCAGGCCTCGGGAATCAGCAGCATCATGGCGTGCGCCAGTGAATAGCCGCCCGCGACCAGCAGTTCGAGTGCGTTGTCGAAGCTGGCCGAGTCCGACTGACCTTCGGCGATCAACGGCCAGAGCTTGTCGAGGTCGGCCCCGAGCAACGTGGACGACATGGAATAGCGGCGCGCCGCCATCCAGTTAACATTGCCGCGCAGGGTGTTGATCTCGCCATTGTGCGCGATCATGCGGAACGGGTGCGCAAGATCCCAGGTCGGGAAGGTGTTGGTTGAAAAGCGCTGATGCACGAGCGCGAGCGCCGACGCCATGTCCGGGTCGAGCAGGTCCGGGTAATACTCGCCGACCTGATCGGCGAGCAACATGCCCTTGTACACGAGGGTGCGCGACGACAGCGATGAGACGTAAAACATTTCCCCGGCGTGTACCGCGAGCGCGCGAGCGCGATGCTCGACGACCTTGCGGATGACGAACAACTTGCGTTCGAAGGCCGCCGCATCCTGATCGCTTCGGCCGATGAACACTTGCCGCACCACCGGCTCGACCGCCTGCACGCCTTTGCCGAGGCGTGCGTTGTTCGTAGGCACATCGCGCCAGCCGAGCAACGGTTGGCCCTCTTCGCGCACCACGGCGGCGACAATTTTCTCGCATTCGGCGCGAACCTTGGCATCGCGCGGCAGGAATAACATGCCCACGGCGTATTGCCCGGTTTGCGGCAGCGTGATGTTCTGCGCGTCCAGTACACGCCGCAGGAAACCATCCGGTAGCTGAATCAGAATGCCGGCGCCGTCGCCGGCCAGCGGGTCGGCGCCGGTGGCGCCGCGATGGCTCAGGTTCTTGAGTATTTGCAGGCCCTGTTCGATGATTCGATGGCTGGGCCTGCCCTTGATATGGGCAATGAAACCGACGCCGCAGGCATCGTGTTCCTGCTCGGGGGCGTACAGGCCCTGGCGCGGCGGCAATCCTGAATGACTCACACTGACTCCTCTTGCAGCTTTCTTTCGGCGGATTCCGCGCGCGTTGTCGGCCTGATACCCGGCAATGCTGCAAAAACTGCGAAAATTCCAGCGAAAACGGCCGTCCAGTCTACCTAGTGAGCCGCGTTCCGGCAACGGCGGTAACGCCGATTTTGAGGGAAAATCAGGTGAGTTCGGCCGGATCGTTGAGGCGCTTGTGCTCGCGGATGGCATAACGGTCGGTCATGCCGGCAATGTAGTCGGCCACCACCCGGGCACGGGCGAGCGGGTCGTCCGGTGCAACGCGCACCTTGTCATGGTATTGGGTGGGCAGCAGGCGCGGATCGTCCATGAACACGCCGAACAGGCCGGAGACCACCTGTTCGGCCTTGCGCGTCATGCGCCGCACGCGAAAGTGGTTATAGAGTTGCTCACGCAGGAAACGCTTCAGTTCAAGACTCTGCGCGCGCACCGGATCGCTGAAACCAATGAGCGGCCGGCCGGCGTTGCGCACGTCCCCGATGGACTGCACCGAGGCTTCGGCCAGCTGACGGCGGCTGTTCTCCACCAGGTCCACCACCAGATAATTAATCATGCGCCGCACGATCTCGTGGATACGCACGCGCTCCGGAATATCGGGGTGGAGGCGCGCGACCTCGGCGTATTGCTCGCCGAACAGACCCACCGCACGCAGTTGCTCGACACGAATAAAGCCGGAGCGCAGGCCGTCGTCGACATCGTGATTGTTGTAGGCGATTTCATCGGCCAGGTTGGCTACCTGCGCTTCGAGACCGGGTTGTTTCTTTTCAATGAAACGCCGGCCGATGTCGCCAAGTTCGGCGGCGTGCTTCGGCGAGCAATGTTTGAGAATGCCTTCGCGCGTTTCGAACGTCAGGTTCAGACCCGGAAATTCGGCGTAGCGTTCCTCCAGCACATCGACCGTGCGCAACGATTGCAGATTGTGTTCGAATCCGCCGTAGTCGCGCATGCAGGCATTCAACGCGTCCTGCCCGGAGTGGCCGAACGGCGTGTGGCCGAGATCGTGAGCGAGCGCAATGGCTTCGGTCAGGTCTTCGTTCAGGTTCAAGGTGCGCGCGATCGAGCGGCCGATCTGCGCCACTTCGATGGAGTGCGTGAGGCGGGTGCGAAACAGGTCGCCCTCGTGATTCACAAACACCTGGGTCTTGTATTCGAGGCGGCGGAACGCACCGCAATGCACAATGCGGTCGCGGTCACGCTGGTATTCGCTGCGGTAGGCGGGCGCCGTCTCGGGCTTCTGCCGGCCGCGCGAGCTGGCGTCGGTCGCGGCGTACGGCGCCAGGGCAACGCTCACGCCACCTCCCGGCACTGCTCCAGGGTTTCGGCGAGCAGCGCCGGCGGAACGTCCGAGGTGATGACCGCATGGCCGAGCCCCTTGGGCAACACCAGGCGTAGCTTTCCGGCTTCAACTTTTTTATCCACACCCATCAACTCGCGCAGTTGTGCGCCGGAAAGCGATCGCGGCGCACGCGTTGGCAAGCCTGCACGTTGCACGAGTTTTTCGATACGTGCGACGTCCTGCGGCGCAAGCCAGCCGAGGCGGCGTGATAAGTCGGCGGCCATGCACAGACCGGCCGCAACCGCCTCGCCATGCAGCCACACACCGTAACCGGCGCCGGCCTCGATCGCGTGCCCGAAGGTGTGACCAAGATTGAGCAGGGCGCGGCTTCCTTCCTCGCGCTCATCGGCCGCTACCACGCTGGCCTTGTCGGCACAGGAGCGTTCGATAGCAAAACCGAGTGCCGCCGGATCACGCTTTAGCAGCTTGTCCAGGTTCTGCTCCAGCCAGACGAAGAAATCAGGGTTGCCGATCAAACCATATTTAATGACCTCGGCCAAACCAGCAGACAGCTCCTTGTCCGGCAGGGTATTGAGCGTGTCGGTGTCGATGATTACGCACTGCGGCTGGTGGAAGGCGCCGATCATGTTCTTGCCGAGCGGGTGATTCACACCGGTCTTGCCGCCCACCGAAGAATCCACCTGCGCGAGCAGCGTGGTCGGAATCTGGATGAACGGCACGCCGCGCTGGTAGGTAGCGGCCGCGAAGCCGGTCATATCACCGACCACCCCGCCGCCCAATGCGATCAGCGTGGTCTTGCGGTCGCAACGATTTTCAAGCAGCGCGCTGAAAATGTTATTCAGTACATCGAGAGTCTTGTGCGCCTCGCCATCCGGGAGCAACACCTTCACCGGGTTCCACGGCGCCAGTTGCCTGAGCAGCGGTTCGAGGTAGAGCGGCGCGACGGTCGTGTTCGTCACCACCGCCACCCGGCTGCCGGGGATACACGACCCGAGCAGCCCGGGCGCACGCAACAACCCCTGGCCGATGTGGATCGGGTAACGGCGCGGCCCAAGTTCAACGTTCAGGGTTTTCATTGGTATTCAGGTCTTTGAGACGCGCGACAATATCGCTCGCGACGCTCGACGGCGCGCGCTGACCGGTGTCGACAACCACATGCGCGACCTGCCGGTAGATCGGCTCACGCTCACGCAACAGTTCCTCTATTTTGCCACGCGGATCGTCGGTCTGCAGCAGCGGCCGGTTGCGATCGCGGCGCGTGCGTGCGACCAGTGTTTCAATGTCTGCCTGCAAGTAGACCACGGTGCCGTGCTGTCTGAGCGCCTGGCGGTTTTCTTCCAGCAGCACCACGCCGCCGCCGGTGGCCAGAACAATGTCCCGCTCGCGGGTGAGCACCTCGATCACCACGCTTTCACGGCGGCGGAAACCGGCCTCGCCTTCGATCTCGAAAATAACCGGGATCGCGACACCGGTGCGTTTTTCGATCTCGTGATCGGCATCGACAAAGCGCTTGTGCAACAGGGTCGCCAGATGCCGGCCGATGGTGGTCTTGCCGGCGCCCATCGGGCCGATCAGAAAAACGTTACCCGGCAACGTCATGCCGGGCCTGCGCCAGATGCGTGGAGTGCGTGAAATGAAGTCAAGAGGCGCTTCCATGACCACGCCGTCCGGCCGCGCAGCGCGCGGCCGGAGCGGATGGCATCACCTCAAACTGAGCGTATCCGAAAGAATGCGCGGCGTCAGGAATATCAGCAGCTCGGTTTTATTATCGAGTTTGCTTTTCTTGTTGAACATCCAGCCCAACACCGGCACGTCCGCCAGGAACGGCACCTTGGTGACAGAACTGATCAGTTCCTGTTCGTAGATGCCACCGATCACCACGGTCTGGCCGTTGTCCAGCAGTACCTGGGTGGTGATTTCCTTTTTATTGATCGTACTGTTTTCCGGGTCGGCCGAGGCGAAGGCGTCTTTGGTGATCAAGACATCCAGAATCACCTTGTCATCGGGCGTGATGCGCGGCGTCACTTCCAGGGCCAGCACCGCTTTTTTGATCAACGCGGTCACCCCCTGCGCGGTGATCACCTGAAACACGCGCTCCTGGCCTTGCTCAATACGCGCCTTCTTCTGGTTGGCGGTGATGAGACGCGGGCTGGAAATCACCTTGCCCAGACCCTCTTCCTCCAGTGCGGACAACTCCAGGCTCAGGAGGTTACCCCCTGGCAAGTTGAGAATGGTGGCAATCGAACCTGCCGCCGTGGTGCCAATACCAGCGGCGCCCAGGTTAACACTCAGATCACTGCCAGCCACGATGGGCAACCCGTTGACCATGTTGTTTGCACAACCCAAGGTTCCGCAGACGGTCCCCGCCGCGGAGGCTCCAAGCGGGCCCTGGGCCCTGACGCCCCATTTGACACCCAGATTTTTGGCGAAGGTATCCCGCGCCTCAACCAGCCGGGTCTCGATCATGACCTGGCGAACCGGCTGATCGAGCGCGGCGATGAGCTTGCGCACTTCCTTGATCTTGCTCGGCGTGTCCTGGATGAGCAGGGTATTGGTGCGTTCATCCACGGTCACCTGACCGCGTGGTGACAGCAGCGTGTTGGATTCGGTGTCGAGTTTGTCGACTCTCACATTGCTGGGCGGGGAGGACACGGTCACACCGCCGGTCGAACTGGCCCGGCCGGCCGGTTCAATCGCCTTGATGGACTTGAGCAGCTTGGCGATATCCTCGGCCTTGGAATAATTGACCTGAATCAGCTCCGACACCAGCGCCTCAAGTTCCATGACGCTCTTGCCGGCTTCGAGCGAAGCCTTTTCCTTGGCCGCCACTTCGTCGGCCGGGCCAACCGTGACCACGTTGCCGCTCTTGCGAATGGCCAGATTCTTGGACGTGGCGATGATATCCAGCGCCTGATCCCACGGCACGTCCTTGAGACGCAGCGTGAGGTTGCCCTTGACCGAGTCGCTGGTCACGAAGTTGAGGTTGGTGAAATCGGCGATCACCTGCAACGCGGCGCGCACGTCAATATTCTGGAAGTTGAGTGACAGTTTTTCGCCGGAGTAGCCAAACTCGTCTTTTTTCTTCTCCCCCGCCTTCTCCACGATCGGTTTCACGTTCACCGTGAACACCTCGCCCGCCTGGTAGGCCAGGTGCTCGAACTTGCCACGCGCAACAATCACCATGCGTACGTTCTTGCCCTGCACGAAGGTATCGATGTTGTATACCGGCGTGCCGAAGTCGGTGACATCCAGCCGGCGTTGTAATTCCGCCGGAATGCCGGTGTCGAGGAAATCGACAATGATCTCACCGGCCTGCTCGCGGATGTCGATGCCGACGCCGTTGTCGGACAAACCAATGATGATCTTGCCGTCGCCCTGCGGGCCGCGACGGAAATCAATGCCCTTGAGGTTGTGCTTGCCGGGACGCACGGCGCTGGCGAAGCGCGTGGTCTTGGGCGCTTGCGCGCCAGCCACGCCGCCCACCGGATTATCCACCGTGATCGTGTAATTGCGGCCGTCCACCGAGCTGGTGTGAGCGGCCGGCTTCACCAGGTTCAGCACGATGCGCGTGCGGTTCTGCGCCTCGATGGCGTTGACGCTGGTGACGGCGCCGGTGCCCACCTTGATACTGGTTCTGGACATGTTGACGCGCGTGTTCGGAAAGTCGAGCGCAATACGCGCCGGGTTGCTGGTGGTAAACACCGCCGGCTTGGCGGGCACACCCGTCATGCGTATTTGAATCTGGATGCGGTCGCCCGGCAATTTCGCGTAGACGATGTCCTCAATGGCGTTCGACGGCTCCGCCGGCTTAACCGGTGCGGCGGGCGCGGGCACAGGCACTGACACCGCAACCGGAGGCGGGACAGACACGGCTACTGGAGCGGTAACATCAACCGCAGGCTTTTCGACAACGGGCTTCGGCACCTCATCGGCTTTTGGTATTTCAGCGGTTTTCGGTGTATCGGCACCGGTCAGCGCGAGCACCCGATAACCATAACTGGCGGGTTCGATCTTGAGTTCTCCGGCCTGGCTCATCAGAAAGTCGATGTTCACGCCGCTGCCATTGTCGGATAGATAAGGATAAACACCCTTCACCGCGCCGCGCCCATCGACATCGGTTACCTCGCGCAACGCCGTGCCAGAAAGATGCAGTCGCAGACGCTGACCGCTGTCCAGCGTCTCGACCGTGTAGACCGGCGCACCGCTCACCCACACTTGCAACGCGGCGTTGGCATTGTCTTCCTCCCACGACAGGGCCGTCAGGTCGCCGGCGAACGCAGCACCGCTGAACAGGAACGCCAATGCGGCCAAGCCGTGCGCCAGCGCCTGCCGGAAGGTCTGCGCGTGATGATTACAATTGCTCATTTTGTTCATCATGTTCTGGTTCATGCTAACGCCCTCTTATTCCTGTATGGCGAGACCCGCCTCGCGTTCCACCCACTCGCCGAGCGCGCCCTGGATGAGCTCGACCAACTCTATTTTTTCATCGGTAACGCGCGTGATCCGACCGAAGTTCTGGCCTACGTAGTTGCCGCGCTGTACCCGATACACGGCACCGTCGGCAGTCTGAACGATGCCCCAGGACTGCTTGGCGCGGCTCAGGGTACCGACCATCTTGAGACCGTCGAGCGGATAATCCTCAAGCGGTTCCTTGCGCCGATTCATGTCCGGGCGCGGGCCGCCCGCCCGTCCCGCCACGGACTGCGGCCTGAGGTTGGCGGGCGAGAATGGATTCATGAGATCGGTCGCCGCATAGGCAAAGGCCTCGTACGGTTTGATGTCCGGCAACGGTTCGATCTTCGGTTTACGGTCTGCGTGGGCGGTCTTCACGAACTCGCGCAGGTCGTCGAGTCCGTCGCTGCTGCATCCCGCCAGCAAGCTGCATCCGAGAACGAGTGGCGCCAGGACGTGTCTCACTTGGCGGCTCCTGCCGTGGCGGCGGGTTTGGCGGCTGGTTTGGCAGCGGGTTTGGCGGTCTTCGGTTTGAGCGCCTCGATTTCCTCGGGTTCGAGGTACCGATAAGTGCGCGCCACCGCCGACATGCTAAGCAGACTGGTCTTGGGATCCGTGACGATATCGATATTGCCGACCGTCACAATGCGCGGCAACGCCGCCAGATCGCTCACGAACTGGCCGAGTTCGTGGTAACCGCCGGTGACCTTGATGTTGATCGGCAGCTCGGCGTAGAACTCCTGCGGCTTCTCCTTGTCCGGCTTGAACAGCACAAAACTCAAGCCGCGCCCGAGACCCGCCTGGGTGATGTCCACCAGCAGGTTCGGCACCTCGGTCTTGTTGGGCAACTGGCGCAGCAGCGTTCCGAAGGCCTGATACATGTCGTCCATTTGCAGTTTATAGGCCGGAAGATTGATGGCCAGGCCTTTCTTGCCGAGGTATGTCTCCTTGAGACCACGCTCCTTTTGCTGCTCCTGGTCGTATTGCACGAGCTCGTCGGAAATCAGAACCCAGTAACCGGCGAACAACAACAGAAAGCCGATCAGCACAATGCCGACGAGCTTGATCGGCAACGGCCAACTGGCGATGTTATTGAAGTCGACATTCTTGAGGTCGTCCAGGGTCATGGCGCGTCTTTCTCCAGCTTGACCTTCTGGCTGACGCGCAGGGTGAACTCGCTGACGCGGTCATTGCCCTTGGTCTTGATGTTGATCACATCCAGATCCGGCTTGGTGTACCAGTCGGAGGCGTCGAGGTTGCGCATCAGCGCCGAAACGCGCGCGTTCGACTGGGCGTTGCCGGTCAGGGTGATAACCGGGGCCACCTGCTTGAAGGTGGTGATATACACTCCCTCGGGTACCTTGCGCACCAGATCGTCAAACAGATGTACGACCTGGGTGCGGTCCGACTGCAATTGCTGGATCACGCGCATGCGCGCCAACAACGCCGCGCGCGCCGCCTGCAGTTCCTTGATCTCCTTGATCTCCTCGTCGAGCTTCTTGGTCTCCTTGTCGAGGTAGTCATTGCGCTTCTGTTGATTTTCGATCAGGCCGCTGACGTGCAGGTGCGCATAAAAAACCACCAGGGCCATCAGGATCCACACGCCAACGGCTATCGACAGCAACTGGCGGTCCTGTTCCTTGCGGCGCAGGTCGCGCCAAGGCAGCAGATTAAGGCGCGTCATGCGTCAAACCCGCGCAGCGCCAGGCCGCAACTGATCATGAGCGACGGCGCGTCCGCTGCCAGCATCTGCGGCTTGATGCGTGAGGCGAGCGACATGCTGGAGAATGGGTTGGCCACGGCCGTGGCCACGCCGACACGCGCCGCCACCAACTCGTCGATCCCGGTGACCTGCGCGCAGCCGCCGGCGAGCAATACCTGGTCGACGCTGTTGAACGGACTGGATGAATAGAAAAACTGCAACGAGCGCATCGCCTCCTGGCAAAGCGCCTCCATGAACGGGCGCAGCACGTCGGTCTGGTAATTGTCCGGCAACCCGCCCTGTTTCTTGGCGAGCCCGGCCTCTTCGTAGGACAGGCCGTAACGGCGCTGGATTTCCTCAGTCAGCTGGCGCCCGCCGAAGGTGTGATCGCGCGTGTACACCGAGCGGCTGTTGTGCATGACGTTGAGCGTGGTGGTGGTGGCGCCGATGTCCAGAATCGCCACGGTCCGTTCCATGCCGCCCCCCGGCATGTTGCGGGCAATCAGCTCGTAGGCGTTTTCCATCGCGTAGGTTTCGATGTCAATCACGACCGGTGTAAGCCCGGCGCTGTCCGCGACCGCCGCGTAATCGTCCACGATTTCCTTGCGACAGGCGGCGAGCAGCACGTTCGTCTGCTCCGCGCCCTCGGACGTGGGTCCGAGCACTTCAAAATCCATGTTCACCTCGTCCAGCGGGTAGGGGATGTGGCGGTCAGCCTCCATCTCGATCTGCAACTGCAGGTCACGGTCGCTCAAACCGGCTGGCATGCTCACCACCTTGCCGATCACGTGCGAGCCGGCCACCGCCAGCGCGACGTGTTTGAGGCGGGTGCCGGAACGCTTCACCGCGCGCGCAATGGCCTGCGCCACCTGCTCGACTTCGGTGATGCTGTGCTCGACCATGGCGTTTTGCGGCATGGGTTCGACAGCGTAACGTTCCACGCGATAGTGTTCACCGGCCCTGCTGATTTCCAGGACCTTCACGGAGGAAGCGCTGATGTCCACTCCCAGCAGCAACGGCTTTTTCTTGGCCAGCAGCCTGCCAAAAACGGCGGAGACAGGCGCCCTGCCGCCAGCGTGTTGGGCGGATTTACCCTTGGCCAGGAGCTTACCCAGCATGTGTATTGTTTTCCTCTTATTCCCAGTGGCTTAGGTAGACTATATGCAATTCTGCATTAAATGCTACCCCTAAATGTAGACGATGACAAACGGAAATGACAAATGCCGTTTGGTCTGAACCGGAAACTGTTTATACTGCGGCGGCGGCACGCGGAATCCAGGGCAAACCCTCAGGCCAAAAGTCCATCGCCACCACGACTCGCCCCGCATGAAGCTTTTGCCCAGTATTCTCTCCACGCGACTAAAACTCGCCCCATTTCTCCCGCAAAAACCCTGGCAAGTGGCGCTGTTTGCCGCTACCGGGATGTTCGTGCTGGGGCTGTTGCTGGCCGCCACCGTGGCCCTGCTCCTCACCCCCACCCTGCCGTCGCTGGACGATCTGAGTCAGGGCCATCTTAAGGTACCGTTGCGGGTATATTCTGCGGAAGGCACATTAATTGCCGAGTTCGGGGAAGAACGGCGCATCCCGGTCAAGATCGCAGGGGTCTCCCCGCAGTTGATCCGGGCAATTTTGTCCGCCGAGGACGACGGCTTCTACTCGCACCAGGGTGTGGACTTCCTGGGCGTGGCGCGTGCCACCATCAACAACCTGCGGCGCGGACACACCGCCGAGGGCGCCAGCACCGTCACCATGCAGGTGGCGCGCAATTATTTTCTTTCTCCGGAAAAAACCTACACGCGCAAGGTCAGGGAGGTGCTGCTGGCCTTCAAGATCGAACGTGAATTTAACAAGGACCAGATCCTTGAACTTTATATCAACAAGATATTCCTCGGCAGTCGCGCCTATGGCTTCGCGGCGGCGGCCCAAATATATTTCGGCAAAAACCTGAATGATCTCGGGCTCGCGGACATGGCGCTGCTCGCCGGACTGCCGAAGGCGCCGTCGCGTTATAACCCGCTGGTCAATCCGGACAGCGCACTCGAACGCCGCGCCTACGTGCTGCGGCGCATGCTGAAGCTCGGTTACATCACCGAGGCCACCTTCACCGAGGCCATGAGCGCGCCGCTTGGCGCGAGCCGCCACGCGCTGCGTTTCAACGTAGACGCACCGTACGTCGCAGAGCAGGTGCGCAAGTTCATGGTCGACAAATTCTCAGAGGCCAGCTACGCCGACGGCTATCACGTGTACACCACGATCCGCGCCAAGGACCAGCAGGCCGCCGATGCAGGCTTGCGCAAGACGTTACTCGCCTACGACCGGCGGCACGGCTGGCGCGGTCCCGCCGGCCGCGAAAATATCAACCGCAAAACCGCCACCGGCCGCCTGGACGAACTGCTCAAGGAATATCCGGTGTTGGGCGGATTACAGCCCGCGATCATCAACCACACCGATGAAAAAATGGCGGTGGCCTATACGCAGGAAGGGTCGCGCATCGAACTCGGCATGGCCGCGATGACGTGGGCGCAGGCCTACATCGACGAAGACACGCTCGGACCGCCGCCGCGCAAGGTCACGGACGTACTCAAACTCGGTGACGTCATCTACCTCGAACGCGTGAACGAAGACGAGTGGAAGCTCGCCCAGTTGCCGGAGGTGGAAGGCGCACTCATCGCACTCGACCCCAGGAACGGCGCAATCCTTGCCCTGAGCGGCGGCTTCGATTTCTTCCGTAACCAATACGACCACGTGTCGCAAGCGCAGCGCCAGCCGGGATCGGGCTTCAAACCATTTATCTATTCGGCGGCGCTCGACAAGGGCTTCACGCCTGCCAGCCTCATCAGCGGCGCGCCGATCGTGGTTGAAGATGTTTCGCTTGAAGACGAGTGGCGCCCCGAAGATTACTCGCGCAAATTCTTCGGGCCAACGCGCCTGCGCAAGGCGCTGGCGCTGTCGCTCAACCTGGTAGCGGTGCGCCTGCTGCGCGCCATCACGCCGGAGTACGCCGTCGAGACCATGCAGCGCTTCGGCTTCGACCCCGCCAAGCTGCCGAAAAATCTGTCGCTCACGCTCGGCAGCGCCGAGGTTACGCCCGCGCAAATGGCGAGCGCGTTTGCGGTGTTCGCCAACGGTGGCTACCGCGTCGAACCCTATTTGATCGCGCGCATCGAAGACGCCAAACACAACATCATCGAGCAGGCCAATCCGCTGGTTGTTTGTCCGGGCTGTCCGGCATCCACTAGTAACGACGACCCACAGGGACGTGGAAGTGTCGCGGGAGGCAGGATGCCGGGAGCGACCCCGGCTAAACCCGCGCCGCGCTATGCCGAACCGGCGATCAGCGCGCAAAACAGTTTTCTCATGACCAGCATGCTGCGCGATACCATCAGCTACGGCACGGCGCAGGCAGCGAATGTGCTGAACCGCAAAGACCTGGCCGGCAAGACCGGCACCACCAACGATCACCGCGATGCCTGGTTCAACGGCTACAACAGTGAGCTGGTCGCCGTGTCGTGGGTCGGCCTGGACTCAAACAAACCGCTCGGCAAGGGCGAGACCGGTGGGCGCGCCGCGTTGCCGATGTGGATCGACTACCTGCGTGTAGTGCTCGACGGCGTGGCGGAGAAGCCGCTCGTCACAGCGCCTGGCATTGTCACCACCCACATCAACCGCGAGACTGGAAAACCCACCACGCCTTCCGACCCGGGCGCGATGCTGGAGTACTTTATGGAAGGCACGGTTGAATCCAGCACCGATGTGCTCGAAGACGGCACCACCCCGGCGCCGGCAACACCGGGGGGGGGGCGCGAGGGCTTGTTCTGACATGTCCGGTCGCCGGTCTTCGCCCCACGCCCACGACGTGGAAAAAATCCACCAAAACAAAACCCGCCTGCGCATCAGCCGCGAGGCGGCGCGTCTCATGGCCGAGGAAGGGGTGCTCGACTTTCACGCCGCCAAGCGCAAAGCGGTGGAACGCCTCAACCTGCCCGAAGGCCAGCACCTGCCCTCCAACCCGGAGGTCGAACAGGCGTTAAGCGAGCACTTGCAACTCTTCCACGCCCGCGACCTGCCCCAGACCCGGCAACGGCTACGCCGCCTGGCGGCGCAGGCCATGCGCCTGCTGGAACGCTTCGAGCCGCGTTTGGTGGGGTCGCTGCTCAGCGGAAATGTCACCCGGTTTTCCGAGATCGAGCTGCACGTGACCGCCGACACCCCGGAACTCGTGGCATTTTTCTTGCGAGATCAAGGTATCCCCTACGAGGAAACCAATAAACGCCTGCGTTTCGGTGGCGACCGCAGCGAAATCCTGCCGGTTTACCGCTTCCTGGCCGAGGACGCCCATATCGAATTGACTGTATTCACCACCATCGCAGCGCGCGAAGCGCCCTCAAACCCGGCGGATGGCCGGCCGATGAAGCGCGTGTCCCTGAAAGACGTCGAGGCCCTCATAAGCCAAACTTCAGGCAGCGCCGGACTTGCCAAAACTTAAACAGTGAATTACATTAAAATTCATGGGGTAGCTCAGGAAAGCTGAACTACATTCTGAGTAGAGTCCCAAAAAACTTCGGGGCAGAGGAAATAGATTAATGAAGAACGAGGCCATTGAAATGATCAAAACGCCGCTGTCTCTCATTCGTGCTGTGGCTTTCTGCCTGCCGCTGGCGCTGGTGACAAGTTGCGGATCAGGATCAGGTTCACCAACACCCGGAGCGCCTGAAGCGCCTACGGGCTCGACATTGACCGTCAGCCCCGACGCCGTGCCTTGGGATATAGGGTCATCGCCTTGCGACTACTCAGTTTTGCAAGACACCTATTTCAATATTGTCGCGCGGGACCCCAATGGCGCAGCGCTCGCAGGCATAGGTCTACGTGTAAGCCTTGCCCTGGCGCCCGGTACTGTAATTTTTACGCCGCCGTATACGCCTATGTTCCTGTACGACGACCTGGATGGCGATGGGTTTTATACCGACCTCATCACGAGCTTTCCGCACTACACGACGACCGGGGGTTCCGGTACCAAGCTGCTGCGCGTTCAGTACGACCTTTCGTGTGCGTATGCAGGTAATCTGGACGTGTTCAGCGGCCCGGCTTATGGAACTGCGAATATCAGCGTCACACTAGTGGCGCCATAGCTATCCAGCAGCCCGCGCAGGGCGGGCGCGTTGTTCGTGCCCGCACGTTTTGATTCGATACTGAACCGGAGGGATTGGACGTGGCGTTGAGACCCGCGTTCGTTCAACCTGCGCAGCCCGCGTAGGATGGGTGGAGCGAAGCGTAACCCATCAGTCTTTCTCCCCACCACCGCCGCCGATGCATGGAAATGATGGGTTTCACCCATCCTACCTCTCAATGAACGCGCCTTCTCGATCTAGCCGATGATGCGCTGCTAGCATGCCAAAATCCCTTGCCAAGATCCCGCCCGCCTCTGACGCAAAAGGCAGCCGCGTGCGGCTCACCGCGCGCACCATCGGGCTGCTGTTGCTCGGCCTGGTGCTCGGGTCTTATCTCGCCGGAAACCGGTTGCTCGACAGCATCGAACTTAAAACCTACGACATACGGGTGATGAACCGCCCGGCGCCGGCCGCCGACACGGCGGTGGCCATTGTGGCGATCGATGAAAAGAGCCTGGCCGCGCTCGGCCGCTGGCCGTGGAGCCGCACGACCCTGGCGCGGCTGGTTGAGCGACTGGACGCACTCGGCGCACGCGTCATTGCCTTCGACGTGTTTTTCTCGGAGGCCGAGAACCGCACGGCGCTGGAGCAGATCGAACGCCTCGAACACGAACAGGGTGTACGTGGGGAGACCAGTCCCTATGCACGTGTAAAACGCTCGCTCGCCGCCGATTCATCGTTCGGCCGGGCCATCGCCAAAAGCGGCAGGGTGGTGCTGCCGATGGTGTTCCTCCTGTCCGAAGAAGAGGCGCGTCACCAAAGCCCGGCCGAGGCCGCGCGCGCACTGGCGGCGATTGAGGAACAGGCCGTGAAGCTGATCCGCGATCACGGCGACGGCCGTCTCGGCTTTGCCATGCCACGCACCACCGGCCTTCTGACCAATCTGCCCGAGCTCGCGACCGCCGCCGCCGCCACCGGCCATATCAACAGCCTGCAGGATGCCGACGGCACCGTACGCTGGGCGCCACTGGTGATGCGTCACCAGGGACTTTTCTTCCCCGCCGCCGACGTGCAGGCGGTGCGTCTGTATCTGACCGACCCGGCGTTCGCGCTGCACACCACGAACTACGGCATCAGTGGACTGCAACTCGGCGAGCACTTTATTCCGACCGATGAATACGGACGCGCGTTGATCAACTACCGCGGCCCGGCGCGCAGCTTCCCGACGTTTTCCGCCGCCGACGTGCTGGCCGGCCGCATCGACGCGGCGCCGCTGCGCGGCAAGATCGTGCTGATCGGTGCCACCGCCCAGGGTCTCGGCGACAACCGCACCACACCGGTAAGCACGGTGTTCCCGGGGGTCGAGATCCGCGCCAACACCCTGCAGAACCTGATCGATGGCAACTTTATTCAGCGGCCCAGCTGGATGTTCGTATTCGACATCGGCCTCATGCTGGCGCTCGGCGGGTTGTTGGTGGCGCTGCTGCCGCGCGTTGGTGTGCGTTTGAGCGCCCTGTTCACGCTCGCGCTCGCTGGCGCTTACCTGCTGCTGGCAGTCGTTGAATTCCGGACGCAGCTCATCTGGATCAATGTGGTCTATCCGGCGCTGTTGATTGTATTGCTGTACGTGTCCGCGACCCTGATGCACTACTACAACGCCGAGCGCGAGAAACGCCAGATCAAGAATGCCTTCCAACATTACGTGCCGGTGGCCGTGGTGGACCAGATCCTGCACAACATTGACCACCTCGGGCTGGGTGGCGACAAGCGCGAGCTCACCGTGCTGTTCTCCGACATCCGCGATTTCACCGGCATTGCCGAGAGCCTGTCGCCGGAAACGCTGGTACAGCTGCTCAACGATTATCTGACGCGCATGACCGATCAGGTGTTTCGCCACGAAGGTCTGCTCGACAAGTATATCGGCGACGCCATCATGGCCGTGTACGGCGCGCCCATCCATTACCCGGACCATGCACGGCGCGCCTGCCGCACCGCGCTCGACATGGTGCGCGCGGCGCGCGACCTGCAGGCGCGATGGAAGGAGCAGGGCCTGCCGCCGCTCGACCTCGGCATCGGCATCAACACCGGGCCGATGGTGGTCGGCAACATGGGTTCCAGAACGCGCTTCGATTACACCGTGATCGGCGACGCCGTGAACCTCGGCAGCCGCATCGAGGCGCTTAACAAACAATACGGCACACACATTCTGATTTCGGAGTTCACTTACAATCAGGTGAAGGATGAGTTCCCGTACGCGCGCGAGATCGACGTGACCACGGTGCGCGGCCGCCACGAACCGGTGCGGCTGTACGAGCTGATGCTGACCGAGCAGTATCCGCACCTCGACTGGCTGCCGGAGTTCGCGCGCGCCTACGGACTGTTCCGCGCCGACCAGCGTGCCCAGGCGCTGCCGCTGTTCAAAAAACTCGCCGAGTCCTATAACGACCCGGTGAGTCGCTATTATACCGAGCGTTGTCAGTCGCTGCGTCGGCGGCGTGGCGAGTAAGCGCTTGTTCGCGTGTCCTGCGGCGATATTCTCTATTCGATGCTTCTCGCTTCCCGGAACGGCCGGTAGAATAGCGCGCACTGCATTTTCATGGTTGACCCTGGGGACCGAGATTGAAGGCGCTGATCGAAGACCTGCTCACCGCCGCCATTGAGGGCCTTAAGGCCGAAGGCGGGCTAGCGCGCGAGGTGAGCGTCGAGGTCGGGGTCGAACGCACCCGCGCCAAGGAGCACGGCGACTTTGCCTCGAACGTGGCGCTGGCGCTGGCCAAACAGGCCAAGGCCAAACCGCGCGACATCGCACAGAAAATCGTCGCGGCACTGCCAGCCTCAGCGCTGGTTGTGAAAGTCGAGATCGCCGGACCGGGGTTCATCAACTTCTTCCTCAGGCAGAACGCCTACCAGCAGGTGATCGCGCAAATTCTGGACGCGGGTGCGGCCTACGGCCGTTCGACGGTCGGCGCCGGCAAGCGCGTGCAGGTCGAGTTCGTGTCGGCCAATCCGACCGGGCCGCTGCACGTCGGCCACGGGCGCGGCGCGGCCTACGGCGCGGCCGTGGCCGATCTGCTGGCCGCCACCGGCTTCAGCGTGCACCGCGAGTATTACGTCAACGACGCCGGCCGGCAGATGGATATTCTCGCCACCAGCGTGTGGCTGCGATATCTGGAACTGTGCGGCGAGAAATTCGTTTTTCCGGCGAACGCCTACAAGGGCGATTACGTCTACGACATCGGCGCCACGCTGCACCGCGAGAACGGCGACCAGTACCGGCATCCGGCGGCAAAAATTTTCGCGAACGTGCCGGCCGACGAGCCGCAGGGCGGTGACAAGGAAAAGCATATCGATGCGTTGATCGAGCGTTGCAAGGCACTGCTCGGCCCGCAGGGCTATCGCAAGCTGTTCGATCTCGGTCTGAACGTGATTCTCGACGACATCCGCCAGGATCTGAAAGAGTTCGGCGTAGTGTACGAGGAGTGGTACTCGGAACGCGCGCTGGTCGAAACCGGCGCGGCCGATCGCGCCATCGAACGCCTCAGGAAAAGCGGGCATGCCTACGAGAAGGACGGTGCGCTCTGGTTCCGTTCCACCGACTATGGCGACGAGAAGGACCGGGTGTTGGTGCGCGACAACGGCCAGAAGACCTATTTCGCGCACGACATCGCCTACCACATGGACAAACTGGAGCGCGGCTTCGAGCGCGTGATCGACATCTGGGGCGCCGATCACCATGGCTATGTGCCGCGCGTGAAGGCGGCGCTCGCCGCACTGGGGCTGGATCCCGCCAGGCTCGATGTGCTGCTGGTGCAGTTCGCGATTCTGTATCGCGGCGGCGAGAAGGCGCAGATGTCCACGCGCTCCGGCGAGTTCGTGACGCTGCGCGAGCTGCGCGCCGAGGTCGGCAACGACGCGGCGCGTTTCTTCTACGTGCTGCGCAAGTGCGAACAGCACATGGACTTCGACCTCGACCTGGCCAAGTCACAGTCGAATGACAACCCGGTGTTTTATATCCAATACGCGCACGCGCGCGTATACAGCGTGTTCCGGCAACTGAAAGAGAAGGGCTTCACGCGCGACCGCGCGCGCGGCGCGGCCGGCCTCGACCGCCTGAACGAATCCCACGAGCAGACCATGATGGCCACGCTGGCGCGTTACCCGGAGGTGGTCGAAGGCGCGGCGCTCGCGCACGAACCGCATGTGCTGGCGTATTACCTGCGCGAGCTGGCGAACGATTTCCACACCTATTACAGCACCCACACCTTCATCGTGGACGACGCCGCGCTGCGCGATGCGCGTCTCAACCTGATCGACGCCGCGCGCCAGGTGCTGGCCAACGGCCTCGGCCTGCTCGGTGTCTCGGCACCGGAAACCATGTAGAGTCGCGCCCATGGCCAAGGCACGTCGTTCCCCGTCCCGTTCCGGCAAGAAGTCGCGCGGCTTCCTGTGGCTGATCGTCGGCCTGTTGCTCGGCGCCGCGCTCATGTGGGGCACGCAACATTATTATTATCGCGACAGCAAACCGTTCGCCGGTTTCGCCAATCTGTTCGCCTCCAGCAAAAAATCCACCGACGCCGGCGACAAGCAGAAGCCCGAGGAAACCGAGCGCCTGCCCAAGCCGAAGCTGGATTTCTATACCATCTTGCCGGAGTTCGAGACCGTGCTGCCCGAACCCAAGGGCGGTAAAAAGACCGCCAAGGCCGAGCCGCCCGAGGCGGGCGTGAAATACATTCTGCAGGCCGGCTCGTTCGGCAATCACGAGGATGCCGATCACCTCAAGGCCAGGCTAACGCTCTCCGGCCTCGAGACACACATCGAGAAAGTGGCCATCGAAGGCAAGGGCGCCTACTACCGCGTGCGTCTCGGGCCCTACTCCAGTATCGAGGCGCTCGACAGCGCGAGCGTCAAACTCGCGCAGCTCGGCATCAAGGCGTTGCGCATCCAGGTGAAGAAGGGCGCGGGGTAGTCAGAGGCCAAGGGGCACTCCGGCTTCAAATCGCTGCTTTGGGCTACCGGTTAACAACTTCTTCGGGTTTCTTCGTTTCTGTATCTTTGGGGACTTCTTTTTTGCCGGCCGAAGGCATTCCCTGCCGAGGAAGCTTCTCTAGCATAAATTGCGCATTCGGCTCTCCCCGGTTGGCCCACCCTCCCCGGTTGGCCCACAAGACATTGCCGTTCACCGCATTGACCAAGGCCATTTCCATGGAACCGCCATTTGGGGCAGGCACATGAGCCACCCCGGTTAGCACACCAACCAAAACGCCGGCGGCAATGTCTTTGGCGATTAGTCCACTGGATCTTTCGAAACCATCAAAACGAGTAAACAAGAATGCATCGGCGTCCAAGGCCTCGGCGAGCGCGCCACCGACAGGACCTATCGAAACACGGAATTGCTGCGAATCTTCCTCGGAGACCATCGCTCGTTCGTAGAGCTGACTTGATGCAGCCCGGTAAGCACTTTTAACTTGCTCGACCGTGAAATCTGCATCCTTTAACTTCGTCTTGGCCACTTCCAGGTCGAAACGCCGTACCTCGTATCCGCGCGCTTCCAGCAGTTTTGGTAATTTTTTCTCCAAGTCGGCACGCGCACTCTTTTCCTTCTCCGGCTGGCGCTCGTTTTCACCAGTCAACACAATCAATTGATAAAGCACATCCGGGGTCAAGACCACCACCTTCTTGACCGTTTGCTTTGCGCTGGCGAAATCCGGATCCATACGCACCGGTGTCTGCGCACAGCCAGCGCCGAATAAAACCAGAAAGAGGCCGATCCACAGACGATGTTGCAGATGAAAATTGTTCATGGTTTTTCTATCCTCCCGATAATGTCTTGTATATAACGGCGATCGTCGATGCCACGACCCAGCAGTAAGTATCGATTCAACGCCTCGCGCGCGGCGGCACCCTCGCCGCGGGCATAGGCCACGAGCCCCAGGCCGCGGTGTGCCACAGCGAAGTTCCGATCGATCGTCAAAATCTGACGATAAGATGCTGCGGCTTCGTCTAAAAGCGATGACTTCCGCTTGCGATAAGACTCGACCAGTTCGGTGTTATACCGCGTTTCGTGAATCCAGGCATGCTCGCGCGCCGCGCCGGTCGGGTCATCGGCCATCAATCGATAGGCCTCGCCGCGGTAATAATGTGACCATGGATCGTTCGCATTTCGGACGATGGCCTGTTCGGCAGATGCGACGGTCAGTTCGTACTGGCGGACATTGAGCTTGACCTGGAGTGTGGTGATTATCAGGCGCTTGCGGACAGCTTCGTATTCCTTGGCGCCGTCTGGAGCCTGTGGGTTGAGCTCGAGCTTGCCCTCGGCGATCGCCTCGCGGGTCGCCTGGATACGAGCGGCATTGCCCGGATGGCTGGCCCAGACCGACCCGGCCACGGAATCACGCGACTTGACCTCCTGAATGATCTGGAAGGTGCGCTCGGTACCTGCCAGTGGATAACCAGCGCGCGACAGATAATCGAGCGCCATGCGGTCGGCTTCAGACTCGGCCCCCTGACTGTAACTAGCCAACGAACCGAGCGCCGGCAGATAAGCAATCGACGTACCTAGCAAGACCAGATCCGCAACGTGAGCGGTGATCATGGTGGCCTTGCGGTTGCGCAATTGTGCTACCGCGTGCCGCTGGACAACGTGCACAATCTCATGCGACAACACGTGAGCCAACTGGGTTTCGGTTTCGAAACGCGCCATCAGGCCCACCGTGATGTAAATACTGCCGTTGGGAAGCGCAAAGGCATTGACCGTGGGGTCGCGTATCACACGAAATCGGAACGACACCGCACGCGCAGCGACGACCGGAACCAGACGCGCAGCGACACGCTGCACATAGTTATCGATTTCGTCATCCTTGAACACCAAGCCTTTGCGGGCCAACTCCTCATCGTCGGCATTCGCTCGCTGGATAAGCCGTTGTTCATCGTCGCTTTGTGCGTAGTCATGTTGACTGTCCGTCAGCGGCTGCACCGACGCGCAACCTAAACTGGCGGCAATGAAAACTATGGCGATATTCCGAAATGGCTTTAAGCGCATTGCGATGTACGCTTTCAAATGAATCGGGGAGAATTACCATATCACCCATGCAAACCGCGTTCAATTGAACTGGTATTGCTTGGGCACCGACATAATTCGGGTTTCCGTGAGGTTAGGCAAACCGCGTTGTGCAGAATTTATCCGCAATGTAAACCCTGGGACAGGTGCGCCCTTCCCGACCACTAAGGAAGCTCTGAACAAATTGTCATGTCGGGCGCAGCGAGAAATCTGCCGGCGTGCAAGTCTGGCGTCATCCTCGCGTTATCAGATTTCTCCCTTCGGTCGAAATGACAATTACGAACTTGTTCAGAGCTTCCCTAATCTTCCAGGTAAGTATACCCGTCCAGGCCTTCCTGGAATTCCTTGAGGTAGGCCTTGCGGGTGTCGGAATCGAGGTCTTTCACCTCAGCGATTTTCTCGCGGTAGGCGCCAAGCAGGTCTTCGGCATCGAAGTGCACGTAGCGCAGCACCGAGCCGACGGTGTCGCCGCGCCGCGCCTGGGTGAGTTTGTAGCCGCCGTCCACGGTCGGTTCGACGTGCACCGAGTCGGTGTCGCCAAAGAGATTATGCATGTCGCCGAGAATTTCCTGGTAGGCGCCGAGCATGAAAATGCCGAGCAGGTACGGCTCGCCGGGTTTCGGGGTATGCAGTGGCAAAGTCGTTTCGATGCCTTCACCGTCCACGTACAGATCGATGCGCCCGTCCGAGTCGCAGGTAATGTCCTGCAGCACGGCGCGGCGTTCGGGTTGCTCGTTCAAACGGTTGAGCGGCAACACCGGGAAGATCTGATCGATCGCCCAGTGGTCGGGCATGGACTGAAACAGCGAGAAGTTGCAGAAATACTTGTCGGCGAGCTTCTCGTTCAGCTCGTCGATCGCCTCGCGGTGGGCGCGCGTGCCAGGCTGGAGTTTGTCGCGCACCGCGCGGCAGATGGCGAAGTACAACTGTTCGGCGCGCGCGCGCTGCGCGAGTGTGAGCAGGCCGTGCGCGAACATGCCCTGCGCCTGTTCGAGAGCGTGCAGCGCGTCGTGATAGGTCTCGAGCGTCGGGTGGTTGGCCATGCCTTGCAGCCCGTGCCACAGGTCCTGAATGACCTGCGGCTCGTCGGCCTTGGCCGGTGCCGGCATCGCCGCACCCGGCGCCTGCTCGACGTCGGTGACATTGGTGATGAGCACCGCGTGGTGCGCCGTCATGGCGCGTCCGGACTCGGTGACAATGTCCGGGTGCGGCAGCTGGCGCTCGTCGCAGATTTCCTTGAGCGCGTGCACGATGTTGTGCGCGTATTCCGCGACGCTGTAGTTCATAGAGCAGAACGAACGCGAGCGTGTGCCTTCGTAGTCCACACCCAGGCCGCCGCCGACGTTCACGGTCGCGATCGGCGCGCCGGCAGCGCGCAGCGCTGCATAGTAGCGCACCGCCTCGCGCAGGCCGGTCTGGATATCCTGGATATTCGCGATCTGCGAGCCCATGTGGAAGTGCATCAGGCACAGGGCATCGAGCATGTTGGCGCTGCGCAGGTGTTCCACGACGCGCAGCACTTCGTCCGCCGACAGGCCGAACTTGGATTTCTCGCCGCCGGTGTTCTGCCACTTGCCGGCGCCGAGCGAGGCGAGGCGCACGCGCACACCGAGCAACGGCGCGATGCCAAGCGCTTTGGATTCTGCCAGGACCATCTCAAGCTCGGAGAGCTTCTCGACCACGATGTGCACGCGCAGGCCGAGGCGCTTGCCGAGCAGCGCGAGGCGGATGTACTCGCGATCCTTGTAGCCGTTGCAGATCACGATGCCGCCGCGGCGCGAGCGCGCCAGCACTGCCAACAATTCTGGTTTGGAGCCGGCTTCGAGACCGATGCGCTCGCCGCCGTGCGCGAGCATCGCATCCACCACGCTGCGTTGCTGGTTGACCTTGATCGGGTAAACCGCGGTGTAGCGGCCCTGATAACCGTCGGCTTGCATGGCCGTGCCGAAGGCGCTGCACAGTTCGTCGATTCGATGGTGCAAGATGCCGGAGAAACGCACCAGCACCGGCAGGGTCAGGCCTTGTCCGGCGAATTCCCTGGTGAGTGCATGCAGGTCCACGCCGGGGTGCTTGGCGCGCGGGTCGGGACGTGCGATCACATGACCCTGCTCGTTGATGTCGAAGTAGCCGTTGCCCCAGTGGGCGATGTTGTAGATGTCGCGCGAGCGCGCAATGCTCCAGCTCATAGGCTTAATCGCTAGTGATGAGTCGCGGGCCACTAGTATACTAGGCGCCTCCAACCCCGCACAGCCGCAAAACTATGTCTCTCGATAATAACTGGTACACCGAACAATGGGCCGGACAGGGCTCGGCTATCTCCCTCAAGATCACGAAGAAGCTGCATGACGAGCAAAGCACCTACCAGCGCATCGAAATCTACGAGACCGAAACCTTCGGCACGCTCATGACACTGGACGGCCTGGTGATGGTCACCGACCGCGACAACTTCGTGTACCACGAAATGATGACCCACCCGGCGCTGTTCAACCACCCGGACCCGAAGCGCGTGCTCATTATCGGCGGCGGCGACTGCGGCACGCTGCGCGAAGTGCTCCGGCACTCGGAAGTCGAGCTGGCCGTGCAGGTGGAACTGGACGAGCGCGTGACGCGCGTGGCGGAAATGTTCTTCCCCGGGCTGTGCGAAAAAAACAGCGACCCGCGTGCGCGCCTGCATTTCACCGACGGCATTCAGTGGGTGGCGGATGCCAAACCCGGTTCCTACGATGTGATCATTGTCGATTCAACCGATCCGGTCGGCCCGGCCGCCGGCCTGTTCTCCGAAACTTTCTACAGGAATTGCCACCGGGCGCTGCGCCCGAATGGCATCGTGGTCGGGCAAAGCGAGTCACCGCTGTTCCATCCGGACCTGATCGTCTCCATGCACCAGGCGATGCGCGCCGCCGGTTTCCGCGACACCGCCACGCTCCAGTTTCACCAGGTCACGTACCCGTCCGGCTGGTGGAGCTGCACCATGGCCTGCAAGGATGCCGCGCTCGACGGCTTCCGCGAGCAGGCCGCTACGGCCAAGGACTTCACGACACGCTACTACAATGCCGCCATCCACCGCGCGGCGCGTGCGCTGCCGGAGTTTCTGCGCGCGCGCCTCGCCTGAACCGGCTGCAGCACGCGGAAGCCCGCCGACCTACGATTTCGCCGGCGCAGGTTTTTCCACTGCTGGTTTCTGGAACGGCGCGATCAGGTCGCGCACCACGTCGTACTCGGCATCGCTGGTCGGCGCGAAGCCATCGTATTCCGGATCGAGTGCTTTCAGTATGGCCTGGTGGCTGGCATCGCTCTTGCGCAGGGCAAGCAGCGCCTGACGCAGTTTGGCGACCGATTTCTCGTCCAGGTTGGCGCGCACCGCGATGACATACGGCGGCAGCGGCGCCGAGGTGTGGATCACCCGCAGGCCCTTCTTCTCCCACTCGCGTGCCGTGGTGTCTTTCAGGATACCGGCGTCGAACTCGCCGCTGCTCACGGCGCGCGCGATGTTGTCGTAATGGCCGAGAAACTGAATCTCGCCGAGCTTTTCCAGCGGCATGCCGGCGCCGACCACCACCGCGCGCTGCAACAGCGCGGCCTTGTCGCCCAGTGCAAAACGTTTTCCGGCCAGCTGGCTGACCGATTTGATCGGGCTGTCCTTACGTACCACGATCATCAGGTTGAATGAACCCTGACCAAGCGTGAGCAGCTTGACCAGCGGGCGGGCGCCGGACTCCTGGCGCGCCTTGAGAAAGGCGACCGGTGTGAGGTAGGCGATGTCAGTCTCGCCGGCGGACAGCGACTTCACGGCCTCGTCGAGCGACGGCGACAGCCGTAATTCCGCTGGCTGGCCGGTCTGGCGCGCGAGGTACTGCACGAGCGGATCAAGCCGCTGGTACATCACCGCCGGCACGTCCATGGCCACCGAGCCCAGAACAGTCTTTCCTTCTTCCGCCGCTGCCGTCATGGCCACAACGGCAAGCAGCGATATGGACAACAATCTCCGTATCCGGTTCATGGCAACTCCTCCCTAGGTTAAGGCGACATCGGCGTTATCAACGGTCACGCGGTTACGGCCGTCGTGTTTACTGCGGTACAGGGCCGCGTCGGCGCGGCGGTAGACATCCTGGACGGATCGGGACGCGGTCATCTCCGCCACACCAAAGCTTGCGGTCACATCGAGCCGTATATCGTTGACGATGAACGGCGATGCGGCGACCGCCTGGCGCAGTTTCTCGGCGACCTTCCGGCCTACATCGCCGGACGCACGTCGGCAGAGTACACCGAATTCCTCGCCGCCCAGCCGGAAAATGATATCGGTCGTGCGCACGTGTTCCCGCAGGCGCCCAGCCATGGTGCGCAACACATGATCGCCCACGTCGTGCCCATAGCGGTCATTGACGACCTTGAAGTGATCGATGTCGGCCATGATCAGCGTATGCGTGTCGCCATAGCGGCGACACAGGCCCAGTTCCTCCTCCAGGATCGCGTCGAAGTGGCGGCGGTTATACAGGCGGGTCAGCTGGTCGGTGATCGCGATCTGCACCAGGTCCTCGTTGAGCCGCTGAAGGTCCCTGGCCTGTTGTTCGAGCCGCTCGTTGGCCGTGATGAGCTTGGCGTCGGCCATTTCAATCTTGGTATTCAGCTTGTCGTGCGCCTGGTTAAGCTGTCCGCGCAGGTCGTTGAAGAGCTGGGCAATGAGCCCAAACTCGTCGGTGGATTTGATTGGAATATCGACGTGCAACAGTCCCTTGTCACCGAGATTGCGCCGCAGCGTGCCGGCAATGGTCGTCAACGGGCGGATCACGAGGTACGACAGCGCCACAAATTCGGCCAACGCGATCAGCACGGCGAGCAGGCTTTCGCGCCACACCAATGCCATGCGCTCGGACTTCATCTTGGCAATGATGGCCTCGTTGTTCAGGCCCACGACCAGTGAGCCGATCTGTTTGTCAGCGAACACAATCGGCTTCTCGAACACGAGCTCCGGATTGTCCGGTAGCTTCCCGTCGATCTCACCCATCGGATTGCCGCGCAGGCTTACCACCTTGGCATAGGCAATATCAGGCAACTTGCCGTACTCCACCAACGCCAGCTTGATGGCCTGGTAGTCGTAACCGATCACCAGCGGCGCCATATTACGGGCGATGAGCGTAGCCAGATCCTCGCCGCGCGCGCGGGTCTCGCGTATCACCGCCTGTTGCTGGTCGTGCAACGTCCACCAACCGGCCAGGGTGAATGCCACGGCCAGCACCACGGCCATCAGCATCACCATCTTATGACGAATACTGGGGGCGAAACGTGCTGTGCGTGACGGCGGGAGGCTGGCGTTTGGATCTGCCGCGTTCATACATTTACCGATTGTGGTTTACACTCACTATAGTTGATTCTTGTGGGAACAACGCAGCCGACTCATCCGCCGTTGCCTGCCGCGCCGACTAGCACCACGCAATACTGCGTTGAATAGTTCTTGGTTTCCGGCTTATAACGGCCTCCGCACGCAACCAACCTGAGACCTCTATCTTTATGGACCAACCCGAAATCGCCCGGAAATCGCCGTACGTCATCGAACTCTCGCCCGGCACCTACTGGTGGTGCGCCTGTGGCCGATCAAAGAATCAGCCGTTTTGCGATGGCTCGCACAAAACCACGGGGCTGGTCCCGATCAAGATCGAGGTTGCCACGGGCCAGAAGGCAGCACTGTGCGGTTGCAAACAAACCAAAACCCCGCCCTATTGCGACGGCAGTCACAAGCAGCTGTGATCGCGTTCGCCGGCCGGACGACCGCCATGGATGGCGGAAGTGCCGGGCGCGAAGCCGTCAGTGAAAGAGGCTTTATTCACTGGACAAACGCAGGGAGCAGTTTCCGGTCGTGGCGCGCGCGCCCGGCAGGATATATCCTCTGTCTGGTGGACTCAGGCATTTCAGGAAATGCAGGTTTGCATTCCTCTTAAGGCTGTTTTTGTGCGGACGTGCTTTCCTAAAGAAGATTAACTTTACGGTAAGGAGGCGGATGTGAAAAAAATAATTATCATCTTTGTGGTGGCGTTGATCGCGGCGGCGGCAGGATTGCCGTTCTGGTTTGGCATGCAGGCCGAATCGGCGTACGCGGCGATGCTCGCCAACAGCACCCAGAATGGCGATCTGAGCGTCACCCAGAATAAATTCGAACGTGGCTGGTTTGAATCCACCGCCGACACCACCTTTACCCTCGCCAGCGCCCCGGTCACGATCAGTGTGCTGCACCGCATCAGCCACGGGCCGTTGCCGATGGACGACGACTTTCAGCTCCAGCCGCTGCTGGCGCGCGCGAAGAGCCAGATTTCCATTGGCCTGCCGGGCGGCGCCGTCAAACTGCCGACGCTGACCGCCAAGACCACGGTGTATCTCGCCGGTAACAGCAGCACGCGTCTTGAGATGCCGGCCTACACCAAGCCCGTGCCGAAGACCGGTGAAACCGAAGCCTTCGATCTTGAGTGGAAAGGCATGAGCGGCGAGTTCTCCCTGAGCGCCGACTACAAAAACCTGAAGGGCGAAATGAATGCGCCAGCCCTGGGATTCTCGTTCCTGGACGGCAGTTTTGTGCTGACCAAAATCAGCTTGAGCGCGGACACGCAGGAAAGCGCCTCCGGCATCGGTATCGGCAGCGTGGCGATCGGCAGCGACAAGTTTGCGATGGATGACAAGAAGAAATCGGAACAGCTCGTCATCGAGGGTTTACGCCTCAGCTCCAGCACCCAGGAAGCGGGCGGCAACCTCAACAGCACCGTGAGTCTCCAGTTTCGCGGCATGCAGACCGGTGGCGCCAGGCAGGGCGCGGCCCAGATCAGCCTGCAACTGCGCAAACTGGACGTGGCGACCCTGGTGAAATTCCAGAAAGAGGTACGTGAACTGCGCAAGCAGAAGGCGCCGCCGGCGCAAACCAACATAATGATGCTCGGCAAGACCATGGAATTGCTCGGCCAGCTCGCCAAGAAATCGCCGGAACTCGAGATCACCAAGCTCAGCTTCAAGACGGAGGACGGCGAAGTCACCGGCAAGGCCAGGTTCGTTCTGGACGGCAGTCAATTGGACGTGAGCGGCAATCCAATGCTTATGCTCAAGGCGCTTTCCGGTGAAGGCGAGGTCAACCTGCCGAACTCCATCGTGCGTCTGTTCGCCGAACCGGATGTGAAACGCGATATCGAGACGCTTAAAACCAGCGGCAAGCTTTCCGACAAGGAGATTGCCAAACTCAGCCCGCGGCGCATCGCCGCCATCACCGCCCAGGCCATCAAGGATCTGCCGCAGTACAAAGACGGCGTGGTGACGCGCCTGCACCTGGTGGCGGACGGGCCGAACTACCGGATCGTAGCCGCTCTCAAGGACGGCCAGTTGCGGGTGAACGACCAGCCGTTGCAACTGCCTTAGAGCGTCTAACAAAATAAGAAAAAACCGGCAACTCAACGCGAAGACGCCAAGGCGCAAAGAAATTCCAGGCATCAACACAAGCAGTTTTTCACTCTGATCAACCTTGGCGTCTTCGCGTTGAGTTTTGCTTTATGGTCAGGAGCTTTTAAAGACCTTCTCTTGCGGCACAAAAAAATGCGGGCGCCTCTCGGCGCCCGCAACGTTTACAGCTTTGGAAACAGCGTTTACTGGTTGTAGGCGCGCTCACCGTGTGAGGCGACATCCAGACCTTCACGTTCGTCTTCTTCCGTGACGCGCAGGCCGATGACCAGATCAATGAGCTTGAAGAGCACGAAGCTCACCACACCCGACCAGATCACCACTGTACCCACGCCCCACGCCTGGCTCACCAGCTGCGCGGCCATGTCGAAGTCGCCGACCTTGCCGGTGGCGTAGTCGAACACGCCGCTGCCGCCGAACTTCGGATTGACCACGATGCCAGTGCCGATCGCGCCGATCATGCCGCCGATGGCGTGCACGCCGAACACATCCAGCGAATCGTCGTAGCCCATCGCCTTCTTGAGCCCGGAGACCGCCCACAGGCAAACCACGCCGGCAACCGCACCCAGCACAATGGCGCCCATCGGCCCGGCATAGCCGGCGGCCGGTGTCACCGCGACCAGGCCGGCAACCGCGCCAGAGGCCGCACCGAGCATGCTCGGCTTGCCCTTGAGCAACCACTCCATGAACATCCAGGCGAGCGCGGCGGCGGCGGTCGCCACCACCGTGTTCACCATGGCGAGCACCGCCGTGCCGGTGGCTTCGAGGTTGGAACCGGCGTTAAAGCCGAACCAGCCAACCCATAGCAGGGACGCACCGATCATGGTCATGGTCAGGCTGTGCGGAGTCATCGCCGTCTTCGGGTAACCGATGCGCTTGCCCAGCACAATTGCACCCATGAGCGCCGCCATACCGGCGTTGATGTGTACCACCGTGCCGCCGGCGAAGTCGAGGGCGCCCTTGTTGAACAGGAAGCCGGACGGATCACCGAAGGCGCTCGGGCCGCCCCAGAACCAGACCATGTGCGCTATCGGCAGATAGGAGAGCGTGAACCACAGCACGCTGAACACCAGCAATGCCGAGAATTTCACGCGTTCTGCCAGACCACCGACAATCAGCGCCGTGGTGATGGCGGCGAAGGTAAGCTGGAACACCATGAACGCCATCTCCGGAATCACGACACCCTTGCTGAAGGTCTCGGCCGTCGAATCGACGGTCAGGCCCTTCAGGAACAACCGGTCGAGACCGCCGATGTAGCTGTTCAGGTTACCGCCTGCCGTGAAGGCCAGACTGTAGCCGTACACCACCCACAGTATCGCGACCAGACAGAAGATCACGAACACCTGGGTGAGCACCGACAGCATGTTCTTGGTGCGCACCAGGCCGCCATAGAACAGTGCCAGACCCGGGATGGTCATGAGGATCACGAGCGCCGTGGAAATAAGCATCCAGGCGGTGTCACCTTTGTTGGGCACCGGCGGCGGAACCGCGGCGACGGCCGGCGCGGCATCCGCGCAGACCAGCATTGGCACCGCCACTATTACGACGGCGAGCAGTGCGCCCAGGAACTTCGGAAGTACAGATTGTATTTTCATTTTCATGTCTCCTGTCAAAGCGCTTCCTTGCCGGTTTCGCCGGTGCGGATGCGGACCACCTGTCCCACCTCCGACACAAAGATTTTACCGTCGCCGATCTTGCCGGTACGTGCGGCCTTGGTGATCGATTCGATCACCTTGTCCAGCATGTTCGCGTCGATCGCGACTTCGATCTTCACCTTGGGCAGAAAATCCACCACATACTCCGCGCCGCGATACAGCTCGGTGTGACCCTTCTGCCGCCCGAAACCCTTGACCTCGGTGACGGTCACGCCCTGCACGCCGACTTCGGCGAGCGCATCGCGCACGTCATCAAGCTTGAAGGGCTTGATTATGGCTGTTACGAGTTTCATGTTGCCTCCTGTTGCGATTCCGTTATTTGTGTACGGACGACGGGCTTAGAACGTCTTCGATACGAAAACTCCCGCCTGCTTGTCGGCCCAGTTGGTGCCGAGCACGCTGTAGGCCAAGACCTTGCCGTTGGTATCGGCATAGAAGGCGCCGACAGTGAAGTCCTTCGGCAACGCGTAGCTCACGCCCAGCTTCCAGTCAGCGTAAGAATAGGCGTCGTCGTTGCTGCAGGTCGGGCCGCCGGGGACGACACCGCAGGCCGCTACGCTGTTACCCGCCACCATCAGGTAACCAACATGGGCCTGTACCGACAGTCCGGTTTTCGCGATTGGGTAATTGGCGGACACATCTACATACATGGTTCCCTTGCTGTCCGCGAGAGTGAAGTACTCGGTCGCTGCATACGATAACTTGGCGGTGATCCACTGCCACGACAGGCCGGCGTAAATTTCCCCGGTGTTGGCGTTCCCCAGATCCGCCACCGGGACCGCAGCCCTATCTCCCGGGTAGTAATACACAATGGCGCCGACGTCATAGCCGAAGTCCGACTTGCCGATCGTGCCCTTGTAGCCGCCGTAGAAATCCAGCTCCAGACTCGAGGCCGTGTAGATCGCGCTGTCACTCAACCAGCTGATATTCGAACCCCAGACTCCGGCATAGGCGCCACTTTTGTGCGCGTAGTCGAAGCCGCCTTGCAGCGCCGCCTTTTCGGAGGTCTGGGTGACGCCACGAAAAATGTAGTTGCTGAAAATGCCGAGATTTCCGGTAATCACGTGCTCCGGTGTTTCCGCCGCATGTGCCATCACCGGCATGGAGGCGACGATTGCCGCGATCAGTATTGTCTTTTTGAGTTGCATCGTGACTCTCTCCTGTAGTGTGTTCCCGTTCGATACCGGGAAGTGGTGTGGAAGGATTGATAAACCATCAACAGATAAAATGCTCCTGCGCTGAAAACTCCTGTCGTGGCACCCTAAAGCAGCTTCTGTGCCATCTGGATTTATCTATTGTAAACATTACGTTGGCTAGATAATAAAATGCTTCTGAAATACTTTTCGCACCATGACGGGGAGCCCGGACTGCTGTCTGCACCGGGATTGTGCGACAGCCTGTCCTGGCGGGGCGCGCGGGCAGACGGATCGTGGACATCTGATACACTGCGGCCGAACTCATGCTGATCGACCCAAAAAAATTCGAACAGGTTTTCGATTCCCTGCGCCAGGCTATCCCCGGCGGGTTTGCGCAAGGCGTGGAAAAAAATCTGCGTGCCGCCCTGACGGCGGGACTGGCAAAACTTGATCTCGTGACGCGCGAGGAACTGGAGATACAAACCGCCGTGCTGACGCGCACCCGCGAAAAAATCGAGGCGCTCGAAAAGCTGGTGGCGGAGCTGGAGAAGACGCTCCGGAAATAACCACCGTTTTACAGGGAAAGGAATCCATGTCACTCGCCGTCGTACACAGCCGCGCGCTTGCCGGCATTGACGCGCCGCCGGTCACGGTCGAGGTGCATCTGTCCAACGGCCTGCCGGGCCTTTCCATTGTCGGCCTGCCCGAGACCGAGGTGAAGGAGAGCCGCGACCGGGTGCGCAGCGCGCTGCTCACCGCCAAGTTCGAGTTTCCGATGCGCCGCATCACCGTCAATCTCGCACCCGCCGATCTTCCCAAAGAGGGCGGACGTTTCGATCTGCCGATCGCGCTCGGCATTCTTGCCGCCTCCGGCCAGATTCCATGCAGCGCACTCAAGGATATTGAATTCATCGGCGAACTGGCGCTCACCGGGCAACTGCGCGGCGTGCGTGGCGCGCTCACCGCCGCCCTCGCCGCACGCGCGGCGCGGCGTGCGCTGCTGTTGCCGGCAGCCAATGCCGACGAAGCGGTGCTCGCGGACAGCGCCAACGTTTACGCCGCCGTGCATTTGCTCGATGTTACCGCGCACCTGCACGGCGCGGCGCTGTTGCCGGCGCACCGGCTTGTGGTGCTGCCGGTGGAAGACAGCGGGCCAGACTTGCGCGAAGTGCGCGGTCAACAGAACGCCAAACGCGCGCTTGAAATCGCCGCCGCCGGCGGCCACAGCCTGCTGCTCATCGGCCCGCCCGGCACCGGCAAAACCATGCTGGCGAGCCGCCTGCCCGGCATTCTGCCGCGCATGACCGATGCCGAGGCGCTGGAGGCGGCGGCGGTGCAGTCGGTGAGTCACCAGGGGTTTTCACTGGCGCGCTGGAAGAAACGCCCGTTCCGCGCGCCGCATCACACCGCCTCCGGCGTGGCGCTGGTGGGCGGCGGCGGCAATCCGATGCCGGGCGAAATTTCGCTCGCGCACCACGGCGTGTTGTTTCTGGATGAACTTCCGGAGTTCGACCGGCGCGTGCTGGAGGTGTTGCGCGAGCCGCTGGAGTCGGGATCGATCACGATTTCGCGCGCCGCGCGCCAAGCGGATTTTCCGGCGCGCTTCCAATTGGTCGCGGCCATGAACCCGTGTCCCTGCGGTTATCTCGGCGCTGCCAATGGCCGTTGCCGCTGCACGGCCGAGCAGGTGCGCAGCTATCGCGCGCGCGTCTCCGGCCCGCTGCTCGACCGCATCGATTTGCATGTCGAGGTGCCGGCCGTGCCGCACGCCGACCTGCTCAGCCCCGGCGGAGATGACGGTGAAGCCTCGGCGCTGGTGCAGGCCCGCGTGCAGGCGGCGCGCGGGCGTCAACAGCAACGCTCCGGCATGGCAAATTTTCAACTCGGCAGCAATCAAATCAAGCAGGTGTGTGCGCTCAATGACGACAACCGCCGCCTGCTGGAGCTCGCCATGCAACGCCTTTCGCTAAGCGCGCGCGCCGCGCACCGCATCCTGAAAGTGGCGCGCACCATCGCCGATCTGGAAGACGCGGCGCTGATCGGCAGCGTTCACCTGTCCGAAGCAATCCAGTATCGCAGCCTCGATCGGGGCCGATAGTTCATGAAGCAGAAGTAAAATCGAGGTAAAAATTTCCGGACTTGAATAAAAAAGCGGCCTTGCGGCCGCATTTTTATTGTAAAGAACGAAACGATGTTACTTGGCTTTGCCCACCATGAAGTCGACGGCGGCCTTCACGTCGGCGTCGGCCAGTTGCGCCTGCCCGCCTTTCGGCATCATGGCGGTACCCGGCTTGCCCTTGAGCGAAACTTCATACAGCTTATCCATACCCTTGGCGATGCGCGGACCCCAGGCGGCCTTGTCGCCGAGTTTGGGCGCGCCAGCGACGCCGGTGGCATGGCAGGTCACGCAAGCGGTGTTGTACAGCGACTCGCCCTTGTCAGCAGCCTTGGCGACCGGAATTACGCCATTGCCTACCGCCGCGGCGCCGGCCACGACCAGCTCGCCCACCGGCTTGATGCGCGCGGCGATCTCACCATCGGCCTGCGTGGTTTTGGCCTTCACTTTGCCGGAGCCGCTCACCATCTGCGCCACCACAAAAATGATGACGGTCAGCGCCACCAGGCCGCCCAACAGGCCGGAAAAAGTCTTCAGGAATTCACGGTCGGTCATGTTTCTAATGTCTCCAGATTTGAAATCGAAATGACGCTTAAAGTACTCAGGCCATCGGCTGGCCGGGCGATTAGCGGCGGCGATTATACCGGAATCTCCCAAAGAATCACCCGCCGGGTGGACGCCCCCGGCCGGCAGCGGTTATCCTTGCCGGTACGCGCCCTTAGCTCAGCTGGATAGAGCGTCAGCCTCCGACGCTGAAGGTCAGAGGTTCGAATCCTCTAGGGCGCGCCAGCTTCCGACGTCCCTCGCGCCAGCGGCGGCCGGGTCACCCGGCTCCGGACAGGATCCGGCGCATGACCCACACCGCCAGTAACAACAACACGATACCCGCCGCCAGGTTGGGCAAGAAACCGAGGCGGGTTCTGGTTTCGAGCAGGAACGGCACGAAAAACACCAGCGAACCCGGCACCAGCAGAAAGATATCGCGCGCGAAACGCGTGACCAGCGCATTGTCGCGGGTTTCGGCGTATAGCCAACTGACGGCAAGAATGGACGTGAGCGGCAGCGCCACCAGCAGCGCGCCCCAGAACGAGTCGCGCTTGGCGATCTCGCTGGCCAGTGCGATCACCAGCGCCGAGACCACCACCTTGACCAGAAACAACCCGCTCATGGACAGCAGCACCGGCGCGGACATTACTGCTTCGTAGCGGCGCGTTCGGCGGCGGCCTGCTTGATGAGGAAGTCCACCACCTGCATGACACGATCGAAACCGCCCGCGATGTTCGCGTTGGTCATGTACTTGCCGTCCACGATCAGCGTCGGCACCGATTCGATGTTGTAGACGCGCCCGGCCTGGGTGGCGCGATTCAGATTTGCCTGCATGCCGAAGGAATTGTAGGCGTCGAGAAAGGCCTTGCGGTCGCCGCCCTTCTCGGCCACGAACGCGGCCAGGCTGTCGGCGTCGTTCAACGGACGCTTGTCGACGTGCAGCGCATGGAACAGGGCGCCGTGCATCTTTGCGGTGATGCCGAGCGTCTCGAACGCATAATAGGCGCGCGCGTGTACCGCCCAGCGCTCATTGAAAATTCCCGGCGTGCGCACCAACTGGGCGTTCTTCGGCATGGTCTTGAGCCATTTCGAAAGCGACGGTTCCAGCGAAAAACAGTGTGAGCAGCCGTACCAGAAAAACTCGCGCACCTCGATCTTGGCGCCGGTCTCGACCGGCTGCGGAGGAATACGCGTGTATTCGACACCTTCCAGAAACTGCGCCTGACCGGGCAATGGCAGGAGCAGCAGGGCGAACAGGGCCGGGCGGAGGAGTGCTTTCATCTGGGGAAAGCAGGCCTGCATAGAAATTGTCATAGTAGTTCTCCGATGAAGTTGTCAAAGATTAAGACAAACCCGGCGCCGGATGCAACCGCGCCGCCACGGCTCACGCCGAAAGCCGCGCCAGCAGCTTGGCGTGGATGCCGTCGAAACCGCCATTGCTCATAATCAAGACCTGGTCGTCGGGGCGCAGTTCCTGGCCGAGCAGCGTCACAATTTCGTCCACCGAGCGAAACACGCGCGCACGGCCATTGAGCGCCTCGGTCACGATTTTAATATCCCACGGGAACTCGGCCGGCTGGAACAACAGCACCAGGTCCGCACCGGCCAGCGCCGGACCGAGTTCGGCGCGGTGCACGCCCAGACGCATGGTGTTGGAGCGCGTTTCCAGCACGGCGACGATGCGCTTGCCGCCGACGCGCGCGCGCAGCGCGTCGAGCGTGGCGTGAATCGCGGTCGGGTGGTGCGCGAAATCGTCGTACACGGTAACGCCGCGTACCGTGCCGCGCACTTCCATGCGGCGTTTGACGTTGCGAAATTCCTTGAGCGCCGCGCAACCGGTTTTCACCGGCACGCCGGCGTGGCGCGCGGCCGCGATCGCGGCCAGCGCATTGAGCACGTTGTGTGTGCCGATCAGGTCCCACTCGACACTGCCCTGTTCCTTGCCCTGGAACAGCACACGGAAGCGGCTGCCGTCCGGCACGAGCCGTTGGGCCTGCCACGCGGATTCGTCGCCGAAGGTTTCCTGCGGAGTCCAGCAACCCATCTTCAGAGTCTCGGCCAGTTCCGGATCGGTTCCATTCACCACCAGCAAACCGCTCTGCGGCACACTGCGCACCAGATGATGAAACTGGCGGCGGATGGCGGCGATGTCCGGAAAAATGTCGGCGTGGTCGAATTCAAGATTATTGAGAATCGCGGTGCGCGGCCGGTAGTGAACGAACTTGGAACGCTTGTCGAAGAACGCGGTGTCGTATTCGTCTGCCTCGATCACGAAAAACGGCGCGTCGCCGAGACGCGCCGAGACACCGAAGTTTTCCGGAACACCGCCGATCAGGAAACCCGGCTTGAGATTCGCGTACTCCAGAATCCAGGCGAGCATGGCGCTGGTGGTGGTCTTGCCGTGTGTGCCCGCCACCGCCAGCACCCAACGCCCGTGGAGAATATTCTCCGCCACCCATTGCGCGCCTGATGTGTAGGCCAGGCCGCGATCCAGCACCTGCTCGACCGCCGGATTGCCGCGCGACAAGGCGTTGCCGATGATGATCAGATCGGGCGCCGGTTCCAGGTGCGCCGGATCGTAGCCTTCACGCAGTGCGATGCCTTGCGATTCAAGCTGCGTGCTCATCGGCGGGTAGACCTTCTGGTCCGAACCGGTGACGCGGTGCCCGAGTGCGCGCGCCAACAGCGCCACGCCGCCCATGAACGTCCCGCCGATGCCGAGGATATGAATGTGCATCAGACCGGTGTCACGAGCCCGAACAACGACACCAGGAAAATACCGATCATGCGCACCACCAGCAACATCGTGAGGCCGGCGAGAAACGCAAGCGGCAGCGGCCACTCAGCGGCCTCGCGCAGTACACGCGCATTAACCAGTAACAACCAGCCAACCAGGGCGAGCATCGCAAATCCTTCCCAGCCGGGCACAACTTCCGGCCCCTGCTTGAGCATCTCCACCAGTGCCGGCAACAGCGGCAACAGTAACAGGGTGGATACAGCATCCACGGCGTACAGTGCCGTCATGGTCTGCAACCAGCGCGCCGGGAAGCCGCGTAGCCGCAGCACCAGCCACACCGCCGCGCCGAACAGCGCGACTTGCGAGGTGATCAGCAGAACCGCTGCAAGACCGGCATCCTGTCCGGTCGTGCCCAGACTATTGACCGTCACACTGGTGACGGCCGCAATCCAGACCAGGCCCACGGACGCCGGCAAGTCCTGCGCGCGCCCGCGCAGCAGACAGATGTCGAGAATGATCTTGAGAACAGGCATGCTGAGCGGGGACGGAAATTAATCCGACTGCAAGCGCACGACCAGCCAGGCCTGATCCTGATTGTGCAGTTCGACGTCGAAGCGCACCGCCGCGTCCTTGGCGGCCGCACTCTCGCTGACCACTACCTTCACCACCCTGCCGCCACTCGCGTCGCGGCTCGTACCAGCAGCGTGGAACCCGAGGTCCGCGCCGAGCCGCTGGCGGGCACGCAGGTAAGCGACGGCCGCCCGTGTCGGCAGATCGCTCGCGAGCGTTTCCGGGTCTTGATCCCCGGCCAGACGCGCCACAGCGCGCAGGTCATCCACGGCCTGCGGCGCGACGATAAATTTCTCGACGAAATACGTGGCCCGGTTTTCCGGCGCACTCGGCCGGAAATCGCACGCACTGAAGACTGTGGCACACAGCAGCCATACCAACATCCGGGCCGAAAAGCTGCTCCTGCGTTTTCGGCACTTCCGCCATCCATGGCGGTCGCCGATGCATCGGGCGACGCTGTGTCTGTCCGGGTTCATGGCCCAATAGTAACATGCCGCGCGCACCCTGTTATTGCGGCGGCATGGGTACATTTGCGGATGGCTGCAGGAGACCGGGGTCGAAACCACCATGCCGCCGCAATAACAGAAGATTCCTCAATGACTTTGCTATTGACCCGGCGTGCCCGGTCAATAGACTGCCGTCATGACCATAACCCGCGACCTCATCGCCACCGATGCCGCACTCGCCGACCTGTGCCGCGCGCTCGACGCTTGCGCGTGGATCGCGCTCGACACCGAGTTCCTGCGCGAGCGCACCTATTATGCGCGTCTGTGTTTGATCCAGATCGGCACGCCGGAGTTCGTGGTGTGCGTCGATCCGCTCGCCATTGAAAAACTTGAGCCGCTCAATGCACTGCTCCAGAACGCGCGCCTGTGCAAGGTGTTGCACGCCGCGCGTCAGGATCTTGAGGTCTTCAACGACCTGTTCCACATTGTGCCCGCGCCATTGTTCGACACCCAGATCGCCGCCGCCTACCTCGGCCACGACGACCAGATCGGCTATGCCGCGCTGGTAACGGCAATCACCGGGGTCACGCTTGCCAAGGCGCACACCCGCGCCGACTGGTCGGTGCGACCCCTGGGAGCGGCGCAAATTCAGTACGCCGAGGATGATGTGCGCTACCTCGTGCCGGTGTACGAAGCCTTGCACGAACGGCTTGGCCTGGCTGGCCGGCTCGCGTGGGTCGCGGACGATTGTGCACGCCTCACCGAACCGGCGTTGTACGCGACCGATCCCGCCGAGGCCTGGCGGCGGCTGCGCGGTGGCGCCGACCTCGCGGCGGCCAACCAGCAGATGCTGCGCGCGCTGGCCGCATTCCGCGAACAAACGGCACAGGCACGCAATCTGCCGCGTGGCTGGGTGTTGCGCGATGAGGTGTTGTACGAACTCGCGCGCGCCGCGCCGCAGACGCGCGCTGAACTGGCCGCGATCCAGGGCCTCGAAGACGGCGCGCGTCAACACTGGGGTGATGGCCTGCTCGCCTGCATCGAGCAGGGCCGACGCGCCGAGCCTCTCCTCATCTGGGAGCGGCAGGCGCCGCCCACGCCCGGGCAGAACGCCTTGGGCAAACAGCTTATGGAGACCGTGCGCACGGTGGCGCGCGAAAACGAACTCAGCCCCACGCTGCTGGCCACGCGCCGTGACGTGGAAAAACTGGTGCGCGGCGCCGACCCGGCGCAGGTGCTGCGCGGCTGGCGCGCCGAGTTGCTCGGTGCGCGGCTGACTGGGCTGTTGTCTTAAACCACGCGCTGCCCGCGTGCTACAGTCGATGCTTCAGTATTAAGTGAGCGCCATTCCGTTCTTCCGCTGTGTTTCAACGAGGCGCGGGCGTCACCTCCGGTAACGTTGGCAGCAACACGTACAGATGTCCGCGCTGCTTCATTTCGCCGGCGAGACGACCGGCTTCCGTTCCCCGGCCGATGAACAGGTCGGCGCGCGCCGCGCCTTTGATCGCGCCGCCGGTATCCTGCGCGAGTGCAAGCCGTTGCAACGGCGTGCCATCCGGCCACGCCGCGTCCAGCCACACCGGGACACCGGGCGGTATATAAGAGGGGTCCGCAGCGATCGAACGTTCCGGCGTCAACGCGACACCGAGCGAACCGAGCGGGCCGTCGAGCGCCACATCGCGCTGGGTGAAAAAAATATAACTCGGGTTATTGTTAAGCAACGTTCCGGTTTCCTCCGGGTGCGCCGCCAACCACTCGCGGATACGCGCGAGCGTGACTTCCTCGCGTGTCAGTTCGCCCATCTCAATCAGGCGTCCACCGAGCGAACGATAGGGGTGACCATTCTGGTCAGCGTAGCCGATGGCGACCTGACTACCATCCGGCAAACGCACACGCCCCGAGCCCTGCACTTGCAGGATAAATAATTCGACCGGGTCTTCTACCCACAGCAGCTCGTTTCCGGCGAGCGGCTGCCTGGCCATGCCGATCTCGGCGCGGCTGTAGTAGGGCATCACACGGTTGCCTTCCAGGCGTCCGCGTACCGGCCGGCCCTTCAACTCCGGGTAAAGACTGGCGAGATCGATGGTCAGCAGATTGTCCGGGCGCTTGTATATCGGCCACCGATATTGGTCGTTACGTGTCCTGCTGCCGTTCAACACCGGTTCGTAATAGCCGGTGATGAGTCCGTCGCGCCCGTGGTCAGGGTGTATGCGGTGAGCGCGGAAGTGGGTCTCAAAAAATAATCGCGCCGCCGCATCGTCCGGCGTCTCCAGCGCGCGAACAGCGAGACAAATGTTTTCCCACGCCGCGTCACGGGTGCCGAGTTTCTCGCAGCTCTTGAGCAACGCCGGCCAGGCGGCGGCGTGCCGATCCTGTTCCCAGCCGGGCAACTTCGACCACGCCACCTCGCGTCCGATGCCGGGCGGCGGCGCGAACCAGCCGGCGCAGCCAAGCAGGCTGGCGGCAACGGCCAACACAAGCAGCGTCCGAAGACGCGTAAACAATAGCAGGGCACATTCCATATTGGCGACATCCCACATCACAGGTTGTTCACATTGTGCGGCACGCTTGCCGGCCGCTACAATGGGCGCAGGCCGCTTTCCCGGTCTCTTCGCTATTGGCCAGCCGATCCACCAACGGGAAATGGCGCCCGGCAAAGGCGCAAAACCAGTCCAACCCGGCAAGATCCGCGCATGCTTTTTAATTCGTTCGGGTTTATTTTCGTCTTTTTGCCCATCACGCTGGCGGTGTACTTCCTGCTCGGCCGTTGGCAACGTCACCAGGTGGCGATTGCCTGGCTGGTGGCGGCCTCGCTGTTTTTTTATGGCTGGTGGAATCCGGCCTATCTTGGACTGCTGATTGCTTCGATCCTGTTCAACTACGCGTTCGGCGCCATGCTGGCGCGCCGGCCGGGGAGGAATGGACGCTGGTTGCTGGTGTCCGGTGTAGGCGCCAACCTGGCGTTGCTCGGTTACTTCAAATATAGCAACTTTTTCCTGGAGAACATCAACCAGCTGAGCGGCGCGGGCCTTGACCTCGGTCAGGTCATTCTGCCCTTGGGCATTTCGTTCATCACTTTCCAGAAGATCGCCTATCTGGTGGATGCCTGGCAAGGCAAAACGCGCGAATACAATTTTCTCCACTTCTGCCTGTTCGTCACCTTCTTTCCACAGCTCATCGCCGGACCGATTGTGCACCATCGTGATGTGATGCCGCAGTTCGCACGACGCTCGCTGCACATCTTTCACCACGAGAATTTTTCTGTCGGGACATCGATCTTTGTCATCGGCCTGTTCAAAAAGGTGGTCATTGCCGACAACCTCGCGCTGTTCGCCACGCCGGTGTTTGCGGCCACTGGCGACGGCACCATGTTGACATTCTTTGAGGCCTGGACCGGTGCGCTCGCCTACACCTTCCAGCTGTATTTCGATTTCTCCGGCTATTCGGACATGGCGATCGGTCTGGCGCGCCTGTTCGGCGTGAAGCTGCCGCTCAATTTCCATTCGCCCTACAAGGCCACCAGCATCATCGACTTCTGGCGGCGCTGGCACATGACGCTGTCGCGTTTCCTGCGCGATTACCTCTATTTTCCGCTCGGCGGCAATCGCCGCGGCGAGCGGCGGCGCTATCTGAACCTGTTCATCACCATGCTGCTCGGCGGGTTGTGGCACGGCGCCGGGTGGACGTTTGTCATCTGGGGCGGCTTGCATGGGTGCTACCTGCTCGTCAACCACGCCTGGCGCGGCTTGCTCAAATCGCGGCGGCTCGATGGCCTGTGCGGACACCGTGCTTACAAGGTAGTGGCCTGGTCGCTGACGTTCCTCGCTGTGGTCGTGGGCTGGGTGTACTTCCGCGCGCCGAATGCGGCGGCGGCGCTCGCCATGCTCCAGTCCATGGCCGGATCGAACGGGGTGGATCTTGCACACGCCTTCGGCAACGAACTCTTGCACCGCGACACCGCCCTGAAATGGATTTTCGGCGCGGCGCTGATCGCCTGGTTTCTGCCCAACACGCAGCAGATCTTTGCCCGGCACACACCGGCGCTCGACAACATCCGTGGCGGGCGCCTGCAGTGGCAACCCAGCTTGCGCTGGGCGATGGCCGTCAACCTGCTCGCCCTGATCGCCCTCTACCACATGAACCGCGTGAGCGAGTTCCTCTACTTCCAGTTCTGAACATGGCCTACCGCCGCTATAACCGGATCCTGGCCGCCGTCATCGTGCCGGTGGTGGCGGTACTCGCCGCCACCAGCCTGTTCCTGCAACCCTACGACGGCGGCCTTACGCGCCTCGGCGGTTACCCGGAAAAGCTCTACGGCTGGAACGCCCCGCAGCAACGTTTCACCAAACCGCTCTATCGGCAATTCAAGACGCGCGAGGCCGGCTACCGGGAACCGGCGGATATCGTGGTGCTCGGCGATTCATTCACTTTCCTCGAACAAGTGTCGTGGCCGAACTACCTGGTGAAGGAAACCGGCCTGCGGCTACAATCCTTTCGCATCGACAAAACACCGATCGAGCGCATACTCGAGAGCGATACCTTTCGCCGTCATCCACCCAGGATCATCATCTACGAGAGCGTCGAACGCTCTCTCTGGGAACGATCACAGCGTGACGTGGCCGACTGTCGCATTCAGCCGCAGCGTCGCACCACGTCGCTGCGTGTCGCTCCGCTGTCCATCGAGCCGGAGCTATTCCTGCGCGACACGCACCGCACCCTGTTGAACTTTCCGTTGTCGCTCGACTTCCTCGCCAAGGTCGTGCCGCGCGAATATCTGGGCCGCGATCACACGCCGGTCGCTCGCCTGGCGCTGACACGCCGCGTGGAATTCTCGAACATCGAGGCCGGGCAGCTGCTCGTGTACAGGGACGATCTTGCCAAAATGCACTGGACGCCGCCGATGTGGGAGAAAATCCGCTGCAACCTGGTGGACCTGCAAAACCGGGTGCAGGCCAACGGCTACACATACTTTATCGCCCTGGTGGCCACGGACAAGCTGAGCGCCTACAGCGACTGGCTCGAGGACCCACGGCTCGCGCAGCTTAGTCGTTTCGACCTGCTGGCCGCCGATCCGGCCCTGCATCTGCCGCGTGTCGACCTGAGCCTGAAGACGGCAATCCACAACAATGTCATGGATGTGTACCTCAACAACGATACCCACTGGGGCACGAATGGCTATGTGCTGGTGGCGCGTGAACTCACTGATTACCTGATTCGTGCCGGCGTGCTTGCACCGGTCCTCCGCTAAAGGCTGCAGCTTGGCGCCTGTTGGCAACTGGCGTAAAGTCGCGTTTTTTAACTTCGAGATTTTTCCATGCTGATCAGCTGCAACAAAGTCGTGCGTTTCGCCTATACCCTGACTGACGACAGGGCTCAGGTTCTGGATCGTTCCAGCGAAGCTGAGCCGCTCACCTATCTGCACGGCGGCGAGGCAATTATTCCCGGCCTCGAAGCCGCGCTGCAAGGCAAACGCGCCGGTGAGTCGTTCAACGTGCGCGTCGCGGCGGCCGATGCCTACGGCGAGCGCGATGAGTACCTGGTGCAAAACGTGCCGCGCGACATGTTTGAAGGCGACGACGCCGTCAAAGTGGGCATGCAGTTTGAAACAAACGACGACGATGGCGAAACCCGGGTCGTGACCGTCACCGGCGTGGATGCCAACAACGTGACCGTGGACGGCAACCACCCGCTGGCCGGCGTGCCGCTCAACTTCGCCGTCACCGTCGTGGAAGTGCGCGACGCCAGCGCCGAGGAACGCAGGCACGGCCATGTACACGGCGCAGGCGGCCATCAACACGGTTGATTGCAGTTCAGCCGGAAAAAAGATTCTCGCCTGCTTACCCTCTCCCCTTAAGGGAGCAGATCACCGCGTGCACCGGCGGCCAGACACCGGCACCTGAATATGGAATCCCTGACCACTCCGGAACTGGCGGCGCTGCTCGCCTGCATCGCGCTCGCGGCGGCGCTTTATTCCTCGGTCGGCCACGGCGGCGCCTCCGGCTATCTCGCAGCCATGGCACTGTTTGGACTGACGCCGGTTTTCATGAAGCCGGCGGCGCTGGCCATGAACATCGCGGTCGCGGGCCTGGTCTTCTACCGCCTGTGGCGCGCCGGACATTTCGATGCGCGTTTGTTCTGGCCGTTCGCAATCGGTTCCATACCTCTCGCTTTTGTCGGCGGTGCGCTCACGCTGCCGGGCGGTGTCTACAAGATACTGGTCGCCATCGCGCTGCTGGTGGCCGCCTCACGTCTACTGTGGAAGGCACGGGAGCATGAAGTCTCCTCCACGCCGGATATCTGGGTCGCATTGGTGTGCGGCGCCGGTCTCGGTTTTCTGTCCGGCCTCACCGGCGTAGGCGGCGGAATATTTTTGAGCCCGCTGCTGCTCCTGCTGCGATGGGCCAACATGCGCACCACCGCGGCGGTGTCGGCGGCATTTATTCTGGTGAACTCAATCGCCGCGCTCGCCGGACACGCGAGCGTCGCCATCGCCTGGCCGACGCAATTGCCGCTGCTCATGTTCGCGGCGCTGGCCGGTGCGCTGATCGGATCGGAACTCGCCGTGCGCCGATTGGCGCCGGTGACGTTGCGGCGGGTACTCGGCGTGGTGTTGCTGATTGCCGGCGCGAAACTGCTGCTGACCGCTTGAGGATGAAGCCCAGACTTTCTTTAACAGGTTGCTGAAAAAGTCGCCGATAGGGTCCCCTCTCCCCTTGCGGGAGAGGGATAGGGTGAGGGGAAACAATAAGCAACTCGATGAATCATGGCGTTATCCATCGATCATGGCGGTACCACCCTCTCCCGTCGAGGGAGAGGGAGTTTTTCAGAACCCTATTAATCGTCCGTTTTCCTTTCATCGTGCGCCACCGTCACCGTGGCGGTAGCGATAGCCTTGTTGCCGGAGCCATCGGTAGCCGAATAGGTCACGGTATAGATTCTGCCAGCCTTGTTCTGACCCTCACGTTCGGCCTTGAGTTTGAACAGGCGGTCGTCGGTGCCGATCTGAGCATCCTTGATGTCTTCTTTTTCCAGCGGCTCGTTGGCGACGATGGATTCGAGTTTGATTTCGGGCGCGGGGTCGTAGTCGTCCTTCACCGTAATGGTGGCGGTGATGGGAACGAGCTTCTCGTTCGGCTTAAGGGTGTTAGGGCTTAAGGTCACCGAAAGCGTTGGTGGGAGTGTGTCCACCGGCGGCACAACCGGCGGCGCAGCTATCGCCTCAACCAAACCATATGCCTGCACCCCGTCATTCGTGGAAATGACGTAATGAGTGCGCGAATAGATCTCGCCTGCTTTAGGTACACCCAAGTAAGTAGGATTGGCCTCGGCACGGGTTGCGCTCAAGCCCGTCAAGGTCTGGCCCGGTAAAAGACCGGTGCAACCCGTCGGGCTGCCGCTATCGGCTGCTGTCCACACCAAGGTGTGCCGGATATGTTCTTGATCGCCGCCTTCTGTTCCCTTCCATCCCGCAGGCGCGGTCATTGCCAGCACCCCGTTACCGCCGTAAATCAACATGCCACTGCGCGGCGAGACAGTAGGCGGCAGACCCGTGAGTTCCGGCTCGTGTTCGGGCAGGTTGCCATAAGCCGCACGCCCTATCTCGAAACGGCATGTCGCCGCCGGGCGCACAACATTCGTCCAGCTATTGTTCGTCACGCTGTAGTGGTAGGTCACCGTGCCATTGGGGTTATGAACGGCATAGCCCTTAACCGTAAAGAAAATGGAAGCGTCGGCCAGGATGGGCGCAAGCAACAGCGCACCGGACAAAAGCGAAATTTTGAAGTTCACCATATTCTCCTTTAGTTAAGCCCGGATAAGTCTAGTAGGGAACCGTATGGCCGGGGTCTCCCCTATCGCGGTACGGGCGGTCAAGTCTACAAATAAATGGAGGCGAGGAGCAGCGATCAACATTCGGTACCTGCGCCCTCCTTACGTCAAAGCAAGTCCCGGAAGAGTGACAGTTGGCGCCGGATGGCGGGCGTATCCCGAGATCGCTAGGATCGTCAGGATTGCCAAGACTATGGCGAGTGAAAAACTCGTTTCTTATTTTGGCTTTCAGCGTTGCGCAGAGGGGGTCTGTATTATCCTTCAGTTCACCCCACTTATCCCAAACATCCGTGAAGTGTTGCTGGTAATCCAAAGGCCGATACCCGGAAGCAAGAAGATCGGTGCCAACCGGAGTACCGGCGCAACCCGATAAACAATTGACCGCTTCCATCGTCGGGCCGGTGAGATTAGCCGTATCAAGCGGATAGGGGTCAGGCGGACCGTATGGCGCAATGTCAGACACCGGGCATCCGCTACTCGGGCCACCCTGAACGCACCACGGCCCGCTCACCGTATTCACCGGCGGGGGAGGAAAATTATACCCGGCCGGGCAGACGCATAGCGGTCTGGCCGCTCCGCGGTCATCGGGGAGACCTCCTTTCGGACAAGCCGAGTCACGCAGCCAGCCACCATCGCCCCCGAAATTATCCTGGGCCTCGCGGAAAGCATTGCCATCCGAATCCAGGTACCAACAGTCTCCCAGTATGGAGCCTCCTCTGCGGTCAAAATGGGTGTAAGTTGCCCCACCCAAATCTTGCAAAGTCCGCAGGCACGCGGCGGTCTCCGATATGAAGCCGCCCTCGCGTCCCCACCAGTTTACGTTAATGCGTGCCAGCGCCCTAAAGCTCAGCGTAGCCGGGTAAGGGATGCTGTCAGCGGATACGATAGAGTGTTGGAGCAACAACGAAAACCCAAGCAACACAGCGGCCAACGGGCGAACCAGGTGCGTAACCATCTCCTCCCTCCCTGTCTTTTGTTCTGGCCCCGTGAGAACAGAGGCGCGGAAAAGGTACATCGAAGGGGGGGGGATACTGTCAAGCCAATTGCCGGAGATGCAACGGGGCGCCCTTGGGCGCCCCGTTGTTAGCTCATCGGAGTCTTATTTTAAGAATGCACCGAACAAGCTCCCAATTGTCATTTCGACCGAAGGGAGAAATCTGATAACACGATGATGACGCCAGACTTTCAGGCCGGCAGATTTCTCGCTGCGCGAGACATGACAACTTGTTCAGAGCTTCCTTAACGAATCCGAATCGAGTTCGCCCTCATACGGTTCCGCGAAACCACACTCCTTCACCGGGCAAACCTTCTCGGTGCAACGTGTATTTATCGGGATCGGGCACTGCCCGCCTGGGGGATCACCACTTCTCTGTTTGCTATACTACGAATAGCGTAGTACCGTGTAACGATGATCAGAACCTGGGCGAACCGGGCGTCGGAACGTTTTTACACAGGGGGCAAGAACGCTCCGTTCCGAGGTCTTGATGTTGAGGCCGCACAAGATCTACTTGCGGCGCTTAAGGCGGCCCGGGGCTTGCGGGACCTGAGCCCCCTGAAAAGTGTCGGTTTACACAAGCTCAAAGGCGATCGTGCCGGACAGTGGGCGATGACGGTCAATGCGCGCTGGCGCGTCTGCTTTCGGTTCAAGGATGGAGACGCCTACGATGTGGAGATCGTGGATTACCACCGAGGGTAACGGAGTATTGAGTATTACTGAGGGCATCGATCATGACACCAATCCATCCTGGCCGAATCTTGAAGCGTGAGTTGGCGGCGCGCGAACTCTCAGCCAACCGTTTCGCGTTGGCGATTCGCGTTGCGTCCGGACGCGTGACGGACATTCTCAATTTCAAACGAGGCGTAACACCCGATACGGCGCTGCGCTTTGCACGCTTCTTTGGCAACAGTGCTGAATTCTGGATGAACCTTCAGACAGCATACGACCTGGAGATCGCTGTGAAGAAGCTGGGTCCAACCATCAAGGCGGAAGTCCAACGCGCGGCGAATAGCTGAGGGGATGTCTGTCAAACAACGTATCGAAAATAAAACGGGGCGCCCTAGGGCGCCCCGTTTTATTTCTTTGGAGTTGCGACAAACTTATCAGCCGGTCCCAACCGCTGGCGCGGCTTCCGGCAGATCGAGCTCACCCTCATACGGTTCCGCGAAACCACACTCCTTCACCGGGCAAACTTTCTCGGTGCCGCGGCGCTTGGTGGTCTTGATGGTCAGGATCGGCCAGCTGCACTTCGGGCACGGTTCGTTGAGCGGCAGGTTCCAGACGGCATACTTGCAGTCCGGGTAGCGCGCGCACGAATAGAAAATTTTTCCGTAGCGCGATTTGCGTTTGAGCATGCTCGCCTGTTTGCATTCCGGGCATTGCACACCGGTGTCGGCCGGTTTTTCGAGCGGCTCCATGTGTTTGCAGTTCGGGTAATTGCTGCAACCGATAAACTTGCCGTAACGCCCGCGCTTGATGACCAGTTTCGATTCGCACTTCGGACAAACGCGATCCTCGACATATTGCGGCTCGTTCGAGGCGCCGGCCTCTTCATCGACATTGCGCGTGTAGTCACACTCCGGGTAGCCGGTGCAGCCGATGAAGTAGCCGTTGCGGCCGAGGCGCTTGGACAGCGGCTTCTGGCACTTCGGGCAAAGCTCTTCGAGGATTTCGAGACCGGGCCGATCGACGGTTTCTTTCGAGTCCACTTGAACCTTGAACTCGCCCCAAAACTCCTGGAGCAGCGGCCGCCATTCCTTCTCGCCGCGTGACACGGCGTCCAGATCGTCTTCCATGCGCGCGGTGAAATCGTAATCCACGTATTTGAAAAAATGCTCGGACAGGAACTTGTTCACCACCCGGCCGACGTCGGTCGGCTGGAAGCGGCGCTTGTCGAGCGTGACATACTCGCGTGACTCGAGTGTCGAAATGATTGACGCATAGGTAGACGGACGGCCGATACCAAAGGCTTCGAGCGCCTTCACCAGTGAAGCTTCCGTGAAGCGCGGCGGCGGCTCGGTGAAGTGCTGCTCCTTGCGAATGGCGCGCAGGTCCACGTGTTCGCCTTTGAGCATGACCGGCAGAATCGCCTCGTCCTCTTCGCCTTCCTTCTTCTCGTCCGTGCCTTCCTGATACACGGCCATGAAGCCGGGCTTCACCAGCGTCGAGCCGTTGGCGCGCGACACGTTGCCGCTGCCGGCCTCGAGATCGACGGCCACGGTATCCAGCAGCGCATGCACCATCTGGCAGGCGACGGTACGCTTCCAGATGAGTTCATACAGCTTGTATTGTTCTGGCGTGAGGCGCTCCTTGAGCTGCTCGGGGATGCGCTCGGCCGAGGTCGGGCGGATCGCCTCGTGCGCTTCCTGCGCGTTCTTGGATTTGGTTTTGTAGACGTGCGGCGTTTCCGGCAGGTTGTCGTCGCCATAACGCTTGGCGATGAGCGCACGAATCTCTTCGATCGCTTCCTTCGCCAGGTTCACCGAATCGGTACGCATGTAGCTGATGAGACCGACAGTCTCGCCGCCAATGTCGACACCTTCATATAGTTGCTGCGCGGTGCGCATAGTGCGTTGCGCCGTAAAGCCGAGTTTGCGCGACGCCTCCTGCTGCAGGGTCGAGGTGGTGAACGGCGGCGACGGATTGCGCTTGCGCTGCTTTTTCTCGACAGAAGTTACAAGGTAGCGGCCCTGCGCCTGCTTGAGCAGCTCCGCCTCAACTTCGGCGGCACCGTTCTCTTCGTTAATCGTAAACTGGTCGAGCTTCTCGCCCTTGTAATGGGTGAGCTTGGCGCTGAAATTCAGACCCTGGGTGCTGAGGTCGGATTCGATGGTCCAGTATTCGCGCGCCTTGAAGCGCTCGATCTCCATCTCGCGCTCGACGATCAGGCGCAGTGCCGGACTTTGCACGCGCCCGGCGGAGAGTCCGCGCCGCACTTTCTTCCACAGCAGCGGCGACAAATTAAAACCCACCAGATAATCGAGCGCGCGCCGCGCCTGCTGCGCATTCACCAGATTGGTGGAAATCTCGCGCGGCTCCTGAATGGCGCGCTGGATGGCGGTCTTGGTGATTTCATAAAACTCGACGCGGTGCACCGGCTTGTCCTCGAGCACGCCCGCTTCCTTGAGGATTTCGTGCAGGTGCCAGGAGATCGCTTCGCCTTCGCGATCCGGGTCAGTCGCCAGATATAACGCGTCGGCCTTTTTCATTGCCTTGACGATGGCATCGACGTGTTTCTGGTTTTTCTCGATGAGCACGTACTTCATGGCGAAGTCGTTCTCGGGGTCGACCGCGCCTTTCTTCGGCAGCAGATCGCGCACGTGTCCGTAGGAGGCGAGCGCGCTGAACTCCTTGCCCAGGTACTTGGCCATGGTTTTCGCCTTGGCCGGCGACTCGACAATAATCAGGTTTTTCGCCATCGTTTAAGGAAAGCAGGCCTGCACAAAAAGAGTCATTTTAGTTACCCGTTTTAGCCTTCGCGGCGCGCGCAGGCGCGTCGTTCGGCCATTCAGCAAGGATCGTGGGGCGTGATTGTGAGCGGCAAGCGGTGTGGCTTGTCAAGCGTGGAGACGAAACAACCGGGGAAATCAGTGCAGATGCTCCTGTACGCCGTCGAACACCAGGTCTTCCATCCAGGCGTAAGCCTGCTCCTGGCCGGGCTGATTGAACAGCACCATCAGGATCACCCACTTGAGTTGTTCGCTGTCGATTTCCTCGGTATCGAGCGCCATGACGCGGTCGATAACCAGCTCACGGGTATGCGAATCGAGCACGCCGCTGCGCGCCAGGAACAGAATGAAACCGCGCGCGTCGATATTGATTTTATGCTGTTCCTGCGCAGAGAACACGCGCAGGGATTGCGGGTGCCCGCCCATGGGCAAAACACCGCGGTCGCGCAACGAGGCGAGCCCCTCGAGCCAGCCGAAGGCCTTGTTCACCTCACTGCGGGGAAACCCGGCCTGCGCCAGTTCGACGGCGAGCGCTTCCTGGTCGGGGTTGAATTCGGGACCTTCGTCCATGTAGTTCTCGAACAGGTACATCAGGACATCGAGTACATTTTCTTTCATCATTCTCTCATTGTCCTTGCCGCGCGCAACGCGTCGTCCCGAACCGTTGCTGGCGCTGCGGTAGTGGTCAGGACGTACGTTGAA
>Ga0315281_10000374_pt1 | contig 61901 bp, 44 predicted proteins | sample YL17G07_0_MG_FD_204540 | JGI IMG/M metagenome (GOLD analysis project Ga0315281, IMG submission 204540) | Sediment microbial communities from Yellowstone Lake, YNP, Wyoming, USA - YL17G07_0 | ecosystem: Environmental > Aquatic > Freshwater > Lake > Sediment | place: USA: Wyoming | collected...
AAGATGGAAAGGGACGCTTGATGGGATTCGGCCATCGCGTCTACAAAAACTATGACCCACGGGCGAAGGTCATTAAGAAACTGGCAGATTCGGTGTTTGCGGTAACCGGAAGAAACCCGAAGCTTGATATTGCTCTTGAACTTGAGCGCATTGCGCTCGAAGACGATTACTTTGTCAAACGCAAACTCTACCCCAACGTCGATTTCTATTCCGGGCTCATCTACCAAGCGATGGGCTTCCCCATCGACTTCTTCCCGGTCTTGTTTGCAATCCCGCGGACCGTCGGTTGGTTGGCCCATTGGGCGGAACAGATCGACGACGCCGAACAAAAAATCGCAAGACCGCGACAAATCTATCTGGGAGAACCTGCCCGTAATTGGATTCCGATGGACAAGAGGAAGTAGCGGCCCCCTTACTTTCTTGCTGAATACCAATCCCCCTTGTACAGGGGGATTTTTTCTAAATTCATTTTCAATGAACTCGACAAAAGAAAAATTTGTACTGATACTGTCTTGTTCCGGCGGAGCTGGTCATTTGCGAGCGGCCGAAGCGCTCCATCAAGCCTCAGGCCAGATGAATGTGCGACTGCGAACGGAAACCTACGATGTTCTCGATTTCACCTCGCCGCTGTTTAAGCGACTCTATTCCGAATCGTACCTCGCGGCGGTAAACCGCATTCCTGACCTTTGGGGATATTTTTATTCGCGTTCGGAATTCAAGCCGTATGACAAGAAGGGACTGGTTCGACTATTCGACCGATTCAATTACAGAAACTATCTTGCTGAAGTCGATCGACTGCGCCCCGACGCAATCATCTGCACGCACTTTCTTCCTTTCATTTCCATATCAAATCGAGTGAGGGGCAACAAAGATTTTCCCCCCGTCTTCGCTGCAACCACAGACTTTGATGTTCACAGTCTTTGGGTTGACCCGATCGTGCGGCGGTATTTTGTTTTCTCAGAAGAATCGAAATGGCAGCTCCAATCGAAAGGAGTTGATGAGGAACGCATCTCTGTTGCAGGAATACCGATTCTTGCGGAATTCACTCGACGACGTCGCGCCGCCTTAGTCCGATCGGAACTTCAAATTCCGAAAGACAATTTCACGATTCTGGTATTGTCGGGCGGGTTTGGGATTGGAAGGATCGACGAAATTGTCCGTGCGGTCTTAGGCGAAATCGAACTTGTTTCCCGAAGGCCAGTCACCATTCTGGTCGTGTGCGGCAAGAACAAGCCAGCGATGGAGCGGCTCTCAAATGTAAAGACTTCATCTCGGATCACGCTGCGCGTGTTTGGGTTTGTGCGGAATATGCACGAACTGATGGATGCCGCAGACGTGCTGATTTCAAAATCTGGTGGATTGACCTCCTCCGAAGCGCTGGCAAAGCACCTGCCCATGCTCATTGTTGACCCCATCCCTGGACAAGAATCTCGTAATGCAGATGTGTTGGTCGAACAGGGCGCCGCGTGGAAAGCGATCAACCTTCCCAATTTGGCATACAAACTTCGAATGCTTTTAGAAAAACCATCACTGCTGAATTCGGCGCGTGTTGCTGCGAAGCGGCTCGGCAAACCAAACGCGAGTATCACAATCCTCAACGCCGTCTATTCTGAAATCTCAAGAAAGGTTCCTCAATGAAAATCAAACTCCAAACCGGCATCTCAACCTTTGTGCGCGAACAGGGAGATCCTAGCGGCCTTCCGGTTGTGTTCATCCACGGATTCCCGTTCAGCCACGAGATGTGGAAGGGGCAACTCGAGGCTCTTCCTCGAGCGGTGCGCGCGATTGCGTACGACGTCCGAGGCCACGGACAAACCGACGTCGGCGACGGCCAATACACCATCGAGTTGTTTGTCGATGATCTCATTGCATTGCTGGATCACTTGAACATCCAGCAGGCGGTACTGTGCGGACTTTCGATGGGTGGATATGTAGCCCTGCGCGCGGCAGAACGAAATCCTGATCGAGTTCGCGGCCTCGTCCTCGCAGATACCCGCTCCGAAGCTGATGGGAATGAAGCGAAAGTAAAGCGAACAGGAACGCTGAAAGGAGTGAAAGCCGACGGCGTCGCGACCATTGCGGGAAATTTTGTGAAGGCCGTTTTTGCCGCAGAAACGTTTCAATCAAACCCGCAGGCAGTCGAATTGATCAAGCAGTTGATCATCGCGAACTCGCCCATCGGCATCTGCGGAACAGCTATTGCCCTTGCCGCGCGAACGGATACAACCGCCACGCTTTCGTCAATAGGCGTTCCCACGTTGATCCTCGTGGGCGAACAAGATGCGCTTACTCCACCTGCTGCATCGCAAGCGATGCACGAGAAGATTGCAGGCTCGAATCTTGTCATTCTGAAACACGCGGCTCACATGAGTAACGTCGAAAATCGGGTTGAGTTCAATGCGAACCTCACGAAGTTTCTCGAATTATTCTGAACCGATGATGCCAGTCAGCATTGCAACCGCCGAGCACTACCTTTGGGGAGATAGTTTTGATGGATGGCATTTGGTGAACAGGGCCGACCTGAGCGTAATCCAAGAGCGTGTTCCTCCGGGCAGCGTAGAAGTCCGGCACAAACACGCACGCGCTCGGCAATTCATTTTTGTGGTCAGTGGTGTGGCCACGTTCGAAGTAGGAGGAGTAGTCCACACGCTCGGCACGCAGCAAGGCATCGAGGTTCCACCGGATACTCCACATCAATTCAGAAATCTTTCTTCCGACGATGTGACTTTTCTTGTTGTTTCTTCACCTCACAGTCACGACGACCGAATTGTCGTGAATAACATCGATGGGATCTAGCCCGATCGGACATCACATCGAACAACCGTGAGAGCTTACCTCCAAGACAATCGGTTGATTTTGATTCTCTGCTTCTTGTTTGTCCTTAGCGGGCTGCTTCGGCTGAACGACTTGTCGTTGTATACCGATTCCGATCGCTACGTAATCTGGGGAACTTCGCTCGCCCAAGGAAAAGGCTTTGTCGATTTTACCCAACCCGATCCGGAGCGATATGTTGTGAACGCGCCGCTGTACTCCGTCTTGCTCGCGTCGGCGATGCTGTTCGCTCCTAACTCTCTCACTGCTGCAAAGACGCTCACGCTGATATTCGGGGCGCTGGCGATTCTCCTCTTCTACCGCTGGCTGACCCATCGCTTTTCGAAACCGACCTCTTTCTTCATCGCCTTTCTGCTCGCCGTCAGCCCGATGATGATGGTGATTTCTTCCGAAGTGTTGTCGGAACCTGTGTTTCTCGCCTTGCTGTTTTTCCTGCTGCCAACGTTTGAGAAGCTGAGTTCCGGTGAATATCCGGCTTCGCGAGTCAGCTTCTTACTTCCGCTCGTGGTCCTTGGACTCCTTCCGCTGCTCCGGGAGGTCGCCGTTTGCGTTATCGCGGCGTCGTGCGTTTCCTTTGCTGTCTATCGACAATGGAAATCCCTCGGCATCACGGCTGGGTTGACAATTCTGTTTGTCGGAGGTTGGGCAGTGCGGAATCTGTTTCTCGTCGGCGTGCCGATAACATCTCAGGATCCGAATTTCGCTTTCATCTTCCAGCACCACGTTACTCCGGCCACCGCTTCAACGCTCGAAGAGCTTTGGTCGCGCGTAATTCTCAATGTCAGGCAATACAAACTCGAATCGGGCGGCTCGGCGTTGTATCTTTTTCCGTCGAACTTGATCGTTGCACCAGGCTCGATCTTCAAAGGTCTCGCCCGATTGATTCAATACGTTCAGATTCTTTTCCCGTTCGTTGTTGCCCCACTGTTTTTCGCCGGAATTCTTGCCGACATCCGCCGAAACGGAGCGTGGATGTGGCGTCTGATGCTCCTTGCATCGTATGTAGCCATTGTCCTCGTCTATCCTGTACACGATATGCGTTTCGTTTTGCCGCTGATTCCTTTTCTTCTTTTCTATTTGTCACACGGACTGTTATGGTGTGCATCGACGATTCCGCTTCCGCGCAAACAGATCCGGGTGGCTGGAATGCTCGGATGCGTAGCAGTGCTCATTCCAAACGTTGTCGCTGATTTCGAAATCATCCGAACAAACCTTCGATATCGGCATTCGCCGTTGGAATTCTACCGTGACGCAAAAGCAAAAGGCTCACGAAACGAATACTTCACGCATCCGTGGTCGATGGCCGGCGAATGGTTTGAGGAACATTCTTCCCCCAGTGTCGTCATCGCGAGTGCATCGAAAGGATTGGCAACCTTCTTGAACGGCAGGAAGCTACTGGAGATCAACAGCGCGATCCCGATGCCCACGTTCGAGCGGATGATTCGAGAGAATGCCGTGGAGTACGTTGCATCGCCTACAATTTTTGATGGATTCCACGCCTACGAACAGTTCGTAGGGAACTCAACTCGATTGCGCTTTGAGCGTGCAGTGGACTTCGGAGACATCCGTATCTGGAAGATGACTTCGCGAGTAATGGGCGCGCAGGAGGAGAATAGTTCGCTGAGTGATTCCACAGCGGCCACGATGATGGCCGCGGGATACGGGCAGCTGCTGCTCGACAAGCCCTCTGAAGCGGCATCATTCTTTGACCGCGCGGCAAGGGCATACCCTTCGAACGCATCGATTCAATTCTTTCAGTTTGTCGCCTCAACGTTTGGCCGGAATAGCGAACAGTCAACCCAGTTCATGCAGGTGCTTTTTTCGCTCCCACAATCGACGTCGTACCAGCGCGCGTCAAGAAATTATCTAGAGACTCAGCGCAAGCTTCTTGCAGCCGAACGTTTGGCAGACCGACAATCCCGTTCCGAAATATTGTTGGAATGCGCACAGTTCTACTGGAATTATGGGTTTGCTGCTCGAGCACGTTCGCTTTTAGAAGAGTGCCTCGAGACCAATCCGAGCTTCTTCACGGGCTTACTCTGGGCGTTCGATTACGCCCACCAGTCAGGCGACCGAACGAATGCCAAAAAATATTTGGTTGCGCTTCGGCATATTGACCCGACGAATCGCGTTGTCCAGAGTTTTTCCCGAATCGAAGCTATCGATATTGCCTCACAATCGTCTCCGTGCGATGCGTTTGCCGATGCCCGACTCGATATTGCAAAGGCGTTTGCAGATGTTGAACTCTTCGACTCCGCAGTAGGCGAAGCGGAACGCGCAGTAAACTCACAAACACCGGCGTCGGTTCTTGCTTCATTGTGGCTCGCAGAATTCTATGAGTCACGAGGCAACTTGCGTGCGGCCCTTCGGTGTTTGCACACCGCAATTGCATCCAACCCCTCACTTGCCGTACAGGACAAGATCAATGTGCTTACAAGGAAGATCAACGAATGAAGGTCGCACTCGTTACAGGCGGAACTGGGTTTGTCGGATCGACGCTCGCAAAAGCCTTGCTGCAAGGTGGTTGGCAAGTTCGAATATTACGCCGTGAGCATTCTGACTTGCGCGCTATCGGCAATACAGATGTGGAGCATCGGTTTGGCGATGTGCGTGATCTAGGATCCCTAAAGCGAGCGCTCGGAGGGGTTGATGTTGTTTTCCACACGGCGGCGCTCGTTTCCTACCGGCGGAGGGAACGCGAAACGATGTACGAGACTAATATCGGCGGCACACGAAACGTCGTGCAAGCGTGCCTGGAGGGCGGAGTTGGTCGATTGGTGCACACGAGTTCCATCGCCGCCATCGGCTTCACTCCCGATGGGTCTCCGGCAGATGAGACAACGGAGTTCAATTGGGGTTCGTACGACGTCGGTTATAGAATTTCAAAACACGAAGCCGAACTTGAAGTCAAGAAAGGGGTGAAGGATGGACTCGACGCGGTGATTGTCAATCCAGCCATCATCATCGGCCCTGGCGACATTCATATGCACGGTGGGCAGTTGATTCGCGATGTTTACAAATGGCGCATCTTCTACTACGTCAGCGGTGGGATGAATGTCGTATCCGTGGACGATGTCGTACAGGGACATCTTGCGGCCTACCATCGGGGCAGAACTGGCGAGCGGTATATTCTCGGTGGCGAAAATCTCACACATAAAGAGGTGTTTACGACAATCGCCAAACTCCTCCATCGACCCACACCACTCTTTAGACTACCGAACAGCATTGCCCGCGCGGTTGCGGCATCGGCAGAGCGGTACGCCAGCATCACAATGAGTAAGCCATGGGTGACTCGAGAACTTATCGCGGGGTTAGGTACGTTTTCGTGGTACTCGGTGGAAAAAGCGAAGAAGGAGCTCGACTATAGCTTCGTCCCCCTCAAAGAAATCATCCCCACCACGGCTGATTGGTTTCGCTCACATAATATGTTGTAGCCGTAGGCTTCGGGTTGCATTTCTAAAAGGCATTACAAAACCGGTTGTTCAAGTTTTTTTTCAGTACTACCGTAGCATCAAAACACAAAGCGCCTCGTGAAGAGGCGCTTTGTTTGAACCATGGCTAAATGCCCGGTTGTTAGAGGACGGTTCCCGATGCAAAAACTTTTGTAAATGTTCCGTATACGGGATGCGTTACGGTTACCGTTAGCGTAAACTTTGTAGGTTGCGGAGCGATTGTCGTGGCGTCTGCATCAGCAATGTTGAACGTGAAGTCAGTTATTCCAGACCCCCCAAACTGAGTATCGAACAGGGTCGCCGGCACATTACCGTCGATACTAAGGCCATTGCCGGAAACGGTAATCGTTGTACCGGCTACCATCGGATGCCCCAGTCGATCTTTTACCGTAAACGTGAGCGGACCTACACTACCACCATTTGCCAACGCATAACTGGTAGCTCCTCCGTCGGTTCGCGTAATAATCGGCTTCCCGCTCCACAATATCGTTACGGAATCCGTAATCTGCACAGCAGAATCGCCTTGCGTCTGCGCATAGACCCGGCTCCACCCTTGTCCAAGGGACAATGAATCAATTCCAACCGGAAATGGATTTGCAGAATAGAGCTTCTGCGTTACAAATCCGTTGATGTCTGTAGTCCCGCTTGTATTGCCGGTCGTCATTGTTCCGTGTGCGGAATGGAAATAGACGGAGGTACCTGCTTGAACAGGATTACTATACTTATCAGCAACTTGAACCGTGAAGTCTTGATTAACATAGGCTAAGTCTAAGCCGCCGAAGTTTCCCTTTGGAGTCGCAATCGTGAAGTGTCTCTGGTCAGGAAATCCCGCGTGGATCGTGATTCGTACGGGAGAAGTCTGCAATTGCCTTCCACCAGGGAGGTTAATCGTCACTACGACCTGCACAACTCCCGCCGTGGTGCCGCTAATCGCGGAGACTCTCAGTTTTCCCTGTTCATCCGTGCTGTCGATGGTTGGGATCAACCGTGGGGCTGTTCCACTCAAAACAAATGTGTTCGGGAAGAATTGAAGAGTGAAGTGGGCGGTAGCTCGGTGATCCCTATCCACCGGGGTTCCGAGCGAATCGCGAACTTCGTATGTGAGCACAGTGTTTTCATTCGCTCCGGTGCCGGCCACGGAGATGTCCGTATTAGAAACGCCAAGGAAGGCGATCTGGGCTGGATTCTTCGCGCTCGGACTTGGAGGATTGATGGTTGATGCGCCGTTCAAGTGTCCGTAGAATCTTCGATTCGCAGTTCCGTTTGGTCCAGAGACTGACATAATTATCGCAAAGTCGCCGCTTGAACCGACGCCTGGAGCATTATCGGTAAAACGGACTTTGAAATTTGCATCCGCCGGATTTCTCGAATCGATTGTGGTAATACCGATATCGCCGGAAGCGACGATCTGACTCGCCACACTACCTGTAACTGAAATCGACAAAGAATTTCCCGCGGCAAGCGGATTTCCATTCGCGTCGAGCACGCTGAAGTTTACTTCGGTAAAACCGCCGTCGAACACGGTAATCGTATCATTTGCGGGAATGTTGGTCGGAGTGATGATTGGCGACCCGCTGAATAAGTAGGATATTTTCTTTTGGAATCGGACAGAATCTTTTCCGAACAGCGAGGCCGTGATGAATCCTCGGCCCGCAGTGGGATTCGATGGCACAGGCGGACCCTCGATCAGAACGACACTGAGTTGGCCTGCCTCATTGGTGAGTCCTTTCGGTTGGATGCTTCCACCGTCGGTGGTAAAATAGACGTTCGATGCTTTCGGTGGGTTGCCAAACTGATCCGCCATCTGCATCGAAATAGTTCCACTGCCACTGGGAGGAATGTTCAACCGATCCATCTGGATTGCAGTGTGATTCGAATCGGGGAAGCCGCCTGAAATGATGATGTCGACAAATCCTTTGATTGCTGTATTTGAGGCCACCGCTGCAAACACACGCACGATGCCAGACCTGTTTCCTGCCGTGAATCGAGCATACACTTGACCAAGATTATCTGTTGAATCGAGTGTTCTGGTAAACGTCCCCGCAACACCCCCGCTGTAATGAACTGCATAAAACACAACCTGCACACTGCCGTTCGGAGCAAAGGCGTTCGGTCCCAATCGACCTCCGGCTGAATCCGTTACGGCGAATGAGATTGTGGAGGAAGAGTTCGTAACATCTCCCCCTTCATACACGCTCAACGACGTCGTGGACGCGCCAACGAAGTTCACATATTTCGGCGATCCGAGACCGGAACCTCCTCCCCCTCCTCCACCTCCAGCTCCGCCAATCGCATTTCCTGCAACTGATTGGGTTAGGTCCCCGTTTTGGCTCTTCACTTCCACCACCACGCTGAACACCCCACCGATACCTCCACGCGTGTGGTCTACGATGACAGCTCGGAAATTTGTGTACGATGTATCGTCTACATCGGGCATCGTGTAGTCAGTCGTTCCCTGAAGTTCAAGGTCGGACGCACCCGAGCCGGTAAGTGACAGCTTGATCGTTGTTCCTGCCACAAGCGGATTTCCGTTCGCATCCTGCACCTGATAGTTGAACTGGAGTGAGCCACTATCGGGCACTGTGAACCCTGCCGACGGAAGAAGAATTTGAGTGGCGCGAGAAAACACGATGGGAACTGTCTGAGTGATAATACTATCCGCAAGATTGCCTACAGTGTCGCCAATAGTTGTTGCACGAATGATTGCAACTGCCGGCCTGGGATTCGTACTCGTCAACTCCGCACTGGCAACGCCATTCGCATCTGTGGTTGCACTGGCCGTGATGATGCCACCTGTGGTCGAAAAATAGACCTGCGTGGGTGGAGAAGGGTTGCCGAACCGATCACCGAGCACTACAGTGAATCTCGCCTTAAGATTATCGAAAATCCCTCCAGCAATATTTGCTCTGTCACGAGAGAGCGAAAAATGTCCGCTGTGTGGTAGTCCACCGGAAATCGTGAGAGTGATGTTGCCGGATTTCACCGAGTCGTTCGATGTTGATGCACCTATCCTGACGATTCCGGCCTTTGTGCCGCTCGTGAGAACGGTTGCCACTTTGCCTGTAGTAGGATCTGATTGAACTTGAGTGGGATAGAGAAACTCGCCACCATTTGGCCCGCCCAACAATTTGAATTTCACTGTCGGGCGGTTTAGGCCAACGAGCGGATTTCCGACCGAGTCGCGCACCTCGAACACAATCAGTGCGCTCTCTTTCAGTCCGCTACCGCGAATTGCGACGTTTGTAGCTTCAACTGACGAAACAAAGATCGACGATGGTTTGCCCGATGTTGGTGAAATGATGGTCGAAGAGCTTGTTGTGTCGAGTCGCATGATAATCGAGGTGTCTGCCACTGTGCCGAGACGGAACGTGGCGGTATCATTCTTCAGGCCAGGGTAAGTGGCAATGAGTTTCACATCCAACCCCGAATTGATAGAATAAGAGAAAAGAAAGTTCCCGCCATTTTTCGTTGTATCAGACCCGCCTGCTCCGATCACGTTGCGAACGATAGCATTATCCAGCAGCGCACCGTCGGTCTTTCGAACGACTTGACCTGTAATCTTTCTTGTAACAAAATCTCCGGGACCAGTGATCTTTTCTGCCTCTTTGCATCCAGGTTGAACCAAGAGGACGGCAATGACCCCCCAAAGCACGATCAGTCTCAGTTTCATACGTTCCTCCCCAATAGAAGCATCATAAACTTTGCGATCGCTCACTTCTTGATCGCCTTTTGCCGTCGCTCGAGATCTTTTCTCATTTCTTCAAATTTATCCGGAACAACGTTTTTCGGAGTTCGACTTGCAGCCCTATCCTCAATCATCGGCACCAATTCAGCCTTGAGCACAACAATCAATTCTTTTTTCGTCACCGAGTTTTGGTCATACCCAAACAGATACCGGAGTCCGAAGACCCACCACGGAAGGTCTTTCAGCACGGGAATTCCCTGACGGATGACCGTTTCTTCGTTGGAGTACAAACCGGCCACATAGGACTCTTCACCGTTCAGGAGGCCTAGCCGGCCCTTCTGTTCCGTTCTGTTGACAATCGAAGAGACCGCGCCAGGGGACGCACTACTTTTCTCGATGATATAACTCAGGTCGATAAAATCAATTCCATTGATCTTGTACACTTTGGGAGTAACGGTAAGAATAATTCCAGTCTTGATAAACTGGTCGGTTACGTTTCCGGAAAAATCTTTCTGCTTGATCGAAAAATCTTGTCCGCTCTGCAGATAGCCGGAAGAACCGGATCGGACGATCATTTGCGGCCGTGCAATCACTTCGCCGATATTTTCGCCTTCAAAGACTTTCAGAGCAGTACTTAAATCAACAGTCAGATTCTTGCTCGACGGGTTGGCCGATACGCTCATGATGGGCGTCGTAACCTTGTCGGCACCGATAAACTCAACCCCCACGTTTGCATCTTTGCCGCGAAAGACCGAAAGGCTAAATCCTTTCTCGCGAATCTTTGACTGGTTCAGTTCGATAAAAATCGAAGAGATAATAATTTCCGGTGTCCGTCCGAACACTTCGCCCGAGTCCACGAGCACTTCTTTGGGTTGCATAAATGCTTGGGGAGGCTGCAACTGTTGCGCTGGCTGCTGCCCAGCGTCAGTCTTTGTCTGCGCCGGCCTTTTGGCTGCCGCCTCTTGCATTTGCTGCCGACGGGAGAGTTCTTCCATCGTCATGACTTCGAAATACTCAGGATATTCGTTGTACCACAACTTGTTGGACCGAAGAATCAATTCTAGCGCGTCTTTCCAAAACATCGATTCGATGTTCACTCCGAGCGTTTTGTCGGCGCCCGTCGTCGCGGAATTATCGACGATCATCTTCCCCGTCAACCGCTTACAAATTTCGCTAAGCGACTTGATTGCTTCGCTGTAGGGTACGTCAGCGCGGAACGAGACGAGCTCGTCGGGCTTCACGGTGGGTTTCCCCTCTGCCATCCGTTTGAATTGTGATTCGGTTTGAGCGACGAGCGGCGCCATCGTGAAGAGGGCGACGATCCATACGATCAAGAATTTTTTCATGGCGTTCCTCTGGGCCGCAACTTGCGGTCAAATTGAATTTTCTTTTCCATCGTTCGCAATACACCACCTTCATCCAGCGTGAACTCAACCGAGCTATTAGCAGGGTCGATCTTGCTGACATACCCCCGCCAAACCTTATCACCGAGATGGAGAACAACAAGTTCGTTGTCCATAAAAACAAAAGCTTTGCCGGGAAGCACCGCCTTCAATTCTGCTTTTTCGGCATTGATTTCACCCGGAGGAGAGTCGGTCGCTAGATTTAGATAGATGAGGGGCTTGAATGGATCAAACGGACTTGGCAACGATGTCAACGATTTTGCAGCCAATGAAGTACCCAACTCGGGAATGTCGCCCACGAAATAGGCGTGAATTTCCATTTCGAATAGAATGGATTGTTTTGTTTCCTTCGTGGCATTGTCAATCACCTCGTTCTGTGTGAATCGCACGTTCGCAATCTTGTAGAGCCTCGCACCATTTTCGATGAAGTACATAAGCTTATAGAGTTCATTGAACTGTGCTTCACCTGCTTCCAATTTGTACGCGTTGTACCCCCATACGTTGCGTTTTTCCGTTCCGATGAATCGCATGTCAAACTTCATAAACCCGATTTCATCGAGCGCCGTGCTAAGGTAGGCGTACGTTTGCGTCGAAGCATCCGACTGCGGCACCTCTTTGCTACGCGAGTCGTAGCGCCGTTTGACATCTTGATACTGCACCGTAAGTTTTTGCACTTCGTCGGTCAATGCAGGCAGGTCGTCCAATTGTTTTGAGATCGCCGTGATCTTCGTCTGCGTTACTTTCAGGTGTCGCGGCTGCCACCACATCCAATAGCCCAGGCCTGCGGCCGTAATCAAAAACCAGAGAGCAGCTAAGACAATACTATTTCGAATCTTAAATGACACGTCTTCCGATCCTACTTGGTTTTCATCGCTGGTTCGGGCACATCGTACCGATCGACTTTTTCGATCAAGATGTCAAACTCGTACACGGGTTTGCTGCGAATCGTAACGGTTCGAACGGCGGAGAGGTTCGCCTTTTCAAAAATGCTTGCAATCCGGGGAATGCGATTTCGGTAGACAGCTTTTCCGGAGATCAGGATGAGGTTTGGATTTTGATCGTCCGGTTTGATGCGGTAAATCCAAAGTGAATTCAAGTCCTCAACGCTATTCGCCAGATAATGGAGTATCCGACTCCATCGATCGCTTCCCGGAGCAATCGAATCGTATGTCGTGGTTGCATTGATGTACCTATTGATGTCGCCGCTGAGCTGATTGCGTCTTGCCCTAAAGACGTCCAATTCTGCCAGCTTCACTTCCATCTGCGCAAGCTCTCTCGTGCGCGACCGGATTTCTTGTGCTCGCGATAAAATTGATGTGTAGAAAAAAACGATCGAGGTAATGACCAGTGCTGCCGCAATCCATCCGTGCCAGGCGAGTTTGAACGCCTTCTGACCTTCAACGATGGAAAGAGGGATGAGATTCAGGTCGTAAAAACCGATACGTTTCGGATCCAGCGCCCTCCAAGCAGTAATGATAGGTATGGCGTACTCAGAGACTCCCTCTCCAATGCTTGCCGCGAACTCTCCCAAATCAAGTTCCGGGATCTTCACGTACTCTACCAACGCGTTCGAAAATTGAGGAGCAATTGTTTCAACGAGATTGATCTTGTGTCCCTCACCCGAGAGCAAGATTCGGTCGATACGCGTGAGAGCAATGTTGTCTTGTTCTAACAGAATGCGACTGTATATTGTGTTCTCGATATTGGGGGAACCGTACCCTTCGCTAATGATCGGAGCAAAGTGAAGGTAATTCTGCCCTTGCATAAATATCAATCGACTGAAATCGTGCCCGATATAGACTAAGACGGTAACTTCTTCTTCTTGAATTGTATAGGATGATCGAACAAGTTCAATGAGTGCGAGATCGGAGCTATGGATCGTATTCACGGTTGGCAGCCTTCCACCGAGAAACGAACGAAGTTCTGTTAGCAGGTCATAGATATGAAGCCCATCTTCTCGAATGACCGAAAGAATGCTGCCCGTGGATGTGGGAATGGTCTCGATGGCATCAAGACTGAGTGATTCGGTGCGTGAGGTGGCGAGCTCTTCAAGAAGCTTCTTCTTGAGTTTGGAGCCTTTCAGCCCAAAATCGTTCTCAAACTCGTGAAAGGTTACTGCAGGTTCGGATAAAGCGTAGGAAAGCGAATATTTAGTTGGCGGAATATCGTTGATTAGCCCGAGGAGAACGGACGAATTTGTTGCAGCTTCTTCTTCTCCTCCTCCTTCAGCCGGTGCTGCACCACCGCCAAATGCATCGGTGGCGTTCAGATCTCCAAATCCGGCTTCCCCACTTCCGGCAGCTGGAGCTTGCTTCTCTTCAAATTTTTTCACCAGCGCAACAGTCTTGAAATCGCGGACAGTAATTTTTCCACCCTGGGAAGAAAGCTGTACGTATTTTAGCTCAAGACCGTCAACAAAAAGTGCAACTGCCGTTTTTCCTTGACCTCGCTGGTATGGCATTCAGTCGTTTGGGTTTATCGCTACGCGGTTAGTTATCTGTTGGAGAGATCTGCAATAGCTGCTGGAGCCTTCGCTTGTTGTTAGCATATCCCATTGCATTTTCCAGCGAGATCTTCTTTTGCGTGTAGAGCTTCTTCAAGTCCTGCTCCATCGTATTCATGCCGCTATCAATGCCTTCAGAGATCATTTGATAGATTTCACCGGTATTTCCGTTCTTGATCGCCGCTTTGACAGATGGTATGCCCAGGAGAATCTCCTTAGCGACGACTCGCTTCCCGTCGAGGCTGGGAATCAGTTTTTGAGAGATCACCGCTCTGAGCACTTCGCCCAATCGGTTCCGAACGCGCTCCTGCTCAACGGGGGGAATCTCGCCAATAATCCGGTCGATACTCTCCACCGCCGACGCGGTATGCAATGTGGAAAAAACTTTGTGGCCGGAGTCGGTGATTTCGAGCGCCGTCAAAATGGTCTCAGGGTCACGCAGTTCGCCAATCATGATAATGTCGGGATCCTGCCGAAGGGCCTGAATAGCTCCTTCTTTGAAGGAGAGCACATCCCGACCAACTTCCCTGTGCCGCACGATGCACTTGTCAGATTTATGTACGTATTCAATGGGAGAGGATACGATGACGATATGCCCGTCGACAGAGTGATTGTTCGCGTCAATGATTGCATCGAGCGTGGAGCTCTTTCCAGAACCGGTAATTCCGGTAATCAGACAGAGGCCTTCCTTAGTTGAAGCAAGGCTCAACATCTTTGTTACGTTTGCGTGTAGTTCCAGATTCTTATAAGGCCGGACAGTATTGTTAATGGCTCTCATATTGAGAGCAATTTGATCGAGGTCAAAGTAGGCGTCAGCCCGGAAACGCCTAAACTCTCCATTCTCGAAGAACAACATATGAGAGAAGTCGAGGTTTCTGTTCTCAAACAAGAACGATCGCTGCCGCTCCCCGATAATGCTCTGTACGAGAACGTTCATTTCATCGGGAGAGTACTTTCCCAATGAGGGATCAGGCTTCTTCGAGCCGTAGATGCGATACCACACGTACCCTTGTGAACCATACCCCCCCATATCAATGTCAGATGCGTTAATGGTGAACATCCTGGCGAGGAAATGGTTCATTAAAGCGAGCAGTTTCGCCTTCGTCGATTCGTCAGACCGGCCCATCATATCACCAATCATCATCTGACGCTCAAGCCCCATCACCGACGAAGGCAACTGTGCACAGATTTCTTTAAGAATTTTTTGCGCTTCCGGCACGAGCGCGGGAAGGTCTGTTGCCATTGCTGAAGCGGGTTTGGGAGGCGGAGGCGCGCTATTCTGATCTGCCATGTTCCTCTTCGTTTGTTCGGTGGATTACACTATTGAATTTCAGGGTAGATAATAACGAACGTCAAGTAAAAATGCAAATTAGTTAGCGTGAAAATCTCAATATGTCCTTTATCATTTCCGTCTAAACTCATACAGAGAACGGATTGGGAAGCCGGACAGCTTCTCAGCACGGCTCCTATTGACATTCCGTCCCATATTTGTTACTATTTTGATGAGAGGATTGACAAGAAATGAATTCAGGCCAGGGAATGTTGGTCATTGGAGCGTTTGCACTGCTCGCAACATTGACGCTCAGTATCAATCGGACGTTGCTCTCGAGCACCAATCTTGGTTTCGAGATGGAGTCAACTCTCAACGCCCTATCGTTTGCCCAAAGCATGATGGATGAGATTCTGCTATCGGATTTTGATGAAAAGACGACTACCGGTGTCAAAGTCTACACCGCTTCCGATTTCAAGGCTCTGAGTTCATTCGGCCCCGACGCGGGCACGTATGTGGGCGCCTCAACAACCGTTGAAAAGTCAATAACCTGGTACGACACGGTTATTACAATCGGAAACCGCATGGGAGGCACGGTCACGACCGATTTCCAGTCGAAAATGTATTACGACGACGTCGATGACTATCATAACTACAAGCGCTACGCCGATGACGAAAAAATGGGACGATTCACAATCCGAGATACAGTTCAGTACGTAGACGAGGATTATCCCGACAACGTAGTGACCTCTCAAACTCAACACAAACGAATCATTGTCAACATTCAGCATTTTAGCATGACAAAGGATAACAACGGCACGGTCATCCCGGTGCGGCTGTTGGATCTTTCTGTGTATCGCCGATTCTTCCAGTAGGAACCATTCGCAATGTCAATGATTCTTGATTATATCTCTTCGAGCATGATGTTCGGCGTTTTGTTGTTGACAGTCGCCCGCATTCAGCTCAACATCAACGCTGCGATGTTCCAGAATGCCTTCTCTGTTCGTACCCAAACGAACGCGGTTCAGATGGCCCGACAGATTGAATATGATCTTTTGAAAGCGGGCAACAAGATTGCCGGCAGAAAAATCTGGTACTGCGATACAAACAAGTTCGTCTTCGTCGGATCAATCAATAATGTCACGAACCAACGAGATTCCGTTGAGTACTATATGGGAACGACTTCGGAAGCAACATTTTCGATGAATCCGCGCGACTTCCCGCTGAAACGCAAAATCAGTGGCGGCACCCCACTTGAGCAACAATGGGGGTTGGTGAGGTTCGGGTTTTGGTATTACGATTCGAATAATGTCAGAATCTCCACCCCATTCTCCGATGCAACAAATTGTAATAACGTGCGCGCCATAAAGGTCTTCTTTCGCGTCGAAGCAAATGAGCCCGTGATCTCAGAAGTTGACACCCTATATTCCTCCGTGACGTGGGAAAAACTTTTGGTTCCGCGCAACCTCAACAACTTGTACTACTAGCAAGGCGAGTTTATGGGGAGAACTGCATTATTTGTAGTAATGGGATTGGCGCTGGCCTTCGGCTACATTAGCAACAGCATCCGCAGCGCAAACGACACGCTGACTGAGGCCGAGGTTAACTACTATAAATACATGATGGCGCGGAGTGTCGCACGCAACGCTGTGCATCGCAGCCTTCGTTATATTGACCGGGGAACAAATCCACCCCCAGAGAAAGGCTCCTTTAACAGCGGTACCTACAGGGTGGACACCAGAACTTCAGCCGACACAATGTGGATGAACGTTACGGGAACGTATGCGGCCACGACCTACACCATGTTTACCAAGCTGTTGTTGGGAACGAAGCCGTTTCCAGGATTGACCGGCGCAGTAGGTGTTCGCGCAAACTCTCTGTCGCTGGCGTTCAAGGGGGGCGCGACAGTCGATGGTCGAAACTACAACGAAGAAGGATCCGAGCTCTCATCCTCTTGCCCCGATAAACCCGGGTTTTCGGTTATGAACACAACCGATTCTGCTACGGCCGCCGGATTTTCTTCAAACATCACTGGGTCTCCCAAAGTCAAAGTCGATACAACGACCTCGAACCCCGATGAATACATGGATGAGTACGAACAGAATGCAGATTATACGTTCACCAAGGCAGGCACATATAGTGGTGGGGAGTATGGAACCGCCTCATCTCCTAAGATTACGGTCTGTAATCCGGGCGAGGATACTTCATTTAGTATCAAGTTCACCGGTAATTTCAAGGGTTGGGGTATCCTTGCGGTGAACGGCAACGTGAATTTTAACGGTGGAATAGATTTTCACGGTTTGATCGTTGTGTATGGCCATAATAACATTGTAGACTTCGGCGCTTCCGGAACTCCGCAAATCACGGGCGGGCTGATCGTTGCCGGCAAAGCGGCAAGCGTCACGTTCAAAGGAACCGGTTCCAACGGAAAGGTCGCCTATAGTTGCGACGCCTTGAACAAAGCGAAAAATCTGGGGAAGCTTCGTTACTACGCTGTGCAGGAGTGGTACGAACCGTATTAAGAAGAAACTTAGTGGAGCCAAAACTAAAAAAGGCGTCTCGCGACGCCTTTTTCTTTTGTGGTCGTTTTCGATTTTCTTGAGGAGTGATTATTCCTCTTCGACGGTATTGGCCACAACCTCTTCCAATGCCGTAGTCCCCTCCTTCATCCGTTCCATGCCTGAGCGGCGCAAGGTCCACATGCCCCCAGCCGCCGCTGCATCGCGGATGGCATTCTCATCGACTTTTTCGCCGGCGTTCAGAACGATGTTCTTTATCTGCTTCGTAAAGTACAATGCTTCGTGGATAGCGGCCCGTCCCTTCCACCCGCCGTTGCATTTGTCGCATCCCACCGGACCGTAGAAGGTGTGTTTTGTAAGATCTTCTTCGGTGAATCCGAATTTCAGAAGATCCTGTTTCTCATCATCCGGGATTGGTTGCTTGCAGATTTTGCAGAGTGTACGAATCAGCCGCTGCGCGACAATAATATTGATAGCGTAGGCAATCAAGAAGGGCTCAATTCCCATCTTATACAAACGGGCGACGGCGCTGGGCGCGTCGTTGGTATGAAGGGTTGAAAAAACCAAGTGACCTGTATTAGCGAGCTTGATGGCTGTTTCCGCCGTGATCTTATCGCGCATTTCGCCCACGAGCACGATATCGGGATCGTGCCGCAAGATGCCGCGAATGGATTGCTCAAACGACATCTTCGCCCCAATTTTCAATTGCCGCGCACCCTTGATGATATATTCAACCGGTTCTTCAATCGTCAACACGTTGACCGTTGGGTCAATCACTTGGTACAACGCAGCAATCAGTGTGGTTGATTTGCCTGAGCCTGTTGGTCCCGTGAGGATGATAATACCCTGCGGCTTTGCAATTGCCTTGTAGAACAATCCACGAGCCGGTCCTTGCAATCCGAGTTTCTCCAGGTCGGTGATGACTTTCCGGTCGTCCAATACGCGGATAACGACACTCTCAAACTTGTGCTTGAACTCCGTGGTGACAATCGGCATGATGGAAACACGGAATCGAAGCTGATGTCCGTCGACAATGCGTTGGATGAATCCGTCTTGCGACATCTCGCGCTCAAACCGGTCGACGTTTTTCGTCCGGTCTTTGATAACGGCCATCACTGCTTCGGGGAGTGTGTTTTCTTGGCAATGCCAAACAGTTAGGTTTCCGTCAACGCGGAACAAGAAGTTTGTCTTGTTCCCCTCGGCCGCAACAACGTGCACGTCGGAAACGTCGCGACGAACCGCTTCGACCAGGCAACCTTCAAACAAGTTTACCAGCGCACTCTTGTTGATTTCTGACTCGAGGGCCTCCTCATCGAGTTCGACATCATCGACGGCCGTGTCGCCAGAAACAGCCATCTTATCGTCTTCGAGCAGTTTGAGGAATTCATTCCGAGCCGGTACGACTTTCTCCATCAGGTTCTGAAGGTCTTTCAGGCGTACATAGCAGATTTCGTACTTCTTTACGTTGAAACTGCGCGCAACCAATGGCAAGTTTCGGTCTGTTGGGTCGGCTGCAACGATAATCAACTTGTCGGTTTGCCGCTCGTCGTACTTAAACGGCAGCATCTTCGCCAGCACCATCATTTCACGCTGTTGGTCGGAAAGCTGGTCGACGAATTTTTTTATGAACGCAATGCGCGCCTCTTCGACTTTTTCATCCTGCAAATAGATTTCGCGGAAGGCGTAGAGGTTGGCGACCTCGCGAAACACGAGATCGTGGTCTGCTCCGTATTCCGAAACCAATATCTGTCCGAGATTCTTTCGGTTCTTTTTGTTCTCGTCGGAATCCTTCATCTTGAGAGACTTTTCCAAGGTCTCAAAATCGATGATTCCTTTCTTCAACAATGTATAACCGATTTTGTCGGTGATATCTATTTCGGGCATGAGAATTTCCTCATTTCATATTCTACCAGAAAAAGGGAAATGGTAGGAACCAGTGTGGCGATTTCGGTTTCACCATGGCCGTTTCTGACGAAACCAAGGTCAACCCCGTTAGTACGAGCATGATAATCATCTGCGTGAATAGTTCGATGACCTGAATAACATTTTTCAAGCGATACGTTGTTTCTTTTTCGTAGTAATCCGCTAACTGGAGTGCGGTGGTTCTTACCGTGCCGGTTTCTGCGCCTGAATTAAACCGCGAAAGTGCCGTTGGCGTAAACACTCCGGTTGCCGCGAATGCATCGACTAACCCCTTGCCACGCTCGAGCATCATGGGAATGGCGACAGTTTTGATTTGTTGTTCCATGTACTTGTTCCCACACGCCTCTGCCGAAAGTCGTATCACTTCGATATTTTCGCCCGATCCGCTGTACAATGCATAAAACACACGGCAAAAAATCTCAATGGAAGTCTTGTGCAATAGCTGACCCACGACCGGGAACCGGATTAGATATTTGTCGAGCATGAACTGCCCCTTCTCCGTCCTCGCCCACCTGATAAAGGCGATAAATGGAATGAGAATAGAGAGCGTTATCGGCCAGACGTTTGCCGTCAGCCAATCGCTGAATGCGAGCGTCGCCTTGGTCATTGGAGGAAGCTCGATCTTGAACTTGAGAAACATTTCGGCCGTTGCCGGGAAGATGCCTACCACAAAGAACATCACGGCGATGAAGAGCACAAACATCGTCACCATGGGCATCACCAAGGATTGCTTGAGCGCCTTCTTGAATTCCAGCGTCCGCTCCATGAACTTCGCCGTGCTTTCGTAGATCTCCACCATATTCCCGGATTTGGAGGCAAGGCCAAGCATGTTTGAAGTAAATTTCCCGAGCACGACCTTTTGCTTCAAGAATACTTTTTCGCTGTCTTTTCCCTGTTTGAGTTCGAGGTTAATTTCTTTGATTGCCTCGCGAAGTATTGGATTGGGAATGTCGTTGAGAAGCAACGCCATTACTTCGTTGAACGGCAATTTCTGCCGCATCAAATCGGTGCTGACACGAACAAAGGAGATTACTTCGACCTCAGGGGCTGGCTTCTGTTTGCCGCCGAAAAGTTTTTTGCGAACATAGAGAACCTTGAACCCCATCTTCTCCAAGGCAATCCGGACCTCATCTTTGGTGAAGGCTTTTTGTTCACCGTCGATGGGTTTATCGTTTCCCTTTTGGACGCGGTAGAGGAAGTTCCCTCGCTCGAAGATCTCAGTGATCTTGAATTTCTTCTCCTGGGCCATTTTATCGGCCTGGCCTTTTGCGAGCTTCTTTGAGTCGGCAGTGATCACGCCGGCAACGGCTTTGCCCGCAACGGTAACGCCTTCCACACGGAACTCAGGCATGCAACGCGTCCTTTAACCTTGTCGCTGGATAGATGAGCGTGAAAAAACTATAGGATTATACGGCTTTTCAATGTCTCTGTCAAGAATGGGAGGGGATGGAAGATTGATCAAGAGTGGGCCCTGCAGGGCTCGAACCTGCGACCAGCGGATTATGAGTCCGCTGCTCTAACCAACTGAGCTAAGGGCCCAATGTTACCGGAAGAAAATTAGGCAAATCTCGGTCGAAATACAATCAGTCCCACAACAACGAACGCAGTCGAGATTGTTGGTCGATCAAGGCAGCGTCGGAACTTCTACGCTCGAGAAGTTTTATCGTGTACTCGAGTGCGAGCGAATAGCGGAGTTTGATTTCGTAGATTGCGCTCAAGTTTCGAAGCGCCGATTCATTCGCCGGAGCTTCGCGGAGAACTGCCAGATACATATCGATCGCGTCTTCTCGCATGCCGCATTCTTCAAAGAGTCTTGCGGCGACTAACCTTCGAGAAAGCTGTGTTGCACGGTCCGTGGGTGGCGAATCGAATGGATAGTGCGCAATTTCCCAGAGGTGCCTGGCAAGCGTATTCGTCGAATCAATTCTGCGCGCTGCCCGGAGAAACTTTCGCGCCGAATCCATCTGCCCATCTTGCAGGAAGAACACCCCGGTAAGAATCAAAGAAGGGAAAAACAGGGAATCTGATTCCAACGATCGTGTGAGCATTGTGTAGGACTGTTTCTTGAATCCCAACTCTCGATAGTTCACCGCAAGCTCATTGAATTTTGCAGCCCTTTCGCTAGGATTCTGTTTGGAATTGGCAGCGCGAAGTCTTGCGATGATTTCCAAATGATACCACGCATCTTGCACGAATGAGCCTGCTTGCGGTTGCGTACGAAAATGTTGGAGTGAACTTTCGGCGGCATCCAAACTACCCGCAAACTCCTTAGCAATCCCAGCATAAAGAATAACAGGACCGAACGTGCCGATCCGATTTGTAATGGACTGGAAAAGGGACTCGGCTTGCGCGGCGGCGTTTGTGTTGAGCAATGCCAGAGCGTGGGCGAAATCGGCCCTGATACTATCGGAACTTGATCGAGCCCCTTCCTCTTGAACAACGGGGTGCGGAATATCCTTCGGGAGGATCTTCAAGACTTCGACATTGCCAATCCGATAGACCGTCTCGAACCGGAACCGGGAAGACATGTTGATCAGCACCTCAAATTCGCGAAGATATTTTGTAGAGACGACAGAAACCAGATACGTCGCTCGATAGTCTCGCACGAGATTGTCGAAAGATTCCGGCACGATCTCCGGGTCGAACGCGATGACTTTTTGTCCATTCATCCAAAAGAATAATTCTTTCCATCGACAGATGATGGCATCGTTAGGTGCGGAATGCTCGGCGATCCATTTGCCTACTAGGTGGAACGGCAAAGTGAATTGTTCGGGAGAGCGTGCTTGATTCGCAGCGTTTGCTGCAAAAGACTTGGCGTCTGAAGCGTAGGCTCGGCCGTTGGTTATGAAACTTCTTGCCCAAACTAGATTCGGAACTGAAAGAATCATCAGTGAGCCAAGTAGAATTTTCTTTCCAACCGCGGCCGAGAACCAACCGTATGAACCATCCATCAAATCGTGAATCCCGATTGCAGATACGTGCACAAGAAGAATCAGCAACGGCAGCATGAATCGAATATCATTGATTGGGTAGAGCAGAATCGGACCGAGATAACAGAGCGCGAATAGGCCGTAGAGCACAACGTGCGTTCGACGAATCCAGACTCTCCAACACCCGAACGCAAAAAAGGCTAGGGTTGAAACAATGATTGGGTATTGCAATACCCGCAACATCGCGAACACTATTCTAACGTCTAGGTCGGTCGGGGATATCATCCGGTGCGAGCGCGGAATGAAGTCCGGCATAAAAATGAGTTTGCCGACATAATTCTTGTACACTGCGGCGTTTGCCAGAAGGCGTCCCCATAACTCTTGTGTGAGTGTGGCGCTGTTGGATGTGTAAAGATGTTGGAAGAAAATCTTGGTGTTTCGAATCGAAGGATGTTCAATGCCCGCTACCCAGACCTCGTTCCGGAGATACCATAGAGCATACAAGATTAGCGACCCGGACAATAGAAGAAGCGCCCGTCGATATTCTTTCCTCAACAGATAGAACCCAACCGCACTCAACAGCAATGTCAACCCGATTTCCCGGAGGAAGAGGCCACAGACAATACTGGAGAGCAGCAGCCATTCCCTTCGATCGCGGTTGCCTACGTTTTGTTCAGTGAGTTTTTCATTCCACAAGAAGAAGAGCACCACCGCCACGGCAAACGGCATCTCCGACAACACTTGCGTGGAGTAGATAAGAACTAGCGGGTTAATAGCGAGGAGTGCGGTTCCGGCCAGTGCGATTAGCTCGCTTGTCTTATGTTTCGTCCAAGTATAGAAGAGAGCGAGAAACGCTGTTCCAATTAGCAAGGTGACAATTTTCGCTGCGATGACGTTCTTGGGCATTACGAGCGCCGCGGGCGCTAGCAGCAATGGATAAAGGGGCGCGTGAACAACGTACCGGATGGGTTCAGGTGCCGTCCTGTCGATGAATCCATCGAAGTTGGCTAACGAGTTCGCCCACGCCAAATACCTCCCGCTGTCAGGAGTGTAAACGAGCATTTCGTTGAGCGAAAGCATGCCCATCAGGAAGAAGAGCGTGCAGAGAATGAAGATGTTGCGATGTTTTTTTAATTGCGTCAACGTTGGCAGCGGATTCTATTGGAAATTCCGACGGCGAGGGTAGTGCGGCAGCTTCTTAAGACTTTTTCCTTCCAACTTTTCAAAGACCCAATTCCTGGCTCTTCAGGCCTCCTCTCAATCATATAACAGATACTTCTTTCGTCGTTCCAAGAATGGGCCGCTACTTTGGGCAAAAGACTTCAGCAACTCCTCTGGCGTTGAGCCATTCGTGAGCATCCGACGCACCTCCATCGTGCCGCAGACTTTGTCGAACATTTCTAATTTCTCTGGCTTTGCGCGGTCAAAGATATTCCAATTCGGGAAGATACGCAGCAACGACCAGAGAATTGTCATCTGCAATTCTGTAATGTTCAATCGATTTCTGTCGGTCACGTGAATCTGGGCCCCGCCGTATCGGACGCCCGATGAGTCCATGTAGAATGGCTTGTAATAGAGTGGGCGGAGGTACACGCCTTCAATACCTCGGCTGTTGACAAACTTTGCATACGCCGCACCGTCGAGCCACGGTGCGCCAACCAATTCAAACGGTAACGTGTAGCCAACTCCTTGGTTCACCGTTCCAAGTTCGCCGAGCAATCCAGTCAACACGTAGAACAACGCAGTACTCGCGTGGGGAATGTGAGGCGAGGTCGGGACCCATTCCAGACCCGTATCCTCCCACCACATCGACCGCTTCCACCCATCCATCGGCACGACAATCAACGGGCAGCGCACACCGTTGGTAAGCCACTGCTCCCCGTTCACCATTTGTGCCAGTTCCCCCACGGTCATCCCATAAACGTACGGTATCGGGTACGCCCCGACGAAAGACTTATATCTCGGTTCCAGCATTGGCCCTTCCACCCGGTCGCCGGAAAGTGGATTGGGTCGGTCGAGCACAACAACGGTCACTCCGTTTTCCGCCGCCGCTTCCATGAGCAATCCCAATGTAGAAATGTATGTGTAAGAACGCGCGCCGATATCTTGGATGTCGTAGACGAGAATTTCAATCCCGATCAGCATCTCGGCACTTGGTTTGCGCGTTTTGCTGTAGAGTGAATAGACCGGCAGGTTCGTCTTCTGGTCGATGTACGAAGGAATGTATCCGCCGGCTTCGAAGTCGCCACGCACGCCGTGCTCAGGTCCGAACAGGGCAACGAGCTTTACTTCCTTTGCGTTGAAAAGAATATCGACCGTCGCTTGCATATCCGCAGTCATGCCAGTTGGGTTCGTAACAAGTCCGACACGCTTGCCGCGCAAAATATCAAAATTGTGCAAGCGCAAGACATCGATACCCAGTTTGACTTTCGGCTCGCCCGCAAGGACTAGACCTACCGTAACAGCTAAAGCAAAACTCTGCCTCCAAAGCTTCATTTCTTTTTCCAAAGTGAGTAACTGTTGATCGCAATCCCGAGCGAAAGTCCACCCAGGAGTACTGCGATTGACCAGCCAATGATGAGGAGTGGCGGATCTACGGCGAGGAACGCAATCAGTAGAAGTATTGACAGCACTGCAGCAGGAAATATCCGACGTGATTCTTGCTTCATCGATCGTTTGAAGAATTCATCCGTTCCCATTCTTCAAATGGAATCCGCTTTCCGTCGTTCTCCCAGTTCTTCAACCACGCTAAGTCGGAGAACAACTTCATCAGGTTAGAAAAACCTTCCGAGTCCATTCGAAAGAACGTGTGGGTGAATGTTTTCTTGACCCCCTCATCGGCTTCCTTCACAATGGTCTTTAGTAGTGAACTTGCTTTTTCGATACTAGCCTGTAGCTCCGCAGCAAGTTTATCGAAACCGTCGGCGTTGGGGCCAATTCGCCTCATCACTTCTTGCGTTTTCACAATGAATTTCGCGTGAAAGGCTGCATCCAGCAATGGCTGGCCCATCTGCCGAAGAACGGTTTCACTGAGGAGGAACTCCATCTCAGCGGTAAAGAACAATTTTGAATTTGAATAAACTTGAAGGTCGCGGATGAATGTGGCGAAATTATCTGAATTGGGACTAATCTGTTGACTCATGAGGGCGATTCTTATGTGATAGTCCGCATCTCTATCAGAGCTTTTTGCTCATTGCGACGTAAGTCTTACCAAAAAGAGATGCCTCAGAGAACGCTGAGAATACGGAAAGAGAATGGTTAGCACCGTACCTGTTATGTCGTTCTAATGCTCCGCGGAACTCCGTGATCTCTGTGGCAAAATCCCTTTCGGTCGTGAATCACCTGAGCAATGTAACCAAGATTGAAAGCCAACGCAACAAGGTATCACTCGCTCGATCACCAACTGCCCAAAGATCATCCAACTTGAGCGGATCAACAGGTGCGACAGAAAACTATCGATTTGAGCGATGGGTGATAGGCAAGGTGGGATTGTAGATTTGAAGGGAGGAGTGCATTCATTTGCGAAGTGGAGCCTGCCTTGAAGGTGGGCTCCACTTTTCTTTTAGCAATTACCAATTCAGATCCTGATTTGTTCACTCCTTTAAGGCCCATTCCTTTGCAAGCCTTTCAAAATTTTCGTTCGAAAACTTCGAGCTTCCATAACCGCCGGTTTGCAATCGCTGACGCGCTGCTTCGAAAAGCGTCACAGCACAGGCAACCGAAACGTTGAGGCTCTGGATCATCCCCACCATCGGAATTTGAACATTCTCGTCTGCAAACTTCGCAGCTTCGTCTGAGACGCCCCGATGTTCATTCCCAAACACGAATGCAACTTTCCGTGTTAAGTCCATGTCGTAGAGCGAAACGGCACGCTCGTCCAATCGCGTCGCGAAGATTTTGAATCCCTCCTGTTTCAACTTGGAGAAGCACTCTTCTGGCGAGCTAAACCTCCGACGGTCAACCCATTTTTTTGCGCTCGCTGAACTCTTTTTCCCGACATTTCCGATGTCTGGAAACTCATCCTGTGTGTAGAGCAGTTGCACTTGAAAAACGCCAACCGCATCGCATGAGCGCAGCATTGCGCTTACATTGTGCGGATCGTGAATATTCTCCATCACCACGGTCAAGTCCGGCTGGCGTTTGGTTAGAACAGACCTGATTCTCGCCAGCCGCTGTTCAGTCCGCATTGCCTACCTCCCGAGTCCGCGATCTCCTTCGAGGATCGACCTGAAGCATTAACACCGCGAGAACCACTCCAACCGCTCCCAACGATTGGATCATGGAAAGTCTCTCACCCAAGAATATGGCTGCAAACACGATTGCAACAATCGGTTCGAGCGTCATCGTAATAGCGACCGGAGTCGGCGATAGTTCTTTGAGGCCAAGCGAAAATAATGCGTAAGGAACCAGCACAGAAATGAGTGCAAAGAAAATGAGTGTCTCCCAGTCTTGCCATTGATAGCCTCGTGCTACGATATCGGCGGGAGTGCTGAAGAAAAGCCATCCGAGCGCGGTAAAGCCGAAAGCGTAGATCAACATAGTCCAATTGGAGTAGCGAACAAGAATTTTTTTGCTGACGATAAGCAAGAAGGCAAACCCAAGTGAGGAACACATTCCGCTAAAGATTGTCACCGCTGAAAGTTGCACCACGCCCGGGTGAAATCCAGTGACAGCAACATAGCATCCAGCCAACGCGACGGCAAGCGAAATCAACTTCAGTCCCTCCACCCGTTCATTGCGCGCAATGAAATAGCCGTACACGGTGACGAACGCTGGCGCGGTGTACTGAATCAAGATCGCCGTTGCCACTGTCGAAGCTCGTACTGTATAATAGTAGCTAAAGTTTGTTACGCCAATTCCAACGCAGCCGATCAACGCGAGCAACGGCAGGTCGTTGAGTCGCACGTGAAACACCTCTCTCCTTGTTGCTCCAAACCAAACCGTCATCATTGCAAACGAAAGCGTCGTACGCATCTGGCTGAGGATCACGGTGTCGAATTTATCGCCTTCAAAATTGAAGAGAAACTTGGCAACCACGGCCGAGCCGGCCCAGAAGATTGTGGCAAGAATCAGATACAAGAACCCGCGCAAAGGATGATGCGCGTCAGTTCTTGCCGCGGCGGAGGTCATCGGAGAGTTTGCGGTAGTGTTCGCTCTGATCGAGGTCGCCAATCATTTCGAACAAATAGGCGATTCGGTCAATCAGGTCGCGCTTATCTGCCACGTGTTTCAATCCTTCTTTCAAGAACTGAATGAGCATGAATGGCGGGGGGATGGAGATGTTTGGGTCGAAGCAATCAGCTGCGCCGAGGTAGGGTCCGCCCTCCTCCGGTTTGACGAGAGAGGCCTTGCGGTAATACTGCATGGCCAACTCAAAATTGTCGTACGAAGCGAAGGTCATCTCAAACACTTTTGCAAGCCAGACATAGGTGTCGAACGCCAGCGCAGGAAATTCATTTGCAAGCTTCTCGCCAAAGAGGCAAACTTCATCGGGCGAGAGCCCAGGGTTCCAAAACAGAGGCCTGTACAACTCAAGATCCTGAGCGTTCAGCGCCAGGGCTGCCTGGAACGCATCGAGCAAGTCGTTAAAATCTCTGGAGGAAGAAAATTTTTCGCGGATCTCTGCGAGGGTGAAGCGCGCCATGCCTTGCTATGGTTGGTGGAATGATGTTTCAAAGTAAGAAAGAGGGCTGGGAAAGGCAAGCGACGGCACCGGAACAAGTCGTTCACGAATGTGGAGGGATTTCCGATTCAACAAGTTGGTCTCTGGCGATGGGTGCGGGGGTCAGCTCGAGAACTCGTGCGAGGTCTTACGACGGGACTCAATGGAATCCGCGGCGAGCTGCTCAGAATTAATTCCCTTCCCGGAGTGCCTTTTCGTATTCACGTTTGTATTCCCCAATTCCTTTGAAGAGCGCTTCCGCAATTCGATTCTGACTATCCGAGTTTGCGAGAATCTTTTCCTCCTGTCTGTTGGAGAGATACCCGGTTTCCACCAACACGTTTGGCATGGAGGCACCGACTAACACATAGAACCCGGCTTGCTTCACTCCACTCGATTTCGTCTTGAACGGCTCGGGCAAATGTTTCATCGCCAATTCCGCAAACGATTCGCTATGCTTCATGTAGGCACTTTGGGCCATGGTAATCATGATGAACTCTTCTTCTGTCAATTTTCGGTACTGATCTGCCGAATTCTCTTCGAGATTGATGACGGCGTTTTCACGTGAAGCAATCGTGATGGCCTCCTCCGTCTTTCCCGGACGTAGCAGATAGATCTCGAGACCACGCGCGGGCGACGGTTTTCGTTCCATCGAATTGCAGTGGATGCTGATGAACAGTTTCCCCCCGGCATCGTTAGCGATCTTTGTGCGCCGATACAGCTCGATGAACGAGTCCGTCTTCCGCGTATAGACAACCTTTACATCTTTCAAATTCGACTCGATCAGTTTGCCAAGCTGCAACGCGATCGATAGAGTGACTTTCTTTTCCCATACGCCAGAGACTCCTATCGTGCCCGGATCCTTTCCGCCGTGTCCTGCATCGATCACGATCACGTCCAGCTTCCACCGGTGGCGTTCTTTTTCAAGATCTCGCCGAGCCGATTCTCTACGTGCTTCGGAATTGAGGACAACTTTGGGCGTCGGTTCTGAGCGCGCGCGGAGCGATACAAGCAGGTTGTCGGAGCTTGGGTCGGCACTGACCTCTGCTTGTTCCACTTCCGACGAGACTCGGAACGTAAGCTGAACCGATGTGGGCGATTGAAACGTGAGAATTCTTTTTATTACCCCAAATGGCTTTGTTTGTTGCAACGCATTGGTATCGGCACGTGCGTTTGGAATCGTTATGAACAACCAGCCGTCGGGCTTGAGCCATGTTTCTACCTCCTCAAATCGTCGTCGAGATTGCAACGTCATCAGGTAGCCGTTGAGTTTTTTTTCGATCGTGAGGCCGGTGATGTCGAACCTGGAATTGGGAGAGACCGGCGCAACGGCGAGGATAGAGCCGGAGTCTGCGTACGTTATTCCACCGCCCACAACACCATTCAGAAGCGACACAAACTGGTCAACGGAAACGTAGCTACGGTGATCGAAACGAACGACGTCGCGTTGAAGTTGGTAGACGTAGGCTGAACCCGTTGTGCGCTCTGTAATGGCGACAAAAGGATTGTTCTCAGTCCACCGCACGAAATGGGAGGCAACAAGAATTTCGATTCGCGCGGTTGTGTCATTTTGCACATACGGAAGTTGGAGCGCGCGGCAGAATTCTTCAATCGGAAGGAACACAACTCCTGATGAATCAAATCCGTGCAAGGTTGTTGTATCGCCTGAGGTAACGCGCAAGGAGATGGCGTGAGGGTCGGAGGCACGGAGACCGACAAGGAAGAGAATCAGCGGTAGAACTCGCAACGCTAGAGATTTCATTCAGCGGTAGTTCGTAAACTGGATGGCAAAAGGGAAATCCTTTTCCCGCACGAGCTTCTGCGCAGATTGGAGGCCATCTTTGTCTTTTCCCGAAACACGCACCTGGTCTTCCATGATCTGCGCTTGAACTTTGAGCTTGGAGTCTTTGATCAACTTGACAATCTCTTTTGCATCTTCCTTTTCAATGCCGACACGCAAATGAATGACCTGCCGGGCAGCGCCACCGGCAGCCTCTTCGATTGCGCCATACTTCAAGGCTTTCAGGTGAATCCCTCGTTTGATCATTTTATTCTGTAAGATATCCACGGCGCTCTTCAGGTGGAAGTCGTTGCCCGAGGTTGCAGTGATTTTTTTCTCTTTCTGATCCAGGTCGAGCGTCGTTGTCACTCCCTTAAAATCGTAGCGCTGCTGAATTTCTTTTCGCGCCTGATTCAATGCGTTGTCTACCTCTTGAAAATCGATTTCCGAGACAATATCGAATGAGAATTGCTGTGCCATGAGGTGTTGTTTGGTATTGGAAGCGTTCTATGACCAGCGTTCTTTGATCTGAACGTTTCGATCGCGCAGACCTTCCAGCAATTGACGGAGGGGAACGCATTGTTCCGGTGTAAAGACCCCCCGTGCGGCAATCGTTCCGCTGGCGACAAACTGCGCAATCAGCGACGTTGGGAACGATGTCGTGCGCATCATTGAAGAAATATTGTCAACATCATCAAGAAAATCAATCAGATTGTACGTTAGCGTTTCGCGTCCTGCGCCTCTCGTGCCAATCACTTCCACACGCAAGAGCACGACATCCGGACCACCCGAGGGAAGTTTGCGCTTAAGCAACTCGATGAAAATTTCTCGATCCGTGAGGAGGCTTGCGCCAATGCTTATGGGTTCGTCGGACCCAAACCCCACATCAAGCAATGCCTTGAATTTTTCACAGTGGCCCCGATACCGAACAGTCTTATAATCGAGGTTTCGAACTTTTCCTTCGAACATTTTTGGTGTTAACGACGCACCGCCCGAAGTGTGGAAAGCCTCAAGAGTCCCAAACGGCACGCCGAATTCAATCTCTTCTACTTCCGTTAAAGTTTCGACCTGCGTTAATTTGCCATCTCGAATGACCGTCGAAGTGCCTGAATATTCATTCAGCAACCCCTCGGCTGAAAATACTAACTGATAGTTGAACGGGGGCTGGGGATGTTGCGGCAACCCGCCAACGCGCATCCGAATGGTATCGACCGATTTGAACTGTTCGGCTCCGCGTGCTGCAAGAATGTTTGCAAGGCCTGGGGCAAGCCCACAATTCGGTACGATCAACACATTCGCCTGTTTTGCCTGTGCGTCGAGCTTCAATTGTTGCTCGACTACGTCATCGTTCCCCCCAAGATCGCAGAAGTGAATTTTGGCGTCGATCGCGGCTCTCGAGAGTACATAGTTGAAACGGTAGGAAACAGCCCCAATGGTACACGAATGCTCCTTCATCAAGGCAACGACCTCGTTGTAGGAATTTACGTCGAGCCCCACGGGATGAACTTTGTTTGAGGCAATTTTCGCAGACACAGACTCCGCTTTCTTGAAATCCTCGTCTGCCAGCGTAACGTACTCGACACCATTTGAACGAGCCAGATCAAAGGCAAGTGCGCTGCCCATCATGCCCGAGCCGATGACGAGAAACTTCATTTTCGGATTTCTCCTGTCTCCATGCTCCAAAAGAGCAAGTCCAGTTCATCCTGAGGAATAGAGACCCGTCGCGCAAATGCTTGCATTTTATGCTCTATCCCCAGATAAAGTTTCTTGCTTACTGCCTTTGGGAGCGAACGAATCACTCCAAATCGTTTCAAGTTTCGGAAGATGTGCCGGTCCAGTATCGCCATCCCTTCGTTCCTGCCGATGTTGCGAAGGAAGTGTGTCGCCTCCTTATACCCGACGCCTTTTACATGCTTCACCAGCCACTCCCGCATTTCAAATGCCGTATGTTCACGCTGCAACATTTGGATGATGGACAAGTAACCATCGCGCATTCGCAACAGGTGTTTGGATTTGGTTCGATGAAAGCGCACGTAATTGTTTTTTTCTCGCAGAATGTGCTCCGGGTCTAATCCGATTTCAAAAAAGGATTCTGATTTCAGTTTTGTGATTGCGCTCTCCGCATTCAAGGCACTTGATTGAGGAGTCAGCAAACAGTAGGCGAGTTCATAAAAATATTCCGATGGCTCAACCTGTCTAAATTCCTTCAGCCGCTTCTTGATTGCCCTCTTTCTTTGTCGATACAATGTGTGAAGGTGATTGATATCTGCTGAGGTCGGCATCGAACCCTAATCGGCTAGTTCGATCAGACGCTTGTTCGCGCGTATCTTTCGGGCAACAAGACCATCGAGTTCAAGCGAGTTCAATACGCGATTCAGCCACGCCTCATCATTCTTGCCGAAGCGCGGCAGTATTCTCTTTCCAATCTCCGCTACCCGCAACCCGGCATGCGTTCGAGCGCCGCGAAGAATTTCAACTATTCTCCCCCGATAGACGCGATTGGGAATTCCATATCGGCTCGGTTCGTTTGGTTTGCTCCTGATTTTTTTTGAAGTCACAACAAACGCCGACGGGCATGAATTCTCCAACGGACACGATCTACACTTTGGAGCCACAGCCTTGCACACGGTAGCCCCGAAATCCATCAATGCCTGATTCCAGTCGTATGCGTGGGTGCGAGGCAATACTCGGCGGGCTAACTCCCATTCATCCAGCTGCCTGGCCTCAGCCGGGAATAGCCGGGACAAAACACGACGAACATTAGTCTCGACCACGGGCACGTGGGCCTTTCCGATAAAGCTTGCCAGTGCGTTGGCAGAATACTTGCCAATGCCTGGAAGTGATTGCAGCGTTCTAACGTCGACAGGAAGCCTGCTGTCGAAATCTCTCACAATTCGTTTTGCAGTTTGTTGAAGTCGGATTGCTCTATTATTGTACCCCATTCCACGCCAAGCACGCACGACTGAGGATTTTCTTGCCCGCGCCAACCTATCAAAGGAAGGAAATCTTTCAAGAAAGAGGGGAAATTTTTCAAGAACGCGGCTGACTTGCGTTTGCTGTAGCATCACTTCCGAAATAAAAACTTTGTATGGGTCCCGAATGTTGCGCCAGGGCAAGGCACGACCATTTGCGCGATACCAACGAAGGATGGTTTTTGTAACAAGCGGGCGTTGACGAAACAAACTACGTCCTGCCATTCACTCGCAACCGCAATACAAAATCCTTGTTGCCCTCAAGGATGTCCATCGTGCGCAGTTCATCCGGCGTGACCCATTTAAATTGTTCGAAGACATTGTTCTTCAATTCGCCGACAAAATCTTTGACAAAGCAGAAAGCTACTTCGTACGTCCCCCCGTCGGGGTAATGTGATAGTTCTTTTTCTGTTCGACCCACCGGGCCAATTTCCACTGATAACTCTTCGCGGAGCTCTCGGTGGAGGCATTGTTCAATTGTTTCGCCCTCTTCTACCTTACCGCCTGGGAATTCCCATTTGAATTCATAGCGTGACCCTTGTTTTCGTTGGCAGGCAAGCACTCTTCCATTCCGCTCAAAAATGGCCACGGCGACTTTTGTTGTGTTCATTTGTTGCCTCAATATACCGAACGATGCAGGGAACCACAATTGGAACCATTGGGAGACGGAAGAAGGTCAGCGAAGCCAAGTGTGAATTTCACCCTTGGATTCTCGCTCACAACATACAGGAATAAAAGCAGAAGCAGATTGTTGAGACAGATTCTAAGAAATTCGTCAGAAAGGATGCTCAAAAGAAAGATACAGCAAAATCCCGCTCCTCGTTTCGTGAGCGCCAACAATGATCGGAAACGCGAGCCCAGGAACGATCTGTAGCGCCCCAACATCAATCCCGAATCGGAACCCAGGACTGATCGTCAGATCTTGAGTCTGCTCCACTACTCCGTTGTTATCTTCCGCCGTCTCACTCGTAAAGACAAGTTCGCAAAGGATGTTGAAGCGTGGACTTGCAAGCCAAATACCCGATCCCCCGAGCATGGTCGAGATCAATTTGGAACCAAACAACGCTGGCTCACTTCGGCGCGGAATCAATGAGAGCCCGCCGTTGACATGAATAATCCATCCCGGAGAAACATAGTGCGAGTACGGAAAGGCCAACTGTAATCCCACGCCTTTCTCACCATTCATTCGCTCTACACTTGTCGGCAGAATAACAGAAACACGTGGGGCAATAAAGGTCTCGTTCTCCACCGCCACCAGTTGGAACCGATAATTCAAGAGTACATCGTTCAGACCGCTCGTACCGCCCTCACGCATCAGCGTTGCGGGAACACTCAGGCTAAATTGATGCAACTGTGACCCGACGGGCCATTCTTGTGTGAAGTTTATCGTTAGCGCGCGGCTGGGCTGTTGATTGAAGATTGCCGTGAAGATATGTTGGATAACGTGCGCTTCTTGATTGAAGGCCTCTTCCAACAAGAACGAGTTGTCCTCCAGCGGTCGTAAGGGCTCTTGCGCAACCACGCAGGAGGCAATCGAAACAAGAAGACCCGCAAGAATAATTTTTACTCGTTGCATTCTACACTACCAAGACTGGAATTTTCAGCTCGTGACGCACTTTTGTAATCGTCGTTCCGAACAACAGGTCGCCGAGCCCCGTGTGCCGATGCCCGCCCATCACAAGGATATCAATTGCGTTCGCGTCGGCAAGCCGGACAATCTCTTTTGCGACGCGTCCGTAACCGAGCGCGCGATGCACCTTCACGCCGGAATCTGCAAGCTGACGTGCAATCTCGCCAATAAATGTTACATCGCTTCTTGCCTCGAGATCGTCTGCTTCCGTGCCAAAGAGTTGCACGCTGACTCCTTCCACAATATGAAAAAGAACAATCTCCGCTCGATGTTGCTGTGCTAACGTGCGCGCGTGCGATAACACGCGATTATCAGTTTCCGTACGGTCAATGGTTACTCCAATTTTTCGATATCTCGCAGGAGCAAGGTTGATTTGCAGTATTGCCTCTTTCGTGGCAAGCCGTCGTTGGCGCCAAGATTTTGGAAGTGCCACGTAGACGAGCAGAACGAAAACGGCGAGAACTAGTGGCACTACCGTCCACCAAATCCAAGCAGCGTTTTCTCCCGATGCCTCTATCCATGCTCCGAGTGCGTCGGTCACTAATCGTGCGTTCAGGCCAACGATGATGATCGCCGAAACCCAGGCCAGAAGTTTCACCCAATTCTTGTTGACAAACTTTCCCATCGTCTCTTTGTTGCTGGTGATTTGGATTAGCGGGATAATGGCAAACGGCAACTGTAGGCTTAGGATAACCTGACTCAATATCAGCAAATCGTACGACCCGTGTTCTCCTTTGGCACCAATCACGAGCACCGCGGGAATAATAGCGATTAGGCGGGTAACGAGCCTGCGGAGCCAAGGTCGCATCCGGAACTGAAGAAACCCCTCCATCACAATCTGCCCTGCCAGCGTTCCTGTTAGCGTGGAGCTTTGACCTGCCGCGAGTAAAGCCACAGCAAACACAATGCTTGCAAAGGTTGTCCCCAAGAGCGGCGTTAGCAACTCGTGGGCTTGTTTGATCTCGGTTACCACCACGCCGTTCTTGAAGAAAACGCTTGCCGAAAGGATGAGGATGGCGGCATTGACAAAGAAGGCCGCATTCAATGCAATGCCCGTATCGATGAGATTATATTTACAAGCCTGCAGCTTTCCCTCTTCGGTCTGATCCACCGTTCGCGTTTGGACGAGGGCAGAGTGCAAATACAGATTGTGAGGCATCACAGTCGCACCGAGTATGCCAATAGCAACATACAAACTCTCGCCTGTCAATCGTGGAACGAAACCCGTGACGATCTCTGTGAACACTGGTTTTGCCAAGATCATTTCGATGCCAAAGCAAATTCCGATTGTTGCCACGAGGGCGAGAATCAGAGCTTCCATTTTTCGAATGCCATAATTCTGGATGACGAGGAATATCATCGTGTCGATACCAGTGATGACAACCCCGTAGATCAATGGAACGCCAAAGAGTAAATTCAACCCGATCGCCGTCCCGAGCACCTCTGCAAGATCGCACGCCGCAATCGCGATCTCGCAGAGAACCCAAAGGACATAGGAAACCGGCTTTGGGTAGTTCTCTCGACACGCCTGAGCGAGGTCACGACCCGTTACGATTCCCATTCGGGCAGAAAGCGTCTGTAACAGCACCGCCATCAGGTTCGACATCAGTAAAACCCAGATGAGCTGGTAGCCGAATCGAGCACCACCTTCCAAATCGGTCGCCCAGTTGCCGGGATCCATATACCCGACACTGATAAGATATGCCGGACCTCCGAATGCGAGCATTCGTTTCAGCGTGCCAAGATGTTGGGGTATGGCGACACTGCTATGAACTTCGGAGAGTGAAACCGACGGGGAGGATTTCGCGGTTTGTTTCCTATTCAACATATATGTGCTGGGCCAATTTTGCGCTGATGAATTGTTTTTTGCCGTCGATTTCGACCCGGAAGGAACCATCGAATTCCATGCGTTCACGAACAGCCAATTTCTTCCCGAGTCGCACGCCGAGTTTTTGGAGGTACTGAAGGATTTCTGCGTTGCTATCGCTAACGCGCGTAACTTTTACCGATTCTCCCCCCCGCACCGATGAGAGCGAGCGGAGCTTTGCCCGTTTCAACTTTCCGTCGGCCGAGGGAATTGGGTCCCCGTGCGGATCGCGGTTCGGGTAGCCAAGAATTTCGTCGATACGGTTGAGCAACTTATCCGATGCAATATGCTCCAGTCGTTCAGCTTCGTCGTGGATTTCGTCCCACTCGTATTGCAACACCTTTACGAGGAAGAGCTCCCAGAGTCGGTGGCGCCGGACAATTTGAAGCGCCTGCTTCTTTCCAGTCTCCGTGAGATGGACGCCCTTATAAGGCTCGTGCATGATCAATCCCTCTTCCGCCAGTTTCTTGATCATTTCCGTGGCCGATGCTGCTGAAATTCTGAGACGTTCGGAGAGAATTGTGGTCGATACTTTCCCTCGGTCAGTCTCAATCGCGTAGATACTTTTCAGATAGTTTTCAAAGTGCTCGGAAGCCATTGGTTACCGTAATTTAAGTTTAGGTTTACCTAAAATATAATAGACATCAGCGTTGGAGTCAAGAGGTTTGTTGCGTTACAAATAAAAAAGCCCCGGCGTAATGCCGAGGCTCGGTGATCTTCTGTACCGTTGGCAGGCGGCTAGTATTCTGCGCCGAGGGAGAAAAGGTAATTCGGCTCTGAGAATCCTGCCCAGTTAAACTGCCACGCAAGGTCGATGCGCAACGGCATCCCAAAAAACTGAAGCCGTGCACCAAACCCAGTTCCGATTAACAAGTCTCTCGTAACCGTAGCCCCGCTAGCATCTTGCCCGAATGCCTTCCACGTGTTATCATTCGTCCACGCAGAACCCATATCCACGAACGCAGCTCCGAGAATATTCTGAAACCCGATTGGCAAGGCGCCAAGAATGAAATATCGAATGAGTGGAAACCGCCACTCGAGGTTAGTCATCAAGAATTTTGTGCCGTTCTGAACGTTGTAGTTATACCCGCGCAACGGCATCACCGGAGTGAGAAAGGCATAATCTTCGACATTGTTGATGGGGATTGATCCGTTGTTCTTGTCGAATTGACGATTAATCCATCCTTCGGTTCCGCCAATGAAGAAATTTTGACGGTCCGCACCCAGACTTATTCCACCCGCAACGCGCGCGGCAAAGACTAATTCTCGTGCAACTTTCGTGTAGTTGCGGTAATCCAGAGTGAATGTTTGCAAATCCAAGGCCTGGGCGCTTATTTTCGGACTTCCATAGAACGTAAAATTGAACCGCGACCCGTTGCTTGGCGCAAACCACGCCCCCTGCCACAATGAATTGTCCCGAACGAAGCTCAACGTCGGCATCAGAAATGACCTCTTCTGTGAAGGAGCAGCCCCATTATCCAGATTGTCTTTGGACAAGTTCAGCCACATCAAAGAAAAATCAATACGATTGTATCTGTCGATCGGGTATGATGCACTTGCACCAAGCCCCCACATTCGAAATCGAAACAATACCGCGGGGTTGCCCAAATACAAAAACCTTGCACTGTGGAAACCCTGAAAACCAAAATCAATCCGACCGGGCAAATAGTAATAGGAAAGCCCATAGTCGCTGTTCCGCAAATCGAGAAGCAGGTTTGTCTGGAAAATAATCTGATGATCTCCCATCATGTCGCTGAACGCGAACAGTGTCGAACCTTCGAGTCCATAGAATGTGTTATAATTCGCGGCGCCGTAAACAAGATCGGGAGTAAAATTAAGCTTGTACTTTCGCGGAATGAAGTTCCCCTCGGTATCTTGATTTGCAACGCTTTCAAATCGTTCCCGAGGAACCGATTGATTATACATCGTATCCGCACGAACGTTCTCTTCCGAGAAAACATAGTCGCCCAAACTGACTTTGGAATCGTTTTTGTATTTCAGGTCCAGATCGGTCGAGTCGGCCAGGATAACGACGTTGTTCCGAATCGCTACGGTATCCGAGGATGCTTCCGTCTGTCGGAGTTCTTTCGGCTTCTCGTCCGTTGGCACGGAAAACCGCTTCTTGAAGAACTCTGTTAGTTCCAATTCCTTCACGTTCAATTTTTTTTCGAATGGGCGAAGCAACACATAGACGTCAAATCCCGCCTCGTTCAAAGAAGTAAACGCCAGCTTGGACCCATCGCGTGTTAGAGTGAGCTGATAAACACCACTCAAAGAATTCGTGATCGGATAGTCCTCACCGGTCGCAAGATTCTTGACGTACATATTATTGATCCCATTCCGGTCCGAAATATAGATGACTTTCTTCCCGTCCGACGAGGCGAGGGGTGAACTATCATCTCCCCTCCCATTGCTGGTAATTCTTGTGATCTGCTTCGTTTGAATGTCGATCGAGTATAGACTCCGTTGCTTGAAATCGAATCGCGACATGCGAAAGTTTTTGGGGAGCATCGAAGGAGAGACAAAATCTTTTCGGTCTGAGGAAAAGTAGACCGATTTGCTATCAGGGCCAAACGATGGGTCGTAGTCCGAAAAAATATCATTCGTCAGGTTCGTGAGTTCCTTCATCTTCAAATCATATACGTAGACATCGGACTGGGGAGCTTTGTTACCAACAAACACGAGTCGTGTGCCGTCGGGAGACCAATCCACAGAAAAAATCCCATCCAAACTGAAAGGGATCTTTTCCACATCTTCCGATTCGATGTCGACAATCATAATCGCATCGAACTCCCCCGACTTCGTTGCCAGTGCTATTTTCTTCCCGTCAGGTGACCACGTAATACCCGGTGTTAATAGATGGAGCTCTTCGAAGTCGCGATTGCGTTGTCCGCTGACAACGCGCTTGATGATTGACCCATCAACCGTCGAGAGCAAGTAGACATCGAGATAGTCGTTGCGGTCAGAAATAAAAGCGACTTTGTCGCCCTGCGGAGAAATGGCGGGACTAGTATTATAGAAGTTCCCATCCTTTGTATGATTCGTGAGTCGCTTCTGTGAAAAATCCGTCGGCTCTTCGCGCTTCGCAATGTCAGGCCAATAGACAACTTTTTGTTCTTTTTCCCATCGTTCTGAAAGTTCTTTTACCGTCAAACCGATGGTGGACTTGAATCCTTGATCAATGCTGCGCGTGCCACGGATACGGCTTAAGATTTCCGCAATCTTCGGCTCGCCATATTTTGTTGCAATGTAGTTCCATACCGATTGCCCACCCCGGTAAGCAAAGTATCCGCTCAGGAATTCGATGGGAGGAAGATAGTTGTGAATCGCTGCGTCGCGGATGAACATATCTGAGTTCGGATCCCACTTGAGGGCAGCGTATTCTGCGAAGCCCTCATTCATCCAGAGGGGCAGTTGAAGCGGCGAACGGCTTGAAATGAGTGATTGAATCGTTCCGCCATAGAACATATCGTTGATCACGGCGTGCACGAGTTCGTGGTGAACTACGTGTCGGTACTGCTGGTAGTTGCCTTCGAATGGGAGGACTATTCTATTCTTGAACAACTCAGTAACGCCACCGATCCCTTCATCAAGATATTCGCTAATGACATTGGTTTGCTGGAATTCATTGTGCGAATTGTGAACCACGAGAGAAATACGATTGGTGATTTCGTACCGCATCAGTTTCTTGATGGATTGGTAGGCATCTTCGGCGGCATCAGCGGCAAATTGGGCGAGTTCGTACCCATTCTGGGCAAAATAAACATCAAAGTGGTCAGTTTGGATGAACTGCCAATCGAATCGCTTATACTGCACCTTATTCTTTCCAAAGGTGGAGTTTTGCGCGAACACGAATCCTGCGCAAACCAACATCACGACAATCAAGCCCAACAAACGTTTCATGAAGCAGTCCTTTTGCGGTTATGACCTTAAAAAGTGTAGAGAAAAAGCGGGGTAAATGCAATACCGCTGCGCTGAACTGCAACAATCAGTATGCCGGATGGCTAGGAACAAGCGATGGTGTTAATGGTCGTAACTATACGAGAATGAAATCAATCTTACGCTCTTCCGTATTCACTCTGACGACTTTTACAGACACCGTGTCCCCCAGCCGATACTGCGTCTTCCCTCGTTTTCCGATGAGCGCGTAATGGCGCTCGTCATATTCAAAATAGTCATCTTGCATGTCTCGAACGTGGACCATTCCTTCGGTGAGCAGGTCGTTGATCTCGACGAACATTCCGAATCGCGTAACACCAGAAATCACGGCCTGGAATTCGTCGCCGAGATGTCGTTTCATGTACTCCACTTGCATCACTTTTGTCGCTGCGCGCTCAGCCTCCATCGCTCGCCGCTCCATATCCGAAGACTGTTTGGCAACGAACGGAAGCCGTTGCCGTATCACGTTCCGTTCTTCAACAGAAATTCCCGCGGCATACTGTTTAAGAAGACGGTGAATAACAAGGTCGGGATAGCGACGAATTGGAGAGGTGAAATGAGAGTAGTAGGGAAAACTGAGACCAAAGTGTCCGATGTTTCTGTCAGAATAAATTGCCTTTGCCATTGACCGCAAGGTGATTTCATTGATGACGTTCTCGACTTCAGTCCCTTTTACTTGTTCCAACAACCGCTGCAACGCTTTACTCGTGACGCCCGAATCCAGATTAAGCTTGAACCCGAATCGTTCGACAAAGAGAGCCAGCTCCTGGATGCGGTCTGGGTCGGGCGAGTCGTGGATGCGATACAAGAAGGGCTTCGCGTGTTCTTCTTTTTTTGCCAGCCCGGCATGTTTTGCAACGACCATGTTGGCAAGAAGCATGAACTCTTCCACGAGGCGATGGCTTTCCATTCTCACTTTCTTGACGATCTTCAACGGCTTTCCTTGCTCATCGAGCACAAACTTCGCTTCAGCCGATTCGAAGTCGATGCTTCCCTCCTTCATCCGCTTCTTGGTCAACACGGAACTTAGCTTCTGCATTTCCCTAACAGTCGAGGCAAGCACCGCTTCCGATGGCTTCTCGTTCTTTCCGTCAATGACCACTTGGATCTCTTCATACGAGAACCTCCGTTTGCTGTGGATAATGCTCTCGACAATCTCGTATTCCTTCACGACCCCATGAGGTGAAAGAACGATCAGGATGGAAAATGTGAGACGGTCTTCGTTCGGTCGGAGGCTGCAAAGTTCGTTCGAGAGTTTTTCGGGCAACATCGGAATGACGCCATTCGGAAAGTAGACACTCGTCGATCGCTTCAACGCTTCCTTGTCCAAAGGGGTGTGTTCCCGAACGTAGTATGACACATCGGCTATATGGACGCCAAGTAAGAAATTACCATCGTCCCGGGTAATCAGCGATACGGCATCGTCGAAATCTTTCGCGTCAATCGGATCAATCGTAATACACAGCCAATCGCGCAAATCGCGGCGGCGGCGAATCTCTGCCTCAGGGATTGCGGAGTCAATCTCTGAGGCTTCCTCCAACACTTCGGCGGGAAACGATTCAGGCAGTTGAAATTCTTTTACGACCGACCGAATTTCAGCGCTCAACTCACCCGCCTTGCCGAGCACTTCTTCGATCAAGCCAGATGGATATTCGGTGCGGTTGCCCCAGAATTCCATTTTTACGACTACTTTATCGCCTGTCTTTGCCGTTCGGAGAGACTTCTTTTCAACGGTGATGTTCCGCATTCCCCGCATCTCGTCCGGGACGACAAAATAGTTACTTCGTTGCGCATCCAGCGTGCCGACAACGAGTTTACGCCCGCGGTCAATTATTTTAACAACTTCGCCTTCTCGACGAGCACCTTTTTCTTTTTTCTTTGCACTCTGCGGAATAATGGCCACGCGCACACGATCCCGCGTCATCGCGTCTCCTGTTGCATCGGGGGCAATATAGAGTTGCTCTCCTGTTTGGTCGATCGTGACCAGACCAAACCCCGCTCGTGTCAGCTCGAAGATTCCCTCAAGGTCCTCCGAGACAAACAAATGACCGAATTGCTTTCCTCGCGACCGGTTGATTTTTCTACTATCCTGGAGTTCGCGTAACGCAAGCTTGAAGCTCTCGTATTCCTTTTCCGAGCGAATGCCGAGACGGCGGGATAATTCCTTGCTCTTGAACAACTCGTTCGGGTATCGAGCAAGAAAGGCGAGTATTTTTTTCTGGAGTTCTTGGATGGCGGGTGGAATATTAGAATGTGAATCGATAGAAAAGTTTGGCACCGTTCGAGGCAGCCCGTCGCTGATCGGTAATATCACCACGGTCATCCACCTTGCGTTCAAGCGTCAGAATAAAATTTCGCAACCGATCATTGTTAAGCAACGAACTGATTGGCAGCTCAACGCTCACGTTCATGTTATTGGGGTCGTTCAGAACTTTTCCACCGGCGCGGATAACCGCATCGCCAACCTGGCCCGTCAAGCGCACGTCTGCTTTCTCGCCAAACGTGCCCGAACCACTTCCGTAGTAAGCAACATCGACGGATTGCACATAGCCTTTGGTCCGTTCGCGCAATACGCTGCTGAGCGGCCCCGTAAGTGCTCCTGCTGCTAATCCGTAGCTCCCGATAGCAAGCAAATCAGATTGTGGCTGGGTGAGCTCTTCCTTCCACTTGCCTGTCATGATGAACGAGAGGGCATCGGATTCCGCGTCGGCACGAGGAATTTTCTGTCCTGATTGCGATTGAACGTCCAGGTCGATTTTTGTTTTCGGTGCATTCCGCGTCTCTGTAATTGTCAGGATAACATTTACCCGTTCGAGTCCCGGCTGCGTAGCAATTGAACGATTGGTCGTATCGGCTTGATGTGTTCCCGCATATTGTGCAACGATATTGAGTTCGGGATTGAGCGGGTCGCCGGTGAACTGCAGCGAACCGGAAGCGTTGAATTTTTTGATCAAATAGTAGTACGATCCTTCACCCACCGCCAACTCCCCGCTGACCTTTGCCGAGGTCTGGTTCTTGAGAAAGCCCAGCCTTCCTCGAAGGACAGCATAGAGTTCCTCACTCGTTGCGGTGCTGAAAACGAAACGTACCTTCGTTTGTTCGGAAACTTGTATGCTTAAATCGTAGCCAATCCGGTCAAGAAATGATTTGTTTTCGGCGTTTTGAGTAACAGACGGCGTACCCCCGTTTGTCCGTGCCCCATTCGGCGGCGGCTTTGGTTGCAGCAGCTTGCTGTTACCATTTGACGGGGCTACCTTCGATGTGTCATCCACATAGAGCACGGCTATGGATCGAATGGTGAACCCGGCAGCTTCACGTTCGGGTGGAAACGTGAGCCTGGCGCTATTGACAACAACATCGCCGGAGGCAAGTGACTGGTCAAGCGTTCCTTTCCAATGAATGCCGTTGCTCCCCGAAGAAACGTATAGATCGCCGTAAAATTTTCCACCGGGGCTTCTGAAATCTTCCCTCATCACCTCAAGCGAGCCGTCGAACCGCAAGTCAAAATCGTTAAGCCTCAATCCAAGCAAACCAAGCGTTCCCGAGATAGCCATCGCGCGATCCGTATTGCCGGCGTTTCGGATAACCATGTTTTGAAACTGAATTCGGTCGCCGCTTGGCACCAGCTTGCCCTCCAATTGATACTGAATGCCAACCGGATCAAAGACAAACGTGGCACGCTCAATATTGACACTACCGCTGTATTGAGGTTTCTCGAGTGCGCCAGACATTTTCATATCGCACGAGATCGTCCCCTGAAGGTTGGAGACTACAGGCAGGAACGGCGCGAGCAATTGCAAGTCAAAATGATTTGCAGAGAGTTGCAGATTCATCGAACCCGTGAGCGCATGCGGTGATTCCTTCGACAAGGTGAGATCGAGCGGAAGCGTACCTGAAACTAATACATCGGGCGTTCCACCATTGACCTCGTTACTTCGCACGAGTCTCACATACGTGGCCAGCGAGTGCTCAAAATAACTAAGGCGGCAGTCAAGCCTTCCTAGGGTACGGTCGTAACTAATGACTTTCTGTTCCTGGCCAGACCAACCCGAGCGAACGTACTTGAGCCCGTCGACGCTTGCCTCAAGCGAAATGTTTGGATGGTCGAAACTTCCGCGCAACGTAGCGTTGGCATACAACACGCCCTGGATATCGCTTAGCGCGTTTGCCAACGGTGTGCTTTGGATGAAGTATCTATTCAGAAGGACTCCTTTTGCGCTCACCGAAACATCCGAGATGCCTCCCGGGCTGAAGAATCCCGATGCGGAGATTTCTTCGAGGTTATGCTTCAGCTTGAGCCGAGTAATTTGGATTCCATCTTTCCCCAGAGTAAGGAATGCCCGCTCGTTGCTTGCAAACGTATAGGGCCCGACCTTCGCCTGAATGTCTGATAAGTCTATTTCCAACAGCCGCAGACGATATCGCAATGCGCTGACAAAGTCAATCTTCACGACTGAGTCGATGACGCTAGAAGCCGCAAGCGACCCAGTGTCAGCTCCAAACGTGAAAGAGACCTGAGGTTCGCTGAAACGATTGCTCTTTGTGTTCAACTCCGTGGCGCGAGCAGCAACGCGCAATTCAAGAGAATCGAGAACGGACGAGCGAGAAATCTTCGAAGCAAACGCACTCGCCTCAATATTTTTGAAGTGGATTGAATCAAGGCCGCTTCCAAGCCATAATTCCGGACCCTTAAGCTCGCTTGCGATGGACAAGTTTTCCGGGCCGCCCCTGACTGAAGCGTCGACTTGGGCGCTTCCGCCCAAAGGCTGGTGGAGCAATACCCCCAAGGCGGAGAGGTTACTCCAATTCATTTTCAAGGAGTAATTGACGGTGTCTAACAACGATGTACTCGCGGCGCGGCCGCTCTCTCGTTGGATGATCTTCTTTCCGATCGGGTGAATCGAATCAAGACTTTCAGCCCGGCGGCTGATCGACCGGATCGAACGCTCAAGGCCGAATTGAAGAGACGATATGATCGAAGCAGGTGTGAATTCGCCTTCGACTTTTGCTTGCACTGGCGACGAAATGAATTCCAATCGATGCCGTGTGCTATCAACCAACTCATACCGCGCTCGCACCAGTCCTTCGTCGAAGAACGTCGAGCCAAACGATGACCGACCTAACCGGAGTTCAAGCGTATCGGCAACCTTATCATTCGTTCCAACATCACCGGCCGCAGAGAACGAACCCGTGATATCGCTCTCCCAGTCCTTATTCCGCAAGAGGTCTTGCAGATCGAGCGAGTTAATTCTTCCACTCGCCTCGTAGGCAACGCTCGAAGGAATACGCGTATCCAGTTTGGCGGCGGCATCAAACTGCGTCGTTCGCCAGCGCAAGGCAAGTCGCGATGTCAGTATGCCTTGCGCCGCATCGACTACGATAACCGAGGGCTGGAATGGAAGCTTGTAGAAGGTCGAAGAATCCAATTCAACGCGCGCAACGGCAATTATCGATTGCAAGTCAACACCCGTTCCTTTGAGTTTGAGTTTTCCGCTAAGGGAACTAACCAATTCAGCGCTATTGAGCACTAGCCCTAAATTAAGGCGTTGTGTAGCTAGGTCGATATCGTACGAGAATTGTTTGCCCTCTTGTTTGATCGCGGCACTGACATTGACACTCCCAGCTAGAGCATTTGCTTTGAGATGGAAATTACAATCGGTCGGCTTTCCGCGTAGATCGATCGAAAAGGTCGTTGTGCCGATCGAGGATACGTCCGGAAGATGTAACCCTGGGACGTACTCGGGAAGATCATCTGGACTGAACCGATTGTTGTTGCAAAAAAGGTCGACTGTAAATCTCTCTTTGTCGAAAAGATGAAAAACTCCTCCTTGCACTTGAAGAAACGTTTCCGCTGTCTGAAGCAGCACTTGTTCAACAACGATACTGTCGAGCGTTCCCGAGGCCGTCACTCGCGCACTGAGATCACCGTTCAGGAAATCCGCCGACGGATAGATCAGTTGTTTGAGCTCTGCCGTGTTCAGGCGAATTGCGTTCACGTCTAATGATATTGGGATTGACTTGAGAGAGTCCGTGTTCCCCAACTTCGAAAAATCGCCCGCGTGGACTGAAGCATTGACGAACAGAAGGGAACGTTCTGTCTCGATGCGGAGTTTCTTCAACGTAAGTTCTTTTGGCGCGAGCAGCGCCTCGCCTATAAGTTGTGTCACCCGCAACCGCGGCGCCGTGGATTCGAAATTCAGCTTCTTGATCTGGAAGAAATTTCGTTTCTGAAAAATCTGCATTGCTACCGAAGCATTCAACCGTTCCAAAGATATTTTCGAATAATCGAACTGATGCGGAAGAGGTTTGCCTCCTTTGCCGCTCTTGCGTCTCAGCAGGCCGAGAGAGTCTATCACGGTCACCCGAGCATTGATCAATTCGATCTGTTTTGCTTCGATATACCAGGGCGACGTCGTCGTATCGCCCGGAGTGGATTTGGGGATGCCGTCCACGTTCCACGCGCCGTGCGATGTTCGGTAGATGTGGATCTCCGGATTGATGAGCGTGAGCTTGCCGATAGAAGCACGTTGAAAAATCAACCCGAGAACATCGTATCGAAGATCGATCCGGTCAACCGACAGGACTCGTGTTATTGAATCCTCCAGGACTACATTAGTAAGTTGGAGTCCCGTGACGAGGTTGCCTTCAATCGAACCAACGTGGAGTGTTCCGTTAATGGCAGCGGGATACGAAGCGAGGACAAGATTCTGGAGGTAATTGCGGAAGGATTTTGTTTGGGTAAATCCTGCTACGGCAACGAGCGCAAAAAGAAGAATCGTTGCCGTGTAGAACACACCACGGAACACCCCCCGCACTACCGACCTCATTCCAGTCCGTGTTTGTTCTTTCATATGGGCAGCTAACGGTCGGTCATTTCTGATTTTCTAATTTTGGCAAGGATGCCGGTTGTCGATTGATTGGGAATGTAGGATATCGTTTTCACCACACCGCCAGCTGCCTCGACGACCTCCTTTCCTACAACTTCGTCAACCTTCCAATCGGCCCCCTTCACCAACACATCCGGTACAATCGCCCGGATGAGCTCAATCGGAGTTTCTTCCGCAAAGAGAGTCACGAAATCGACGTCAGCGAGTGCGGCAAGAACGAGTGCACGGTCTTCCTCAGCCACAACGGGACGGTTTGGGCCTTTCAGAATTCGAACCGAAGCGTCTGTATTGACGCCGACGACCAGCACGTCGCCCATCGCTTTTGCACTATGCAAATATTCAATGTGGCCACGGTGGAGGATATCGAAACATCCATTCGTGAAAACGACTTTCTTACTGTCGCGTCTCAGAAGCTTCCGCACCGCGATCAATTCGTCCCGTGTGAGAACCTTGCCCACGGCTCACTTCCCGTCAGCCAAAAACGCATCAAAAAGAACCTGCTTGTCGATGGGCACAATTCCAACTTCACCACACACGATACCGCCGGCGAAATTTGCCAATGCCGCGGCTTCTTTTGTTGTGGCACCAGCACTTAATGCCACAGTGAGCGTTGCGATAACGGTATCACCAGCCCCGGAAACATCGGCTACGTGGCGCGCTTTTGTCGGCATGTGAGAAATTTCACCGTTGCGTTCGAAAAGCATCATTCCCTCTTCGCCCAACGTCATCAACACACTTTCCGCGTGAAGGCGCTTTAGGAGTTCTCGCCCCGCGTTGCGAACGTCTTCAACACTTTTCAATCGCACCCCAAGCGCTTCCTCGGTTTCCATCCGATTCGGTTTGAAGACCGACACGTTGTTGTACTCAAAGAAGTTGTTGAATTTGGGGTCGATGGCGATGATTTTGTTCTGTCTTGCGGCAAGGCCAACGATATTTTTTATCAATTCCCGAGTAAGAACGCCCTTGTTGTAATCCTCTAGGATGATGCCGTCGACCGTGTTCATGTGAGATGCCAACACCTCGAGTATTTTTGCCTGAACTTCCACGCCAATTTCTTGCTTCATTTCCTGGTCGATCCGAACGACGTGCTGATTGTGCGCGATGACGCGAGTCTTGATCGTCGTTTTGCGCGAACCATCCACAACCATCCCTTCGGCAGAAAACTGTTGGGCCTCGACCCTTTGCCGGAAGAGCTTGCCGCCGTCGTCATCCCCCACGACTCCGATCATCAAAGGCTTGCCGCCGAGCGAAGCGATATTGTTTGCAACGTTCGCGGCGCCGCCAAGACGCACGGATTCCTCCTCGATTTCAACAACGGGCACCGGTGCTTCGGGCGAGATTCGCGCAACCGTTCCCCACACGTAACGGTCAAGCATCAGATCGCCCACGACCGCAATGCGCTTTCCGTTGAATTGTTTGAAGAGATGTGTCAACCGCTCGCGCGAGATTGAGACCAAGAACTACCTTTCGAGAATTTTAGAAAATATACCCAGAAATCGACGGACAAACAACGAACCGCGGTGGGAGTGCAAGTAAAAGAAATTAATCTCAGTCCGTGCGACTGTGTCGGAGCTCAGCACTTTGAATCGCCTGCTTTCCTTCGTATATTTCTTCGGCAGAAATTTTCTGCCCGGGTGGCGAAATTGGCAGACGCGCTAGATTCAGAGTCTAGTGTCGGCAACGATGTGCAGGTTCAAGTCCTGTCCCGGGCACTGCGATGAGGTTTCATGCGCCTTCCCATTCCGGAAGGCGTTCGTGTTTTACGATCATTCTCTTCAACAAAGAACCGCATGCTTTCAGCTCACCATCTCCATATCTCCTTCGGCGAACGGACGCTGTTCGACGATGTCTCCTTTACTGTCAATCCACACGACCGGATTGGGCTGGTCGGATCGAACGGTACGGGCAAGTCGACATTGCTCAAAATTATCGCCGGCATAGCGCACGCCGATTCCGGAAGAATCGCGAAAGCCCACTACGTCACCGCCGGCTATCTGCCGCAGGACGGCCTAACAGCCACCGGAAGAACGCTGCTAGCGGAAGCTGAAACGGCCTTTGCCAGCATCGTTGCGGTTCAACAAGATTTGGACGAGGCACACCGCAAGCTCGAAACGATTGATCACACAACCGATGAGTTTGCTGAGACATTGGAAATTATGGGCGAACTCCAGCACAAACTCGAAGACCTCGATGCTTATAGGATGAAATCGAAAATCGAGCGCGTATTGATGGGGCTGGGATTCGCTGTCGCCGACCTTGAAAGATCGACAAATGAGTTCAGCGGCGGCTGGCAGATGCGCATCGCTCTTGCGAAATTGCTGTTGCAGGAGCCCAGCATTCTACTATTGGATGAACCCACGAACCATCTTGACCTCGATTCACTCGTCTGGTTAGAGGAATATCTGCAGAACTACAACGGAGCCTTTTTTCTCGTCTCGCACGACCGCTCCTTTCTCGATTCGTTATCCACCAAGACATTCGCCTTGCGGGGCAGCCGATTGGAAGAATATTCCGGCAACTATACATTCTTCGAGCGTGAGGTCGAAGTCCGCAAGCTGCTGCTCGTCAATCAGCAGAAGAACCAGCAACAGCAAATCAAACAGACCCAGGAGTTCATAGATCGATTTCGCTACAAGGCCACAAAGGCACGGCAAGTTCAAAGCCGAATCAAGCAACTTGAAAAGATCGACCTGGTGGAAGTGGAGAGTGAGGAGGAGGAGATTCGTTTTCAGTTTCCCCCCGCTCCTCCGAGCGGAAGGATTGTGCTGGAACTTCGAAAGTTAAAAAAATCGTTCGGGGATAAGAGGGTGTTCACTTCGCTCGACGTTACGCTCGAACGGGGTGACAAGATCGCTATCGTCGGCGTGAATGGAGCGGGCAAGTCCACTTTGTCGAAGATTATGGCAAACGTTGAGCCCTTCGAAGGTGGCGAGCGGATCGTGGGATACAACGCGGTGATCTCGTATTTCGCACAGCACCAAGCCGACGAACTCGATCCGAGAAAAGAAGTGCTGCAAATCGTGGATGATGTTGCCGAAGGAGACATCCGCAAAAAACTCCGAACAATTCTTGGCTCCTTCCTTTTTCACGGAGACGAAGTGTTCAAAAAAGTTTCGGTGTTATCCGGCGGAGAAAAAAGCCGACTGGCACTCGCGAAGATGTTGCTGAAGCCTGCTAATGTGCTCATTCTTGACGAGCCGACCAATCATCTTGACATACGCTCCAAGCGCGTTCTTCAAGAAGCCCTCAAGGAGTACGAAGGGACAGTCGTGATTGTGTCGCACGACGTCGCTTTTGTGGACCCCATCGTGAACAAAGTGCTGGAGGTTCGGAACAACTCGGCTGAGGTTTCACTCGGGAATATCTCCGAATTCTTAGAGAAGCGAAAGCGCAAAGAGGCGTTGGATCGAAAAACTGAAATTAGGCTTCAGGCATCCTCACAGAAGAAGATTCCTCACGAGATTGTTCAGCCTAAAGGAGTGGGGGCAACGCGAGAAAGGAATTTGTCTAAGACGGAGCGAGCGACGCAACGGCGGATTGAATTGCTTGAGCGAGAGATCGAAAACCTGGAGGTCAATAAAGCCAGCCTCGAGCAACAGCTTGCCGACCCAGAGATTTACAAAGCAGCCGCAACGTTCAGAACTATCCAGAGCGAGTACGATGGCCTCACTGCCGCCCTTGCGCTCTCTTACAGTGAATGGGAATCTCTGACGGAAAGGATTTCACCTCAGGCGAGATCCCCTCGCCAATAGATCTCTGAACAAAGAAGATCATGTGCAGCAAACCATCCTCGGATCCCACTCGTTCGAACTGCGCTTGCGAAGATACGCTCGCTTCCGTGAGCCGCTACTGCATATGCCTGTTCACTAGTTCGAGCAGCCTGTCTGTATCGAACGGCTTCTGTAGCACTGCATTCGGCTGGAGCCCTCCGGGTGCACGAATTTCCTCTGGAAAAGAATATCCTGTCATCGCAATAATAGGGAGCGAAGGCTTGCGCTTACGCAATTCGCGGATCATCTCCACACCCCCCTTATTAGGCATCATCACATCTGTAATCACTCCACAAATTTCTCCGTCGTGCGCATCGAATATCGAGAGTCCTTTGTTTCCGTCCTCCGCGATCAGCACCTGATAGCCACTGCCTTCAAGCGCAATCTTAAACGCATCAAGCACAGCCGTCTCGTCATCAACCAAGAGCAGCCATTGACCTTTGCCCGATGCGCGGTCGAGGGTGCTTAATTGCGCGCGTGTTGTTTCTTCGAAAGGAACGGGCGGAAAGTAGATCGAAAACGTCGTGCCGCGAGAAGGGACTGTATCAACGGCAATCACCGCCTGATGACTTTTGATAATCCCAAGCGTCGTTGAAAGTCCAAGTCCGGTCCCTTTGCCAATTTCCTTTGTCGTAAAAAATGGTTCAAAGATATTGTCTAGAATTTCTTGTGGGATGCCAGTTCCCGTATCCTGAACCGAGATCCGAACGCAAGGGCCCGGGGACGCCACGGCGTTGACGCCAATGACGTTGCGGTCGAGTACGACATTCTCCAACTTCAGCGTTAGTCTTCCTCCTTGTGGCATTGCGTCGCGCGCGTTGACGCACAAATTCAATAGCACCTGGTTGAGTTGTGTTGCGTCCGCCAGGATATTCCAAACTGTGTGCCCCCCAATAAATTCCAGCACGATATCTTTTGGGAAGGTCTCGCCGATAAACTTCGCCACATCTGTTGCGACAGCCACGGGCTGAAGCGATTCCCGCTTGCCTTCGACGCCGCGGGCAAAGACAAGTAGTTGTGATACAAGGTCTGCGGCACGTTTGGAGCTTGCTTGCAGAATTTCCAGATATCGCACTCCAGCCGAATTCCATTCGTGCTGCTGGAAGAAATTCGCGGCCGCAAAAATAGGGGTTAGTACATTGTTCAAGTCGTGCGCAATGCCGCCCGCCATCACGCCGATGCTCTCCAACCGCTGCGACCGAAAGAGCTGAGCTTCGATGGATTTCTTTTCAATGATGTCGAGGATGACGCATTCCGCCACGCGTTGCGAGCCGTCGACGCGTGCGGCGATAATGCACCAGCCATCGGGCTTTCCTTTTCGTAAAAATCGAACCTCACGGTTTTCAACGGACCCTTCACGTTTCAGGTTGTGCAGGAGTTCGCGGTACGATTCGCCCATCGATCGGGGAAGTTCAGTGGTCAGCTGTTCGACCGAATCGCAATTGAACAGCTTCACTGCCGCCTCGTTCGCATCGATCACCGCAGAGCTTTCGAGCGAGATTCTTACAAGTCCGACAAGTGAATTCTCAAAAAGGCTTCGGTATTTTTCTTCGCTTCTGGAAAGCTGTTTAAGTCGATCCCGCTGTTCAAGAAGTGAGCGGCGTTGCGAAGTGACGAGTAGGGCAATTACCGCGATCGAGAGAAGGAGAAGTCCTAGAGAGCCGAGGCCAAACGCCCACCAGAATTCGGTCTGTAACCCACGCATAACATTCCTCCGGCGTTTATCAGATTGGAGATGGTCACAAGAATCCAAAAGAACGAGAATATCTGGACTGTCTCTTGGATTGGGAGCTTTATGATAACATCCATCAAAGCAAAGAACATGATATTTGTCGACGATTTTATGAGGAGTGATGTCACAATCCAAAATCGCCAATCGAGCACGATGCTTCGCTCGATGCTTCGCGAAAATTGAAATAACACGAAGATCGCGCTGGTGACCAGAATAATTGTGGAGATTGGGACCGAGATCTTAGACGGTTTGTCTAGGCTTTCGATGGTCAACTTCAGAACAAACCAAAAGAAGGAATACGCAACCGCTATACCCCGAAATACGTTCGATGCTGCTCGATCGTGAACCCATCCAGCGAACAACAAGAGCATGACCACGGTCTCTATAAGGGTTGACACCTGTCCGACCCAGAGATTATTCCTGCTAAGTCTTGCAAGGACTAGTTCGCAAATCGACAATCCTGAGAGTGCCACGAACACACTGAACACAATTGCCGAGTCTCCCTTCAACACTCGTCGGCGAATGAAGCCAGCAATGACTGGTGCAAACGTTGAAAGAATAGCGATGATACCCAGAATTGGCAGGCGCATAGGAACTATTGTTAGACCTTCTTTGTCTGTGCTAACTTCGCAATTTCTGCGCCTACATACAAGAAAAAACCGGGGAATCCATCGGATTCCCCTTGTTCGTGCATGCCTGGCCGATTGCCTACTTCACGAGCGCCAGCGGCTGAGCGCCTGTTGCGCTCTGTAATTCGTTTCCACAGCATTCGCCGCAAAACGGCGGACACGGTAGAATCCCTTCGCCTACTACGCCGGAAGTGAGATCTTTTCCGGAGGCATCCACCCCCACCAGAACGAACACGGGGTTTCCGTTCTCGTGCTTTGCATTGTAAATGCGAATGCCGACGCAATTATCTTGGCCGATGATCCTTTCAAAGATCGTTTTTCCGAAGAAGCCGGCAATCAACGCCTCCTTCGGTGCATCCTTTTGAAAATTTGCAGTCCAACCCTTGGCCTGATCCAACGTTACCACGTGCTGTTCGTAACCGGTGAAGAGAGAACGCTCAGCACTCGATCTTTTTGTCGAGACAACTATGAGGACAATGACGAGACAGATGAAACCAATCGCAGCAAGCATTGCGCGGAAAACGTTTCTGTTCGCATTCATGGGAGGCTCCTGTAGAAAAATTTGTTTGATTCGTGGATTGTGTGACAGCGTTGCGGAAAATCCGCGGAGGGGAGCGGGTCTTGGAGTTCCCGAGGGAGCAAAGCGTTTTGAACACCCGTGAAGGTCGGCGTGCTGCTGAATGCACGGTCGAAATATCCGAAGAACCCTGGGAAGAAGCAACCCACGTCCACCGGAGAACCCGGGCAAGGCGTCGTCTGACCCTACGATTCTAGAAACTGTAAGAGCCCGCCCGCATCATTTCTTCACACTCAATGAACATGCAAATGCGTGTCGCGGTAAGGCCCATATGCACAAAGGGCGCCCCGACTTGTCGGAACGCCCCAGTAATTACTCGATACAGTGGATTGAAAACTACTTTACCAACACCAATTTCTTCACCGCACACTGACCGTTTCCCGGCTGACCGCCCGCGGGCAGGTATTCAAGCCGAGAAAAATAAACTCCGCTCGGAAGACTTTTTGCCTCGAATATTCTCTCGTAGAGCAAGCCAGCATCCGCGTTCCCTTCAAACAATGTCGCAACGTGTTGGCCCAGCAGGTTGAAAACCTGTAAGGATGCACGGCCATTCGTCCCCAATGTAAATGAAATACTCGTGCTAGGGTTGAATGGATTAGGGTAGCCTTCGTTCAGCGTGAAGACCTTTTGCTCGACACCGACTTCGATTTCTGCCGCAAATGAGTAAGTGAAGCTGCCCGAGTGGTCAAGTTGTTTCAGCCGATAGGCGTAACGTCCCGGCACAAGATGCGCATCGAAGTACGAATATTCTTTTTGCGAGTTAGAATTGCCTGCCCCGGCTACAAACGCAATCGCTTGCCAATTGTTAATAGAGAATTCTGAATTAGAAACTGACTTTCTTTCTATTTCCCACCCAGCGTTATCGTGCTCAGTCTCGGTTGTCCAGGCTAGGGTTGCTGCCAGCCGATTTGCAGACGCGGTGAAGGACAATAGTTCGACTGGGAGTGCAGTAGCATTGAGAATTGAAACTGTTTCTAGTCTGCAAGCTGCAGCAGTTCCACTTGTTTTCTGATGCGACCACCTTATGTATCCAGGGTTTGCCGACCTTAAATCCAACGTACCGGTTTGTCCCAATGCCAAAGTCCCATCTATGTTGTCAGTAAATTGAACATATGTATTCGCAGCAAAAACTCCCACATCTTCGAGATTGATAGTTCTCAACGTAGTCAGCGATGTTGTATCGATTCCAGCTTGAACAATGAGAGTCGCTCCCGCACTACCAAGCGAGCTGACAGAAACGTAGTAGCTTACGTTTGTGGCGCTTGCTGAAACATTCATGGAAACTGTGAGATACCTTGAAATTCCAGAAGCAGGATTATTAGAACTGGCCGCACCCGGGCTGCCGTCTCGCGTGTTACTTACGATTCTCGCCCAAACAGCCTCGCCACTACTTGCCGATGTTGTCCAACCAACTGGTGGAAAAATTGTGTCGTCAAAGCCCTCCGACACCTGACCCAACGCCGCGGTTCCTAGTAGAAGTAAACATGCCAATGCAAACGCGATGTTTTTCATGGCTAAGTCCTCACTATATGTGATTAGAAGGTTAGCGTCAGGGCAATCGCTTTCAACCTAAAAGATTCTTTCCGGCGTCGCTCGAAGAATTGACCCACGTCTCTAATGTTCGGGTCAACGATGTTGTTAGGGAAGAATCCAGAGAACGCTAAAGCCCATTCGCTTCAGACTTTCAGAGGCTAATATCGAAAAGCAGAAAAAGAATGTCAATAAAAATTTTGTCGAGGAACAAGGTTGGCCGGTATTCGAGCGGCCTCTAGGTGGTGAGTGAGTTAGGCGGATGAAATGAAATTAAGACATTTTCAAAGTATCCAATTTTTGAGAAGGCGAAAATGAGATCTCTTGTAACTTATTCACACAATCCGTAGAGCTTGCTGCGATCACAAAAGTAATTGCGAACAGTGAAATGCGAAAACAACTCCGCCGAACCGGGGGAAGACCTCGCAGGTTAACCTTGAGCTGTTTAGAGGAGTCAATCTAAAACGTAGCAACGACCTCCATTCTACAGGATTCAACAGGTAGCAAAGCGGTTTGTCTGAGGTGGCTTCGAGGAAGAGCAGTTGTAGCAAAGAATGCCCGGACCGATCAAGTCCTTTTCGCGATGTATCACGACTTGCACCATAATGCCTCCATCCCGCACGAGAATCTCCCGGACAGTCCAACGAAGTCACAACACTCAATTCGACATCAGAGCTTTCTTAAACCTTTTCCTGCTTCCACCAGCGCGTTACGACTTCTTCAATTTTCGTCTTAGCGTCGCTCTGTTTCCACTTTTCGTAAAACTTTATGTCGGAACTTTCCGGCTCGGGGTTCGGGAAATCAACCTGAATCCGGAGCGGCATCGGCGTCGATTCACCCACCACAATCGCTTCTCCTTGCCTCAATGCCGGCAGCACATCCGTGATGCTTGCGAACGAATCGGGCATCAATCTGCGCACGTAGTTCTGGTCGAGCGGGTTCGTCAGTCGCAAGATCACATAGTTACTGCATTGCGATAAGATCGTCTCTGAAACTTCCACTGGGCGTTGGCTGACAACCATGCAGCTCACGCCGTACTTGCGACCCTCTTTTGCAATCCGTTCGACGGTTCGTCGCGCAGCAGTCGTAGAGGTTCCGCTGGCAGGCAAATAATTGTGCGCCTCTTCAAACACGAGCAGAATTGGAAAATCGCGACGATTGGGATTCCAAAAGTTGAAGTCGAAGATCATTCTCGCTAACAAAGCAACAATCGTATTGACAATATCGAATGGTACACCGGACATATCTAGAATCGTAACTTGAGCGCTGCCCCCGGTGCCGAGAATTTTCGAAAGCAGTTCGTTGAGCGTGCTTGAGGCAATATACTTCTTTGGGCGAAACATAAAGGCGTACCGCGGGTCGTTTAGTTTGCCGTCGAGCCGCACCAAGAAGCGCGTGAACTTTCCGAAAAAGGGTCCCTCCTTTACCGCCGTTGCCCCGCCGGTAACCTTTTCGGAATCGAGGAATTGCATGCGCGCACGAATCTCTGCGATATCCCAATACACAGGAGTGTCGATGGTAATCAACGCCGACATTTCCGGGTTCTTCCCTTTTTTCGACGCTATCACTAGATCCTTGAGCACCGTAATCTGGCTCGATGCGTTCTCATCTTTTTCATCGATAAACATCTCGCGCAATTCGTCGAAGTTCATCAGCCAGAAGGGCAACTCGAACTCGGCAATCTCCAGATGGTTAGCATTCCCCTGGAATGCCTTGTTGTATTCGTTGTGAATGTCGAGAATGATGATGTTCGTATCGGGATACTTTGAAACCTTTTGAAGGATCGAAGCAACGGTGCACGATTTTCCGGAACCGCTAGAACCAAGTACGGCAATGTGTTTACCAAAAAACTTGTTCGCATCCAAAAAGGCACGTTGATTCTCGAAAAGTGAAACTTGACCAATAGAGAATCCGAATTTCTGAAATACCGCAAATGCCACTTGCATGTCGGATTCCTCGGCGATATAGACGGGCGCATCCACAGTGGGGAAGAGCGACACCCCCCGCTCGTAGCGACCCCCTTTCACCGTGCCGACGAGCGACGCTTGCAACACGTAGCGTTGCAACGACTGCCCATTGACGACCAACTCCATCTTCTTCAACTCCGCCGCCATGCCAAGCACCACGAGATTCCCCATGGGCAGCAGCACATAAGTTCCGAGTTGGCCGATGTAATATGTTTTTCCGTTGAGTTCGCGTTTCAAATTGGTGATACCCCCATCGATCAGCACCGTGACCATGCCGGCGGAGACTGATGTGACGAGTCCGATGAATTTTTGTTGAACCATAACGCTCCTCGAAAATGTGACTCAATGAATTCGTTTTATCACGACGATCGTTTTGTCATCCGAGTACTCGGCGCCGTGTGAATACGATTGCACCTCTTTTAACATGCCCTCACAGATCTCCTTTGCCGATTGATCGGCGTGCGATCCGATGTACGCCTGAAGTCGTTGCTCACCGTAGAATACTCCATCCTGACCGCGTGCCTCCGTGATTCCATCGGTGTAGATTACCATAATGTCGTTCAGCTTCAGCATCACGTTTTCGATCCGGTATTGCTCATTCGGGAAGGGGCCAATGATCTGGCCTGTCGGATCAAGAAATTCCATCGAACCATCAATCGCGTGGAAGAGCACCGGACTGTTATGACCCGCGTTCGAGTAGAGCATCAGCCCTTTTTCGTTGTCGGTAAACTCCGCATAGAACATCGAGATGAACTGCTCTTCCGTAAACGAACGATTCACGAGATGATTGATTCGGGCCATCAGCGCACTAATCTTCGTGTGGTACGAAATTCCCATCCGTAGCGCGCCGACGACGTATAACGCCTGCGCCGCAGCTTTGAAGCCTTTGCTTGCCGCATCCCCAACGACAATGCTGAGGCGATCCTTGTCTTCGTCGGTAAAAAGATAATCAAAAAAGTCTCCCCCAACGATTCGATCCGGTACTGAGAGGCCGAAGATATCGTAGTGGAAGAATTTTTTGGCCGACTCGGGAAGAATGCTTTGCTGAATCTCCCACGCCTTGTCGATATCCATTGCCAGCATCTTTGCTTTCGCTTCAATCCGTTTCGTACGAAGCAACGAGTTGACGGCAAGGCCGATGATATTCAGGTCGGAGAGGATCGATTGATCCATCTGGTCTGCATTGAAGGCGAGAATGTATTGATAGAGAAGTCCCTCCCGAGCCCGAATTTTTTCGCCAACACCGGTGGCTGAGTACTTGAGGATTCCCTTCTTCCGAAGATACGGGTCGGTTTCATTCGCGACGACGGAACGTTGGTCGACCAGAGTAGCGAAAATCGGATAGAGCGCAACAGGAAGTTTGTATCCCGGTTCCAGTTTTTCGATCGCCCCGATTTGGTGCGTAAGCTTGTACGATTCCGAAGCGATCTCGTACTGCCAAATACGACCACCTTTGATGCTGATATCCTCATTCTTCACGATTTCGTTCAGCACGTGCTTGAGAATTTCTTTATCGTTCTTGAAATGGGAGGAGGCAAAACTTTCAATGGTTCGGTAGAGTCTTCGTTGGTTCATCATATGAGATATCGGGCGGCGGAAAGTACTTCGTGACTACAGATTCTTTGTTTGATGCGCTTCGTAGATTTTGATTGGGGCGCGTTTCCCTTTGACGCGAATAGCGGTGAGCGGCACGAGTCGGAACTCGGCGTGATTCTTGAGGTGCATTGCTGAAGACGCGGAGAGCAAAACTTGTTTCGCTTTGGCAGCGCTACAGAGTCTGGCACCCAGGTTCACATTGTCACCGATAACGGTGTGGTCCTTGCGGCTCTCGCTTCCCATTGCACCCATGACCATCTCGCCGGTGTTAATGCCGACGCCGATATGGATGATCTTCTTATCCATCACAGACATTGATAGATGAATCGTCGCCTGTATCTCCAGCGCGGCACGAACGGCGCGCTCCACCATCGCATCCCCAGTAAAGACCGCCATCATTTCATCACCGACAAACTTATCGATATCCCCCCCGTGTTTTTCTACAATTTTCGCCTGCAACGCAAGGCAGCGGTTGAGCATCTCTACCACCCGCTCGGGTTTGACCTTTTCGGAATACGCCGTAAAGCCGCGAATATCGGAGAAGAGAACAGTCGCCTCTTTTCGTTCGCCGCCGAGTTTTACTCCTTCGGCTCCAGACTTACGAACTGCTTCCACTGTTTGCTGCGAAACAAATTTTTCCAGATGAAACCGTTCGCGCAGACCTTTGACCATATCGTTGATACTGAGGGCAAGGCTACCGATTTCATCAGTGGAATTGATTTCTGCCAACGTGTTGAAATCCCCTTGCCCTACTCTCGATGCGACTCGCCCGATATCTTGCACCGGTGAAACCACCAGCACCTTCATAAAGTAGCGGAGGACGAGCCACACGAGAAGCAACGTGACAGAGGCTGCCACGACTGAGCGAACCTTGTTTGCGCCAATTTCAGCGTTGATGCCTTCCATTGAGGCAGAGACTTCGACCACGCCCCGAACTTTCTGCGCTGCGCTGTGGCAGGCGTGACAACGATTTTCATTCGGCAAATGCGTAACGCGAACCATTCGCTCTTCGCCGTTTCTGAATTCGATGTACTGTAGCGTGTCGCGACGGTCAACAATTGCTCTGAGTGAATCTAGTTGGCGGGCCGGCGGATTCAAGAACCGCTCGCTGCCTTGATTGTCATAAACACGAAGCGCTTGGATGGCTCCAAGCGATCGAAGTTCGTCGGTGTAAAACCGTACATTGTTCGCCCGGCCGACCAGCATGATGCTTCGGAACCCTTCCCGAACGGTGGCTTGCATTGCAGCCGTAAATGCTCGTTCCGGATCGTTGAGAATTCCTTGAAGGAGCCCTTTATCGAAATCGATAACCATCACGCCGCGCATCGGAAATTTCGCTCCGTGGCACACTTGGCAACGCTCTTCATTAACTAAAGGTATGAACATCTTCAGAGTCTTTTCTGATTCTTCAAAACGATGTGCAACGGTCTTCGCACGGGTAAATTCTGTGAGCTTATCGGAATCCACTTCACGCTCCTCCGGGCCAAACTGAAGAAAGCCATCGCGACCATATACTTGGACAAGCTCCACACCCGGAATCGCCCTGGCACCAAGCATCAAGGTATCCATCTGCTCTCCATTGCCGCCGAGCATGATCGTACGAAATGCGGTGGCAATCGTATTTCCCATTGTCGCAGCCATCCCCCGCATTGCATCGTTTGAATGCATCATAAGAGCCGTGCTCGGATTCAGCGAGACTTGCAGTACCCCTCTCATTTGCTCGTTGCGATCGTGACACCTCCAACATTCTGGGCTGTTGACAATTGGCTCGTAGCGGGTAAAAACTTCACTCTTCCCCTCTTGCATCATTGCGGTCCGAACTGATTGGGTTTTTAACACTTCCCCCACTGATGGGTCATTGACACTCTCGTTGATGCCCTCGCCGACACGAAGGAACACCTCCCGACCAAATCGATCGAAGATGGACATATCCACAAACTTCACCCGCTGGCGGACGTCATTGACCATTTCGACGGCGTACGTCGCCTTCCCTGTGAGCATGACATTGCGAATTCCCGCTAGGAGTGTCTCTGACGAAACCTGAAGCGTCTGCTGCTGATGTTCGACCAATGTTGCGGATTCTTTCTGGATCGTTATGACCACGTACGTCCCAAATCCAAGAATGAGAACGGCAACCATCAGAAGCAGGATTTTCAATTCGAGGTGGGTTTGAAGAAGGCGAAGCAACGAAAATCCCCCCTGATTACTTAGGAAAGCGTGAGGTTTTGCAAGTGGCGCAGATGTATGATACCGAATCTTGGATTGAAAATCAATTTCACCCTTTGCGTTCTGTTGGGATTGGTGACATTTTCTAAACACATTTTTGTGAAAAGCATGAATTCTTGACTGCCCTTGCGAATTTGTGTATCTTGAAGAAGCAGCTACACGCAGCCTCCACGGTTCTTCATCAGCCTGTTGCGCCGCAACAGGTTTTTTTGTCAACTATTCGGAGATCTTCTATGGCGCGATCCAAATTTATGATGCACGATTGTGCTTACTGCCATAAACAAACGAAGATGGAATTGGTCGGAGGTATGCAGATAGATGGGCAAGAAGGCATCCCACAAAAACTCTGGTATCGCTGCACACGCTGCAAACATAGCGCGCTGTTAACACTCGAGGCTAACTCGAAGGAAAAATCGGGTCACGCGAAAATTGACCGAACCAGCGCAATCGAGTATGCAAAAGAAAAGGTATTCACCGTTGGCCAGGCGATTTATCATTCAGGCCTGGACGACGTGGGTCGTGTCGTGAAGAAAGATAAAACCTCAGGCGGAATTCACTCAATCCTCGTTTCGTTTGAAAAGACGGGCGAACGGAAACTGCTCGAGAACATCCAACACGAA